>Ga0210377_10003441_pt1 | contig 13639 bp, 11 predicted proteins | sample PLM4_65_b1redo_FD_155480 | JGI IMG/M metagenome (GOLD analysis project Ga0210377, IMG submission 155480) | Groundwater sediment microbial communities from an aquifer in East River, Colorado, USA - PLM4_65_b1 redo | ecosystem: Environmental > Terrestrial > Soil > Riparian zone | place: USA: East...
CGTAGCCTGCTAACCCGGAAGACGCCATTCCTGCGCCCGCTTGACAATGTCCAGATACAGAAATGTGACCGTGCCGCGCACGCCATATATGCTTGACAATTGATCTGAGAGGAAGGCGAGCAAATGTTGGTTGTCCTCGCACACCGCTTCAAGCAAGATGTCATACGACCCGGCGCAGATCACCACCCAGCGCACGGCGGCAAACTGGGCGATCCGGGCGGCGACTTCATGCAACTGCGCTCCATGGGTGGTCACAGCGATCATCGCTACCACCGGATGACCTAAATCTGCCGGGTGAACAATCGCCTTGATGGTCAATAATCCCGACTCAAGCAAGCGATTGGCGCGCTGCTGGACGGTTGACGGCGCAAGGTTGAGTTCCTCCGCGATGCTGGCATACGGTCGCCGCCCGTCTTCTTGAAGCGCCCGGATGATGGCGTGATCCAATGCGTCCAGCCCGATTTCAGACTTGCTCATGCTAGCCCCGTCTTGTGCGCGAGAAATACTGGCCGATCTTCGTAGTTGCCTGTACGGGTTTTGGCATTATACTAATCTATGATCAACGGGTAAGTCAATCATCTGTCATTGGCTTTTTGCCGATTCTGGCTATTTGCCACCGAAACACCAGAAAACACGCTGATATCCAAATCATCTAATACGGAGGTGAGCGATCGGACAAAAGGGGAATGTTCAGGCAACAATGTTGATCACATAGAGGGCCGATCAACCTGATCGGGCCAACGACACGATGCTAAAGGAGAGAACAATGCGAACGAGTAAACTGCGCTTGAAGGCGGGCTTGTTGCTGCTGCTGTTGGCTCTGATTGTCGCGCTGCCGGGCTGCGCTGGCGCGACGCCCGCCGCGACTGAGGAAGCCACTGCTGCTCCGACAGAAGAAGCCGCCCCCAAGGTTTGCCCCGGCGACGGCAGCGAAGGCAAGCTCACCGTGCTGGAATGGGCCTACTATGAAGTTCTGGATATGTCCGCCGACTTCTGCGACGCCCACCCCAACGTGGATGTGACGTTCAACTTTGGCGCATCCGACGAAGATATCTTTGCCAAGACGCAGGCAGGGTCGGGCGAAGACGTGATGCATTTTTACACTCCCTTCCTGAAATTCTATGTGGATGAGGGTCTGATCCAGCCGTTGGACACGACCAAGCTCACACATTGGGGCGAAGTCCCTAAGAAATTCCAGGATCTCTGCACGCTGGACGGCAAAGTCTACTGCGTGCCTTGGGACTGGGGCTACACCTCCGTGCTGTACCGCACCGACAAGATCCCCGAAGGGGTCGATTCGTGGGCGGCTTTGACCGACGAAAAGTACGACGGGCATGTCTCGATGTGGGATTCCGGGCCGGGCGCGGTGAGCATTGGCTCGTACATCAAAGGCTACGATGAAGCCAATCTCACGGATGATCAGCTGGCCGATATCAAGCAATTGTGGATCGATCAGCGCCCATTGAACGCCTTCTACTGGACATCCGAGCCGGAACTGGTGGAAGGCTTCACGACTGGCGATGTGTGGCTGGCCTACGCTTGGAATGGCGCGTATTACAGCCTGCTGAGTTCAGGCGTCCCGGTGGCCTATGCCAATCCCAAAGAGGGCCGCAATAGCTGGGTCGGGCAGTACGCTATCTCCGCCAAGAGCGAAAATGTCGATCTGGCGCTGGCGTTCCTCGACGGCAAGATCGCCGAGAAAACCGCGACCAATCTGCTGACCCAGTACGCCTACGGGCATGTCAACCCGGCGGCCTATGGCGCGGTCACCGATGAAAGCCTGATCGAAGCGTTGTCGCTGGACGACCCGACCGAACTGGATCGCACCAACTTCACTGTGCCGATCACGTTCGATGACTTCCAAAAATTTGTGGGGATGTGGGCCGAAGTCAAGGCCGCGCCGTAACCGTTTCTCGCCGATAAGTTGCCGTAGGGGCAAGGCGCCGCCTTGCCCCTATGAGATCAGGCCGAAGTTATGTCTAATCGAAATTCGCCTGTATGGGTGCTGATGTCGCCGTCGGCGTTGTGGCTGGGCGTGTTTTTTGTCGCCCCGCTGCTGTTGATGGCGGCCTACAGCCTGCGGCCCGATATGCGCGGCGGGTTGTTCGCGCTGGGCTGGCAGCCGACGCTCAAACAGTATCAGGCCGTCATTGAGCAAGGCAGTTACTTGTGGCTGCTGGGCATTTCGGTGGGAATGGCCTTTATGGTCGCGCTGGTTGCGACAACCCTCTCGTATCCGCTGGCCTATTTCCTGACCTTCCGCGTCAAAGCCAGCGCGCCGATCCTGTTGACCGTGCTTATTTTGCCGTTCTGGACAAGCTACCTGCTGCGGATCATCGCGTGGAAAATTATCTTAGGCTCAAACGGATTGATCAATAATTTGCTCGTCAGCAGCGGGCTGCTCCACGAGCCTCTGGCGCTGCTGCTCTACAGCCGCCAGATGGTCGTTGTCACGCTGGTGTATGTCTGGCTGCCCTTTGTGGCCCTGCCGATCACCGCCGGGTTGCAGCGCATTGACAAATCCTTGTTGGAAGCCGCCGCCATTCTAGGCGCCGCCCCGTGGGAATCCTTTCTAAGGATCACACTGCCTCTCAGCTTGCCGGGCGTCATCGCCGGGTTCTTCATGGTGTTCATCCCTACCGTTGGCGAGTATGTCACCCCGCTGCTGGTGGGCGGTAGCGCCGGGTCGATGTATGGCAACATCATCGAGACCTTCTTTGGCGACGGACTGAACTGGCCGCTGGGTTCGGCGCTGGCGTTCATCATGCTGATCGGCGTATTGGCGTTGGTCGGCGCGGTCTCCCGGCTGGTCGATCTTCGGCGCTTTGTGGGGTAGCCCGTGAACAAGCTTCGCTTTCCCGCGTTTCCCCTCTATTATGCCGCGCTGGTCTTGATGTTGTATCTCCCGATTGGGGTTCTATTTTTATTCTCCATTAACGATGGCATCGCGTTCTCGTTCCCGATGAAAGGCGTCACCGATCACTGGTATCGGGATATGCTCAAGAACGCAGAGTTGATGTCCGCGCTGGGCAACAGCGCGCTGGTGGCGGTGACCAGCAGCGTGGCGGCTACCGCGCTTGGCGCGGCGGCGGCCATCGCGTTGACCCGGTTCGATTTCAAAGGCAAGGCGATCTTTCTGGCGGCGGCGCTGATGCCGCTGCTGGTGCCATTCTTGATCCTCGGCGTGGCGCTGCTGATTCTGTTCGCCGCTTTAGATATCGACAGGTCGCTGGTCACCGTGGCGATTGCCCATACGGTGGTCAGCCTGCCCTACACCCTGCTGATCCTGATGGCGCGGCTGGTCGGCTTTGACCCCAAACTGGAAGAAGCCGCCCAAGACCTCGGCGCGACCTATCCGTACACCCTGCGGCGGATCATCTTGCCCCTCATCGCCCCCGCGATGCTGGCGGCGTGGCTGGTCGCGTTCACCGTGTCGTTTGACGAATTTGTGTTGGCCTCCTTTCTGAACAAAGGCGAGCCGACGCTCCCGGTGTATATCTTTGGCCAGCTTCGCTTCGCCAACCGGTTTCCGCAAGTCGTGGCGCTGGCGGTGCTGGTCATGGTTCTTTCCATCACGCTGTTTCTGATCTCCAATTGGCTCCAGCGAATCGGATCACAGGCCGCGCTGGAACAGCGTCTTGGCGACGGCAAGTAAGGCAAACGAGACCCCTATGGATCAATCCGAATTCGCGGTTGAGCTAATCAATGTCTGGAAGCGCTTTGACACCTTTGAGGCGGTCAAAGGCGTTTCATTGAGCATCCGGCAGGGCGAGTTCTTTTCGATGCTCGGCCCGTCTGGTTGCGGCAAGACGACCACCCTGCGGATGATCGCCGGGTTTGAATATCCCAGCGAGGGGATGCTCAAATTGCAGGGCGCGGAGATTGGCAGCGTCCCGGCTCATAGGCGCAACGTCAATATGGTGTTCCAGAACTACGCTCTGTTCCCGCATCTCAACATCTTTGACAATGTGGCCTTCGGGCTGGAGGTCAAACGCACGCCGCGCCCTGAAATTCAACAGCGCGTGCGCGACGCTTTGGACATGGTGCGCCTGCCGGGGATGGAGAAACGCAAGCCCGCGCAGCTTTCAGGCGGCCAGCAGCAGCGGGTGGCGTTGGCGAGGGCGCTGGTCAATCGCCCGGCGGTGCTGCTGCTCGACGAGCCTCTCGGCGCGCTGGATCAAAAACTGCGCAAGGATATGCAGCTCGAACTCAAACGGCTTCAGCGCGAGGTCGGCATCACGTTTATCTATGTGACCCATGATCAGGAAGAAGCCCTCACCATGTCAGACCGCATCGCGGTCATGCATCAGGGGAAGGCTCTGCAGGTAGATGATCCGCGCACAATCTACCAGCGCCCCCGAACGCGCTTTGTCGCCGATTTTATCGGCACGACCAATTTTATTGAAGGGCGGCTGGCTTCGAATGATGGCGAAGCGGCGATGGTGGAAGTGGACGGCGTGGGCGCGTTAAGCGCTTTGCCTAACGCTGAAGCCACCACAGGCCAGCAGGTGACGATGGCGATCCGCCCCGAGCAGATGAGCCTCAAGGAAGCGCCGGGCAGCCATCATAACCGGGTCGAAGGCGTGCTGGAAGAGATCGTCTTTATCGGCAATGACACGCATTATTTTGTGGCGCTTCGCTCTGGCGCGCGGATCATCATCCGGGAGCAAAATCGGGACGCCGCCCCGGATGACACGCCGCGCGCGGTGGGCGACCGGGTGGCGGTGACGTGGCCCGCTTCCAGCGCCAGCGTCCTGTTGGAATAGCGCATGGCTGAAACAATCATCCTGCTGACGTGGCCGGATTATATCAACCCGGCCACGCTCGAACAGTTCCAACACGAAACCGGCATAGCTGTGGCGCTCGAAGTCGTCCCCAGCGCGGTTGAACTGGTCGAGCGAATGCGCGCCCCCGGCCCCGCCCCTGACGTGTTATGCCCGCCTGATTATGCCGTGCGAGAGTTAAAGGGCGCAGGGCTGCTTCACGCGCTTGATCATGCGCTCCTGTCTAACCTTAGCCACCTTGAAACGCGCTTCCGGCAGGGCCGCCCGCATGACCCGGACAGCCGGGTGAGCGTGGTCAAAGACTGGGGAACGACCGGGTTCATGTTCCGATCTGACAAAGTCAGCGAGAATCCGCGTTCGTGGGCGGACTTCTGGGCGCTGGCTGAAAGGCAGTCGGGCAAAGTCGCTGTCCTTGATTCGCCCGGCGAGGTGATTGGAGCCGCGCTTAAGATGCGCGGGCATTCCTACAATGCGGTCGATCAAACAGCGCTGGAACAGGCCCGCGCCGATCTGCTTCGGCTGAAACCTCATTTGCGGGCGTTTGAAACCAATTACCGTCCGCTGATGGCGTCCGGTGAGGCAGTATTGGCGCTGGGCTGGAACGGCGACGCGGCAGCCCTAAACGCGGCGGGAGTTCCTGTCAAATACGTTATTCCCGCTGAGGGTTCGCAGGTATGGGAAGACGATTGGGCTGTCGCCGCCGGTTCGCGGCATGTTGAAGCGGCTCACCGCCTCCTTAATTTCGTGATGCGCCCCGAAGTCGCCGCGCAGGAAGCGCGCTACACCGGCTACGCCACCGGGAATCAAGCCGCTTTTCAATTGCTGGACGCCTCAATCCAGAACGATCCCTCGATCTATCCTCCGCCAGCCGTTGTTCAAAAATTAGAGTCCGGCCTTCCATTAGACCCCGACGGCGCGGCCCTGCGCGAAGCACTGTGGGCAGAAATTCGCGCCCCGTAGAGCCGCTGCCCGTTGTGACGATCCCCCCGCTCCTCGTCGGCAATCTGCTAATTGATGGATTCTTCGCTACACTATGCGTATGAGCAATTTTCCGTTTGTGGCCCTTGTCGGCCGGCCTAATGTGGGCAAATCAACCCTGTTCAATCGCATCGTGGGGCGGCGGTTGGCGGTGGTCTACGACCGCCCCGGCACCACCCGCGACCGCCAGCACTCCGACGCGGAGTGGGCCGGCATGGCTTTCACCCTGATCGATACCGGCGGCATCGAGGTCACCAACAAGTCATTGGATGGGCGGGTGGACGCGCTGGCCGAAGACTCGCTCGGTTTCCTTCAAGAGATTCGCGCGCAGGCAGAAATAGCCATCCGTGACGCGGACGTGATCGTGATGGTGGTTGACCTGCTCGCGGGGATGACCGCCGCCGATGAGCAGGTGGCAGAGATTTTGCGAAAGACCCGCAAACCCGTCATTGTGGCCGCCAGCAAGGGCGACAACGTGGGTCGCCGCAATGATTACGTTGAGTTTTACAATCTGGGCATCGGCGAGGTTTTTGCCGTGTCCGGGATGCATGGCTCTGGCGTTGGCGATCTGCTGGACGCAGTGGTAGCGGCGCTGCCCCGGCAGGTTCCCGATCCAGAGGAGATCGACGACACGCTGCGGATCGCCATTCTGGGGCGGCCCAATGTGGGGAAGTCATCGCTCTTAAACCGCTTGATCGGCGAGGAGCGATCTATCGTCAGCCCTATCGCAGGGACGACCCGTGACGCTATCGACACGCAGATCGCGTTTCACGGCCAACCCATCACGCTGGTGGACACTGCGGGCATCCGCAAGCGAGGCCGCATCGAGCACGGCGCTGTTGAGCAGTACAGCGTCATCCGCGCGCTGAAGGCCCTCAAACGCAGCCATGTCGCGCTGCTGGTGCTGGACGTGACCGAAGGCATCACCGCGCAGGACACGCATATCGCTGGGTACATTCTTGACGAGATGAAGAGCGTGATTGTGCTGGTGAACAAATGGGACGCTATTGAAAAAGACGCCTACACCATGAATGAGGAGTCCGAGAAAATCCGCGAGGCTCTCAAATTTCTCCCGTATGTGCCTGTGCTGTTTATCTCAGCTAAAACCGGCCAGCGCGTTGGCGATGTGCTTGATTTGGCCGTCAAGGCGCATGAAGAGCGCTTTCATCGCATCCCAACCGCGCAGATCAATCAACTGGTTCGAGATTCAGTGCGCAAAGCCCCGCCTCCCGCGCATGGAGGCCATAAACTCAAGATCAAATACGCCGCGCAGGTGGCAGTTGATCCTCCCAAATTCCTGTTTCACATCAATGACAAACGCTTGCTGCACTTTTCCTACGAGCGCTATCTGGAGAATCAGATTCGGCAGACCCACGCCTTCACCGGAACGCCAATTTTGATGAGCTTCCGGGAAACGCGGCGCGAAGAAGAATGACCCCTTTTTCCGGGCGCGCAGGTTTTGTTGACGCCTCAATAGCGCGCAAGTTAGATGAGCCGCGTCCTGAATTCTTGGCGATTGGTGTTTATTTAACGGCCCTGACGCAAGGGACGCCGCGCTCAAAAAGTGGTACACTTGACGCGGCAATTGAATTAGCTCTCACACCCCACTCACGGAAATTCGTTTATGACAAAACGTTCGTTATTCTGGGTTGCGCTGGCCGGGTTGCTGCTGGTTAGCTGCGCTGGCGCGTCCAGCGCCACCGAGGCTCCCGCGACCTTCGACCCGGTTCTGCTGACGATCACCCCCGCGCCAACAATCACGCCAGAGGCGACTTATACGCCTTTCTCGACTGCCGTGCGCTTGGCGTCCAGCACGCCGTTTCCCACCTATGCGTCGTTGGTGACCTTGATCCCTTTCACCCCCGCGCCGACGGGAACGCCAAAGCCAACCGCTGATCGGGCGCAGCCCACCCAGACAGCTATTCCGCCCACCAGCCCCATTGGAGTCGAGGGGGTTGGCCCGGATCGCCCTGAGTTGGCCCCTATTTTGACTTTCGAGCCAATCACGTTCTGTCACCAGTGGTTTCTGGCACAGATCGGGCTGGTCAATCGGGGAACCGCTGCGGCATACAATTTTGACGTTGAATGGTCATTTGGCTGGAACGAGCCGCAGAAAGTTCACATTGACGAGCTTCAATGGTATGCCGGGCCGCTTTATCTGTTTAGCGGGCAGACGGCTGTGCAATGCGATGGCGACACGACGTTGACTGCATGGATCAAGATCGATACGGGCAACACAGTCGATGAATCGGTTGAAGACAACAACAACGATGATCAGACTTACACCGTGAGGCTGGCAACCCCCGCGCCCTGATTCAGGAGGTGAAGGCAATGTCTGATGGAAAGATCATGATTGTTGAGGACGACCCGATCATGGCTGACACGATTGCCAGCATGTTGGAACTGTATGGCTACGATACAGTGATCTTTCACGACGCGCAGAAGGCCGTCGATGCTATTCCTGTCGAGAAGCCCGGCCTGATGATGCTTGACCTTAACCTGCCCGGTGGCATGACCGGGATCGATATTTGCCGCCGGGTCAAAGCTGATCCGCAAACGGTTGAAACGCCGGTGATCATCGCCTCAGCCGATGACACGCCGGAGACTATCGCAGAGGCCAAAGCGGCTGGAGTTGCCCGGTATCTCGTCAAGCCCATTGGCCTTGACGATCTGGAAAGAGCTATCGCCGCAACATTGAGCGAACAACGGGGAAGCACTTGATCGAGGCGGAAATTTTGCTGCCAAAGCCGTGAAACAAGCATCGGGGCCTGCCTATTTTGAAATGCAGGCCCCGATGGCATTGCTGCTTTTGGCACGGCCTAACGCGGCGCGCCGTCTTTTATCCACGCGATTACCATTGCCAGTTCCTCATCCGTGAACGAGGCGAAGTGGCCCTCTTTCTGCTTCTTGATCAACAGGCTGCCGTCCGGGTTGCCGGGGAGGATCACCGCGCCGTGCGCGCCGCCCTTCATAGCGTTATCGTAAGTGTCCAGAACTAACCCTGAGGTTGCCAAAGAGGAGCTGTGGCAGGCGAGGCATTTCGAAGCGAACAACGCCCCAATCTCGCCTTCGAATGTGGGGTGCTCGACAACGATGGTCGGGCCTCCCCCGCTTGGCGTGGGCTGCGGGCCGGGCTGGGCGCTTTTCAGCAGGCTGGCGAGGCCGGGCGCGTCAAGACCGGCGTATGCCCACGCTGTCCCATGACAGGCGGAGTTGGAACAGAACGATGTGTTGCTTGTGCCGCCGGGGTCCTCGACGGTATGACACGCCGCGCACGATAAGTCGATGTTCTGGTTGTGCATGGCGATCCACAATGTGCTGAAGTGCGATTCGGGCTGTTTGCCTGTCGCCAGCGGCAGCTTGGGTTCCAACACATCCGGCCCGGCCACCTGAGGAATTGAATGGCAGACGTTGCATTCCAGCCGAATAGCTTTCCCTGCCTCTGTGACATGCTGCCCGTCGTGGCAGCGCCAGCAGCCGGGCCATGCCGAATGTCCGAGGTTGTTGGGGTGCGTTTCCCAATTCACCTTTTGCTCGCGGAAGTTGGTGTCAAGATAGATTTGCGCGAGCGTTTCAACCGCTTGTTGCACCTCTTCCTTGTGGGTGAGATAGTAATCCTCATAAGCGTCTTGATAGGTTTTCTCCATCTTCCGAATAGCCTGCACGCCTTCGTCGTCAGTCGCGTATTTGCCCGACAGCGTGGCGATAGCGTTCTTTCGGATGAATGGAATGCCCTGATCGATTTGCTTGTTCGCCAGCGCATTGTCAACGGCTTTGTCAGGTGGCAGGATATTGTGCGAAATCCGGTTATGACAGGTGATGCAATCGACTCGCTTCAACGGCAAGTTTGCAAGCTCCGCTTTGGAGAGATCTGAACTCAGCGAAGTATATTCCGCCGACGAGCCATCAGCGTTCACCACTTTGACATACGGAATGTCTTGTTCCAGATTGTCGGTGGGGGCGTACCATACTTCATTTTCGATATGCCAGTGAATGCCAAAGCCCAGCCCCTGCCGTTCCGACCCGCCGCCGGTTCGCATCAGCAAATAGGTTGTCTGGCGGGTGTTCTTTTTGTCATTGCCAAACGACACCAACTGCCGAAGCGAGTCATCCGAGAACTTGGTGGGAAAATGGCAGCGTTCGCATGTTTCACGCGCAGGACGCAGCTTGCCTGCATAGATGGGGAATTCATAATTATTAAACAGCATGTCAGTCACATGTTCCAGATCGCCTGCCTTGCGCGAAATGCGGGTGGCGACAAATCCGCGCCCGATATGACATTCCACGCAATCCACGCGAGCATGGGGTGACACCTGGTAAGCTGCGTATTCAGGCGGCATGGTATGGCAGGTAGAGCCGCAAAACACCGGCGAATTGGTGTAGTCCCAGGCGTACGTTCCGGCTGTGAACAAGATAAGAGTGAGCGCTCCCAGAATCAAGTAAGGCAATATGCGGGTAAATCGTGATGAGCCGGGGGGCGGGAAGAAGAAATTGCGTATCCGTGTGCGCATAGCAAACCCTTCGTTATAAGGATAGAAATAAATGTCCCTTAAATTACTTCTGAAATCGGATAAATACCAGTGATATTCGTCAGTTTGAAATCAGGCGTCTGGCCATTGAAGGCGTCTGGGACTTGTCACAGGATCGGCAGCCCTGCCGAATTATCCGGTTGATAGCTGGGAACCAGTTGACGCAGCAAGCGAATGATCTTAGCCCGATCCTGCGCCGCCGCCGCCGCGTATAACTGTTCAAGGCGGCTGGTCAGGCCCGCTTGAGCGACGCCATCCTGGGGGGCCATCAAAATCGCCTCATATTTAGAAGAGCTGATGCCTTCCTGATCGGTCATCAACTCTTCGAACAACTTTTCGCCGGGGCGAATGCCTGTATAAACAATCGGTATGTCTATGTCTGGCGCCAGCCCAGAGAGCCGAATCAGATCATGGGCCAGATCAAGGATGCGAACCGGATCGCCCATATCCAGAATATAGACCACCCCGGATTGGCCAAGCCCGCCCGCTTGAAGAACCAGCTGCGCGGCTTCGGGAACTGTCATAAAATAGCGGATCATTTCCGGGTGAGTCACCGTGATCGGGCCACCACGCCTTATCTGTTCCTTGAACACAGGGATCACGCTTCCCTGACTGCCCAGCACATTGCCAAAACGCACGGACACGAAGATCTGACCGGGTTGAGCGCGCAAAGCCGCCGCTTGCACCAGATGTTCGGCGACACGCTTGCTGGCTCCCATCACGGAAGCAGGGCGAACCGCCTTGTCTGTCGAGATATTGACAAAACGCTTGACCTGATGGGCGAGCGCGGAATTCAGCAAATTATCGGTGCCGCCGATGTTGTTCAAGACAGCTTCTTCGGGATTGTTTTCCATCAACGGGACGTGCTTGTGCGCCGCTGCGTGGAACACCACCTGGGGCTGGTATGCAGTGAACACCTGATCCAGCTTTTCGCGCCGCTGGATGGTGGCAATGACGCTGGCGCGGTTGATTGCCGGGAAGGTTATTTCCATCTCCCGCTCAAGATAATATAACCCCGTTTCGTATTGATCCAACAGTATCAATCGGCCCGGACCAAAGCGGGCCACCTGCCGGGCTATTTCCGAGCCAATCGACCCCCCTGCGCCGGTCACCAGCACAACCTGATCCTTCAGGTAGCTGGCGATTTCGCCCATATTCAATTGGATAGGGTCGCGCCGCAACAGGTCTTCAATCCCGACTTCGCGGATGTGGGAGAGTGACGCTTTGCCGCTGAGGAGTTCGTGAAAAGCCGGGATAATCCGATAAGTCACTCTGGCCTGATCTGCCAACAGCGCTACCTTGCGGATCGCTTCGCCAGAGGCTGACGGCATCGCAATCAAGATTTGATCGGCGCGGGTTGACTGAACAATCTCTGGCAGAGAATCGACTGCCCCGAAGACAGGCAGCCCCAGAACGCTCTCGCGGCGCATGCCCGGGTCGTCGTCCAAAAACCCGACAGGCTGCAACCCGCTTTCGGGGTGGCGAAGCATCTCGCGGGTGATCATTGCCCCTGTGTCGCCGGCCCCGATCACCAATACACGCTTGCGGCTCTCCCGCGACACTTCCGACGCGGCTTGTTCGCTGATCAACCGGACGGCCAGCCGCGCGCCGCCCAATAGCAGCACCGAAATAATTCCTTCAATCAAAGGGACGCTGCGCGGAACGCCAAGCGTCGATTGCGCGGTTAAGGCGACGATAAATAAGACGCCTGTGCCCAGTCCGACCGCTTGAAGCAGCGCCGCCAGATCGCGCACATTGACCGTGTGCCAGCGCTGCCGGTGCATTTTGAATGCCAGCAGAGCCGGGATTTTGACCAGAACGCTGAGACATATATAGATCAGAAGGCCTTGAGCGAACTCCACCCAGTCCACGTCCACGCGCGCGAACGCCGCCAGAGGGGCGGCAATGAGCCATAATCCTAGATCGATAGCCAGCTTTGCCAGCGGAGCAGCTTTGCCAGAAATAGAACGACCCATGAAAGGCATTTCAAACGCCAACCCGGAAAAGTGGAATCAATAAAGCAGGGCCAACGCGACAACGTTGAGGCCATTATACTCGCAATCAGGCAGCGCGGAAGGTTGGCCGCGCATTCGCCGGAATTGCTGATACAGTGTATACCGCAGGAGCTATCTTGCTATTGCGCCGCCGTTTTTGCTTTGCCAGTTCCGAAATAATTGAGCAGCGTCAATACTACCAGCGCCGCCCACACGCCTGCCGCAACGCCCAGATGGGTGGCGCGCAGCCACGCGGGTTTCTGCAATAACACCTGCGTCGCGCCGATAGTCACCTGTAGCGCAAAAAGCGCCGCCAGCAATGTCGCCCATAATCGGATCGCGGGAATATCGCTCTGCTCTTTCAATGTGCGATACACCACCCAGCCCAGCCACAGCGTGAACAGCGCCACTGTATAGCGGTGCGCCAGGTGAAACCAGATCGTCGGGCTGAGATCAGGCGGCGGGGTGACAATCACGCCCAACCCGGCGTTGCAGATCGGCCATTCAGGGCAGGCGAGGCTGGTGTTGCTGCCCACGACTGAAGCGCCAATCATTAGCACGAGAAACAACGCCGCCAGCGTGATGATTAACCGCCGCAGCTGCGCTGGTGTCCCCGTGACCGCGTGTGCCTCGTCCCCGTGCCGCGAGGCATATACAGCAATGGTGAGCGCGCAGCCAAACACCAGCAGGGCAATCCCCAGATGGATTGCCACCAGCAGCGGCTCCAGTTCGGTCAGCACCACCACGCCGCCCAGCGGGATTTGAATCGCCAGCAGCCCCAGCATCGCCACCGCCGGGCCGATAATCCAGCGCACGCGGCGATAGTCGCGCCACGCGAAAAACCCGGTGAGCAGCAGCGTCACGCCGCCGATAACCGCCACCACGCGATGGGTGTATTCGATGACGGCGGTGATGTCCCGGTTGAACGGGGGAACCAGCGTCCCGTGACAGGTCGGCCAGTCCGGGCAGCCCAGCCCGGAGCCGCTGACGCGCACCACCGCCCCGGCGATGATGAGCGCGTAGACTGCCACCGCCGTCACAATCGCCAGCGCGCGAAAGCGTGGATGAATGGAAGTTGTCATAGCGTTTTCCTGACCATTTTTGGAGTAGAGAGGAATGCCGGAATTATACCTTGCCTTCGCTGATTTCAAGGCGCGGTGTATGTCATGATTCTTGGCGCTGAATAACATCGTCATCAAGCGGGGCGGCACGAAAAAGTAGATACCGTCTTGAAAGTCAAGCAAAAGCCAGAGATTGGTGTGAATAAGCGGGGTCAAACGGCAAGCCGGATGACCAGACGCCAAAAACGATATGAAGAAGTTTACGCATGACTGCGCCGGTGACGGACATAGGT
>Ga0210377_10003442_pt1 | contig 13638 bp, 13 predicted proteins | sample PLM4_65_b1redo_FD_155480 | JGI IMG/M metagenome (GOLD analysis project Ga0210377, IMG submission 155480) | Groundwater sediment microbial communities from an aquifer in East River, Colorado, USA - PLM4_65_b1 redo | ecosystem: Environmental > Terrestrial > Soil > Riparian zone | place: USA: East...
GATCGAGCCACGGCCCCGCGGCGTTGACCACCACGCTCCCGAACACCTCCCGCGATCCGATCCGAGCGCCGACCACGCGGCCGTCGCGGACGATCAGGCCGTCCACCGCCGTGTACGTCTCCACGCGCGCCCCGTCCCCGCGCGCCGCCAGGACCACCTCCAGACAGAGCCGGGCGTCGTCCATCTGCGCGTCGTAAAACCGCGCGGCCCCGACCAAGCCCTCGGCCCGCAGCGCGGGCTCGAGGCGGCGGGTCTCGTCGGCCGCGAGCATCTGGTGCGGTTCGACGTTCCGGAACAGGGCGAGGACGTCGTACAACACCATCCCGAGGCGCACCTTCCACCGGGATGGTCCGGCCCCGCGGTAGATCGGAAACAGAAACGGCAGCGGTCGGACGAGGTGGGGAGCGATCCGCAACCACACGGCGCGTTCGCGTTGCGACTCGGCCACCAACCCAAACGCGCCCTGCTCCAGATAGCGCAGGCCGCCGTGCACCAACTTGGACGTGCGGCTACTGGTGCCGCTCGCGATATCCCCTTGCTCGAACAAGGCCACCCGCATCCCGCGAGCCGCGGCGTCCCGCGCCACCCACGCGCCCATGATGCCGCCGCCGATGACGATCAAATCGAATGGAACCGAGTGAGATGAGGAAGCGGGCAGGGAACTCATTCCGGGTCGAAGGTCCTCGATGCGGCGCTCCGCAGCGCGCGTCAGAACGGGGCTACTATACCACGGCGTACCAAGCCCGTCGATGGAAACGCCCACGGGCCACGGGCATCGCGTCCGTCACGAGCCGGGATCAGTCGATCGTGAACCCGACGCGGCGGTCGAAGTCGGCTCGCTGCTCGGGGGACATCCGGTCGCGCGCAAGGCGGATGGTGTAGCCGCCCACCAGCGCCCGATCTTCGATGATCATCCAGTCGGTGATGTCGCCGGGGGCCACGGTGATCGCCTCTCCGTGGGTGACCGTAGTGAGCGCGAAAGGCGCGTTGGCCACCGTGCCCTGGAATTGGCCGCCGTCGTACGAGAGACGGGAGACCCAGACGTGCTCGGCCCGTTCCCCGTCGCGGAGGAGCATTTTCACGGCAAAGTAGGTTTGGGTGGCAGCGGGCGAGGAGAGCACCTCGATGAACCGTCCGATCGACCGCTGGGCCTTCGCTTCGGCGATCCGCATCTCGTAATCGTTTTCCGCCAGTAGGACGACGTCCGGTTCGGACGGCGTGGTCGCGGCGGTCTGAAGCGGCCCGCCGGTCGCGGTACACCCCAGCACGAGCCAGGCCAGGAACATCGCCCGGAAGACGACCACGCTACGCCTCCAGCGCGTGACTAAGGTCATCGAGCAAATCCTCCGTGGCTTCGAGGCCCACCGACAGCCGGATCAACCGGTCGGAAATCCCGAGGTGGCGCCGGACCTCCGGGGCGAGCCCCGCGTGGGACGTGGTGGCCGGTCGCGTGATGAGGGTTTCGACACCGCCCAGACTCGGCGCGCTGATCGGCAAGGTGGTCCGGGCGATGAAGCGATCCGCCGCGTCGACCCCGCCCGCCAGTTCGAAACTCAGGACGCCCCCGTAGCCTGAAAGGAGCTCGTGCGCGCGCTGGTGACGCGGGTGGCTCACGAGGCCGGGGTAGTTGACGCGCTCGACCGCCGGATGGCGCTCCAAAAATTGGGCGAGCCGCAAGGCGCTCGCGTTCTGATACGTCAGGCGCACCGCCAGGGTCTTGATCCCACGATGCAGGAGAAAGCACGCGTGGGGATCGAGCGAGCCGCCGAAGTGATTGAGTCGGCGTGTGATCGCGGCGACCAGCGGCGATCGCCCGATGACCGCGCCGGCCACGAGATCGGAGTGGCCGTTGAGATACTTGGTGCAACTGTGCAACGAGAGATCGAATCCCCGCTCCAACGGCCTGAAATTCAGCGGACTGGCGAAGGTATTGTCGATGAGCGACACGAGGCCGTGCGCCCGGGCGAACGCCGCCACCGCATCGAGGTCGGCGATCTGGAGCAAGGGGTTGGTCATCGTCTCGACGTAGATCGCCTTGGTGGTCGGACGGAGCTTGGCTTTCCACGATTCGGGATCGTCGGCGTCGATGAAATCGACGGTGATGCCGAACGAGGGCAGATCCTTGGTGATCAGGTCGTGCGTCCCCCCGTACAGGCAGTCTTGCGCCAAGAGATGGTCGCCGGACGACAGCACGGTGATCAAGGTCGTGGCGATCGCCGCCATCCCGCTGGCCGTGACGAGCGCGGCTTCGCCGTTCTCCAGCGCCGCCAATTTCCGATGGAGGGCGAGGTGATTCGGGGTGTTGTTCAGCCGGATGTACGTGAGGTCGTGATAGCCGGCCTGACCGCCGTATTCAAAAGTCGCCGACTGGAAGATCGGCATGACGACCGCACCGCCCACGCGCGGCGAGGGTTCTCCGGCGTGGATGAGCTTGGTCGCGATGTGCTGATTGGCGTTCGCCATGTCCCTCTCCTGAAGCCGGATCGAGAACCGATCGTAGTCTACCGGGTTGCACGCCGAGCTTCAAGGATGGCCCGTTCGTTTCGCCTGCTCTTCATTGACACCATTACAGGGCCACGGTAAGATGCCGCTTCGGAGGGTGGAATGGGGCACGTTGAGCATCGGGCGCAGGGGCCGCGCGAGATCGCCTGCTTCGTCGTCACGTGCAGCGATACGCGAACACCCGCCGACGATCGGTCGGGTGACGCGATCCGGGCCTTGCTGAAATCCCACGACCACCGGGTGACGGGGTCGGTCGTGGTGCGCGATGATCCGGATGCGATCACGGAGGTGATCGAGCGCGTGGCGGGGGACCGCGAGACCCAAGCGATTCTCCTCACCGGAGGCACGGGGCTGTCGCGGCGCGATTCGACGTTTGAAGCCGTTGATCGCCTCTTGGAAAAGCGGATCGATGGGTTCGGGGAGCTGTTTCGCTGGCTCTCGTTTCAGGAGATCGGCCCCGCCGCGATGCTGAGTCGGGCGACGGCTGGTCTCTATCGGGGCAAGATCGTCTTCTCCCTTCCGGGTTCCGAGGGCGCCGTCCGTCTCGCCATGGAGCGCTTGATCCTCCCCGAGCTGGGACACGCCGTGTGGCTCGCGGGTCGCTGAACGTGCTCTTCGCCATCATCGGCACCGATGGACCCCGCGGTCAGGCGCTGCGCCCCGGCCTTCGCGAGGCGCACCTGGCCCGCCTCGAGGCGCTGGAACGCGACGGCCGCCTGGTGCTTGCGGGCCCCTTCGCCGACGGGAGCGGGAGCCTGATCGTCATCGCCGCCGATTCGCTGGATGACGCGAGGGCGTTCGCCGAGGCGGATCCCTACGTAACCGGCGGCGTTTTTCAGGCACTCGACATTCGGCCGTTCGTGAAAGTCCTGCCCGCTTCTCCGGCCATCGTATGACCGACGCCCGGTTCGCAACCCCCGAAGGCACCGCCGCCTACGCCGCCCGCCGTCGCGCCGAAGGAGTGAGCGACGATGTGCGCGGGTTCGACGGCTTGACCCTGTCATCGGTCGGCCTGGGCACGTATTTGGGCGCCAACGACACCGTCACGGATCGCTTTTACGAAGCGGCCGTGGGGCGGGCGCTCGAGTTGGGGTGCAACGTGATCGACACGGCGATCAACTACCGCTGCCAGCGCAGCGAACGCGCCGTCGGACGGGCGATCGCCGCCGCGATCGCCGCCGGGACCATCCGTCGGGACCAGGTGTTGCTTGCGACCAAGGGCGGCTACATCCACTACGATGGGGAGCCGCCGCCCGATCCCGCGGCGTACTTCCGCCAAACGTTCGTATTACCAGGCCTGGTGGCGCCGGAGGAGGTGGTGGCGGGATCGCACTCGCTCGCTCCCGCGTTTCTTCAACATCAACTGGATCACAGTCTCGCCAATCTGAACGTTTCCTGCATCGATCTGTACTACCTCCACAACCCCGAAACGCAGTTGGAAGAGGTCCCCGCGGAGCGCTTCTACCGGCGGATGCGCGCCGCGTTCGAAACGCTCGAGCGGAACGTGCAAGCCGGAAAGATCCGGTCCTACGGGGTGGCGACGTGGAACGGCTTGAGGGCCACCGCGGGGGCGGGGAGTCTCGTGTCGATCGAGCAGTTGGTGGGCCTCGCCCGGGAGGTCGCCGGCGACGGCCATCGCTTCCGCGTCGTCCAACTGCCCTACAGTCTCGCCATGCCCGAAGCCGCAACCAGAAAGAACCAATCGGTCAAAGGCACGCTGATGACTCCGATCGCGGCGGCGGGGGCGCTGGGCGTTTACGTCATGGGGAGCGCCGCACTCTATCAGAGTCGGCTGGCGCAGAGTCTTCCATCCGAAATCCGGAATCACCTCGGAGGGTTGAAGACCGACGCACAGCGCGCCATTCAGTTCGCTCGCTCGACGCCCGGTGTCGGCACGGCCCTGGTGGGGATGAAACAGGTCAGCCACGTCGAAGACAACCTCGCCACGCTGACCGTCCCGCCGCTCGCGCCCGACGTGCCGATGCGTTTACTCGGCGCGTAGGCGATGCGGACGCGCTGATCGTCGACCCGGGCACGGACCTCCCACGAGGATCGGGAGGGAACGTACCAACCCCTTTCTCACGATGGATGATGTGTAGACAAAGGAGGAGAGCATGGAAGATACGGGAGAATTGGTCAACCTCAAATCAGCCACCGAGGCCAATTGGGACGCACTGGTCCTGGGATCGGACACTCCGGTCGCGGTGAACTTCTTTGCCTCAGCGTGCGAGCACAGCGAGAAACTGGCGCCCGTCTTCGCATCGCTCTCGCATCGCTACGTGAACAAGATGCGCTTCGTGAAGGTCGACGTCACGGCACAGCACGGTCTCGCCGTCCGGTACGGCATCCAGAGCACGCCGACCCTCCTCTTCTTCGCGCAAGGCCGACCCTATTTCATGACGATCGGCGAAGCCCCGAAACACCAGTTCGAGTCCGAACTCGATCACATCTTGGCTCAGCACAAGCGCTGCGTCGCCCGATCCTCCCCCTTGACGTGAGCCATGGCGGGCCCCGTGGTCGGGATGCTCTGCTATACTCTTCCCCCGACTGCGGCCGCCGTCCGCCGCACACCACACAGGGAGGTCACCGTTCGATGTCCGGATCCCCATTCTCAACACCGTCCTCGGAGGAGCAAGTCCCCACGATCCTGTTGGCGGGCGGCATCGATCAGGCCACGCTGATCCGATCCCTCGAACACGAAGGTCACCGCGTCGAGATCGCGCCGCCGGGCTCGGACGTGGTCGAGCGGGCCATTGCGGTTTCCGCAGCCTTGGTCATCTTGGACCTGTCAGCCGGCGATGCCGAGGGACTCGACTGGTGCCGAAAACTCAAGGGTGACCGACAGGCGCGCCTCATTCCGGTGATCGCCCTCGCCCCGCAGGCGACCTGGGATCAGCGGACGGCCGCGGTGCGGGCGGGCGCCGATGCCGTGTTCGCCCAGTCCATCGAGATCGATCGCTTGCTGCACAAAGTCGACGAACTGGTCGGGGCCGGCTTCGATCCCGAGTCCCCGCTGGTCTTGCTCATTGACGCCGATCAAGAATCTCTCGACCGGCTGTCCGCCGTCCTCCAGCAGGCGGGATTCCGCGTCCTCGCGTGCCGCGAACCGGAGACCATCTTCTCGTCGCTCGGATCGTCCATCCCGGACGTGGTGGTGGTGGGCCCGCGGTGCGGGCGCATGGCCGGCTTGGATCTGTATGCCGCGCTCAAGCGCCAAGATGGACTTCACCACGTGCCCGCGTTTTTCCTACCCGAGAGCCCCAACTCCGCCGAGCGTCTGGTCGCGCTACGGCTGGGGATCGACGACTACGTGTCCCACGCCGATCCCAACGAACTGGTCACCCGGATCTCCACGCGGGTCAATCGCACGCGCTTCTTTAAAAAGGTCGCCAACCGCGATGCCCTCACCGGCGTGTTGAACTACCGCGCGTTCATGGACCGCCTGCACCAGGAAACGGAGCGCGCCTCGCGCTACAATCTTCCCTTCACGCTGGTGCTGCTGGACATGGACGGCTTCAAACAACTCAACGATCGGCTCGGGCATTTGGCCGGCAATCGGGCGCTCCAGGAACTGGTCGTGTTTCTCCGACGCCGGGTGCGAAAGAGCGATCTGATCGCCCGGGTGGGTGGTGACGAGTTCGCGGTGCTGATGATCGAGGCATCGAAAGACGCGATCGGACCGAAGTGGGAGACTCTCCGACGGGCCTTCTGCGCGACACCCGTGCAGCTTCGCACCGACGGCGAATCCGCGCACCTCGGATTTTCGTTCGGCATGGCGTCGTGGCCGCAGGACGGCAACGCCCTCGAACTGCTCATTGCCTCGGCCGACTCGGAGTTGTACCGCCAGAAGGAACGGATCAAGGCCCAGTTCGCGGTGTAAGCAACCGCGCCGGTGATCAGGAGGTTCCGCGGCCCAGCTCGTGGGCGCGCCGCGTGGCCGCCGCGACCGCCGCGATCACCGCCTCGCGAAATCCCGCCGCGTCCAGAGCCTGCAACCCCGCCTGTGTCGTGCCCCCCGGCGAGACCACCTGCTCCCGCAGCGTCGCGGGCGCGGTGTGGGTTTCGGCGACCAGGCGAGCCGATCCCAGAACGGTCTGAACCGCGAGCGCGGCCGCCGTCTCACGGGGCAGCCCCACCTTCACCCCGCCATCGGTCAGCGCCTCGATCATCAGAAAGACAAACGCGGGACCGCTGCCGCTCAACCCGGTGACCGCGTCGAGCAACGACTCGGGGACGGCCACGGCCAGGCCCACCGCGCCGAAGAGCGCCTCCACGATGTCCCCGTCATCGGGGCGCGCGTGTTCCCCCATCGCGTACGCGGCGGCTCCCGCCCCGATCAGCAGCGGCGTGTTGGGCATAACCCGCGCCAGGCGACTGCGGGGGGGGAGGCGAGCCGCCAACCGGGACAGCGGCACCCCCGCCACGATTGACACAACCAGATGATCGGGGGTGATCGCGTCCCGGATGTCGTCGAGCACGGCATCAATCGTCTGCGGCTTGACGGCCAAGACGACGACCGGCGATGAGCCGACCGCGGCGCGGTTATCAGGGGCGGCCGACACGCCGGTCGCCGCCACAAGCGCCCCGACCGCCGCCGGGGCGGGATCGGCGACCGTGATCGCGTCCGGTGGCAGCAACTGGGCGCGCAGCGCACCCCGAACGAGCGCCGCGCCCATTCGACCCGCGCCGATCACGCCCAATCGAATGAGGGGTCGGCGTCCCACCTCAATAACTCTTGTTTAAGGTGTCGATCAGTTGGCGCAGGCGGCCGGAATTCTTCCGATTGAACCAGAACAGCAGACGAGGGAGGTGGATCAGCTCGTGGTCGTTGCGCTCTTCCGGCAACGCCGCGCCTTGTTCGATCTTGCCCTGGCTGACGAGATCGGCGAAGTCGTGGTTGATCGTGTCCAAGAGCGAGTCGGGCACGGGGTGATTCAGGCGGAAGACCAGCCGGCCGTGCACGTAGCGCGAGGAGTGATAGTTTTTGTAAAACGTCAGGATTTCGTTGACCGCCGCGTCCGGCCGGTCCGTGATCATGAAGAGGTGCAGATCCTCCGGCGAGATCAACTTCCGCTGGAGCAGGTGGCGCACATTGTATTCGCGCCATTCGTCCCAGTACGTCCCACCCGGCTCATCGATGAAGACGATCGGCATCGGAGCGCTCTTGCCGGTCTGCTGGAGCGTCAACACTTCAAAGCCCTCATCCATCGTCCCCCACCCGCCAGGAAACAGCGCAAGCGCGTGGCTCTCCTTCACGAAGATCAATTTGCGGGTGAAGAAGTACTTGCACGCGATGAGCTTGGGATCCTCGTGGATGAACGCGTTGGGCATCTGCTCGAAGGGCAATTCGATGTTGACGCCGAAGCTCTGCGCGCGCCCCGCCCCTTCCTGCGCGCCCCGCATGATCCCCTCCCCCGCGCCGGTGATCACCATGTATCCCTGCTCCACCATGACGCGGGCGAAGGCCACCGCCTGCTTGTAGGAGGGATCGCTCTCGTGGGTGCGGGCCGAGCCGAAGACGGTGACCTTGCGGACATTCCGGTAGGGCGTGAATGTCTTGAACGCATAGCGCAGTTCGCGCAACGCGCGGTTGATGAGTTTGATGTCGCCGCGATCGGCCTTTTCCGTCAGGAGGCGGTGAATCGTGGTCATCAGATCCGTGATCAGATCGCTGTCCCCCGAGGCCTGGGCCAGGGGGAGCAATTCGGTCAAGAGCGTTTCGAGTTCCTTGATCGTCTGGGGTTTGATTTTCTTAGCCATGCGAGTTCGGGGGGGCGCTCCACTCATCGAGCAATTGTTGCACAGCGGCCTTGAGCTCGGGCATCTCCGCTGCGTTATGCCGGATGGCGCCCAGGATCCGATCGAGCTTGGCCCGGCGCGTCAATTCCCGATCGCGCGCGGCGAGACGATCGAGGGTCGCAAAGGCTTCGGGGTCGCGGGGTTCCAGGCGTGGCCGAGCCGCCGCCAACGCGGCCAGCACGGCGGCCGGCGCGACGACGGGCCCGGGGGTGATCAGAAACGTCCCGTCGGAAAACATCACCACCGCGGTGCCGGCGGAATCGAGCGCGGCATCCACCGTCTTCCCAACGGCATCCGACCACCGGGTCAGCCGACCGGGAAACGCGGCGGCGAACGCCACCTTCGCTCGGGTGGCCTCCCATTTCTCCTCGGGAGACGGCGCGCTCGAAGGTCGCCCGTCGCGAGGACCGTGTGCCGGCACTTCGCTCACCCTACACAATGCGCTGGAAATCGCGAAGATCCAGCCGCCAGACCTTGACGCCGCAGTAGCGCTCGCCTTCTGGACACTTCGGAAGGGCCTCCGCCATGTCGCGCAGCGTGCACGGGGGAAGGAGGTACCGTCCAATCGTGGGATTCACGTCCCGGACCTGCATCGCCTCTTCCAGCGACGCCCGCCAAATCTCTTCTTGCGCGTTGTAGCAGAGGCGCATCGCGTGTTTGTGGCGCAGGTTGAGGAGGTCGGCCGATTCGGTGAACCGGACGGCGGCCGCGTTGGGCAAGAGATAGAGCGCGAACTCGTCCGGCACGCCCAGGCGGCGCAGGCGGCCGATGGCCTCCCAGGTCTCGCTCATCACGCGGTCGTAGTCGCGTTCGATCGCCGGATCCTGCCGGATCAGCTCGGGCGTGATGTAGTCGGGGCCGTCGGTCAGGTGGGCCGCCAGCACCGGGCGCGACCCCGGCGTCATGCGGTGACGTTGATCCTGCGAGTCGGCGGTGTGGCTGAGCTTCTTGCGAAAGGTATACGACGCGTGGACCAGCGCGCGGGAGAGCTTCGAGTGCGTGGTGAGATTCAACGACTCCCCCAGCAAGCGGTTCTTGCTCGGGTCAAGCACGAGCTCGATCGCGTCGCGATCGGGCAACGCTCCGGCCGTCAGTCCCAGCACCTCGCGCACCGCGTCCGCGAGGACCGGCTCATTCCGGGCCTTGTAATCGATCAGCTTCGAGATCCGGCCGCCCAAGCTCGCATCGAATTCCTGGCAGAACGCGCGCGCGCGGGCGGTGTCGTACGGCGTCTCGCCGAAAAACGCCGCCTCGGGGGTCGCGTCCAGAGCGAGCGGCTCCTCGAGGATGGTCCGATAGCGTGGATCGAAGTCCAGCAAGGCCTCGACCATCTTCCCGACGACGACGTCCTGCTCCAGCGGTGCGTCGTACTGCCGGCAGAAACGGTAATACCTCAAGAGGGTCACTCCGCTGACCGTGTGGTAGAGATAGGACAGCGCCGCGACCGGAACGACGTAGCGCGCGATCTCCTGCGCCTTCTTCTGAACATCGCGCGCGAAATGCTTCCGCGCGCGCGGAAACCGCGCCGCCCACTCCCGATCGGCCAACGGCCGCAGCCGCTCCGACAGGTCGGCGTACGCCGCCATCTGACGGGCCACGGTGCGCCGATACAGCGCCAGCGCCTCGCCCTCGAGCGGCGGAACCGCCACGCTCTCGGGGTTGAGGGTCACGTACCGCTGACTCACCTGCTCGGAGTTGTAGAAGGGGTGGCTGTGGAGGAAGGACCACAGGAATTGCCGCGACACGTTGGTCAGCGCAAATTGAAAGTGGGCGTGCTGGAGCGTCGTGTGATGCCCGGCCTGGTAGATGCTCCGGGCCAAGGCCTCTGAGCCGTTCGTCACTTGCTCGTCGCTGACGATGCCCTTGGCCGAATAGCAGGTCTTCGCGGTGGCGATTGCATTCCGAAACGGTTCGGTGAAGGCCTTGGTGAGGACGACGCCGGGCTCGGGAGAGAGAAACCGGCGGGACGACTTCATGGGGAGGGTTGCGGGCATCGGCACGCTCCAGGGAGGCCATTGTACCGGAAACTCCGAGGCCAAGACAAGCTGGTGATCGAGCGCTTTACTCGCGCGCGCGCGGCGTGACATAATGCCCCAATGTCCGTTCCCCAGCCCGACACGACGCCGCGCGACCCCGGCGTGCGGGTGCGCTTCGCGCCCAGCCCGACCGGGTATCTTCATGTCGGCGGGGCGCGGACCGCGCTGTTTAACTGGCTCTTCGCCCGGCACCACGGGGGCACGTTCTTCCTCCGGATCGAAGACACCGACCGGACCCGCTCAACCGAAGAAGCGATCGCGGCGATCCTCGACGGGATGACCTGGTTGGGCCTGACGTGGGACCGCTGGGAGAAGGCGCCCAGCTCTGCGCCGATCCGCCAGACCGATCGCCTGACGCTCTATCAATCCAGGGCCCAGCAGCTCTTCGACGCGGGGATGACGTATCGGTGTTACTGCACCGCCGAGGAGTTGGATGCGCGCCGCCAAGAGGCGCTCAAGCGCGGAGACGTGCCGAAGTACGATGGGCGCTGCCGGTCGCTGACTCACGACGACGGGAGGCAGCATTCGTCCGTCACACTAGACGGCCGCCCTTTCGCGCTGCGGTTCAAGACCCCGCAGGAAGGCGAAACGGTCGTCGACGATCTGGTCAAGGGCCGGATCGTCTTCGAAAACCGCCAGCTCGACGATTTGATCATCCTGCGTTCCGATCGCACCCCCACGTACAATTTCTGCGTCGTCGTCGACGACGTCGACATGGACATTACCCACGTGATCCGTGGGGACGACCACCTGAACAACACGCCCCGCCAAATCCAGCTCTACCGCGCGTTCGACTTCGCGCTGCCGCGCTTCGCCCACCTGTCGATGATCTTGGGGCCCGATAAGGCGCGGCTCTCCAAGCGCCACGGCGCGACCGCGGTACAGGCCTACCGCGAGATGGGCTACCTGCCCGACGCGCTGGTCAACTACCTCGTGCGCCTGGGGTGGTCCCACGGCGATCAGGAGGTGTTCACGCGCGACGAGCTGATCGCGCGATTCAGCCTGGACCACATCACCAGCTCCCCCGCGGTGTTCAACGCGGAGAAGCTGCTCTGGCTCAACGCCACGTATCTGAAGACGGCCGATCCCAAGGCGATTCTTCCGGCGCTCCGCGCCCTGCTGGCCACACGCGGCATCGGCAGCACGGTCAGCGACGAACGGATCGCCGACGTCTTCCTCGCCCACCGCGAGCGCGCGCGGACGCTGGTGGAGATCGCCGACGCGGTCATGATGTACGTGCCGGGGCTCCGTCAAATCGATGCCGAGGCGGGCCAGAAATTCCTCACGCCGGACGCGCTCCCGTTCCTCAAGCGCGTTTGCGATTTGCTCCGCGCCGCGCCGTTCGAGAAACCCGCGCAGGAACAGATTTTCGCGACGATGATGGCGGAAACCGGCCAGAAGATGGCCAAGCTCGCGCAACCGCTTCGGGTCGCGCTGACCGGTAAGAGCGTGAGCCCTGGCATCTACGACGTGCTGCGCCTGCTCGGCAAGGACGAGGCGCTCGCCCGCGTCACGTCGGTGATCCGGGCGCTGGAGGAGGGTCAGCCGGAGTGGCTCAAGCCTTGACACACTTTGCACGTTTGCGTAGAGTCACGCCCAACCGCTTCCCGCAGGCACTGGGCGACCGATGCGGCACGTTGGGGGATCGTCCAATGGCAGGACTGCAGACTCTGGATCTGCCTATCTAGGTTCGAATCCTAGTCCCCCAGCCATGTCGGTCATGTTCCGCCGAAGCCCTCGCACCGCAATCTCGACGCGGTGAATCCAGTCCAACAGGGATTTTGCGGGGTGCTGAAACACTCGGCAAAGTCTGCAGGCTGCGCAAAAAGCTCCAGATGCAAGGCCGCAGGGAGGAGGAAACCGGAGCGTACTGGGTCGTACGTGAGGATTTCAGACGACCGAGAACGCAGCAGATGGACTTTTTGCGCAGCCTGCTAGGGCAGGCGCCACGGAAGGAGCCGTCTGGGTAAACACACGAGCACGACGCGGGACCGCGGTCACGGAAAACCGCCGTCCGCCACGCTGCCGCAGGGCATCCTCGAGCGGTACGCCAAGATCAGCAGCCTCGATTACCCCGTCCCGCCGCACGGCCGCACGTTGGCCTACACGCTGGGGGGCATCACGTTCGTCGGCTTTGTCCTGCTCTTCGCGAGCGGCGTCCTGCTCCAGCAGTTCTTCGACCCCGCGCCCGAGCGGGCGTACACGAGCGTCGAGCACCTGGTCAAGACCGTGCCCGGAGGCGGGTGGCTTCGGGCGTTCCATTACTGGGCGGCGCAGGCGGTCGTGCTCACCCTCCTCCTGCACCTCGCGCGCGTCTTCTTCGGCGGCGCGTATAAGGCACCGAGAACGCTCACGTGGTATTTCGGCGTCGCCCTGCTGGGCACCGCCCTGTTCGGCTCGTACTTCACCGGCACCGTCTTGAAGTGGGACCAGGAATCGTTCGACGCGCTCGTCCACTACCGCGAAGCGCTCAAGCTGCTCGGCCCGCTCGGCGACGTTCTCGGCTCGACCGAGGCGGTGTCGCTGAACGTGAAACTCTTCGCGTCGCACGTCACCCTCCTCCCGCTCGTGTTGGTGCTCCTCATCGCGGGGCACTTCTACCTCGTCCACGTCCTGAACCTCTCGCCGCTGCCCTTCGGAGAGGACTCGGCCCGCTCCACCCTGCCGCCGGAGCGTCTGACCGGGACGTTCATGGAGCACACCCGGAGCATCCTCCTTTATGGAGCGATCTATTACGCGCTCGTCGTCGTTCTGGCCTGGGCCGTCCCCGCCCCGCTCGGCCCTCCCGTCTCGGGCGAAGAGATGAGCATCAAACCGCCGTGGCCCTTCCTTTGGCTCTACGCGATCGAGAATTTCACCGGCCGGATGGACACCATGGTGCACGGCATCGTGACGCTTTTACTCCTGCTCGCTGTCGTCCCGCTGCTGGATCGCGGCCCCGAGCGAAACCCGATGAAACGCCGGGGGACGATCGCGGCCGGCGGCATCGTGCTGTTCACCCTCGTTGGCCTGTCCGTCTACGCCGCGATCACCCCGCCCCAGATGCACCATCACGAGGGGACGTCTCACGAAGAGGCGGCGCCCCATGAGATGCCTCAGGAGGCCGCACCGGAAGGCATGTCGGACAATATGCCCATGCCGCACGTAGAAGGTAACGAGCACCACCACGACGAGGCCGCGCCCTGAACGCGAACGGTACGGCAGGCCCGGGCTAGCCCGCTGACGCAGAACCTCGGGCTGGCTCAACCGTCCGATGGCGGTCGAACCACGCGGCCCAAAACGGGACGAGCCGCCCGGTGAG
>Ga0210377_10003443_pt1 | contig 13637 bp, 12 predicted proteins | sample PLM4_65_b1redo_FD_155480 | JGI IMG/M metagenome (GOLD analysis project Ga0210377, IMG submission 155480) | Groundwater sediment microbial communities from an aquifer in East River, Colorado, USA - PLM4_65_b1 redo | ecosystem: Environmental > Terrestrial > Soil > Riparian zone | place: USA: East...
CTAGTACCACATATGATAACACTAGTCAAGATACAATTGTATATGGAAATTATGACTAAGGCGATAGAGTGTCATGGCCTAACCAATTGATACTCAAGAGAAATAACATATACTGCTACTATGATGAAATAAGGCGAGGTGACGTCTTGCAATCCAAACGGGGAATTACTTATGCCGTAAGAAAGGATAAAGGGACAAAGAAGGCAACAGGCAAGAGTCAACAATCAACGGATTTTGGAAACCAGAGAGGCGAGCATCTTACTGATCTCTTCAATTTCCCCAAGAACGGAATCGGCTTCCTCTGGCCCTAAGTACTTGAGCCTCCGGCACAAAAGGAGCTGCGTTTCCAGCTTCCATGTTTTCAGTCTTTCGCCTACCGCCTCTCGCCTCAAGCCTCGGCAGGTTGACTTAGTTCACTTGTTAGTCTATAAGAGAACTATGATTAAGCTCAATATTCACGAAGCGAAAACCCATCTTTCCCGCTACCTTGGAAAATTGGCGCGGGGAGAAACGATTCTTCTGTGCAAAAGGAATGTCCCGATTGCGGAAATTCGTCCTCTCCCATCCGACCGGAAAACGAAGCGCCCTGTGGGCCTCGCTAAGGGAAAATTTAAGGTCCCTCCTTCGTTCTTCGAGCCTTTGCCGCCCGATGTATTGGCGTCGTTCTACGGCCAGGAGCCATGAAGCTCCTGTTGGATACCTCAACCTTTTTGTGGATTGCCAATGACGCCCCTGAGCTCTCGGCTCATGCGTGTGAATTGTTCGTCGATCCGGGGAACGAAGTCTACCTGAGCTCGGTCTCTGCGTGGGAGATGGCGATTAAATATGCTTTGGGCCGGCTGCCTTTACCAGAGCCTCCTGAGCGCTTCATCCGGCTCCAGCGCGAACAGCACGGCATTGAGCCCCTGCCATTGGATGAAGAAGCGGCTCTGCATCTGACGCGGCTTCCTTCACTTCACAAGGATCCCTTTGATCGAATGTTGATCTGCCAGGCGATCGTGCACGGTCTCGTCATCCTGACGCCGGATCAGTTGATTTACCAGTATCCAGTTAGAACCATCTGGTGAGGCCAACTCACTTTGGTCTAGGCGCGCGCTAGCAGAGGCTTGAGTGCCAGGCTTTGACAATTTTATATTTAGCTTCCCCGGCAGTTCCGCTTTGAAAAGCAAAATATAAAAGCCTGGCACGGGTTACATTGTCAGCGATGACCCCTTTGCCAGCGACCCTAATCATGGCTCGTTTCCTCAACCGTAGTCATTTCCCGTAATTCCGGTCGCTATTGTCCTGTCTTAAAAATTCGCTCTATCTCCTTTTCCCACTCATCAGCCTGCTTGGATAGCACGAATTCCATCCGCCCCGCATAATCCCATGCGAATTGAGTTAAACCCAGCTTTCGATCTTGTGCATTTATGCTGTTTTCGAAATTTCCAGAGTAGTAAAGGTTGCCAGCTCCGGCCTCCTCCAAATGGAGCTTGGAGCCTGCGGGGCTCGCGAGATAAATGGCAACCAGCCTAGCAGCGTTCGGATGACTAGCTCCTGTTCGCACCGCCAACACATAGTGGGCAATGTCAGAGAGCTCAAGGCTTTGCCATTCCGCCGGCATACCCTTCATTCTTGCCGCTTGCAGGTACTGACCGGCCGAGTGCGCCAGCCAAATTTCCTCAAGGAGGTAACGTTTTTGTAAATCGGAATAACTCCCCTGTATGGGTTTGTTCTTCATTATTGCGCGAAGTTCAGATAGGGTTTTTTCCTTGCCACTAATGAAGGCCACCTCGGCCCAAACCCTCGGGTAATTGTGGACACCAAGTTTCCCCTTCCATCTCGGATCGGCAAGCTCCGCCAACGTCTTTGGAACCCTGTCCGGAGGGATTCTTTTGGGGTTGTACATTAGCCCCCTATGCGCGGTGTAACTAGCCAGACCGTAGCCATAGTAGCGAGTTGCCGGTTTTCCCATTACAACTTCAGGTAGAGTTTCTTTGTCGAGCAGCGGCGCCCACTCGATTTTTTCAAAAATACCTGCCTCTACACCCTGCACCACGTTAGGAACACTCAGTGACATAAGGTCGTAGCTGGGAGATGCCCCAAGCTTGTGCTCCATGAGGGCTTTTGACAACTCCACAGCCATCCGATCCACGGGCGCGAACTGGATGTCCAGATCCACTCCGTACTTCGCCTTAATCTCCATACTCAAACGCTTCATTGATTTCGCTGTATGACTGCTTGGAGAAATCTGGACCTTGACAATGCCCTCCTTCTTGGCGCCTTCAATAAGACGAGCCAGCGGCCCCACGTCGGCTGAGCGGGCGGGCGGGGCATAACTAAAGTGAAAAATCCCTAAGAGTAATCCCAGAGCCGTTAGAAGATATCTCCGTTCCATCTTTATCCTCCTTGTTTGCCGGACCTTTTCTTCCGAATCAAAGCATTATTACTGGGCCAACATCCGCTTGACGAAGATATTCGGGAAAACGCGCACAAACACACTGATTACAATTCCCATCGAAACTGTCATGACAACTCCGAGAGCCGCGGCCGTAATGGAGTCCCCCGTCAACCACCTGCTCCAGATCGTCGTCGCCAAAATAATGTTTTTAGGACTTTGTAGAAACAAAGCCATCGTGACCTCTCGGTAAGATAGAAGCCCTACCCAGACGGTGGTGTAAAATAAAGTCGGAAAGAGAAGCGGTAAAACAACCGTTCTTAAGGCGGCAATGGTGGAACCCCCACAGGTCTGCACGGCCTCTTCCAAGTCCCGATGAAGTTGAATCAACGCCGCATTAACTGATCTGGTTCCAAAGGCGATATAGACTACCGTGTGTGCGATGATAATAGACGCAAGGCTGCCGTACAGAGGTACAACGCGGGCAAGCAACAGTCCAAAGAAGGTGATAGCGAACGCAAAAGCTATCCGTGGAACCGCATGGGGCAACATAGAGACGGTGTCTATTATGTACTTCCCAGGCATGTTACTGCGAACGACGATCCAGGAGATAATCAAACTCAGAAAAATAACCGCTGCTCCCACTGAAATCACCAGTCTCATGGAATTGGCAAGGACTCCTCCTTCCAATAAAAGAACAAATGCTGAGCGGTAGCCGTCTGCCGTGATGTGCGCCAGCGCTGCGATTGTGGGAAGTTGAATACGCGGAACGAGAGAGGTCCACAGGACCGCTAAGAAAGGAAAGAAAATGTCCAGCGCAAAGTAAAACACAATGAAACTCAACCCGACCAACTTCCACCGCCCCATGTCGACCAGCTTCGGCCTATAACCTTTTCCAGTGACAGTGGCATAGCGGTAATTTGCCATAAGCATCCTCTGATAGAATCTTAAAGAGATGAGGGTTGGTATCAGGAGGATGACACCGTATACGCCCGCTATGCCGTACTGCGGGAGACCTATGTCTCTGCTTAGAGCATAAAACATGAGGGTGCTGAAAACCTGAATGTTATTGGCTGCTCCTAGTAGCGCTGCGATCTCGTACATCGATATTGCGGTTATGAAATTGTAGATCACCGCCGCAACAATAGCGGGCTTAACCAGCGGAAAAGTGATCGAGCGAAGAGATTGAAAGCTGGTCGCACCAGCCGCCTCGGCAGACTCCTCGAAAGAGGGATCAACTGCCAGGAAAGGCCCGGATATCATGAAAAACATTGTTGGCGTCAGGACCAAACCCTGAAGCAACGCCATCGAGGGCACGTTGTAAATACTTAACGGTCCTGTCTCGACAGGGATGAGAGTTCTAAGGATCTGATTGATCAGTCCGATCTCGGGACTCAACAGCATGATCCAGCCCATGGTCTTGAGAAAGCCGGGCAGGAGAATATGAAGGAACATTAACGTGAGGAAAAAACTTTTAAATGGGATATTGGTGCGATGAATCAACCAAGCCATCGGCACGGCAAAGAAAAGATTCACCAGCACCGTCCCAATGCCCAAATATAGAGTGTTCAGCCCGGCAACGAGCGCGATGGGATCGAGAAGAACCTCGCTGTAGTTGGCAAGGGAAAAATGGGCGTCAACCCCAGGCAGGCCCTTGAGAAAAGTTGCATAAACAACAAAACCCACGAGGCCCGATATAAAGACTGAGACGAGGATACCTACCAGAAATATGGGCATCTCTGGGCTCAAAAATTCGCGCAAGAAGAGCCTTCCCCGGTAAAAGCAAAGTGATAGTGATAGGAACTCGCTTTTAGGAGAGGACCACTGAGAACTCAAAAGTCGCCTCCTCGACCACGTGCTAGCCAGCCATCGCAAACTGGGGGGTCTTGCAATACAACAACTCCTACTCTTTAAACAAAAAACCCCAACTGGATAAACCCAATCCGGACTGATGTAAAAAGAATCAAAGAGGTGACCGGATCGGACAAGCCGACGCTTATAACGCCGATAAATTGGTTCTTGTTTACTCCCACTGTCTGTTTGCCGTCAAGGGGAAAAAATAGGCGACAGGCAAGCCCTTTGGGATCTCAAATGGCACATCACAGATCTCAAATTGGAAGTCCAAACGTGGAGCGTGTTGGTCACGAGCACGAGTCACGATCACGAACCACGAGATGAGCGCAAGCGAGGAGGCGCTAGTTTCGTTTAACCAGCTTCTGCAAGCTCCGCAGTTCCCGTGGGGGCTTCATGTGCTGCCCGGCGATGGTCCAGGAGACCTCGGCCACGTAGATATTACCTTTTGAATCCAAGGCGATTCCGTGAGGGGCTATGAACTGGCCGGGGGCTTCTCCGCCGCGAATGTCTCCCAGACGCGCGAGCAGTTTCCCTTTATCCGTCAGGATACTTAACCGAGGACCACAATTGGGCATCTCCTTGTTCACCGGCAAGCCCGGGCCGAGTTCGCCGATGTAGCACAGAGGGTTGGGTCCCTTGCCCATGTACAGGGCACAGGGGCGATGCATATTGTTCCACTGGGTTTCGTATTTGCCGTTGGCGTCAAAGACCTGCACGCGGTGGTTTTCGCGGTCCGCTACGTAGACGTAACCGTCCTGGTCCGCGCAGATGTTGTGCACGATGTTGAATTGGCCGGGATCTGTGCCCGGCTCGCCCCAGGAAAGGAGCAGCTTGCCGTCCGGCGAGTATTTGTGCACCCGGGAGTTGCCATACCCGTCGGAGACATAGATCTCGTTTTTCGGCGAAAGAGCCACGTGCGTGCAGCGATTAAACGGCTCTCCGCTCTGGTAGGGAGTAGGCTTGCCGGGAATGCCGAGGGTCAGGAGGATTGTTCCGTCAAGAGCGCACTTGCGAACCGTGTGATCGCCGTCGTCCGTGCAGTAGATGGAGTCGTCCGGACCCATGGTGATCCCGTGGGCGCGTTTGAAGAGACCTTCCCCCCAGGAGCGGAGAAAGCTCCCGTCGCGATCGAAGACGATTATGGGATGCTCCCCCCGGCTGAACAGATAAACCCGGTCTTGCCTGTCCACTCCTACCGCGGCGACCTCGCGATAGGACCATCCATCGGGCAGCTTGCCCCAGCCTTCCACCACCTCATAGATAAACTCGCCTTTGCCCATTGTCGTAGCCATCGTCTTCTCCCTCCCTTCGTTCAGATTTCGTTACTCGTTACTGGTTACTCGTTTACTGGATTGACTAATAACCAATAGACGAATAACCATAAGCGCGCGCCTGCGCGACCCCGTTATCTTTCGCTCCCCCGGTACAGTCTCAGCGGCGCCACCACGAACCCGCCGAGGATCACCAGGACGCCCGCCAGGAGAAAGGCGGAGCCTATGCCATACTTGCCGACGAGAAATCCCGCAACCATCGGAGTCGGAAAAACAACCATATGTGTCAGCAGAGAGGTGAGGCCGTACGATGAAGCCTGGATCTTCGCGCCCGCCACGTCCATCACCGTTGCAATCACGATGTTGAGCAGCGTGTAAAAGAAAATACCGACGGCGCCGATCACCAGGGCGAGCTGAATGCCGGGCACCGCTACTGCTATCAGGACGAACAGCAGGCCGAGCGTGATGAAAGATGGGACCAGCACCGCCTTTCGGCCAAAACGGTCGGACAGAAAACCCAAGATAGGCTGAGAGATGGTCCCCATGGCATGCTGGAGGGCGATGTAAAGGCCCAGAACGAAAGGGGAGTAGCCCAAATGTTCCTGGAGATAGATAGGGAGAAAAGTCTGAACTATCAGGCGGCCCATCTGCAACAGCCCCATATTTACGGAGACCCAGAGGAACAAGGGATTTTTGGCCAGCTCCACGATCTCTCGAACCTGTGCGGCGCGCGAGGAATGGGCGCCACTGTCGGCAAAGAGGCCTGCCAGGCCGCGCAAGACGAGAAGGCCGAGCAGCAACGCCGGCACGATTTGCATTTCGAGGACGATCTGCCACGGGAATGTCACCAGTAAAAAGCCGACGCCGATGGGAGTGAGGGTATCGCCGATGGTCGCCCCCATGCCGTGAATGGCGATGGCGGTGGCGCGGCGTTCCGGGAATCTATTGGACAGAGAGGCGGTCGCTGCCGGATGCCATAGCGAGGTGCCGAGCCCGACCAGCCCTGAGCCAAAGAGGGCCCAGAAAAAAACCGGCGCCGCGCCCATGAGCAGGTAGGCGCTTCCCATGGACAGCAGGGCCGATGCCAGGATGAGGCCCCGGTAGCGCACGGCGGAGTCTGCCAGCATGCCTAGAGGGAGGTCGAGGGCGCCCATAATAAATTGCCGCGCCGAATTGAGCGCGCCCACCTGGACATCGTTCAAGCCGAGTCCCGCCTTAACCGAGGGAAGCACGACGGGATAGAACTGTTGGAACCAGTGGATGAAAAAGTGGCCGACCGTCAGAACGCTGAGTAGCTTTAAGCGCTCGGCGCCGAGTCCGCGAAGGGAAGCGAGAGAAGTCTGCAATCTAGTCAAAGCTGCCTCCATACGCGAAGTAAAACATCGGGCCGTCGTGAAGTCTCAGGTCGAGCTTCGTAAAAACTAATTTCGGCCGATTCTATGTGAGCGGGATAGGGTTTGACAAGGGCGTTTTTGTTAATGTCCCAAGAGGATCGAGATTGTGCCCGTGACCACGCTCAAGGTGCCCAAGATGGTGAGGACGTTGATCCGCTCGAGGTCGCGGAGAAAAAGGACCGTGCCAAGTATCGCCCATACAGGATAAGTAGCGGCAATAGGAGCCACGACCACAACGGATCCGATGCTGAGGGCCGTGACAATAAACAGAATGGATAGGGTCTCGAAGACGCCAGTTAACAGGAACGGCCAAATTGCCTTGCGGTTCCAGACCAGCCGCCGTTCGGTGGAAGGTGATAGCGCCAGGTAGATTAGAAAGCCAATCGACGAGGCGCTACCCATGATTGCGGCAAAAAAGAGCGGCTCATTGGAAAGAGACAGGGCATAGCGTCTGATCGGATTATTCATCCCGGTAAGAAAGGCCGCGGCTATTGGAAAAAGAAGATGCCACCAGCGGAAAGTCGGAATTTGCTCTTCGGGCCTCCAGGAGACCAGAATGATCCCGCCAACCACTAAAAGAGTCCCCAGGACTACCGCGGCGCCGGCCTCTTCATGGAGCACAACGATCGCGATCCCTGCAGAAATCAGTGGACTGATGGCCTGCAGGGAGCTGCTACGGGAAGCGCCTATTTTGTGTACGCCCGTGTAGGCCAAAAGCCGAACCCCGAGCTGTGTCACCCCTACGATGGCGAACAACCACACCGCGGTAGGTGCGACTCGAGGAATTCCTCCGGTCAGGAATACCGCGGTCCAGAGCGTTACCGTCTGCACGATCACGGAAACGCAGGTTACAGTCACCGGCGTGGAATACTTCATGCCGCGGCGCGCCGAGACCAGGGCTGAGGCGTAAAAGATGGCAGTCAAAAAGGCTATAAACTGTGCCGTCATGGAGTTGATGAAGGATGGGGGATGAAAGGTTAATGCGGGGATAATTACGCCGATTCTTTGACAAAGCCGGCCAGCCGTTCCCCGATCATGATAGCGGTGAGGTTGGTGTTGGCGTGCGTTACTGTCGGCATGATCGAGGCGTCGCCGATCCACAGGTTCGACATCCCATACACGCGCAGCCGCTCATCCACCACCGACATTTTATTGGCAGCCGGCCCCATCATACAAGTCCCCACCCCATGGTGGTAGCTGTCGTAGGTGGAGCGGGCAAATGTTGTCCAATCGTCGTTAGCAGCCGGCTGAAACAATGAACCATAATATTCCTTCGCCCGTCCGCTGTGAACCATTTTAGCGATAAATTCCATGGCAAGAAGCACGGCCTTGATATCCTCCGGATCTTCCAGCATACGCGGATCGATCCCCGGCGGTTCGTGAGGGTCCGCGCTTTTTAAAAAGAGTCGCCCCCGGGTCCGTTGTTCCAGGAGATGGGCCGATACCGGCATCATCCGCTTGATTCCTGAAACCGCGGTCGGCGGGCGCATGACGATATGGAAATTTCCGCAATCCCCAATCGGGTTGCACTTGATAATGAGTCTGAAACGCGGGATGACCCAGTCCTCCTGAAAGTTTTTGGTCCCTTCAAAGGTCATGTAGACGACGGCGTGGTCCTGATAGTTCTCGCCGATGCCCTCCATAGCGTGGACCACCCGAATCCCATGCCTTTCCAGGCCTGCCGCAGGGCCGATACCGGAAAGCATGAGAATTTGCGGCGTGTGGTAGACGCCGGCGCTTAATACGATCTGATCTCCCAACGCCGTGTGCATCTGCCCGTTTCTTTCATAGCTGACTCCTTCGGCCTTAAGACCGGCAAGCTGTAAAGACACCACTTCCGCCTCAGCTATCACGGTGAGGTTCGGTCTGGAGCGCGTGGGCTCCAGATAAGCTACTACCGTGGATTGCCTTTTACCGTTTTTAATATTGTATGGAGCTAAGGAGACCCCAAGAGGGTTGGGAGTGTTCACATCGGGGCAGAGCGGCAGCCCCATGTTCACGGCGCTCTCGATAAACGCTTGCACCGGCTCAGACGCGGGCATGTCAAAAGTAAAAGGGCGCTTGATATAAAGCGGGCCGTCACGGCCGTGCAGCGGACTATCCGGGTAGTCTTGATCGGACTCGATGCGCTTGAGCACCGGTAATACGTTCTCATAGGACCAGCTCGGGTTGCCCAGTCGAACCCAGGTATCGAGATCAAACTTGGCCGGGCGCAGAACGGACATCACGTTGACCGAGGAGCCTCCCCCCATGATCCTCCCGGCGAGGGAGTAGAACACGCTGTGATCGAGATTCCGCTCGGTGGGGTACATGTTCACGTACGAAGACTCGAGCAGCAGACGGATCTGCTGGGATGCGTCTGCCACTAAATCCGGGATCGGTTGCGGATCAGGGCCGGCTTCGAGAAGGAGCACTTTTCGTTTGGAGTCTTCGGAAAGCCGGGCGGCTGCCACGCAGCCGGCCGAGCCGCCCCCAACGATAATCACGTCGTAATGATCTGGCATCTGTTCGCTCCCCTTCGGCGGTGAGCCGCTCCCTTCGATGAACTCAGGGCCTGAGCTTGCCGAAGGCAGGGCGGTCGAACCGCGCTCACTATCTCAAATCTCAAATTTCAAATCTCAGATTTTAGATTGAACGTTTGTTGTTTTCTAAGTGCATAAATTTGAAATTTGCAATCTGAGATCTGAAATTGTCCCCCTGGGGCGGTTATCCCTCAAGGTTCATTCGCAAACGTCGGAAAAATTCTTCCAGCAGCAGGACAGCCGTCGCCCGCAAAACCATGTCGCCGAGAATAGCGAGCCTGCCCTTGATCTCGACGTTGGCGTGATAACCCAATTCCGTGCGGTTTGCAACGGGTTCCGTCAGTGCCACCGTCATTTTAACGTTCATGATGCTCTTGGTGACGGAATCCGTCCCCTCGGTTCGGACCACCAGTTCCTTCGGCGGTATGCTCTCTACGATCGTCGAACGGAACATGAACTTTCCTGAGATCGGTCCGACGGTGGCGCCGAAGACGCCGTCGAAGGTGCGCTCGTCGAGCTGCGTCACTTTTTCCAGCCCCGGCAGGCAGGATGAAAAGCGGTTGACGTCGATGAGAAAATCCCAAGCCTTTTTCGGCGGGACTCCTACGTCGATTTTGCCTTCAAAGATCATAACGATGTTCCCCCTTCTCGGTCCTTACATCCCCGCGCCTTCGTCATTTTCCTGACCACGCGCCAGGTAGACTTTTGCGCACTCGTCGCTGCAGAAATAGCGCCCGCTTCGGAGGATCGCCTCACCCTTGGCCAAATAGCTCCGGCACTGAGGATCTAGGACCATCTCCTCGGTTTCCGTGGAGCGCTTTTGGGAACGGAGGCCGCGTTGCCGCTTGCCCCAGGAAAGAAGAAACTTAAGGATGGCAAAAAAGAGATAAGACAAGAATACGAAAGATAAAAGCCGCAGGAGCAACTGAGTTGCCTTTCGAGCCCGACCCTTCCCTGGGTTGGCGCTACAATCTCATAAGGCTCACTTTTTTATCGTCCTTAACACCTACCACCAGCTCCGAAATGGTTGCTCCCAGCACCGGGTGAACCACCTGGGGGGCGATCTCACTCATGGGGATCAGGACGAACTTGCGCTTGTGCAACTCGGGGTGGGGGATCTTGAGGTTGCGCTTTTCCAGGACCAGAGTGTCGTAAAGAAGAATGTCCAGGTCGATAATGCGTGCGCCCCAGCGTTTGCGGACTTTCTTTCGGCCCATCGCCCGCTCGATATTTTTGCATTTATGGAGGAGCATTTCGGGTTTTAACTCCGTCTCTATCTCGATGGCGCCGTTGACATACCATTCCCTGGATTCACCTAAGGGCTCGCTCTCATAAATGGACGATTCTTTCATGATCCTCGTATTGGGGATCTTGGCAATTCTGGTGAGAGCCTCCAGATAGTTCTCCTTTTTCTTTCCCAGGTTGGAGCCGATGCCTATGTGAGCCTGATGGGGCACAGTGCTCAGGATAGATCCTCCAGGATGATTGCTAACCCCGATCCAATTGTGCCAACTCCGGCCTGTGAACCAAAAAGGGCTTGTGGCCAGTAGCCAGAACCGTAGTGGGACGCGGTTCCTTTTGGATCGGGGCTAAAATCTTACCTGTCGGATCCTGTCCGTGACCTCCTCTAATCTTTTTTTATCCACGCACACCGTAAAGCGAACATAGCCTTCTCCGGCCTCTCCGAAGCCGTTTCCCGGCGTCGTCACCACTCCGGCCTCGTCAAGCAGCCTGGTGGCGAACTGGGCCGAGGTCAGCCCCTTCGGGACAGAGACCCAGACATAGAAAGTCGCGCGCGGTTTTTCGCACTCAATGCCCGCGCTGCGGAGTCCCGATACCAGGATATCGCGTCTTTCCTGAAAGACCTTTCTCGATGGTTCTACGATCTCATCGCCAAGCCGCAGGGCCTCGATCGCTGCCTCTTGGACCGCCTGGAAAATACCCGAGTCCACGTTTGACTTTACCTGCGCCAGCGCCCCTACCAGCTCATGGTTGCCCACCGCCATTCCGATGCGCCAGCCGGTCATGTTGAATGTCTTGGAGAGAGAGTGGAATTCCATGCCCACCTCTTTGGCCCCGTCTACCTCAAGAAAACTCGTAGGACGATAGCCGTCGAATCCCATCTCCGTGTAGGCCGCGTCATGACAGACGATAATGTTGTGGCGATGGGCGAATTCCACCACGCCGGCAAAAAAATCTTTTTCCGCGACCGCCCCTGTGGGATTATTGGGGTAATTGATCCAAAGCATCTTGGCCTGCCGCGCCAGCTCCACCGGGATGGCATTCAGGTCCGGGAGAAAATCATTTTCTTTAGTAAGCGGAAGGAAATAGTTTCTTCCGCCGCAGAACGAGGTTCCGATGTGGTAGACCGGGTAGCACGGGTTTGGCACTAAAACGAGATCCCCTGGGTCGACAAAGGCCACCGCCATGTTGGCGATTCCTTCTTTGGAGCCAATCAGCGAGAGCACCTCTTTGACCGGGTCGAGCTCCACGCCAAAGCGCCGCTTATACCAATCTGCCACCGCCTGACGAAACTCGAGAAGGCCGGCGCTATTGGGGTAGCGGTGGTTGACAGGCTTGGAGGCCCCCTCCATGAGCTTTTCGACGATTTTTGGCGGGGTTGGGATATCCGGATCCCCAACCCCTAGATCAATAAGATCGACCCCCCGAGCCAACGCCGCCCTTTTTTTGCGGTCAATCTCGGCAAAGAGGTAAGGGGGCAACTCATTGATTCTTTTAGCTTTTCTTATAGAGATCGCCAATTTTTTTAAGCCTCTTCAAAATCGAAGCCATTCTTTTACCTGTTTTTTTCTATTTTGACAACTGCTTTTATAAACCTTATCCTAAAAGTTGCTCGATGCAACGCAAAACAATATGGCCATACACATTGTCATAGACGGCTATAATCTGATTGGAAGTGAGAAGGGGTTGAGGGGAGACCTTGAAGGCAAGAGAAATCAGCTTATTCACCAGCTCCGGCGCTACCGGGAGTCGAAGGGTTATCCGATTACTGTGGTCTTCGACGGCTGGCGCTCAGGATGGCGCCATGAGGTGGAAGAAAAGAAAGGCGGCGTTACTGTCATATTTTCTCAGCTCGGGGAGAAAGCGGATAGCGTCATCCAAAGATTGGCGCGGGAGATGGGCAGCGGATGCGTGGTGGTCACTTCGGATCGGGAGGTCCGCAGTGCGGCCGAAGCGAGCGGGGCGGTGGCTATTTATGCGGGGGAGTTCAGCGCCAAGCTTAAAAATCTCGACCGCGACCTCATCTTCGAAGAAGATGAAGGGTTAGAAAAGGTTGAAGGGTTTAAGAGGTCAAGGGTTGAAGGGAAAAGAGGTAATCCCAGAAAACTATCGAAGCGGGAAAGAAAGAGGAGAGAGAGGCTGAAGAAATTATAGCCGTGGTCGTGATTTGTGTTCGTCTGTGGCCAAATTTTGCTTGACATCATACCCTTTAGAGCTATAGAAGCGCGTGATTATGGCTGATTTGAAAAATCGCATCATGCGGGCCGCCAAGCTCGACGTCAGTCTGTACGAAGAGGTGGAAGCTGATAAGGACGCCTTGGGCCAGGCCATGACGGTCGTCGTTCTCTCCAGCCTAGCCGCCGGAGTCGGCGCCTCTCAAGGAGGGCTCGCGGGGATCGTCCTCGGGATTATCGCAGCGCTTGTTGGATGGTACGCGTGGGCCTATGTCACTTACTTGATCGGCACTAAACTTCTCCCCGAGCCTCAGACCGAGGCCGATCTAGGTCAGCTTCTCCGCACGACCGGTTTTTCCAGTGCTCCAGGCTTGATCCGGGTCTTGGGCATCATTCCCGGTCCCACCGGAGTTGTCTTTTTGGTCGCTTCCATCTGGATGCTGGTGGCCATGGTGATCGCGGTGCGCCAGGCGCTCGACTACAGCAACACTTTTCGCGCTGTGGGGGTTTGCCTGATCGGCTGGGTCGTCCAGGTACTTATTATCGTCTTGTTTTTTTACCTGCTGGGTGAGCCCACCATGGGTATTGAAGCTTGATTCCACTTCGCGACGACAACCCAACGGTTCTCTGGCCGATCGTCACTATTACCTTAATCATCGCCAATACGGCGGTTTTCTTCTACGAACTGTCCCTCGAGCCGAGACTCTTGGAAACGTTTATCTATCAGATGGGCATGGTCCCAGCCTCTATAATCCAAGCCCATATCCCAGGTACCGGGGGCTATTTTACGGTGCTTAAATCAA
>Ga0210377_10003444_pt1 | contig 13636 bp, 12 predicted proteins | sample PLM4_65_b1redo_FD_155480 | JGI IMG/M metagenome (GOLD analysis project Ga0210377, IMG submission 155480) | Groundwater sediment microbial communities from an aquifer in East River, Colorado, USA - PLM4_65_b1 redo | ecosystem: Environmental > Terrestrial > Soil > Riparian zone | place: USA: East...
GCGGCGTGCGTCAACACCGAGAGCGGCCGGAGCAGCCGCGACGTGAGCGCGCTCGAGCCCCAGACACCGACCAGACAGCCTGCGACTGCGATCGCGACGAGGAGCGTGTTGAGCCTTCGCGCCGAGCGCTCGGCAGCGTCGCTCTTGCGCCGCATCGCGTCCTGATTGAGCGCCAGGATGTAGTCGGCCCGCTGCTTCACTTGCTCGAACTGGGGAAGCAGCTCCGCGAAGTAGAACGCGTGAAGCCCGGCCGGTTCGGAATTCTCCTGGAACTCCGCGTAACGTTCTTCGTAGCGCGCCCACGCCTCGCCGAGCGCGTGCGTTCCCTCGGCTTCACCCGGCTCGGTGACGTTGCCCTGCTGGACGCGGAGCTCCTGGCCGAAGCGCTGCCGGGCCGCGCTCACCTGCCCCGGCGAGATCTCGCGTTCCGCCGCGACGCGGAAGAGCGCCGCGCTGTCGAGCTGATCGAGCGACTCGAGCATGCGCTGCAGCGCCAGCACGCTGCGGTAGTTCTCGCTCAGGATCGTCTGCGAGCCGCGGCCGAGCTCCGTCGCGGTCAGGCTTCCGACCACGCCGATCACGACGAGCGCGAGCAGGAGCGGCGCTTGTGCAAGCAAGAGCTTCGTGCGCAGTCTCACGCGCGCGGCTCCTTCTCTTCGAGCGAGACGATGTGCAGATCGAAGCCCGTCGCCTCGCGCGCCAGTCTCTGCGGCACGGCTCGGCCGAGCCAATGCCGCCACCACACCTGGTGCGAGCGGCCGATCACGATGTCGCCGACCCCGTGCGACCGTGCGAAGTCGATGATGGCGGCGACCGGATCCACCGCCTTCAGGCGCACGAACTCGGCGCCGAGCTCGCGCGCGCGCTCGATGTTCGCGAGCAGATGCCGCTGCGCCTCCGAGTCGATGCGGTCCGGTGACTCGCCCGGTGTCTCGACGTAGACCACGAACCAATCGGTATTGAGCCGGCCTGCCATGCGCGAGCCCTTGCGCAGGAGCGTCGCGCCGTGCGGCGGATACGAGGACATGCACACCATGACGCGCCCCCACGTCCCCGGGGCGCGTACACGTCCCTCCGTCTTCGCCTGCGCGTCGCTCGTGCGCTCGAGAGTCTCGGCGACTTCGCGCAGCGCGAGCTCGCGCAGCGTCGAAAGATGCGGGTCCTTGAAGAAGTTCTCGAGCGCCCAGGGAATCCTGTCGGCGGCGTAGATCTTGCCGGCCTTGAGCCGCTCGAGCAGGTCCTCGACCGCGAGGTCGAGATTCACGACTTGATCGGCTTGCTTGAGAAAGGAATCGGGCACCGTCTCGCGGACGACCACGCCGGTCGCGCGCTCGACCAGGTCGTTCAGGCTCTCGAGGTGCTGGATGTTGAGGGCGCCGATCACGTTGATGCCCGCGTCGAGCAGCTCGATCACGTCTTGATAGCGCTTGCGGTGGCGGCTCCCCGGCGCGTTCGTGTGCGCGAGCTCGTCGACAATCACGACCTCGGGCTTGCGCGTGAGCACGGCGTCGATGTCCATCTCCTCGACCGCCACGCCGCGGTGCTCGATGCGCCGGCGCGGGATCAGCTCGAGACCCGTGATCAGCGCGGCGGTCTCGGCGCGTCCGTGCGGTTCGACGAAGCCGAGGACGACGGCCACGCCGCGCTGCTGCAGCGCGTGGGCCTCTTCGAGCATGCGATACGTCTTGCCGACGCCCGCCGCGAAGCCGACGTACAGCTTCAGTCGCCCACGCCGCCCGCGCTGGACGAGCTCCAGGAAATCCTCGGGTCGGCGGCGCGAAGCGCTCACGGAGCCGTCATGGTCGCCCGAACTGCCGATCGAGCGCCAGGTTCAAGCCCAGCACGTTCACGCGCGGCTCGCCCAGGATCCAAAGGTCCCGGCTCACGACGAGCGACTCGACGACCGCGAGCACGCGGATCTGCGAGACCTGCCGCGCCTTGGCGACGCGCGGAACCTGCCAGTACGCGGCCTCCGGGGAGAGGTGCGGGTCGAGGCCGCTCGCGGACGTCGTGACCAGCTCCACGGGCACCCACCCGGACGCATCCGGATTCTCGCCCTGTAGACGGGCGAGGTCCGCGGTAATGCGGTCCTTGAGCTTGGCCGAGGTGGTGCCCAGGTTCGAGCCCGACGATGCCGCTGCGTCGTAGCCCGTGCCCGCCGCGGAGGGCCGAGGCTGGAAGTACGCAGCCTTCGCGAAGCCCTGCGCGATCAGCTCGGAACCGACGATCTCGCCGCGCTCGTCGCTGACCAGGCTGCCATTCGCTTGCGCGGGGAAGAGCGCTTGAGCGATTCCCGTAAGCGCCAGCGGATACATGAGGCCGGTCAGCACGAGAGTGACCACGGTCGCGCGAAGCCCGATCGAGAAGACATTCCACATGACTCACCTACACCAGGCCCACGGCCTGAAGACACAGGTCGATCGCTTTGATCCCGGCGAAGGGCGCGATGATCCCACCCAGGCCGTAGATCGCCATCGAGCGGCGCAAGAGCGCAGCCGCACCCAGCGGGCGGTAGCGCACGCCGCGCAGCGCGAGCGGGATCAGCGCGATGATGATCAGCGCGTTGAAGATCACCGCCGACAGGATCGCGCTGTACGGTGACGCGAGCCGCATGACGTCGAGTGGAGCGATCTCCGGAAACACCCCGACGAAGAGCGCCGGCAGGATCGCGAAGTACTTGGCGACGTCGTTCGCGATCGAGAACGTGGTGAGCGAACCGCGCGTCATGAGCAACTGCTTCCCGATCTCGACGACTTCGAGGAGCTTCGTCGGGTTGGAGTCGAGGTCGACCATGTTGCCGGCCTCCTTCGCCGCCTGCGTGCCCGTGTTCATGGCCACGCCGACGTCGGCCTGCGCGAGCGCCGGCGCGTCGTTCGTGCCGTCTCCCGTCATCGCGACGAGCTTGCCCTTCGCCTGCTCGTCCTGGATCAGCCGCAGCTTGGCCTCGGGCGTGGCCTCGGCCAGGAAGTCGTCGACGCCCGCCTCGCGCGCGATCGCGGCGGCCGTGCGTGGGTTGTCTCCGGTGATCATGACGGTGCGAATGCCCATCGCGCGGAAGCGCGCGAAGCGCTCCTGGATTCCGCCCTTCACGACGTCCTTCAGGTGCACGACGCCGAGAATGCGCTTGCCGTCGCAGACCGCGAGGGGAGTGCCGCCGGTGTCGCTGATCGCGTGGGCGATGCCGTCGATCTCGGTCGCGCTGTCGCCGCCGAGCGAGCGCACGTGCGCGCGGATCGCGTCGACCGCGCCCTTGCGGATCGAGCGGCCCGGAAGCTCGCAGCCGCTCATCCGGGTCTGCGCGCTGAAGCGGATGAAGACCGCGCCGATCTCCTGCACGTCGCGGCCGCGCATCCCGTAGCGCTCCTTGACCAGCACCACGATCGAGCGGCCCTCGGGCGTCTCGTCGGCCAGGCTCGCGAGCTGCGCGGCTTCGGCGAGCTCGGAAGCCTCGACGCCGCGCGCGGGGATCAGCTCCGTGGCCATACGGTTGCCGAGCGTGATGGTGCCCGTCTTGTCGAGCAAGAGTGTGTCGACGTCGCCCGCCGCCTCGACCGCGCGGCCGCTCGTCGCGATCACGTTCTTGCGCAGCAGCCGGTCCATGCCGGCGATGCCGATCGCGGAGAGCAGCCCGCCGATCGTCGTCGGGATCAGGCAGACGAGCAGCGCCACGATCGTCGTCGCCGAGAGCGCGACACCCGAATAGAGCGCCAGCGGCACGAGCGTGACGCAGGCGAACATGAAGATCACCGTCAGCCCGACGAGCAGGATGTGCAGCGCGATCTCGTTCGGCGTCTTCTGCCGCGACGCGCCCTCGACCAGCGCGATCATGCGGTCGAGGAACGACTCACCCAGATTGGCGGTGACTCGCACGACGATGCGGTCCGACAGGACCTTCGTTCCGCCGGTCACGGCCGAGCGGTCGCCACCGCTCTCGCGGATGACGGGCGCGGATTCGCCGGTGATTGCAGACTCGTCGACCGAGGCGATGCCTTCGACGATCTCTCCGTCGGCGGGGATGAGCATTCCGGCCTCGACGATGACCACGTCGCCCTTGCGCAGGCTCGAGGCCGGGACCTGCTCCTCGCGCTCGTCCACGACCCGGCGCGCCGTCGTCTCCTTGCGCATCCGGCGCAGCGCGTCCGCCTGCGCTTTGCCGCGGCCTTCGGCGATCGCCTCCGCGAAGTTCGCGAAGATCACCGTGAACCAGAGCCAGACCGTGACGCTGGCGGTGAACCAGATCGGCACGCCCGAGCCGCCGACGAAGAGGTCGCGAAGCAGCACGAGCGTGGTGAGCGCGCTGCCGACCTCGACGACGAACATGACCGGGTTCTTCGCCACGTGGCGCGGCGCGAGCTTCTTCAGGCTCTCGAGCGCCGCCGGCTTGAGCAGCGCCGGATCGAACAGGGAAAGCTGCTGAGCTCGAGCGGAGGCCATTTCAGTACACCCTTCCGGCCGACGCGAGGAAGTGCTCGACGAGCGGCCCGAGCGAGAGAGCGGGGAAGAACGTGAGTGCGCCCACGATCACGACGACGGCCGTGAGCAGACCCGTGAAAAGCGGCCCGTCGGTCGGGAACGTGCCCAGACCCGCAGGGACGGCCTTCTTGCCGACCATGGAGCCGGCGATCGCAAGCACCGGAATGATCATCAGGAAGCGGCCGCCGAGCATCGCCAGACCCAGCGTGACGTTCCACCACGGAGTGTTGGCATTCAGCCCGGCGAACGCCGAGCCGTTGTTGCCCGCCGCGCTCGAAAACGCGTAGAGGATCTCCGAGAGTCCGTGCGGGCCCGCGTTGTTCAGCGACGAGACGCCGTACGGCGCGACCGCACCCCAGGCCGCGAAGCCCAGGATGATCGCGGGGAAGATCAGCACGTAGAGCATCGCGAGCTTCATCTCGCGCGCCTCGATCTTCTTGCCGAGATATTCCGGTGTGCGGCCGACCATGAGTCCCGCGATGAAGACGGAGAGGATCACGTAGATGAGGATCGCGTAGAGACCCGCGCCGACGCCGCCGAAGATCAGCTCGCCGAGCTGGATGTTGACCAGCGGCACGAGTCCACCGAGCGGCGTGAAACTGTCGTGCATGGCGTTCACCGCGCCGCACGAGGCATCGGTCGTAACGGTCGCGAAGAGCGTCGAGGCGCTCTGCCCGTAGCGGACCTCCTTGCCCTCCATGTTCCCGGCGCTCTGGTCGACCGCCATCCCGGCCATCACGGCGTTGCCGCGCGTCTCGGCCCAGTACGCGGTCGAGACGCCGGCCAGGAACAGCAGCATCATCGCGGCGAAGATCGCCCAGCCCTGTCGTTGATCGCGCGCCATGCGGCCATAGGTCCAGGTGAGCCCCGCCGAGATCGCGAAGATCGAGAGCATCTGCACGAAGTTCGTGAGCGGCGTCGGGTTCTCGAACGGATGCGCCGAGTTCGCGTTGAAGAATCCGCCGCCGTTCGTGCCGAGCATCTTGATGGCTTCCTGCGACGCCACCGGCCCCATCGCGAGGACCTGCCTTCCGCCCTCGAGCGTCGCGACCTCTCGGTACGGCGCGAAGTTCTGGAGCACGCCCTGCGAGACGAGAAACAGCGCGTAGACGACGCTGAGCGGGATCAGCAGGTAGACGAGCCCGCGCACGAGATCGACCCAGAAATTCCCGAGCGTCTTCGGCGCATCGGGCGAGACACGGCGCGTCAGGCCACGCGCGAAGGCCAGCGCGACGCCGATGCCGACCGCGGCCGACGTGAAGTTGTGCCAGGCGAGCCCGGTCATTTGCGTCAGGTAGCTCATCGTCGTCTCGCCGGCGTACGACTGCCAGTTCGTATTGGTCGTGAAGCTCGCGGCGGTATTGAAGGCGAGCTCCGGTCCGACCGCGGGGAACGCCTGCGGGTTCAGCGGCAGCAGGTGCTGCAAGCGCTGGATGAGATAGGTGACCAGCAATCCGAACGCGCTGAAGACGAGCAGCGCGAACGCGTACTCGACCCAGGTCTGCTCCCGTTCGGGATCGACGCCACAAGCGCGGTAGCTCACGCGCTCGATGGGACCGAAGAAGCGCGGCAGCGGCTGACGCGCACCTTCGAAGACGCGGTACATGTACGCGCCGAGCGGCTTCGTGATCGCGAGCACCGCGAGCGCGAACACCAGGATCTGTAGCCAGCCAATGACCGTCATGGATCGCTCCTAGAAGCGCTCGGGCCGAACCAGGGCGTACACGAGGTAGGCGGTGACGACGACCGCGAGAACCAGGCCGAGCCCATAGTCGATGACCATCTCACTCACCCGACCCGCGATGTGCACCAAGCGTGCCACGCAGCCGGGCGCGGCTCGGCGCTTCCCGGCGCAGACCGCTTGCAGCCTGCAATCGGCTGCACCTGCGCTGTCTTGCGATCTGCGAGGTGGTCCGGTTCGAGCCGCGCAGGGGGCTGGCTGGGCTGGCACGCTCGATGCTCTACTGTGTTTCCCATGAGCGATCCGAACCACGAGGGCGCGAGTGAGGCCCCGCGCCGCAGCCTCCGATCGATGATCCTCGCGCTCAGCGTTCTGATCGCGGTATCGCTCTGGATCTGGTCGCAAGGGTCGGAGCAGCGCGCGATCCGAAACCTGCCCGCGACCGAGCGAAACGCCCTGTACCAGCGCACGCTCGCGAACGTTCAGACGGTTTGCGCGAGTGGGGATCTGGCGCTCGACGAGTACTGCCGCGACCAGGCGCGATTCCTGCTCGAGTTCCCCGAATGCGACGCGGCCTGCCGCGAGCAGGCGCGCGTACAGGTCGGACGCCGCGAGCCATGAGCGACACCTCGGCGAGCTCCACGCTCGGCATCGCGATTCCGGAGATCCTCCTGCCCGCGACGGGCGTGGACCTGTCGCGCTGGGCGGTGGTCGCGTGCGACCAGTACACGTCGCAGCCCGAATACTGGAAGGCGGTCGCCGAGCGAGTTGGGGACGCCCCCTCCGCGCTGCACCTGGTGCTGCCCGAGGTGTGGCTCGGGGCGCCGGATGAGGACGCGCGGATCGCGGCGATCCAGGCGCGCATGCGCGAGTACCTGGCGACGGGCGTCTTCGCGAAGCCGCTGCGCGGCTTCATCGCCGTCGACCGGAGCACTCCGCATGTCGCGTCGCGGCGCGGTCTGATGGTCGCGCTCGACCTCGACCGGTACGACTGGCGCCCGGGCGCGCGCGCACTCGTGCGCGCGACCGAGGCCACCGTCGAGGAGAGGCTGCCGCCGAGACTTCGGGTGCGCGAGGGGGCGGCTCTCGAGCTGCCGCACGTGCTCGTGCTCGTCGATGATCCGCTCTGCACCGTCATCGAGCCGGTCTCGGAGGCAGCCTCACGCGCTGCCCCGCTCTACGACGTCGAGCTGATGGACTCTGCCGGGCGTGTGCGCGGCTGGGCCGTGACGCACCCGGCCGAGATCGCGCGCGTGGAGCGCGCGCTCGAAGCGCTCGCGACGCCTGCGCTGCAGCGCGCGAAGTACGGGCCGGGCGACGGCGATCCCTTCCTGTACGCCTCGGGCGACGGCAATCACTCGCTCGCCGCCGCGAAGCTGTTCTGGGAGCGGCGAAAGCCCGCGCTCTCGGCCGCGGAACGCGATCGGGATCCCGCACGCTTCGCGCTCGTCGAGCTCGTGAACGTGCATGACCCGGGTCTGCGCTTCGAGCCGATCCACCGCGTCGTGTTCGGCGTCGACCCGGATGCGCTCCTCGCCGCCCTCGAGCAAACGCGCGGCGCGGGGCCGGCCCACGCGCTGCGCTGGGTCGCGGCGACACGATCCGGTGTTGCTACGCTCCCCGCCGGCGACGAGCCGCTCGCGGTCGCCGCGTTGCAGGCCTTCCTAGACCGCTGGCTCGCGAGCCACCCAGGGGCGCGCATCGACTACATCCACGGAGACGTTGCACTCGCGAAGCTCGCGGCCGAGCCGGGTCGCATCGGCTTCTTGCTGCCCGCCTTCGAGAAGTCCGCGCTGTTTCCGACCGTCGCGCAGCGCGGCGTCCTGCCGCGCAAGGCCTTCTCGCTCGGCGAGGCCGAGGAGAAGCGCTTCTACCTGGAGGCCCGCCGCATTCGATCCTGACCGCCGCCGCGCGCGTGTATGATCCGGGCGCGGGCCAGGCGAGGAGCTTCGAGATGAGCGAGGCCGAGTTTCAGACGATCCGCTACGAGCAGCCGGCGGCCGGCGTCGCGCGCATCGTGCTCGCGCGCCCCGAGGCACGCAATGCGCAGGACAAGCGGATGACCTACGAGCTGAACGCGGCCTTCGACCGCGCCGCGCGCGACAACGGCGTGAAGGTGATCGTGCTCTCCGCCGATGGGCCGCACTTCTCGTCGGGCCACGACCTGCGCGACCGCACGAGCATCGCCGACTTCGAGCCGGTCGGAACCTGGGGCGGCTTCGATCTGCCCGGCGCCGAGGGCACCATGGCCGTCGAGCACGAGATCTACCTCGGCCTGTGCTGGCGCTGGCGGAACTTGCCCAAGCCGACGATCGCGCAGGTGCACGGCAAGACGATTGCCGGCGGACTCATGCTCGTGTGGGTCTGCGACCTGGTGATCGCGAGCGACGACGCGACGTTCTCCGATCCGGTCGTCGCCTTCGGCGTGAACGGGGTCGAGTACTTCGCCCACCCGTGGGAGGTCGGAATTCGCAAGGCCAAGGAGATGCTGTTCACCGGCGCGGCGATCTGCGCGGCCGAAGCCCACACGCTCGGGATGGTGAATCACGTCGTGCCGCGAGACGAGCTCGAGAAGTTCACGCTCGAGCTGGCGCAACGCATCGCTTCGCGGCCGAGCATGGGGCTGAAGCTCGCGAAGCAATCCGTCAATCAAGCGCAGGACGCGCAGGGCTTCTGGACCGCGCTCCAGGCCGCGATGTCGTTGCAGCAGCTCGGCCACTCGAACAACGCACAGGTGCACGGAATGCTCGTCGACCCGAGCGGCGCCGAAGTGATCCGGCGCGAAGCGAAGTCGAGCACGTGAGGGCGCCATGAAGCTCGGCGCCTTCATGATGCCCTCGCACCCGCCCGAGCGGGGGCTGTACGAGGGCTACCAGTGGGATCTTTCCCAGCTCGAGCTGTTCGACCGGCTCGGCTTCGAGGAGGCCTGGATCGGTGAGCACTTCACCGCGCCGTGGGAGCCGAATCCGGCGCCGGACCTGCTGATCGCGCAGGCGCTGCTGCGCACCAAGCGCATCAAGCTCGCGCCCGGAGCACACCTGCTGCCCTACCACCACCCGGTCGAGCTCGCGCATCGCGTGGCCTTCCTCGACCACATCGCCCAGGGCCGGTACATGCTCGGCATCGGCATCAGCGCGCTGCCGAGCGATCTGGCGCTCTTCAACATCGATGCCGCCGCGGGCCAGAACCGGCGCATGACGCTCGAGTCGCTCGACATCATGCTGCGCCTCTGGACCGAGGGTCCGATCAAGTACGACGGAGAGTTCTGGTCGGTGCGGCCGCCCGAGACGCAGTACGACTTCCTGCGCCTGCACCTGCGTCCCTTCCAGAAGCCCCACCCACCGATCGGGATCGCGGGCCTGTCACCCGGCTCAGAGACGCTGAAGATCGCGGGCGAGCGCGGCTTCATGCCGCTCTCGGTCTCGCTGAATCTCGCGCACACCGCCTCTCACTGGACCTCCGTCGAGGCCGGCGCGGCGCGCAGCGGCCGCACCCCCGACCGCCGCGACTGGCGCCTCGTCAAGGAGGTCTACGTCGCGCGCACGGACGCCGAGGCACGCCGCTTCGCGCGCGATGGGGCGATGGGGCGCTGCTGGCGCGAGTACCTGCTGCCCTTCTACCTGGGCGGCGGAATGCACTCGAGCTTCAAGGTCGACCCGAGCCACCCGGATTCGAGCCTGGACGTCGACTACCTGATCGAACACAGCTGGTTCGTCGGCTCGCCGCAGACGGTGATCGACAAGATCGGCGCGCATCAGCAGCGGACGGGCGGATTCGGCGGGCTGCTCGCGATGGTCTACGACATGAGTGGAGAAGCCGAGCGCTGGACGGAATCGCTCGAGCTGCTGACCCAGGAGGTCATGCCGCACTTCAGCGAGGACAGGATCCCCGGGTAACGCTCAGATACGCCGGCGCACCTGGTTCGCGATGATTCCGCCACCGATGAGCAGCAGCAACACCGAGCTCGGCTCCGGGATCGGCGTGGTGCTCGGCGGCTGGAGCGGTCCGAAGCCCGTCCCGATGCTGATCCCGGCCACCGAGAACGCGTCGAAGAATCCACCGTCCGGTACGAAGCTGATCGAGGACGCCCAGCGGTTTATCGCGAGCTTGAGCGCGCCGTCGGCGCCGGCGTCATCCGAGTCGAAGGAGATGTCGAAGCCTGGACCCACCACAGCGCCGCCCTCGTCGATGTGGATCGAGAAGCTGCCAATCCCGAGGTCGGTGCCGAAGAGATTTCGGAGATCGACCGAGGTCACGAACAGCGACTGCTCGAAGCTGATCCTGAGGACCTCTCCGGTGTCGACCTGGTTCGGGTTGTCCAGCAGGCATGCGATGTTGCTCCCGCTGCAATCGATCCCGAGCCCGCTGCCCGCGACGTGTGTCAGGTCGCTGCCGCTCGGATTCGCGATCACGGTCACGGTGCCGAACGCGGCAGCGTCCGAATATACGCCCGTGTCGGAGGTCCCCGCCGCGATTGCGGCGCCGGCCGCACCGGCCAGATCGAGGGTCGCGGCGCCCGAGGCAGAAGCGAAGAAGAGGGCTGACGCTGCGGCGACTGCAATCGTGCCTACCGGAACGCGCATTTTGATTCCATGTCCTGAAGGGTGGAAGTGCCTGAATCCGTGAATCGGACTTGTAGCACCCGCGTAACTACAACGTCAAGCAGGGTTTTTTGCACTCTTGGCGTGCGCCTGCGTATCCGGCGGGCTCCCGGTTCGAGAATCCCCGGGGGTTCCAGTGAATTCGATCACCTGGCCCCCGCAATTGCCTGCAGCACGGCGGCCACGATCGCATCGGCCTTCGCGCGCATCTCCGCGTCGGTCGCATCCTGGATCGGGTGCGGGACGAAAACGCGCTGGACTTCGTCGAGCCCGAGCGCGCGCGCCTGGCTGTCGGCCGCGTCCGCGAACGCGCTCGATGCGACGAAGACCGAAGGCTTGCCTTGGAGCTCGAACCAGACTGTGTCGTGCACACTGCACGTCGTGCAGGAGCCTCAATCGGCGAGCGCTTCGATCACGAAGCCGCACTCCTCCGCGATCCGGCGCCGCAAGTCGAGTGGCGCGGGCTTGGTGAACGTCGGCTTGCGGTAACGCCGAAATGTGACACCCGGCAGGCGCTCGCGGAGGCGCTCCTCGAGGCGGTCGAGGAGCACGTCCCCGCGCGGCTTGATGATGTCGAGCAGCGCGACCGTACCCGTCGATATTCCGTGTCGCGGGGCGAGCGCGCGGCGAATCGGCACGCGCTCGTCGGTCGGATCGAGGATCGTCGTCATCGGAGCCCTCCCTGGTCTTCGATCTTTCGGGTCGTCATGAGCGAGCCGAGCGGCCCGGAGACCCAGCCCTGGAAATAGGCGCCGAACTTGCCCGCCTCGCCGCCCGCGACGACGAGCGTGATGTCCGTCGGCGTCCGGAACTTCGAGACGCGCAGATCCGCGCCCAGCCTCTCGAGGAGCTCCACCGGGAGGCCCTCCGCGCAGACCTCGTCGCGCACGAGCTCGCGCAGCGGACGCGAAGTGACTTCCTGGATGCGCGCGCGCACCTGGTTCTTCGTGAAGCCGCCGCGCTTGAACGTGTCCACGTGCTCCGGCGGCACGACGACCACGATCTCGCCGTGCATGTACTGCTTCGGATGATTCGCCGCGGCGAGCACGAGCCCGTAGCTCGTGGCGAGCGAGCGCGCGTCGCGCGAGAGCTGGTCGATGAAGCCGGTCGGCGCGCCGCCGGCGAAGGCGGTGACGGTGCTCTCGTCGCGCGCGAAGCCGCGCTCGACGTGCAGCGGCTCCCAGTCGCTGCGCTCCTCGTTCTCGGCGAAGCACATCGTGAGCTTGCCGGGCTGCCCGAGCGTGGCGCAGTCGACCTCTCCCGGCCGACCGCCGCCGAGGTTGCGCACCACGAGCTGCAGCGCACGCCCGATCGTCGCGTTGGCGCGGTTGCCCTGACCCAGGCAGTTGATCCCGGAGTTCATGCCGATGCGTGCGCGGATCGGCCCGTTCACGATCAGCACCGGCGTCGGAAAGAACGTGGTCGCGAGCACGCCGTGCATGTTGAATTCGCTCGTGCAGACCGCTTCGACCGCGGCGATCACGACCGGCAGGAACGCAGGCTTGCAGCCGGCCATGACCGCGTTGATCGCGATCTTCTCCACCGTCGCGGGTGCGTAGTTCGGCGGTACGGCGGCGACGACGTCTTGCGCGGCGCGGCGCGTGCCGGCGAGCATGCGCATGACGCGCTCCGGTGTCGGCGGAACGACCGGCAAGCCGTCGCTCAAGCCCTGGTCGAAGAGGAACTCGACGGGATCGTCCGACTCACCCAGCTCGATCCGGCGCGCGCGCAGCGGACTTCCCGATGCGTTCGCTTCGAGACGGGCGGCCACGTCCGGCTCGTTCGAGCGCGAGCCGCAGCCGGGGCGGAGCTCCGGGAGCTGCGACCAGTCGAGCGATGGAACAGAGCGACCGGAGCGGAACGCCATACGCGCGAACAGCTCGAACCAGTCCGCCCGCGCGAAGCCCTCGAAGCGCGCGAGCTCGTTGCCGTCGGGCGCGAGCAGCACCGCGGTCGGCACGGCGTCGATCGCCGCCTCGAACGAGACCGCGAGCGCCGAGTCGTCGAGAAAAGTGGCGCGCAGGCCGTGCTTCTCGCGCAGCCCGCGTCCGCCGTCCTCGTCCTGCGAGACGACCGCGACGTCGATCTCGGCGCCGAACGCCGCGTGGGCGGCCTCCACGAGCGGCAGCGTGAGCTCACAGGTCGGACAGCCCGCGTGCATGAACACGAGCAGCCGCGCGCGCTCCGACGGCCACACGTGCTCGCGGCCTTCGGAGTCGAGCAAGCGGAACGCGGGGATCGCGGTCACGCCCGCAGTATACCCGGAGCGCGCTCACGCCTGCGGCGCCGACCTCGGCACGCGCAGCTTCTCGAGCTCGCGCTGGAAACGTTTGCAGGGATCCTCGTCGTCGACGCGCGGCGTGAACCAGATCAGGTCGAAGCCGGGGCCGAGCTGCGCTGCCCGCTCGGCCGGGTCTCCCGTCTCGGCCGGGCCGCTCGGCACCTCCGCGAACGAGAGCGCCAGAACGATCTTCGCCGGAGCGCGCCGGGCGAGATAGATCGGCGCGCCGCGGTCCCTGCGCACGTGGCCCGCACCCGCGATCAGCACCGCGCCGTCTTCGCTCGCGGGGCCGAGCGATGCGTCCGCGAGCGCCGCGTCGCGCGCGCTCTGCACGTCGATCATCGCGTCGAGGATCGCCTCCGGAGCCATTCCGCAGTGCGCGGCGCGCACCTCGTCCGCGATCGCTCGGCGCGCCTCTCCGGAGAGCGGAGGATCGAGCGCCAGTCGCGCGCGCTCGGCCTGCGGCAGCGCTTCGAGCCCACCGTGGCGCAGCCGCGCGAGCTCCGCACGGGCAAGATCGCCGGGCACGAGCGGCAGACGCGCCGCGAGCGCCGAGGCGAAGACCGGCCGGTAGAGCTTGAATTCCGGCCAGCCGCTCTG
>Ga0210377_10003445_pt1 | contig 13633 bp, 11 predicted proteins | sample PLM4_65_b1redo_FD_155480 | JGI IMG/M metagenome (GOLD analysis project Ga0210377, IMG submission 155480) | Groundwater sediment microbial communities from an aquifer in East River, Colorado, USA - PLM4_65_b1 redo | ecosystem: Environmental > Terrestrial > Soil > Riparian zone | place: USA: East...
TGCCTGCGAGTGTGCGATAGACGGCCCCAAACAGGAGCGCCAGAGCAATGTTCGAGGCGGGACCAGCAAAGGCCACTTTAGCAGCTCCCCATCGCTGGTCGCTGAGATTACGAGGCTCATACGGTACTGGCTTAGCGTAGCCGACAGTAAAACCAGTCGTGAAATATAAGATCAACGGCAAAAGAAATGAGCCGAACGGATCAAGGTGTTTAAGGGGGTTAAGGGTGAGCCGGCCCATATGCTTGGCGGTCAGATCGCCCATTGAGTATGCAGCGACACCATGTGAGACTTCGTGGATGACCACAGAGAAGATAACGATGAAAATTTGGGAAATGGTGCTCAGAGCAACGTCCATATTGAAAAAATATCATTCCTAGTGTACTATGTAAAACGCTTAGTGAAACAATACTATGGCAACTCGATGTCCAATGTGTGGCAAGAAACCCATCATGGGAACTACCCGGGTTCTTTTGCGTGGCCACTACAACCCTACCAATAAGCGACGCCGATACCCCAATCTCCAGTGGGCCAAAGTGGACGGCAAGCGCGTACGTATCTGCACCGACTGCATTAAGACGCAAAACAAAGCTCCGCGGACAGCAACCTCCCCGCGGGCTGTCGTATCTTAGGTGATTTCTCAATCCCCATTCTGCTATAATCCTAGAATTTCGGCTGCGAACCTTCAAAAAACTCCTCGACAGAGTAACCACTATGTCTCGGAGATTTTTTTGATTCTCGCTCGAAGTTCTATAATTTCGCTACGAAAGAGGATTGAGAAATCACCTTTGGGTATTACGCGTGCTGGGATTGAAATGCTAGACGCATTTCAATAAGAATTTTCGTCGTCACGGTCGGGGTGTAGTATACCGGCAGTACGAGCCCATGGGGTGGGTTTAGACCGGGTCCGATTCCCGGCACCCCGACCAAGGTGACGAAAATTCCTGGGAATGTGCAGTTGAGGAGCGAAGGCGACGAAATACTAAAATCAGCAGATTTCAGTGCTGGGGTCCGATTCCCCACGGCCCGATAAAAATGTAATTGAGGAACGAAGGTGACGAAATGCCAAAGCTAGCGACCGAGCGAAGAGCGAGGAAGTACTAAGCTCAGCAGAGCGCACGTGTAGGCGTGGTGCCCGGGTTCAATAAATCAAAAACCACCTCTTCGAATGCATAGACTCCGTTAACATGTCCGTGCACTCCTGAGGCGGTTTTTGATTGCCCTTCAGCATTCGGGAAAAGCGATTCAGCATTCAAACTGGTGGGTGCCCGCACACTTAGACAATAAGTATAATCCTTCGGAAATTTGTATTTCGCCGGGACTAGTGAATATAGGGCTCCCTAAAATGAAATGTTTTGAGCTAGAGCTTTTCGAATAGGAGAAGAGCTAACTCATAGAATGCCTGAGGCATATGAAGCGAAGATGAAAAATTTGATGAGGAAGTGGATAACTAAAACCAAAAGGCCCCCTCATCAGCAAAAGACTTAGCTATTTGATATAAATGGGTTTCCGCAGTGTGCCCCACGGGGCATCCAAGATATGAGAATCCCGAAATCAATGATTTGTTCTAAAGCTTAGGCCAATGAGGAGGCCTACCTTCAGTATACTACTTATTTTTCCATTCTGAAACCGAGATTCCCTTAAGCATGGCGTCTGCCATCGCTATCTCTTCATAAATACCCTCAATGAGATCAATATTTTTTGCTTCTTCTAAAGAAACCCACCTAAAATTCGTCATGCTCTCGTCCATTTTTATATCCCCACTCTCGTAATCAGCAAGGCAGGAAATGACGAGTGATGGGTCATCGTCTTCGCGCGCATCCGCAAGCGAAGTTACATAGCGAATATTTTTTATTTCAATTCCTGCTTCCTGTCCTACTTCCCTGCGTAGAGTTTTTTCTAAAACATTGTACCAGTAGTCAGGTGTGTCTTTGGGAAGATGCACATAATCCTCCGTTGAAAGTTTACCCCCAGGCACGGTCCACCGCGATGGAAATTTTTTCTCCCACGCAGCACGCTGCAACACCAAATATTTTCCGTCCCCGCCTGCCGGCGAGGCAGGTTTGACAACAATTGCCGTGATGACTACTTTAAATCGTTTCTTTTCTTCCATTATTCGGGACGGCTGTCGATATTTACATCCGTAAGTATGGCCTCATTGATGTGGCGATAGTCTTGGATTTCCTGTGGCGTAAACCAGATATTGATTTCCCGCTGTGCTTCAGCAACCTGATCGGTGCAATGAATAAGATTTCGAATTCCACGCTCTTCGGAATCAGACAATGAATAGGAATCAAGCTGGTAATCTCCACGGATAGTGCCGACATCAGAAGCAGTGGGATCAGTTGAACCTACTATTTTCTTTACGATGGTCACGGCCTGATTACCTTCCCATACCATCGCAACGAGAGGAGATGCTTGCATATAACGAACTACGCCGCGAATGATATCCTTACCAAACTCAACCGCTGGCCTACTTTCGTCAACAGAATTTCCGGCTTCTTTCAAATACGCCATGCGGTTTATCCCCTTTGGCTCATACCAGGTATCATCTTTCCCATAATGTTCCAGGAGAGTTTTCTCATCCGGTTTGACCATCTTCATGGCAACCAGTTTTAAACCGGTGCGTTCAATGCGGCTGATGATTTCACCAACAAGCGATCGCTGCAGCGAATCTGGTTTCAGCATTACGAATGTTTGTTCTCGTTTATTCATTTTAGCGGTTCTACGGTAAATGTATCCCCATTACTCATAAGGACAACGGCACCGTCAGTATCAGTACGATACTGTTTTACCAAGTTGTTTTCAAGACGAGTTACCACCGCAGGCGCGGGATGTCGGTAACGATTTTTTGAACCAACCTGAATAATGGCTGTTTGCGGACTGACCGCATTTAAAAATGAAACAGATGTCGAAGTGGAAGAACCATGATGCCCTACCTTAAGAACATCGGAATCAATCTCAGAACCCCGAGTGACAAGCATGCGTTCCACATCTGATTCCATATCTCCTGTAAGTAACATTTTAAATTCCTTGTATTTCAACATTGAAACTACCATAAAATCATGCGGTTCTTTTGAAACCGTAGTCGGTGCAGCAGACAATGGATGGATAATAGACAGTACCGCTTCTAATCCCAAATTAAACTGCTGTCCGACGTGAGCTGTCATATAGGTTGCACCTTCATTTTTCACCGCGTCCATCCATGTTGAAAATTCAACCGAGTCGTACGCTACACCTGAATCAATGATTGTCCCTACTTCATATCGCTGCAATACTTCGCTCAACCCCCTGATATGATCTGCGTGCGGATGTGTCGCAACCACTACATCAATCGTTCGGTCATAAAACGGCATTACCCGATTTAACTCGGCAATAATCGAATCATCGGGTCCCCCGTCAATTAAAACCTGATTTCCATTCGGTGCTTGTATAAAAATTGCATCCCCCTGCCCAACATTTAGAAAATAAACCCGTAACAAGCCATCGCTGTCTCCGGTAGCTCGAGATGTTCCAACAGCGAGAGAAATAAGGACCAGAAAAAGTATCGCAGAAACTGCTGTGTGATTACGCGAGTTCATGTTTTTTGTGCGCTCTTAAAAATATTCCCGCAATAATCATATATATAAGCAAAATTATCACCCATGAAACAGACACGGGGATCGATGCAAACTTCCACCTCGAAAAAAATTCTATAATCCAAAGTTGGTATGATGAAATAGCCCACGCGACGATACCCGTTATTTTACCCAATGGAATAAAAACCATGCCCAACAAACCTGCAAAAAATCCGGCAAACATAGCAACCGGTACTAAGGGAAGGATGAGGACATTGACCAATAGGGAAATGAGTGGAATTGACTTGAAATATCCGATGATAAGCGGAAGTGTTACGATTTGTGCTGCCAGTGTCATGAGAGCTATATCACGAAGTCCAAAGGCATCTGGAATTTTTTTAAAACTATTTTTTAAAATCGGGTACGCGTAAATAAGACCAATAACAGCCAAAAAAGAGAGCTGGAACCCCACATCAAAAACCAACAAAAACGGATTGAACAGAACCATCAGAGTAGCTGCCATAATAATAGAGACCTTTGCATCATAGAGCCGGCCATATCCGGTCGCAAAAAGAAATAGTAATCCCATCACCGCTGCGCGAACAACTGACGCTGAAGCACCTGTCAAAATTACAAATAAGATAATACATCCTGCCATGATCCAAAACGCCCTCTTTCGTGGAAACCAGAAAAAAAGAACGGCTAAAATACCTTGGGCGACAATCGCAATATTGTATCCCGAGATAGCTAAAATATGACTTGTCCCAGTTCGCTGAAATGCTTCCCGTAATCTATCAGGAATATTTTCTCGAGTTCCTATGAGAATTCCAGCCAGATAGGATGCATGGGGCTCGGGAAGAATATTCTGGAGCGAGCGCTCAAAAGAAAGCCGGATATCCTCAAGATTACGATAGAGATTCCGAATTCCATATTCATACCAAGGAAGTTCGAACATATCTATTTCAATGTTTGGCGCATACATAGTGCTCCGAATGCCCTGACGATTTAAAAATGCACGATAGTCAAACTCTCCTAGGTTGGACGGTGTTTGCACCGGCCCCGTAAGTCGAAGAAAATCCCCATACCGATAATCCGCAGCGCCTTGCGTTGTGACTAATATTTTCTCATCGGCAGGAATCCTTCGATTGAGTGCAACGATTTCTTTTACCAGAAAGGGAAACTGCGTCTGGCTTCCCCGGTCAATGAGCGGACCATCAACATACCCGCGAACGGTTATTGGTACGCCTTTTCCGCCTACAATTACATCGTTAAATCGCGTGAGCTGGTTTCGTTCGGAATCAAACCTCTGATAATAGAAAATCCCAAACGCAATAAAGAGCAGACAGACTCCAATCAAGAATCCGGTTCGTCTCCTTGTAATTCCCCGCGTTGTTGTTCCAAAGGTGCCATGGTATGCAGAAACAGCTAGAATTAATAAGGAAACACCTATCAGAATAAGAAGCTGGGTTTCATAAATATACCGCCACGTGGAACCAATCCCAACACCTATTAAAAATGAGCAAAGAAGAATCGTCAGTATCTGAGACCGATGCATATTCGTAATCCTAACAAACAAAAAACTGCTGTACAGCAGTTTTTTGTTTACTCGAAGGTAAGTACCACGCCTGCTGGCTTTGGCATTTCCTCACCTTCGTTCGTCAATACCCCGATTACTATACTTGGGCACTTCGTCACCTTCGTTCCTCAGTTGCACACACCCGTAGTCGTTCCACATCCGGGACAAGCATAGCAGGCGCCTGCACGAATCATGAGCGTTCCGCACTGACAGATTGGCGCGTCAGAGATATATACCGATGTCACTTTGCCGTTTGTCGGCACCACCTTTGGAGCGACCAGCGCAGCAAGGACTGTGTCATTCTTAGTTTCAGTAACAACAGGAACCGCAACGGTTTCCGTCATAGTCATCATGGGACCGAAAATTTCCTCCTGTTCCTCCGCTGTCAGGAATTTCCTTCCCAAATAGCGGAACACATAATCAATAATTGATTTTGCGGTTGGAATTTCAGGGTTATCAGTAAATCCAGCGGGAGAAAAGTTAGTATCTTTGAATTTTTGGACAAGCACTTTAAGCGGAACACCAGACTGCAGACACATGGAGATAAGGATGGCGATGGTATCAATCAGCCCTGAGAGGGTACTTCCCTCTTTCGCAATCGCCAAGAAGGTCTCTCCCGGCTTGTTGGTGTCAGGATAGAGGCCGACCGTGAGGTATCCGTCATGTCCACCCACTGTGAACCGGTGCGTGATCGCAGGGCGCTCTGCGGGAAGTTTCACTCGGCGGTATCCATCCGCTGATTCCACTAATTTATTGTCCTCTTTCTTGGTGTTCAAGGGTTGTACACCTTTTGACCCGTCTCGGTACACGGCAATGGCTTTCAAACCGAGTTTCCAGCCCTGTACGAATGCGTCGCGGATATCATCAACAGTTGCATCATTTGGCAAGTTGATTGTTTTTGAAATTGCACCAGAAATAAATGGCTGAGCTGCGCTCATCATTCGCAAATGACCCATGTAGCTGATGCTGCGCACACCATTGGTTGCCTTAAATGAGCAGTCAAATACCGGAAGATGCTCGTCTTTCAAATGCGGAGCCCCCTCAATTGTATCTTTTTCAAGAACATACGCAGAAATATCTTTTATCTGCTCGGGAGAATATCCTAATTTCTTAAGCGCACCGGGAACTTGATTGTTGACCAACTTTAGCATCCCCCCACCAACAAGTTTTTTGTATGCAACGAGTGCCAATCCCGGCTCGATGCCCGTAGTATCACAATCCATCATGAATGCGATCGTGCCCGTCGGTGCGAGTACTGTAACCTGCGCATTGCGAACTCCTGATCGTCGGCTGACCTCTAGTGCTTCATGCCAAACTACGCGAGATGCTACGGCGAGGTCGGGCTGTTGCTTGGCTATCTCTGATTGCAGGACATTGGAATACAATTGCTCGGCTTCGTTTAAATGCATTGCTAATACATTGAGCATTGGTTCTCGATTTTTCTCAAAACCAGCGAACGGACCTTTCAAATCCGCGATAAGTCCGGAGAACCGGTATGCTTCACCACACATCAGCGAGGTAATCTGTCCCGCCAAAAGACGTCCTTCGGTTGAATCATACGGTAATCCTAGCGACATGAGCAACGCGCCAAGATTTGCATAACCAAGGCCAAGCTGTCGATAGTCATGTGAGTTCTGTGTGATCTTTTCTGTCGGATATGATGAGCGACTGACTACCATTTCCTGCGCCAAAATCATGGTATCCACTGCTTTCTTGAAGAGTTCGATATTAAAGGTTCCGTCTTCTTTTGCAAATTTCAATAAATTTAAGGATGCGAGGTTGCATGCACTGTTATCAATGTGCATGTATTCAGAGCACGGGTTTGAGGCAGTAATTGGTCCGGTATTCGAGCAGGTGTGCCATCGGTTAATCGTATCGTGGTACTGCATACCGGGATCAGCGCTGTGGTGAGCAGCATCGGCAATCCAGTCCATTACCTCACGTGCGCGCACACGTTCCAATGTTGCGCCCGTAGTCACCGCTTTCAGCTCCCACATATCGTCATTCTCGACGGCACGCATGAAATCGTCTGTCACACGGACAGAATTGTTGGCATTTACATACGGCAGGAGGGTGTATGGACTGAAAAGATCTCCATCAAGAGAATTTTTGATACCGCTTGCCACCAGTACCTGCGTCATCTGCTCAATGTACTGTTTTGCATAGATAAAATCTTTCAAATCGGGGTGATCCACATTCATGACTACCATCTTGGCCGCACGGCGGGTTGTGCCCCCGGATCGGATCGTATTTGCAACACCATCGGCTCCTTTCATAAATGAAACCGGGCCTGAGGATACGCCGCCTTTTGAAAGCGCCTCCTTCGAAGATCGCAACTTGGAAACATTCAATCCAGCGCCAGAACCTTTTTTGAAAATCATGCCTTCATCGCGATACCACTGCATGATTGATTCCATTGAGTCCTCCACCGCAAGAATAAAGCACGCCGAACACTGTGGACGCTCATCAACGCCAACATTAAACCAGACAGGACTGTTAAATGACGCATATTGATTTACCAAAATCCACGTAAGGTCGAGTGTGAAGTTGTGTGCATCATCAGCTGATGCAAAATAGCCGTCTTGAAGACCCCAATATCCGATTGACTGCGCAACGCGGTCTATCATCTGCCGAATACTTACTTCCCGCTCTGGTGACCCTAATTTTCCGCGGAAATATTTAGATGCAACGATGTCGGTAGCAGTTTGCGTCCAGAAAGAAGGAACTTCGATGTCTTTCTGTTCAAAAACGATGGTGCCATCGCTTTTTGAGATCTTGGCGGTTCGTTTTTCCCAGGTGATTTCGTCGTATGGATGTCCGGTGCTGAAGATGCGCTTCCATGTCATGCCCGTACGTGTCTCCTGTGCGACTTTTCTATTCTTGTGCTCCTGCCCGCTGGCAGGCAGGCGATCCACATTGAGCTCTTCCTGACCGGGAATTACCGAAGTTCCTTGTCCTTGCATAGATTTTTTTGGAGGTAAAGGCACAGCGAGCTCGCCCAAAAGGCGAGCCGCTGTGCATTCCTGTTTTAAAACGAACCCTCCCGTTAGTACCCTGATTAAACCACCTCGTGCCCCCACTCGCAATGTTGATAAGTTCCCGTTATTACGACACCTAAGCATTATTTGAGCCTAGCGAGCTGGTATCTCGACGAAGACTTTCGCAGGGCGACTGGCTCGAGAACGAGACGCCCGGCCAGAAGGCCGGGACGTCGTGCTGAATCGAGATATTGCGAGCGATCATTTATTCATTTTCCGACGTATGAACGCTGGAATATCAAAATCAGCTTTTTCGTCCTCCAGTGAGGGATCCACGATCTCTTTTACCTCTTTTTGAGGTTCCTGGCGCAGGTCAGATTTTTTTGGCGCATTATCAAATAAGCTTAACCCGCCATTGTACTTTGGCATCCCGGCAGGCGTGCTGAACGTATTAGCAAAACCAGTGGCAACAACCGTAATTTTAATTTCTCCTTTCTTGACGCTGTCATCAATCACAGCACCGAAAATAACTTTTGCATCGGGGTCGATGTGCTCAGTAATAATCCTAGCAGCCTCGCTAATTTCAGCCATGGCCATATCGGGACCACCGGTAACATTAAAGAGTACGCCGCGAGCACCGTCGATGGAGAGTTCAAGCAAGGGAGAATTGATTGCCATGCGTGCCGCTTCCACGGCTCGATCCTCACCCATTGCTTTTCCGATACCCATGAGTGCCGAACCGGAATTGGACATAACCGCCTTCACATCCGCAAAGTCGGTATTAACGATACCGGGGATGGTGATCAAATCAGAAATACCCTGCACACCCTGCCGGAGTACATCGTCGACGATTGCGAATGATTCAAGAAGCGGAGTTTTGCGATCAATGATAGAAAGAAGACGATCGTTTGGGATCGTGATGAGCGCATCTACTTTATCACGCAGTATTTGGAGCGCTTCTTCTGCAATGCGCGAACGCTGCGCGCCTTCAAAGCTGAACGGGCGGGTAACAACAGCAACGGTCAATGCTCCCGTTTCTCGTGCCATATCGGCGATCACTGGTGAGGCACCGCTGCCGGTACCGCCTCCCAAACCACCTGCGATAAAAACCATGTCGGCACCCTTGAGTGCCGTGAGAATATCCTCACGAGTTTGCTCAGCTGCCTCACGTCCGATTGCGGGATTCATCCCTGCACCCAATCCGCGTGTAAGAGATTTTCCAATATGAATTTTTACGGGCGCGTTTGAGTTGTGTAACGCCTGTGCATCGGTATTTACACCAATGAATTCCACACCATGAATTCGCGCCTCGATCATCCGTTCAAGCGCGTTCAGACCAGAGCCTCCGACACCAACAACTTTGATGCGAGCAAATGTTTCAAATTGTGGTTTAACTTGAGGCATTTCTTATTGGATTACCTGCGTATTAACATAAATCAGAAAGCCCTGCAAGCAAAGCGCTTTCTGGTGTTGATAAAGCTGTGAATAACCAGTGGACAGGCCGCTCGCATGCACTTTCTGGAGCACGCGTCGATTTTCCCAGCGTCCAGGCGAAGGTTCCCAAAAAGCGAAGCTTGGGAATCGCCTCAGGAATTCGCGCTCCCTCTCACCTGCGCTCTTGTGAACCGTGCCGCTTGGCTCCGAGAGTCTCCTGAAATGCATATTCGCTTGGTGCGGCGCTTCCTCCAGCGAAGACTTTCACAGCCCGACTGGGGTCCAGGCGAAGGTTCATCACCGAGGAACTTCGGTGGGAATCGCCTCGAGAACGAGATGGATTTTCAGTAGAAAAGAACATCGTGCTGAGTCGGAGAAAGGCAACCGCAGTATTAAACGGTCAGGGCAGGAAGTTTTTCAACCATGCCACGGCCTTGCGTGCAAAGCCGACTTGAGCATTCATGATGGTACGAGATTTGATTCCAGCAAGCTCCTGTTCCATGCCCCACAGAACGAGTCCTATCCCAACCGTATAGGCGGGATCACTGACGATCTCTCCAATACCCTGCACGTGTGTGGGCTGAGCGATACGGACTGGCAGACGAAGATACTCTTTTACGAGTCGGGCAAATCCCGGCAAATTCGATCCTCCACCGCTGAGTACCACACCGGCGGGAAGCATACCAATTTTTGAAACCCGTTTGAGTTCAGCATGTACCATGTCCAATAGCTCCTGCGTACGCGCATCAACAACACGCGTGAGATTTTTTCGCGAGGTCATCGAATTTTCGTCGCGTATCAAATGCGAGAGATCGACTTGCTCTTTTCGCCGGCCATCTTCTCCTTCTGAGGTAGCGCAGTAATCGATCTTAATGCGTTCAGCCGTTTCCATCGATGTGCGAAGTGCGATCGCCAAGTCGTTCGTAATGTGTCGGGACCCCACGGGGAAAATGGCGCTATGAACTAGATCGTTTTCTTCAAAAATGGTGACGCTGGATGTTCCTCCGCCAAAATCCAAATGCATCACACCATACTCCTTTTGGCTTTTATCAAGAGCCGAGAGTGAGGCAGCAAGCGGCGCATAGACTAACCCGGCAACTTCAATATTATTTTCATTTACACAGCGAGCAATGTTGCGCAAGTACGGTGACAGTCCATCAATGATAAACACGTCGGCTTCAAGTCGAACCCCCTTCATTCCCAATGGATTTTTCACGTATTCCGTGCCATCAACGATGAATGTGCGCGGAAGAACGTGCACAATTTCCCGATTCGCCGGAAGACTAACCACTGAGGCTGCCTGCATGACCCGCTCGATATCACTTTGAGAAATTTCGTTGTCAGCTCGAGAAACGGCAATCACTCCCCGAGAAATCTGAGACTGAATATGCAGACCATTCACCGAAAGGTAGGCCCGTCGAATGGGTACACCGGCCATTGCCTGTGCCTGCTGTACTGCCGTGGCAATATCCTGCACAGTGGCCTCCATATCTACGACCATACCGCGACGAAGTCCGTTGGAAGGAGCGCTTCCCGCTCCAATAATCTCCGGCTGGAGTGTGGCACGATCTATATTTGCCACAACTACCTTCACCTGAGAATTTCCGATATCAATGCCCGCTATAGTGTAGGAATTTGCCATGAAATTTATGAGCGCAAAACTGCTTTTTCCAGTCGCTCCATTATTTTTGCCTCACGTGAAGAGCGTTCATGGTCGTACCCAAGCAAATGAAGCGTGCCGTGTACCGTCATCCAGGCAAATTTTTCATCCAATGAAACCCGTTCTTTCCGTGCTCGGGCAACAGCATACGAAGGACAGATAAAAATGTCCCCGAGAATCCTCTTAGTATAGCCCGGAACCGGGCTTTCGCCTAGAGGAAATGAAAGCACATCAGTAGGTGTATCTTTGCTTCGATACTGCTTATTAAGCAGGCGGATTCGAGGAGCACTTACGAGCGTTACACTAACTTCGATGGGATCGGAAATTCCGGCCACCGCGAGGGTGCGGGTGATGAGGGCCTCAAAAAAAGATTTTCTGTACCGTTGGAAAGAGGTCGAGTTTCTAAAAACAAGATCAAGCATGCGCGGAAGCATTCTCAAGTTCTTCTTTGACAATGCGACTCACGGTTTGACCGTCTGTTTTTCCTTTAACGTGCGGCATAACTGCGCCGATGACCTTCCCCATATCTTTAATGCCCTGTGGGTTCACTTCAGAAATTGCTGATTTGACGTACGTGCGTACCTCATCCTCAGAAAGCTGCTCAGGCAGGTACTGCATGAGAAGATTCAGCTCTGATTTTTCAGAAGCAGCAAGTTCAGGACGTCCGCCCTTCGCGTATGTTTCAATCGATTCTTTTCTTTTTTTAATTTCAGATCCAACTACTTCCAGTGCCTCTTCATCAGTGAGTTGACTTCCGGCTGCAAGATCTCCCGTTGTTCCTGCCTTACTCAGCTTGGAACGTTTTTCAAGCTCACGATTTTTCATTGCGGACAGCAATGAACCCAAAACAACACGCTTGTTGCTGTCGTGTGCTTTCAGGGCTTCTTTTACGTCCACTTGGATTTGTTCTTTTAAACTCATCTTTATAATTGCGGGTGGCATGCTTCGGGGACCCCGACGCGCGCAGGATCAGCAGATCTCGAGCACGGCGGGGAAGAAGCATGGCAGGACCCGTAATTAGATGTCAATTTCCTGTTTCATTTTCCGCTTTTCTTCTTCGAATGTTTCTTCGTCATATTTCCCAAGTTTTTCAAGTCGTTTCCGTAATTCCCGTAAATGCAGCCCCATGATTGCAGCCTGTTTTTCTTTTCTCTCATTTAATTTCTTTGCTCGAAATTGAGACTTCTTTGCTTTCACTAAAACGCCGCTTTGCTGAACAAAGCGACTGAACCGGCGAAGCAAACTGCCGGTACTTTCATTAGGTTTTCGTTTGACTTCTACCATATACATACCTCCCTTCTTACTTGTGAGGGGACTTCACTTTCGCTCGTCGCCCTTCCCACCTCGCTCGCTACGTCCCTGTTGACGAGACTGCTCGCTCCTGCCTCCCCATTTAATCTTGAACCACCTTGGGACCAAGACGCTTTCCACCCAAAACATGTATGTGCAGGTGAGGTACGAGTTTACCACCATGTTCGCCTTCATTCAAGACGAGGCGGTACCCGCGTTCCAGCCCCTGCTGTGTAGCCATTTTCTCTGCAACAAGCAACGCTTTGCCTAATATTTCCGCATCTTCGGGATTAAAATCGGCCAAGCTGTCATAGTGCTTCTTTGGGATGATGAGAAGATGGACGGGAGCTGCTGGTTTGATATCTCGAATAACAATAAAATCATCGTCTTCATATACGCGATCTGCAGGGAGTTCTCCAGCTAAAATTTTGCAGAATACGTCAGATATCATGGTCGGAGTGGGCTCCCCCGTAGATCGCCAAGCGGCCAAGCGATAGGTTCCACAAAGTGGAATCGCTTCTGGGGTACCCGTCAGTTTCGAGCGGTAACGTCCCGAGAAACTGATGGGGATCCGCGGTTGGCGATCGCACGGGGAACTCTGTTATTTTTTAATCCTGCGCTTGAGTTCCTCAACTATTTTTTCCAAGGGAATGTTTTCCTGAATTCCACTATCCATCTCTCGCAGTATAACGGTGCTGTCGAGCGCCTCTTTTTGTCCAAGAATAAGCGCGTAGGTGACACCCCAGCGATTTGCGATACGGAGCTGTGCTTTAATGCTATCGCGTCCCAGTGAGGATTTTACTTCTATGCCAGCTTTACGGATCTCTTCAAAGAGAAGAAGGCTTTTCCGTTTCGCCATGTCACCCAGCTGCGCGAGGTACACTTTTGGTTTACTGGTAAGTTCCGGCACCTGGACGTTTTTTTCTTTCAAGGCAAGAATAACCCGCTCAATACCCATCGCCCAACCCGCTGCCGGAGTTTTTTGCCCCCCTATGAATTCCATTAACCGGTCATATCGTCCTCCGCCAAGAATTGTTGATTGCGATCCACTCTCTTCTTCGGGAAGAAACTCAAATACTGTTCGTGTATAGTAATCAAGACCTCGAACAAGATGCGGGTTAAGGATGTACGGAATTTTTGC
>Ga0210377_10003447_pt1 | contig 13631 bp, 9 predicted proteins | sample PLM4_65_b1redo_FD_155480 | JGI IMG/M metagenome (GOLD analysis project Ga0210377, IMG submission 155480) | Groundwater sediment microbial communities from an aquifer in East River, Colorado, USA - PLM4_65_b1 redo | ecosystem: Environmental > Terrestrial > Soil > Riparian zone | place: USA: East...
CGCGCAATAAGGGAATCTTTCTGGATCATGATGGTCTTTCCCGCTTCAATGGCCAGGCATCCCGCTTTGACCTCTTCCATGGTAATGATGGTCTGCAGACCGGTCGCCGGCAGGTCGAACCGCAGGTCTTGCTGCGGTTTGCAGCTCTTCACGACCACCGCGCCTTCCCGGCAGAGGCGGCCACCTCGGCGGATGGCCTCATCCGTGCCTTCGATGGCTTCAACTGCAACGACCACTTTGTCCTTGACGACGACGGTCTGGCCGATATCAAGCCGCCCGATCTCTTTGGCCATTTGCCAGCCGAAGGTTATGTCATTCCACTCGACCTTCGTAGGCTTTCTCCTGGTCAGGACACCGGCAGGCGCTAATAGGTTGTCAAGATAGAGCGTCGACTCCCGGACCGTGATGCCCTCCGATTCCAGCTCGTCAGCAACGGCGCGAAGCAGGGAGTCATCATGCTTGGCGATCATCCTGGCCAAAAGAGCAGCTCCACGGAGGTCCGGAAGACCGCCAAACATACCGGTCTTCTTGATCCCTCCTGCCATGAGAACATCTTTGACTCCCTGTTCCTTGAAGAACTTTATGAGTTTTCCGAGATGGCCGATCTTGATCCATACGATCGCATCGGTCCACTGGGCAAGTTCCGGCAGGGTCTCCCCTTCGTGAGCCACAGCGGCTACCCAGAGCCCCTTCTGTTTGGCTGCCTTGGCGAACTCCAGGGGAAAATCGCCGCTGCCTGCTATGAGGCCGATCTTGTTCATGCCGTCGCCTGGTCCCCGCTTCTAACGGGTGATCCCCCGCTTTGAGTTCTTCATGAATTCCATAAAACGCATTGCTTCGGGGGAGCCGCTCAGTTCCGCTTTTACCTTGGAGAGCGCATCTTCCAGTATGAGTCCTGATCGAAAGACTATCTTATATGCTTTTTTCAGGTTGGAGATGGTTTCATCGCTGAATCCCCGCCGTTTGAGTCCGACCAGGTTGAGACCGTATAATTTCGCCCGGTTCCCCGAGGCGCTCACATAGGGCGGGATATCCTGCGGTACTGCGGATTGCCCTCCGATGATGGCATAGGCCCCTATCCGGACGAACTGATGCACCGCGACGATCCCGCCCAGGATGGCATAGTCGCCGACGGTTATGTGCCCGCCCAGTCCGACCGAGTTCGCCATGATGATGTGGTTCCCGAGCTTGCAGTCATGAGCAACGTGCGAATAGGCCATCAGAAAATTGCTGTTACCGATCTGCGTGACGCGGTCCTCTTTTGTTGTTGCTCTGTGGATCGTGGCGGATTCCCTGATCACATTGTCGTTACCGATGATCAGATAGGTCTCCTCATTCCTGTAGCCGATGTCCTGCGGTGGTGTGCCGATGCACGAAAAAGAAAATACCTGGTTCCGCTCTCCAATGGTGGTCCATCCTTCGATAAGGACGTGCGAAGCGATCCGGGTGTCCTTTCCCACGGAGACATGTTCTCCCACGACCGAATACGCCCCGATCTGGACGCCTTGAGCGATCTTCGCCCCGGGATGGACAATTGCTGTTGGATGGATATTCACGACGGTCGTTTCCCCCTTACTTGTCCACGATCATGGCCATCATCTCCGCTTCGGCGACGACGGCTCCATCGACCAGCGCCACGCCCTTGAAGGTGCGGATGGTCGATCGCTTCTTGATCAGGTCCAGTTCGAAGCGCACCTGGTCCCCCGGAACGACCGGCTTACGGAACTTCGCCTTGTCGATGCTCATGAAGTAGATCACCTTTTTTGAAGGTTCTGCTTCCGATTTGAGGGCCATAACGCCGCCTACCTGTGCCATGGCCTCGATCAACAGCACGCCGGGCATGATGGGATGCCCCGGGAAATGGCCCTGGAAGAAGGGCTCGTTGATCGTGACGTTCTTGATGCCGACCACCCGTTTGTTCTCCTCGAACTCCACGATCCTGTCGATCAGCAGGAACGGGTAGCGGTGTGGAAGGTAGGTCATGATTTCATCGATGCCGATCATGCTTCATCCCCCTTGGATAAATGAGTTCAGGTATGGTTTTTTTTCAGCTCGTTGATACGTTCCTCGAGTTGAGAGACAATTTTTTTCAGCTCCGGTAATTTTGGAAGCACGGCCTGAACCTTCAGCCAATCCCGCATCGGTATGGCAAGGTAACCTGCGATTACCTGTCCCGACGATATGTCACGGGAAACGCCCGATCCTCCCGCGATCATTACCCGGTCCCCGATCGTCAGATGGTCGGAGATCGCGGCCTTGCCTCCCACGACGACATAATTCCCGATGGTGGTGCTTCCGGCAACGCCGGACTGACCCGCCAGCAGGCAGTGCTCGCCGATGGTCACATTGTGCGCGATATGCACCAGGTTGTCCAGCTTGGTGCCTTTTTTGATGACCGTGCTCCCCAGGGTAGCGCGGTCGATGGTGCAGTTGGCGCCGATCTCGACATCGTCCTCGATGATCACATTGCCGACCTGGGGAATTTTGTGATGCTGTCCAGCATGGGTAACGAATCCGAAGCCGTCGCTTCCGATCACCGTGCCGGAGTGTATGATCACGCGGCAACCAAGCGACACCCCTTCTCGGATGCTGACATTCGCATAGAGCACCGAGTCATCGCCGATGTTCGAACCGCGGCCAATATAAACGCCGGGATATAAAGTAACCCGGCTGCCGATCTTCGCACCGTCTGCTACCACCGCGTAGGGAAGGATCGTCAGGTCATTGCCCAGGACGACATCCTTCCCGATAACGGCACGGTCACTGATGCCGCCCGGCAGGTAGGGCCTGCCGTAAAATATCCCCAGTGCCAGGGCAAAGGCATAACGCGGGTTCTTGACAACAAGCGCCGGAATGCTTACGTCCTGCATATCCTGGGAGACGATAACGGCAGATGCCCGGCATGAAACCAGATCATTCTTGTGCTTTTGATCGGAAAGATAGGTGATATCCCCAGCGCGGGCATCACGGATGCCCGCCACACCGCGGATCTCAGTATCGCCGGGGCCTCTTACTTCTGCACCAAGTCTGGCCGCAAGTTCAGTGATGGTCATGAAGAATCCCCGCGGTTACTTCTTGGTATCGAACTTCTTATCCAGTTCGACAACGACCTTCTCCGTCAAATCGAGTTCGTCATCTCCATAGAGGACGGACGGGACCTCGCCTTTTGAAATCACATTGATGGTACGGTTCAGGATCAGGGATATTTTTTCCTTTTTCGCCAGGTCCTTCAGGATCGCCATCATTTCCTGATTGAACTCGGCGGAGAGCTCTTCGTTCTTCTTTGCAAGTTCGTTGTTGAACTCGCTTCGTTTCTTCTCGAAATCACTGATCTTTCTGCTGATGGTCTCCTCTTTTTCCTTGCGGACCTCGGGTTTGAGGACGGCCGATTGTTTTCCGTAGTCCTCGCGTAGTTTCTGTATCTCATCGGCGTCGATATCGAGGATCTTTTTTCGGCTGTCGAAATATTCCTTCAGGACCCCCTGATATTTCTTGCCGACCTTGGTCTTGTCAAAGACCGTCTGGGTGTCCACGAACGCCATTTTTCCGCCGGCTGCATAGGCGGCCGGCGCCATAACCAGCAATGCAACAACGAGTGCCAAAACCTTTTTCATCACAACCTCCTTTTAATGCAGTTCATCAAATAGTGAATGTACGTCTCTTTCGTCAGAATTGCGCACCAATGGAAAACTCGAATTGGCTTGGCTGGTCCGTGGGTTTCTGGTTGACGATGTAGCCCCATTCGAAGCGCAGCGGCCCCATGGGAGAGAGCCACCAGAAACCCCATCCATAGGAATGCCGCAATTGAGTCGACCGAATAGCCTCATAGTTGTTGAAGGCACGGCCCATATCATAGAACAGGAGACCTTTCAGGCGCGCCGCCGGTACAATGGGGAACGTGAATTCGAAGTTGAAGATAAGTTCCTTGTTGCCTCCCACGCGGTTCAAGCTGCCGTCGGGACCCACCTCTATCGGACCGTCAGGACCAATCGTACCGACCGTCCCGTATCGATAGCCTCTTACCGATCCGGCGCCACCCACAAAAAAGCGCTCTCCCGTGGGTATCGGGAGCTCGCTCAGGGAACCAACGAAGCCAACGCGGCCGCGGGTCATGAATACGGTGTCCCAGAAGAGCGGAAAGTACCATGCCGAGTCGGCGACGGACTTGATGAAGTTGGGATCGCCTCCGAGGGGGCCACCGGCGTACTGGACAAACACGGTGTTCCGGGATCCAGTCTTGGGGTCAAGATAGAAATCGCGAGAGTCCCGTGTAAGGTTCGCCGTCATGGAACTGGTCGTTATTGCGTTGCCGTACCAGTCGAACTGCTTTTGGAGAATATAGCTAGGCGACGTTGTAATGTCATTGATCTCTGCCTGGTCCAGGCCGTACCGGATCGAGCCCGAGACGTATTCCGTGAAAGATTTGCCGATGCTCAGGGCGAACCCGTTTGTCTTTGTTTTGTAGCCATCATAGTCCTGGGTCTGATTGTACAGGTCGACCCGGCCCCAGACAGGTTTGTCGAAAAGATAGGGTTCCATGAAGCTGACCATGTAGATTTTGCGGGTCGAGCCCCACTGGACCTTGAACTTGAGCAGCTGACCACGGCCGCCCAGGTTCCCCTGGGTCACTTCTGCGATCGCCATAAGCTTGTCCACGGAGCTGTATCCGCCTCCGATGCTCAGGTTGCCGGTCATTTTTTCCTTGACCCTGATATTCAGGTCCATGACCGGCTCCTGCAGCCTGCGCTCAGGTGATAGATCCACCGATTCGAAGAAATTCAGATTATTGATCCGCTCATAGCTCCTCTTGAGGGCTTTTTTGCTGTACAGATCACCTTCATCCAGCCGCATTTCCCTGCGGATCACCTTGTCCCTGCTCTTGTTGTTCCCGGTGATGTCGATCCTTCCAATGCGGACCTCACCGCCTTCCTGGATCTCAAAGGAAAGGGCAACGGTCTTCTTCTCCTGGTTGATGTCGAAGAGCGGCACAACGTTGGCAAAGGGCCGTGCGATGCTGTCGTACCGGTCCATGATACGGGCCACATCCTGTCGCAGGATTTCCCGGCTGAAAACATCCCCCCGTTTGAGCATGATCTCCTTGAGCAGTTCGCTGTCGGTGACGGTTGTGTTCCCTTTCAGCGTCACGGAGCCTATCTGGAACTGGTCGCCTTCCTGGATGCGTATCCGGACCGCGACCTCATTAGATGTCGTGTAGGTCTCGGTCTGTCCCATGAACTCATAGGTATGCACCGTAAGCGGACGTTCCTCAACGATCGGGTCGTTTACCTGGACCTGTATATAACCACGGTTGTAATAGAGGTTCCTGATAATTTCAACGTCCTCCTTCAGATCTTCAGAGCGAAGCGTGCCGCTATTCCCGAAGAACGAGAAGAGCCAGTGTTCCTGGTTCTTCATTGATTCCTTGATCTCCTTCGTGGGGATAACGGTGTTGCCGGAGATGATGACCTCGCTCAATACGATCTTCTTCCCCTCTTCGATGTAATAAACGATATTCTTATCGCCCCCCTTGAGTTCAACGATGACCGGCACGATCACCGCATGATAGTATCCGGAGTCCTGATATTTCAACCGGATCTTCTCGGCGTTGTCCTGGATCAACTGTGGGTTGAATGCCGTTCTGGGAAGAAGGGTCACTATCTCCTTGAGTTTTTCTGTGGTTACTTCCTCGTTACCCTCGTAGCTGATCTCCCGGATAAGAGGCTTTTCCTTGACCCAGAAGATCACTTTGAGACCCTGTTCAAAACCCTCGGTTTTGACCTGAACGTCCTCAAAGTGGCCAAGCTGATACAGAAGCCTGATATCCTCCTTAAGCTGTGACGGTGAAAAGACAGTACCTTCCTTGGTCTTGATCTTGGCCAGGATGGTTGCCGATTCGATCCGCCGATTGCCCTGTACTTCAATAAGGGTGACAAGCACTTGTTCCGCGGAGATCGCAACCGAGACTGAAGCAAAAAAAACCAGAATCGCTACCAATAGGACATTAGTACGTTGTATGAGTACCAAGGAGACTTCCTTCCAGTATTCTCTGAATAAAAACAAAGTACTATAGCATTAACGAGTGTTCCTGTAAACAAAAATCATGTCGTAATTCGGGACAGCACATCATTGGAAAGAAGCATCCCCCGACCGGTAAGCACAAGGGCCCCCTTTTGGATTTTTATAAGGCCGGCACGCTCGAGTTCCCCGATGCGGCTCAAGAGCGTGTCAAGCGCCCCACCTCCGAACTGAGATCCGTAGGCCGCAAGATCTACACCTGAGGTCTTGCGGAGACCGAGGAACAGTTTTTCGAGGGCGGCCTGCTCGCTGTTCACGGATTCGTCCCTGTCACGGTCCTGAACCGTGATGCCGCTCCTTAAGCGGGATACGTATTGATCGACATCGGCGATATTGGCCCAGCGCCTGTTCCCGATAAACGACCAGGCACCCGGCCCGAGCCCCAGATATTCTCCCCGGTCCCAATAGTTGACGTTATGGCGGCATTCATAACCGGGCAGGCAGAAATTGGATATCTCGTACTGATGGTAGCCACGTGACCCCAGAAATTCCCTTGCGGTAGCATACATATTCGCACTGGTATCATCATCAGGTGGCTCTCCAATGCCGTTTTTCGCAGCGAGGCACCACTGGGACCCTTCATCGAGGCTAAGGCTGTATGCTGAAATATGTTCCGGATCGAGAGAAATGGTTGCCTCAAGGGTTTTGCTCCAGTGTTCTTCGGTCTGTCCCGGGACGCCGAATATCAGATCAATGCCGATGTTCCTGAATCCGACCTCGCGGGCAGCATGCACGGCCGCGACAGCCTGGCCGGCTGAATGGACCCTGCCGAGTTGCGCAAGGACCAAATCTGAAAATGATTGAACGCCGATACTGAGTCGTGTTACGCCCAGACTCTTCAGCAGAAACAGCGAGTTTTCAGTGGCCGTATTAGGATTTGCTTCTACCGTTATCTCTGCATCTGCGGTCAGGTGAACATGCTCATTGATGACAGTGAAGAGCCGGGAGAGCTGATCTGGTGACAGCGTCGTTGGCGTTCCCCCACCAATGTAGATGCTTCCGACAGCATTATCTCGTAAAAAACGGGAATGCGTCCGTATTTCGAGAAGTAATGCGGAGAGGTATTGATCAGCAATGATATTGTCGTAGTGTGTTGAAAAAAAACCACAATAAGGGCATTTACTGACACAAAATGGTATATGAATATATAATCCTAACATATTGAATTAATGATGTTTATAATATTCGTCAATGGGATCTGAGGCATAAAGAGCGTTACATAGCAACAGGTATGCCAAGCCAAGGGAGGTTATATCCGGTGTAACGAGATGATCAGCGCGGTCTCATCGCAGTTCGGAAACTTAACGCAGTTCAGGCAGTCGGTCCATATCTTATGAGGCAATTCCTTTTTATCGACCAGGGAGAATCCCAGCTTTTTGAAGAAACGTTCCTGGTAGGTGAGCACAAATACCCGTTCCGCGCCAAGCTCGTCGGCTTCATGGAGACAATGTTTTACAAGACTGGCCCCGATGCCATTTCTGATCCTGTCCTTCCGGACTGCAAGCGAACGGACTTCTGCAAGTCCATCCCAGCTGATGTGGAGCGCGCAGACTCCCGCAATGCCGCCGTTGTCCTCAAAGACCGAAAAGTCACGAAGGTCCTCATACAGTTCATTGAGCGATCTCGGCAACATCTGGCCCTGGTCGGCATACTCATTGATGATGAGTTGGATGGGTTTTACATCGGCGATCCTTGCTTTTCGAATCATGCGGAAAGAGTACCTTGTTGGTCCGTCAATGTCAATAGCGAACCTCCCAAAGGCCATTCATTGAAACTCCCTGAAGCAATCCACAGGGAATCTTCGATCCTCGAGGTAGCACTGTTCATATTTATCGCTCACGAACACCGCAGGAAACTACGGCGAACGCGCTCGCTCCCGGATTCACCGTGCGTAATCGGCGGACTGATGACGGACCGTGATGACAATGGCGTTCTCCACGCTGCCACGCTTTTTTCCATAACGAGAGCATTATTCAGCCATCGAAATGAATGCAGACCAGGGGGCCCCTGCATGGGTCATTGACGCAGACGACAGTGCACTCGTGCATACGAATATCATGCTCAGCACTATTGGAGGGCAACGAACTCTTGACTTTGAAAGGTTGAATGGAGTATATTTCAATCAACAGTAAACCCATTCTTTTCGGAGGCGGTTGTCTGTATGATGTTTGAAAAATTCACTGAACGTGGAAGAAAAGTTATCGTTTATGCCCGTGAAGAGGCCGAGCGCCTTCAGAACGATTATCTCGGCACCGAGCACATCCTGCTGGGCACCCTCCGCGAGGAGGATGGGATTCCCGTGGCGGTGCTGCGCAAGATGGGCATCGACATTGATCAGGTCCGCATGGAAGTGGAAAGGAACCTTCCTTCCAGCGGCAATACCCTTACGTTCGGCGATATCCCGTTCACGCCGCGTGCCAAGAAAGTGCTGGAATATGCCGTCGAAGAAGCGCGGCTTCTCGGGCACAACTATATCGGGAGCGAGCATCTTCTTCTCGGGCTGATCCGCGAGGAGGAAGGAATTGGCGGAAAGATCCTCAGGAGCTTCGGTGTCAATCTTCTCGGCTCCCGGCAACTGGTCATCAATTACCTCCGTCGCTCGGCAACCCAGGTAGCTGCGAAGAAAAGCCCTACCCCTGCCCTGGACGAGTTCAGCAGGGACCTTACGCAACTCGCCAAGATCGGCAAGCTGGATCCGGTGATCGGACGCGATACAGAGATCGACCGCGTTCTCCAGATCCTCTCCCGCCGCACCAAGAACAACCCGGTCATCATCGGTGAGGCCGGCATCGGGAAAACGGCGATCGTCGAGGGCCTTGCCCAGCGGATTGTGAGCGCCGACGTCCCCGAGAACGTGCTGAACCGTCGAGTGGTATCCCTTGATCTCGGTGCGCTGATCGCGGGGACCAAGTATCGCGGTCAGTTCGAGGAGCGGCTCAAGATCGTGATGAAAGAGATCGTGCAGGCCGACAACATCATTCTCTTTATCGATGAATTGCACACGCTGGTCGGTGCGGGCGCAGCTGAAGGGTCCATTGACGCATCGAGCATGCTCAAACCGGCCCTTGCAAGGGGCGAGATCCAATGCATCGGTGCAACGACGCTCGATGAATTCCGGAAGCACATTGAGAAGGATGGGGCCCTGAAGCGCAGGTTCCAGCCGATCTACGTACAGCCTCCCAGCGTTGAGGAAACTATAAATATTATCAAAGGACTGCGACCGAAGTACGAATCGCATCACAAGATCAGGATCACCGATGAGGCGGTCATTGCCTCCGCCCATCTCTCCGACCGGTATATCACCGACCGTTTCCTCCCCGACAAGGCGATCGACGTGATCGACGAAGCAGGCGCCAAGGCGAAGCTTACCCGCAATACCTATCCGGCGGAACTGAAGAACATCGAAAAGAAGCTGAAAAAACTCGAACAGGAAAAGAACCTTTTCACCCGGATCAAGGATTATGTTCGGGTAGAGTCGCTCCATGAAGAGGAAGACCGCCTGAGAGAGTCCCTTGACGGCATTCACAAGGACTGGAAGGACACTCAGGAGAAGAACATACCGGTCATCGGCGAGGAAGAAGTGGCATTGATCGTGTCCCACATTACGGGAATCCCCCTTGCGAAGCTCGAGGAAAAAGAGGTTTCCCGTTTGCTCAGAATGGAAGAGGAACTGCACAAGCGGATCGTGGGTCAGGATGAGGCCATCGTGGCCGTTTCTCGCGCTATCCGGCGTTCCCGGGTAGGCCTCAAGCTGCGGAAACAGCCGATCGGGTCCTTTATTTTTCTGGGGCCCACCGGTGTTGGGAAGACCGAACTTGCCCGCTCACTGGCAATGTTCCTTTTTGACAGTGAGGACGCGCTTATCCGCGTCGACATGTCGGAGTACATGGAAAAGTTCAGTTCCTCCCGTCTTGTTGGTTCACCGCCCGGCTATGTGGGGTATGACGAGGGCGGGCAATTGACCGAAAAGATCAGGCGGAGGCCTTATTCCGTCGTCCTGTTCGATGAGATCGAAAAGGCGCATCCTGACATCTTTAACATGCTCCTGCAGGTGCTTGACGACGGTTATTTGACCGATAGCGTAGGCAGGAAGGTGGATTTCAAGAATACCGTGATCATCATGACGTCCAACCTGGGTGCACGGATGATCGATAAGGATACGACCCTCGGCTTCCGTCAGGACACGTCAAAGAACCAGTATACCGAGATGAAGGATAATGTGCTCGCCGAGCTCAAACGCTCCTTTAATCCTGAATTTTTGAATCGGATCGATGAAAGCGTCGTGTTCCATCCGCTTTCGAACGCTCACCTGCTCCAGATCGTGGACATGCTGGTGAACGAGCTTAACCTGCAGATGCTCCAGAGCAGGAATATTCATATAGAGGTGTCCCAGGAAGTGAAGGAGCGGCTGATCAGGGACAACTATCAGCCCACCTACGGCGCGCGACCGATGAGGCGTGCCATCCAGAAATACATTACCGACCCGCTGTCAGAAGAGATGCTCCGAGGCCGGTTCAAGGATGCACAAAAGGTCCTCGTTACCATGAAGGATGATCAGATCGAGTTCCTGGAGGAAGAAACGAGAATTCTCGCTAAAGTGTAACGCCCCCTGTCTCTCCCCCGCCTGGCCGCAACCGTTATGGTTGGGCCCGTCTATTGAATCTCTTTTTCATAAACATCCGGTTGACCGTGGCATCCGTGCCGATAATGCAGGCAATGCCCGTTTAACCGGACTTCTGACCAATTCAGTGATCTCTTCGATCTCGAACAGCGGCATCAATCTGCCTGTCTCAGCTGCTGCATGCAAGGCACCGAGGACCCGGTCCGTTGATTTGACGGTCGTGAATGCGGATTTCGTCATGCGGGAAATCTGCTCCCTGGTCTGGAGATAGGTTAGATTTTGTTTTGATTTTATGTCCCGGTATTCGATGGGCGGTCCGAATTCGGAAGGCGATCAAGTCTTATGCAAACTGTGTGAAGATCCTGTCTGTTGTCGTTACGGGCATGACAACGAGGATAAGTTTTCCCCTGGGATCATGAGCGGTCGGCTATTCCTGTTGCGGAATGATGTCATAACATTCTCCTTTCCCGTTTCTCGCTCATTTCAGCTTTTCAGCCACGGTCTGGGCCGTGAACACCGCAGGCAGCAAGGTCCTCATGCTGTCCGGGATGATCTTAAGATTCTTCACTGAGCAGGGTGTAAGCATCGGCCGTCCGACCCGGTATTCAGACGACTGCACGGTAACCGCAGGAGGAAGAGGGAACCGTCTGGCATGAGGGTCCTGCATCGACGAAGTGACCAGAAAATCATGCAGGAACGGAACAACAGGTGTGATCCGGCTCATGAATGACTCTCCTGATTGATCGAATGCTATTGAGGGAGAAAATGACGCGGTCAGAGATCTCATGCCCGTCGGTGCCGCCATCCTGTCGTCACCCGGTGAGAGAGAAAGCGTATAGTAGTCGCCAAAGCGCTCATCCTCTGCGAGGCAAATAACGTTCGGGAGCATTCCTACGGGCACCACTTCGTCACGGATCCCGAGAGACAGGATGGATTCCGATCGTTCTCCGGGAACATTCAGAAGCACCGTGCGTGGTTCGATGATCCCACGGGACGTTTTGATGCCGTTGATCCGGTTAGAGCTTAACAGCAGTTCCGGATACGGCTCTCCGTGATACCATGTGCCATTCTGCTGCTGAACGGCAGACAGGAGTTGATCGGCCAGACGAGTGAACCCACCGGGGAGATAGTGAGGAGCGGTGGTAAGCATGAGGACCAGAGACGCCAGAGGCACGCGCTGGAGGGAGGACCCGAAGAAAAACCGTGACTGAACATCGAAATAGGAAATGATGCTCATGCCGAACCGGTAAGACTTAAGGTAAGCGGCCGCATTTCTTTGACGGAGAAAATAGGATACTAAGCGGTTTTTCGAACTCCGCTCGGAGAGCGTATGAACGTCGCGATACAACCGCGTAAGGCCACTTGTCTCATCGGGAAATTCGCGGACCAGCTCTTCCAGCGTTTCTCGCGGATCTCCTGAGACCGTGATCCTGTGCTCAGGTATGACCACCTGGTAACCGGGAAATGAACTGGTTGCACCGGCAGACAGATCAAGATCAGAAAAGAGCTTTTGCAGAATACCACCCGGCTCAAAACCATAGGTAATGGCCGGTCCGGCAGTAAACCGGAAACCCGCGATATCACGGGCCGCAACACAGCCGCCTGCGCTGTCCGCAGGGTCCATGAGGCACACAGCCTTTCCTGCCTTGGTCAGCAGGGCAGCTGCTGCAAGACCAGCCATTCCCGCGCCGACGCATGCGATATCATATTTCAATACACCATCCTCCGCAAGAACAAACAAAAAAAGGAAACAGGTACCATACGGTTCCCCATTTCCTTGTGATACCGGCTTTATCCCGGTACGCCGGTACGCTGTCTATTTTCCTTTTTCCCGCATGGCCTCTTTGCGGGAAAGGCGTATTTTCCCTTGACGGTCGATCTCCAGCACCTTGACCAGGACTTCATCGCCTTCCTTGAGCTCGTCGGTGACCTTTTCGAGCCGGTGCTCTGATATCTGTGAAATATGGAGAAGCCCGTCGGTGCCGGGGAATATCTCCACGAACGCTCCGAAGTCCATGATCTTTCTGACCTTGCCCATGTAAAGCTTGCCGACCTCTGCGTCCTGCACAATGCCCCGGATGATCTCCTTCGCCTTGTTGGCCGCGGCCTCGTCGGACGAGGCGATATTTATCACCCCGCTGTCCTCGATGTCGATCTTGGCGCCGGTCTGCTCAACGATACTGCGTATCACTTTACCACCGCTTCCGATAACATCCTTGATCTTATCAGGATTGATCTGCATCGTAATGATCCTGGGGGCAAAGGGATTCAGTTCCTTTCGTGGAGCGGCGAGCGTCTCGAGCATTTTCCCGAGAATGTGCAGTCTTCCCTCTTTGGCCTGCTGCAGGGCGGAACGCATGACATCGATCGTAATGCCTTCGATCTTCATGTCCATCTGGAGAGCGGTTATACCTTTGCTCGTTCCGGTTACCTTGAAATCCATATCCCCGAGATGGTCTTCCAGTCCAAGAATATCGGACAGCACGATCACCTTATCGCCTTCCTTGATAAGCCCCATGGCAATGCCCGCGACCGGTGCCTTGATGGGAACTCCGGCGTCCATGAGCGCCAGCGTGCCGCCACAGACCGTGGCCATGGATGAAGAACCGTTGGACTCAAGAATGTCTGAAACGATCCTGATCGTATAGGGGAACTCCAACTTGGAAGGGACCATTGCCTTCAGTGCACGTTCTGCCAGAGCACCGTGTCCAACTTCTCTCCTCCCCGGGCCTCGCAGGGGCTTGGTCTCTCCTACGCTGAACGGGGGGAAATTATAGTGAAGCATGAAGGTTTTGAAATACTCGCCTTCGAGGGAGTCAATGCGCTGCTCATCCTCGGATGTTCCCAGCGTCGTAATGACCAATGCCTGGGTCTCTCCCCGGGTAAATAGCGCTGAACCGTGCGTCCGGGGAAGCAACCCGACGAGTGAACTGAT
>Ga0210377_10003448_pt1 | contig 13631 bp, 9 predicted proteins | sample PLM4_65_b1redo_FD_155480 | JGI IMG/M metagenome (GOLD analysis project Ga0210377, IMG submission 155480) | Groundwater sediment microbial communities from an aquifer in East River, Colorado, USA - PLM4_65_b1 redo | ecosystem: Environmental > Terrestrial > Soil > Riparian zone | place: USA: East...
CGGGCCGCCCAGGCTGGCGCCGAACTGGTTCTTCCGGTAATCGCTCTTTTCGCGGCCGGCGCGCTTCTCGGTCTCGGTCTGGGAGTTGAGGCCCTTGTCCCGGAAGTACTCGAAGGCCGAGCCGTGCAGGTCGTTCGTGCCGCTCTTCGTGACGACGGTCAGGGTGCCGCCGTTGGCGCGGCCGTACTCGGCCTTGAAGCGCTGGGTCTGGAAGTTGAACTCGCCGATGGAGTCCAGCGGGAAGTTCTGCACCAGCCCGCCGACCGTGTCGTCGTTGTTGTCGCCGCCGTCGATCAGGTAGTTGATGTTGCGACCGCCGCCGCCGCCCGCCTGGGGCGCGAACTGCGTGGACTTGGTGGGGTCGGTGTGATAGCCGAGGCTCACGCCCGGGACCAGGGCGGCGAGGTTGCCGAACTGGCGGCCGTTCAGGGGCAGGTTCTGGATCTGGGCCTGCGTGACGATCTCGCCGACGCCCGAGTCCTTGACGTCGATGAGGGGAGCCTCGCCGACGACCGTCACTTCCTCGGTCTTCCCGGCGACCGTGAGCCGGAACTCCGCCGAGGACGTGGCGCCCACGTTGACGACCACTCCCTTGCGGGATTGGCCGGCGAAGCCCGCGAGCTCCACCTGGACGTCGTAGGCCCCGACCGGGAGGCCAGGAATGCGGTAGACGCCCTGGGGATCCGTGGTGCCCGAGCGGCGGAACCCGGTGGCGGCGTTTTGAACGCTGACGGTGGCGCCTGGTAGAGCCAGGCCCTGCTCGTCGGTGGCCTTCCCCTCGAGCGTTCCCGTGACCCCTTGCGCGAAGACCGGGATCGCGGCGACGGCGAGGAGAAGCAGCGCCACCCCGAGTCGACGAAGCGTGCTCATTAAGCGGTCCTCCTGAGAAATGGGAGACGTCGCGCGGCCTTCGAGCCTTGCGGCCGAATGCCGCCTTCTTGAATCTTTTGGAATAGAGAACTCGCTGCGTCAGAGAGCAAGAGTCGGGCCATCGAGCGAGGTCCGAGGCTTGCCTTCAACCCGCTCTGAAGACACGCCTTGTCGACAGCGGCCGAAGCGAAAACGATGTCGCTATCCAAGGGGTTGGATATCAATCCAATCTCCTGGACAGGAGTTCAGCGCGCGCCGTCGAGTGATCTCAGGAACTCGCGGGCGCGGTTGCGCAGCTCGGGATCCCGCGAGCTGGCGATCAGCTCCCGGAGGCGCGTTCGCGCCCGCGCCGTGTCGCCCCGCTGCGCCTCGACCACCGCCATGTTCAGGGAGGCTTCAGCGTGGCCGGGATCCAGGGCCAGCACCCGGCCGAAGAGGGACTGTGCAGCCTCCAGGTCCCCCGCCTGCACGGCCAGCACACCGAGGCCGTTGAGCGGATCCGGGTCCCGGGGCGCCAGGGCGGCGCCCCGCTCGTAGGCCTCCCGCGCCTCCGCGGCACGCTGCAGCGACCGCAGGGCGTTGCCCCTGTTGGTCCAGGACCGCGCGTTCGTGGGATCCAGCTCGCAGGCGCGCGCGAACGCGGCCAGCGCCGCCTCCCCGCGGCGGGCGCCCGCCTGGAGGATCCCCAGGTGGTTCCAGGCCTCGGGAGCCGCCGGGTCGAGGGAAGCCGCGTGCTCCTCCGCCGCGAGGGCTTCCTGCCTGCGGCCGGCTTCGTCCAGGGCGACGGCGCGCTCGTGCCATGCCTGGGCGTCCGAGGGCGCGATCCTCACCAGCTCCCCCAGCGCCTCGACGGCTTCCCTCACGCGTCCGGCTCGGCGCAGGGCCGAGGCCTGGCTGCGGCGAAACGCGACGTTGCCGGGATCCCGGCTCACCAGCTCGGCGAAGGCCGCGAGGGCCGTGGCGCGATCCCCGCGGGCCTCGGCCGTGGAGGCGTCCTCGAAGAGACGCCACAGGTCCACGGCGTCCTTCGGGTCCCTCTGGGACGTGGACGTGGAGGCGGAGGAGCTGGCGACGTAGCCCAGCGCCTGCAGCCTCTCGGCGGCTTCGGCGTCCAGCGTCCGCGAGGCGTCCTTCTCCCCCTCCCGCAGTCGCGCCAGCCGGGCCTTCAGCCGCTCCGCATCCGCCGGCCGAGCGGCGAGGAGGTCCCTCGATTCGTGAGGGTCGGACACGAGGTCGTAGAGCTCGGGACGCGGGGCCTCGATGAGCTTCAAGGGACCGCTCCGCAGCGAGCGCAGGGGCGCCCAGCCGAAGCTCGCCGGGTAGAGGGCTTCCGCGTAGGCGTCGGCCGGCGCGCCTGCGGCGAGCACGTCTCGCCCGTCCAGGCCGGGGGGAACCGGCACGCCCAGCAGGCCGAGCAGGGTCGGGGTCACGTCGACGCCGCGGACGAGCTCGCCGCGCCGGCGCCCCTTCGGCACGCCCGGCCCCGCGAGGACGAAGGGGACGCGCAGCGTGGACTGGTAGACGAAGAGCCCGTGGGTCCGCTCTCCGTGCTCCCCCATCCCTTCGCCGTGGTCCGCCAGCATGGCCACGATCAGCCGCTCGGGGCGGGCTTCCTCGGCCAGGGCGATCAGCCGGCCGAGGCAGGCGTCCGCCGCGGCCACCTCGCCGTCGTACGGGCGGCCCGGATGCCGCTCGCGGAACGGGGAGGGCGGATCGTACGGGGCGTGGGGCTCGTAGAAGTGGGCCCAGGCCAGGAACGGTCCCGACTGCCGCCGGACCCAGGACGCCGCCGCGCCCACGACCTCTTCGCAGCGCCTCTCGGATTCCAGCAGCCCGCCCTCGGTCCGCCGCTCGATCCGATCGTCGTAGTCGTCGAAGCCGCGGGCCAGGCCGAAGCGGCGATCGAGCACGTAGGCGGCGACGAACGCCCCGGTGGCGTATCCATGTCCCTTGAGGACCGTGGCCAGGGTCTGCCGGTCCGCGGGGAACGCGTACGTGCCGTTGCCACGCACCCCGTGGTGGGGCGGCTCGAGGCCGCTGAGGATCGTCGAGTGTGACGGCAGCGTGAGGGGCACCGAGGCCACGGCCTCCTCGAAGAGCACTCCGCGCGCGGCGAGCGCATCGATCGCCGGGGTCTCCGCCTCCCTGTCGCCATACGCGCCCACGCGATCGGCCCGGAGGGTGTCGATGGTGACGAGCAGCAGGCTCGCGCCCGCGCCGGAGCCCTGACGGGAGCGTGCCACCAGGACGGCCGCCGCGGCGGCGAGGGCGAGGGACCCGGCGAGCCAGCGGGCGCGGGTGCGGCTCATTTCAAGCCGTCGAGGCGCGCCCGGGCCCGCTCGCGGGTGACGGGATCCCGGAGGGCGGCCTCGTAGCTCCGCCGCGCGGCCGCGGCGTCTCCCGAGGTCCGGGCGATCTCCCCGAGGTTGAAGTGGAGCTGGCCGTTGCCCGCGTCCACCGCGAGACCGGACTCGAGGGTGCGGCGAGCCCGGTCCAGCCTCCCCGTGGAGGCGTAGGCCGTGGCCAGCCCGACGAAGGCATCGGCGCTCCTCGGGCCCGAGGCGATCACGGCTTCGTAGAAGGGGACGGCCTCGCCCGGTCGGCCCGAGCGCAGCAGCGCATCGGCGAGCCTCAAGCTCACCAGCGGGTTCCCCGGATCCAGCGCCGCGATCTCGCGGTAGGCCCGGGCCGCGGCCGCGTGATCGGGGAAAGGCCCGGAGGCGCGCGCGATCGCCAGGGCCACGTCCACCCGGTCCTTCGGGTCGGCTCCGGAGCCGCGCCCGCCGGGGCCCTGCACATAGCCGAGGGCGCGCAGGCGCTCCGCGGCCTCGGGGTCCGCCTCCCGGCGACTCTCGCTCTCACCGAGTCGCGCGAGGGCTCCCTCCAGCTCCGAGGCCAGACGCCGGGCCGTTTCCGGCTCGCGGCCCGCGAGGTCCCGGGTCTCGCCCGGGTCCGCCTCCACGTCGTAAAGCTCGGCCCGCGGCGCCCGGATGTACTTGTAGCGGCCGGAGCGCCAGGCCCGCAGGTCGCTCCAGCCGAAGTCCAGGCGCGGCGCCAGCGTCTCGCCGTAGAGGGGCGCCCCGGCCAGGCCGCTCGCCAGCAGGTCGCGTCCCGGAACGGTCGGGCCGGCTCCGGGAACGCGTGCCAGGAGCGTCGCCGCGACGTCCTCGATGCCCACCGCCGGCGCAGCGACGCGCCGCCCCGCGGCGATGCCCGGACCTCGGAGCACGAGGGGCACGTGGAGCGTGGTGTCGTAGACGAACAGGCTGTGGCTCTCCTCGCGGTGCTCTCCGAAGGCCTCGCCGTGGTCGGACAGGAGCGCCGTCAGGGAGGCGCCGGGCCGGGCGTCCCAGGCGGCCATCAGGCTGCCGATGGCCGCGTCGGCGGCGGCCACCTCGCCGCGGTAGGGGTCGCCGCCCCGGAACGGCGCGGGAGGATCGTAGGGGGCGTGGGGGTCGAAGAGATGGACCCAGACGAAGGCCGGGCCCGGGTGGACCGAGAGCCAACGGACGGCGGCCCCCACCACGTCGCCGGCGCGGCGCTCGGCGAAGGAGAACTGGACGCCTCCGGCGCGGGAAACGGCGTCGTCGTAGTGGTCGAAGCCCCGGGCGAGACCGAAGCGCCGTTCCAGGGGAAAGCCGCCGATGAAGGCCGCGGTGGCGAGGCCACGAGCCCGCAGCGCCTCGGCCAGCGTGACGGGCCCCGAAGGCAGCGCGAACACGCCGTTGCCACGGACGCCGTGGGCCGGGGGAAGGAGACCGGTGAGGATCGAGGCGTGGGCCGGGAGCGTGACGGGGGCGGGACTGAACGCGCGCTCGAAAAGGGTGCCCGCCCGCGCCAGGGCGTCCATGTGGGGCGTGCGGGCGAGGCCGTCGCCGTAGCACCCGAGCCGGTCGGCGCGGAGGGTGTCCACCGTGACGAGGAGCACCGAAAGCTTCTCGGCCTTCGGCGGCGCCTCGCGGGACGTGCAGGAGGGCGCGAGGAGGGACGCCGCCAGGAGCACCCGGGCCCGCATCGGGCCGTATGCTATCATCCGGCCGCGGTCGGCCCATGGGCACGCCGTTGGAGCGCCCGCAGCGCAGGCCCGCCATGAAGGACATCCTCACAGCCGACGACGTGCGGGCGGTGCCGGCGGGCGGCGAGGTGTCCGTCTCCGCCGGCACCCTGGTCACGCCGTGGGCCCGGGAGGTGGCCGCGACGCTGGGCGTGCGCATCGTGCAAGGCGCCGAGACGGGCGGCGCGCGGGCGATCGCCCTGGGCGCCGACCACGGAGGGTTCGCGCTGAAGGAGGAGATCAAGGCGCTGCTGCATCGCCTCGGCTACCGCTTCCGCGACCATGGCACCTTCTCCACCGAGCCCGTGGACTATCCCGACGTGGCCCTCGCCGTCGCCCGCGCCGTGAAGGCCGGCGAGGCGCGCCTCGGCATCCTCGTCGACGGCGCCGGCATCGGCTCCGCGATGGCCGCCAACAAGGTCCCGGGGGTTCGCGCGGCCCCGTGCACGGACGCGGACGCGGCCAGGAACGCCCGCGAGCACAACGACGCCAACGTCCTCACCCTGGGAGCGAGGTTCGTCGATGCGGCCCGTGCGGCCGAGATCGTGGAGACGTTCCTGAGGGCGCAGTGCACGGAGGAGCGTCACGCGCGCCGCGTGGAGAAGATCCGGGCCATCGAGGAGAGCTACCTCAAGTGAGCCCCGACCCGCGCCTGGTGGAAGCCCTCGTCCGCGCGGTCTTCGCGCAGCTCCAGGTGGACGAGCCCCCCTGCGCCTGCCACGACGCCGCGGGGGGCTGCTGTCCGGACCGCATGGGCCGCCTGCTCGGCCACGGCGCCGAGCGCTTCGGCCTGCAAGCCCGCGCCGGGCTCTACCCCTCCGACATCGCTCGCCTCATCGACCACACGCTCCTCAAGCCCGAGGCCTCGCGGGCCCAGATCGAGGCCCTGTGCCGCGAGGCTCGTGAGCACGGGTTCGCCACGGTCTGCGTGAACCCGGCCTGGGTGAGCCTGTGCGAAGGGCTGCTCCGGGGCTCGTCCACCCGCGTCTGCACGGTGGTGGGCTTCCCCCTCGGGGCCACCCTGGCCGAGGTGAAGGCCTTCGAGGCCGCCCGCGTCGTGGGCCTGGGCGCCTGCGAGGTGGACATGGTGATCAACGTGGGGGCCCTGAAGTCGGCCGACTATCGCCTCGTGGAGCGCGACATCGCGGGGGTGGTGGACGCGAGCCGCGGGGGCGGGGCCCTGGTCAAGGTCATCATCGAGGCGGCGCTCCTCGACGACGACGAGAAGGTGAAGGCCTGCATCCTGGCCCGGGCCGCCGGGGCGGACTTCGTGAAGACCTCCACCGGCTTCGGCCCCGGCGGGGCGACCACCGCCGACGTGGCCCTGATGCGCCGCGTCGTGGGCCCGGAGATGGGCGTCAAGGCCGCCGGGGGCGTCCGCGACCTCCAGTCCGCCAAGGCCCTGATCGCCGCCGGCGCCGACCGCATCGGCGCCAGCGTCGGGGTCAAGATCGTCCAGGAGAGCCAGGTCGCCGCTCCGGCGGCCCGCGGCGCCGGCGGCTACTGACCCCGCCGGTCGACACTCGACCCGTCCCGCCCTCGGAGCGCACGCAGCCGGCCCTCGACCTCTTCCTCATCTTCGCCGGCGCCAACATCGTGGCCACGACCTTCGTCACCGGGTCGAGCCTGGTGCCCGCGTTCGCCGTCCGCGAGGCCCTGGCCCTCGTGGTGGTGGGCAGCGTGATGGGCGCCGCCCTCGTCGCCGCGCTGGCGCCGGTGGGGCCGCGCCTGGGAGTCCCCTCGGTGGTGGCGGCCCGGGCGGCGCTCGGCGTCCGCGGCGCGGGCGCGCTGGCCCTGGTGCTCTACGTCACCAACTTCGCGTGGATCGCCCTCAACAACGTCATCGCCGCCTCCGCCTGCGCCCAGGGCTTCGGCCCGCCGGGCAGCGAGCGGGCCTGGGCCGTCCTCCTGGGTCTCGCGGCGACCGCCGTCGTGGCCCTGGGCCCGCGGGCGGTGGGCCTCGCGGATCGCGTGGCCGTGCCGCTGATGGCGGGAACCGGCGTGTTCCTGGCCTGGAGGCTCCTGCACCTGCCCGGCCGATTCCTGGACGCGCCGGGCCGGGGCGGCATGAGCCCGTGGGTCGGCCTCGACATCGTGGTGGGATACCAGGTCTCCTGGATCCTGATGTTCGCGGACTACTCGCGCTACACGCCCTCGGCGCGAAAGGGAGCCCTGGCGGTCTTCCTCGGTCTCTCCCTGACGAGCCTCTGGCTGATGTCGACGGGGGCGCTGCTCTCGGCGGCGTCGGGCGCCGCCGATCCGTCGCAGCTGCTGGCCGGAGCGGGGCTGGGTCCGGTGGAGGCCGGGCTGCTGGCCCTGGCCACGGTCACCACGAACTTCGTCAACATCTACCTCTCGGCCCTGGCCTGGAAGAGCCTGTTCCCCCGCGCCCGGGATCGAGCCTCGGTCTGGTCCATCGGGCTCGTGGGGGCCGCCCTGTCCCTGTTCTCCCGGGACTGGCTCGTCCGGTACGGGGACTTCATGCTGGTCCTGGGCAGCGTCCTCGTCCCCGCGGGCGGCGTGCTGCTGGCGCGCTTCCTGATCCTGCGCGAGCCCGTCGACGTCGCGTCCCTGTACGACGAGTCCGGCCCCCATCGGGGCTTCTCGGCGGCGGGCATGGCCGCCTGGGTCCTCGGCGCGATCGCCTATCACGCGGCGGGCCGCTACGGCTCGACGCTCCCTTCCCTGGGTGTGGCCGTCCTCGGCTACCTGGCCTTCAGGGCTTTCGGAAGGCGACGCTCTTCAGGACACTCTCCAGGAGCTGCCGCGTCCGCTTCGACCTCTTCCACGCCTTGAGGGGCGCGTAGGAGATCGCGCACAGGGAGTGCCCCTCCCCGGTGAGGGTGAGGTTCCGCTGGCGCCATTCCCTCGCGCCTCCGATGGGCGCGTCGTAGTTCGTGATGAAGGCGGAGTCGAGGATCCTCATCCCGCCCACGCTCCCGGAGAGGAAGTCGTACTCGTATCGTACCTGTGGACTGGTCTCGAAGGGGCTGGCGAGGCGCTTCGTCATGCAATCCACGTGGAAGGTGTCGTAGCCCATGTCCCCCTGCCGGTAGACGAACCGGACGATGACGCCGTCGCCCGCGGCCATGACCGACAGAGGGTCCGCCGCCTCGATCTCGACCTTCCACGACTCGGGCGTCCGGAAGCTGAACGCCCCGGAAGGATGCTCGTGCTCGCGGTCGAGCTTTGGAGGAGGCGGGTCCTTCGCGGAGAGCGGCGGCGCGACGAGGGCGTGGGCCAGGAGAGCGGCTGCCAGGACGGCTCCCTTGCTCATGGCCGGCACGATATCACGCTAGAGGCGCCCCTTGAACGCCACCAGGATGGCCTCGAGGACGCCCGCGGCCACGGCGCGTCCCTTGTCGGAGACCTCCGCCGCCGAAACGGCCCGGCCCCGGGGATCGATGTCCCCGACCTTCACGCCCTGCTCGACGAAGGCGCCGTCCGCGACCAGTCCCCTCACCAGCCCGCCGATGGCGGCCGTGACGGGCGCGCCGCCCACCTCACCCACGACGGCACGGGCCGAGACCAGATCCCCGATGCCGTGGGCGCCGCGGAACTCCCCGGAGCGCGGGGCGCGGAGCACACGCTCACCGGTGAAGCCCATGACCGGCGCCGGCACCGAGCTGTCGGCCTCGGCGGGGCCCGACCAGAGGACGCGGCCCAGGCCCGGACCCCTCTGGGTCTCGACCACGGCGTGGACGTCCTCGCCCGCGACGAAGCCCGGCCCCAGCCCGATCACCAGCGTGGCCTGGGCCCGATCGGTGTCCTGCTTGTGTTTGGCCATGCGGGCGTCGACCAGGACCTGGGGCGCCAACGAGACCCGGCATGCCGCGTCCGGGTCCACGACCACCGGCACGAAGCGCCCGGCGTCGAGGGCCGCCGGCACGGCCTCGGGCTCCACACGCCGGCCCTCCACGCCCTCCACCACGACCGATCCCTTCCGCACGGCCTCGGCGAAGCTGGCCAGGCGCCGCACCGCGAGGGGCGCGGGCATCTCGAGGACCAACGTGGGGAAGCCGCAGCGGAACAGGAGGCGGGCCGCCGCCGAGGCCATCTCGCCGCCCCCGCGGACGAGGACCCGCGTCCGCGCGATCATGCCCTGGCGATTCCCGCCTTGAGCCGCCCCGGCAGATCGACCTTCATCGAGCCGGCGTCTCGTGGATCCACGCCCCTGCGCACGGCGATCATCTCGGCGAGGATGCTGACCGCGATCTCCTCCGGGGTCTGGGCGCCGATGGCGAGCCCGAGGGGGATGTGGACCTTGTCCAGCTCCTCCGGCGACACCCCGCGCTCCTTGAGGGCCGTGAAGACGTGGACCATCTTCGGCCGGCTCCCGAGCAGGCCCACGTAGCGGAGGCCCTTCCCCAGGCAGGCCCCGAGGGCCTCGGCGTCTCCGCGATGGCCGCGGGTCACCACCACGGCGAAGGTGCTCGGGCCGAGGGTCATCCTCGCCGCGGCCGCGGCGAAATCCTCGACCAGGACCAAGTCCGCGTCCGGGAAGCGGTCGCGGTTCGCGAACTTCATGCGGTCGTCGGCCACCTCCACCCGGAAGCCGACGCCCTTGGCCAGCCGGGCCAGCGGCTGGGCCACGTGGCCGGCGCCGAAGAGGCAGAGGGTGGGCGAAGGCTCGAGGGGCTCGATGAACACCTGCATCCTCCCGCCGCAGACGAGGCCGTCCTCGCCGGCCTGGTCCGGCGTCAGGTCGTAGGAGGCGAGCTGCGGCCGGCGCGTCTCGATGACCTGGCGGGCGCGCCAGGTCATCTCGGCCTCCACGCACCCTCCCCCGATGGTCCCGACGATCCGCCCGTCGGAGAAGACGACCATCTTGGCGCCCGCCTTCTGGGGCGTGGAGCCCTCGGTGGCCACCACCGTGACGAGGGCGGTCACCTCGCCCTCGCTCTCGGCACGGAGCGCGGCCTCGAGGACTTCCTTCATTCATCGACCCCCCACCCTGTCCCTCCCCACGTAGGGGGAGGGGAACGCTGACCGCGGGGGATGGCCCCGCACTTACGGCTGCCGGTCAGGATAGCAGGCGGACGCCTTCGTCGTCACGCGGCAGGCCCGCCGTGCGCCTCAGTTCGCCTGGCGCAGGGCTCCGGTGCCGGTCTGTGATGGACCCGTGTACAGGACCGGGTCGTCCTGGACAGGGTTGCTCCCCGGGCCTCCGACCAGGCCCACGGAAGGCACCACAGACGGCACGTAGCAGGAGGTGTTCTGGCCGAGCTGGCAGGTTCCCTGCCTGGCGATCATGAACACGGGGAAGGCCAGGCCGCCCACGAAAGAGGTCGACATGTAGTCGCCCACCATGTACCCCTGCGTGGTGAGGGGAAGCCAGGTGTTGTGGATCGGTCCGGCGACCCTGACAGGAGCGGTCCAGGTTGCGCCGCCGTCGAACGACTCGATGAAGCCGACGTCGAGGAGGCAGGTGCTCACGGTGCAGTTCGAGACTGGGTAGAAGTAGTAGAGGAGCCCGAGGTGGGCCGAGGCGCCACCGGTGCCGGGCTCGACGCCGATCCCCGGCAGGAAGTGATCGACGGTGCTGTTCGCCGGATCGATGGGGATGCGGACCACCGGTGTCCAGGTCTGCCCGTTGGTCGAAGTGCTCATCACGATGTCGTTGCTGGAACACCCCGAGCGGAACCGGCAGTCGTTCCACACCGTGTACACCCTGCCGGCCGAGTCGACCTCGGCCGAGGGCAGCTCATGGATCCTCAGGTTCCCTGCAACGAAGTGGGCGCTGATGAACGAGATGGGGAAAGGTCCCTGGAAGCTCGCCCCGCCGTTCGTCGAGACGAAGGAGTTCACGGAGCCTTCGAACCCGTCGTCGATCGGCATCACCACGGTCCCGTCCGGCTTCACCACCGGCTGCCCGCCGACCACGCTCGCGTTCGGGACCGAGGACGGCGTCCAGGTGAGGCCGCCGTCGGTGGATCGGGAGACGTGGACTTGATTGCCGTTGTTGACATCGTCCCACTCGGTGTAGCAGTTGCCGTAGAAGGGACTGCGGGGCGTGGTGTCGCACGTGATCCAGTTCTTGTCGAAGAAACCCTGGGTGGACGCCACGGTCACGGGGTTCCCGAACGTGAGCCCCCCGTCGGTCGACCGGCTGACCAGGATGGCCCTGCCACTGGTCCCTATCATCGCCAGGATGTTCACCATCCAGACGTCGTGCAAAGGGTCGTAGGCCACGCTCGGATCGGTGGCCCGGCTCCACGGTCCCGGCGGGTTGGCGAAGACCGTCGTGCCCGGAAGGAATCCGTGGCTCCAGGTGAGGCCGCCGTCGGTCGAGACGACGTAGCCGACGTTCGAAGCGCCTCCGTCCTGGAACCGACCCGTCTGCATGGTCCCCATGAGCGTGTTGCCGAAGGAGTACGTGTCCGGCTCGACCTCGGTCCTGTGATAGCTCGTGGCGTTGGTGTAGGGGTCCACGCTGACGATCTTCGCCCCGGCCGAGGCGAGGCTACTCACGGCGAGCACGGTCCACAGGCCGAGGATCAGGACGAAGGGCACGGGTTCCTCCTGGGTTCAAACCGCCCGAAACGGGCAGCAAAGCATGATCCGCCGTGCCACCCCGTTGGCCTAGAGAGGCGCGACGGATTCGAGACAGTACCCCCTTCGGGTGGCGAGCGTCAAGATCGCGGGCCGAATGGTCGGGTGTCCTCAGCCGGCGGCAGGCCCGGAGACCCGCGGCGCCGGTCACGGCTGGCGCTTGGCGTCGTCCCCCAGCTGTTGAACCGCCCGCGAGGCGTCGGCCTCGGCCTCGCGGATCGCCTCGACGACGCGGGGCATGCCCTGGGCGAAGGCCCGCAGCTCCTCCAGGGCCTGCTGCGGCGCGAGCTCGAGGCGCCGCGGGGTCTGCGCGGCCCTCACCAGCGCGTCAGGCGCCCAACCGCGGGGCCACGACTGGTTGAGGGACCGCATCGCCTGTTCGAGGCGCGCGATCCGCCCCGGGAAGCCCCGGGTCAGACCGTCGGCCTCGGGACCGGACGCCATCGGTGCGATGCTCACCTCGACGGCCTCGGAGGCGCGCGTCCGCGGAAGCGCCACGATCGTGGTCAGCGTCCGGCCGTCGAAGCTCCAGTTCGGTGCGGCGGCGGTGGCGGCCTCCGGAGCGAAGGGCACGGCCCGGCCCCGGTAGGTCACCGAGCGCGGCGGCAGCCGGCCGCCGAGCCGGATCTCGTAGCCACGCTCGGCCGGGATGCCCGGGTATCCGCCCTCCACCGGGCCTACGGCCACCGTCACCGTGCCATCGGCCGAGGTCGCGTGACGGACCGGCGTCCACGCGGACACCCCGGCCTTGTAGCCGAGCGTGTCGCCCTCGTCTTCGTACACGCGAGTCGAGCCCGCGGCCGCGCCGGGGAAGACCGCCACGATCAGCGGGTCCACGGGCTTCTCCCGGGTGTGGCGCATCCGGGGCTGCATCGGGACCACCGCGCCGGCTTTCACGTAGACGGGGATCTGGTCCAGGGTGAACGCGCGGGTGCGGGTGGCCGGCCCCTCGAGGACGTCGCCGGTGAACCACTCGACCCAGGCGCCCGGCGGCAGCCACACGCTTCGCGCGGTCCGCTCCAGGATCCAGTCGCCGCTCGACACGATCGGCGCCACCATCATGGCGTCGCCGAACATGTACTGGCTCTCCGCCCGGTAGGCTTCCGGCGACTCCGGCCAGTCGTAGTACAGCGGCCTGACGAAGGCGACGCCCGTGTCGTAGGTCCTGCGCGCCTCGGTGTAGAGGTACGGGACCAGCGCGTAGCGCAGCAGGAACGCGTCGCGCATGGCCTTCGCGTGCTCGGGCGGGTAGGCCCAGAGGCGTCGTTCCGAGCGGGGGTTCTTCGTCGTGTGGGTGCGCAGGATCGGGCTGAAGGCGCCGAACTGCACCCAGCGCGTGTAGAGGTCGGGCCCGACCTCGCCGGGCATGTGGCCGCCGATGTCGTGGCTCCAGTACGCGTAGCCCACGTTGGCGGCCGTGGCCGTGAAGTAGGGCTGGAAGGCGAGCGACTCCCAGACCGAGTGCGTGTCGCCCGAGAAGCCGATCTGATACCGGTGGTTCCCGAGCCCGCCCCAGCGGTGGAAGATGAGCGGCCGCAGGCCGCGCCGCTCCATGTCGGAGGTGTGCACGTAGTTCAGCCAGAAGGTCGGGTTCACCCCCTCGGTCTTCGTGGCGTGCTCCTGCTGCCAGTCGATCCACCAGAAATCCACCCCCTGCCGTTCCAGCGGGTGGTGGAGGATGCGGAAGTAGCTCTCGGCGAACTGCTTGTTCGTGATGTCGAAGGGCACGTACTTCTGCGTGGAGGGATCGATGCCCATCGCCCGCGCCATCTCGGGATAGGCCTCCTCGTGGGGTTGCACCCCCGAGGCGGGGTGGAGGTTCAAGGGCGTCTTCAGCCCGCGCGCCTCGCACCAGGCGAGGAGGCGCTCCGGGCTCGGGAACAGGTCGCGATTCCAGGTGTAGCCCGTCCAGCCCAGCCGGTGCCCCGACTGGTCGAGCCTGTTCTCCCACCACTTCACGCCGAAGGTGCGGTGCCAGTCCATGTCGATCACGAGCACGTCGAGGGGGACGTCGTGGCTCTCGAACTCGCGCACCAGGTCCATCAGCTCCTGGTCGGTGTAGCTCCAGTAGCGCGACCACCAGGCGCCGAAGGCGAAGCGCGGCGGCATCGGGATCCGTCCCGCGACCCTGACGAAGTCGCCGAGGGCGGCCTTG
>Ga0210377_10003449_pt1 | contig 13630 bp, 27 predicted proteins | sample PLM4_65_b1redo_FD_155480 | JGI IMG/M metagenome (GOLD analysis project Ga0210377, IMG submission 155480) | Groundwater sediment microbial communities from an aquifer in East River, Colorado, USA - PLM4_65_b1 redo | ecosystem: Environmental > Terrestrial > Soil > Riparian zone | place: USA: East...
TCGACGGCGGCTCACTTCGCAAGCTTTCGATTTGCAGGCTCAGCTCGCCGCCTCGACGGCGGCTCACTTCGCAAGCTTTCGATTTGCAGGCTCAGCTCGCCGCCTCGACGGCGGCTCACTTCGCAAGCTTTCGATTTGCAGGCTCAGCTCGCCGCCTCGACGGCGGCTCACTTCGCAAGACCACGCCCAAGCGCCCCCAGCACGTTGGGGTCGATGCGCATGCCGAGCGAGAGGCCGAGCGCGGCCAGCGCGGTCTTGATCTCGTCGATCGACTTGTCGCCGAGGTTCTTGACGTCGGCCAGGTCGAGCTCGGTCTTCTGCACGAGGTCGACGACCAGGTGCAGCTCGGCGCCCTTGAGCGCGTTGATGGCCCGCGCCGGCAGCGCCAGCTCCTCCAGCGTCTTGGCGAGGGCGTCTCGCAGGAAGGCCTCGCCGGCGGTCGCCTCCGCCTCCTCGTCCTCGTCGGTACCGGCCGGCGCCAGGGGCGCGTAGTGGTCGCGCAGGAAGGTGGAGGCCCGGGTCAACGCGTCGTCCGGGCTGATGGCGCCGTTCGTCCACACCTCGAGCACGAGCTTCTCGTAGTCGGTGATCTTGCCCAGGCGCGACATCTCGACGTTGTAGGACACCCGCGTGATCGGCGAGTATGCCGCGTCGAGGGACAGGGCGCCGGCCGGGGTGCTGCCGCCAGGCTGATTGGCCGCCTGGTAGCGACGGCCCACACCCACGCCGAGCTCCAGCGTCACCCGGGCGCCGGCCTCCAGCGTGAAGAGATGGGTCTCGGGGTTGAGGATCTCGGCGCCCGTCTCCGGCACGTCCTCGCCCTTGACCTCTTTGGGACCGGTCGCCTCCAGGCGCAGCACCCGCGGCTCGTCCGAGGGCACCTGGATCGCCAGCTTCTTGAGATTCAGCAGCACGTCGGTGAGGCTCTCGGTGACGCCGGCGATCCGGGTGTCGTTGGGCCGGACGCCCTCGATCTTCACCCAGGCCACCGCCGCGCCCGGCACGATGGACAGCAGCGTGCGCCGCAGCGAGTTGCCGACGGTGAGCGCGTAGCCCTTTTCGAACGGCTCGGCCACCAGCCGGCCGTAGCGGTCGCTGAGAATCTCCCACTCGACCTTCTTCGGCTTCTGGAACGGAATGCGTGGCATGCCTTCCCCGTCCTCCCTACTTGCTGTACAGCTCGACGATGAGCTGCTCGGACACGGGGATCTGGATGTCCTCCCGGAGCGGCAGGCCCCGGACGACGGCCCGCTTGGCGTTGACGTCGACGTCCAGCCACTGCGGGATCTGGCCGCGGCCGGCGTTGGCGTTGTCGTCCAAGCGCGGGCCCAGCTTGGAGGTCGACCGCAGCTGCACGACGTCACCGACCTTGGTGAGGAACGAGGGCACGCTGGCCTTGCGCCCGTTCACCTGGAAGTGGCCGTGGGCCACCATCTGCCGCGACTCCCGCCGGGAGGCCGCGAAGCCCATGCGATACACGACGTTGTCCAGGCGCAGCTCCAGCAGCCGGAGCAGGTTCTCGCCGGTCACGCCCTTCTGGCTCTCGGCCCACTGGAAGTACTTGCGGAACTGGGACTCGAGGATTCCGTAGATCCGCTTGGCCTTCTGCTTCTCGCGCAGCTGCACGCCGTACGGCGTCAGCTTGCCGCGCTGCAGACCGTGCATGCCGGGCGGATAGTTCCGCCGCTCGATCGCACACTTGTCGGTGAAGCAGCGAGCGCCCTTGAGGAAGAGCTTCATCCCCTCGCGGCGGCACAGCCGGCACTTGGCGTCGCGGTATCGCGCCATCCCCGGCCTCCCCTACACCCGCCGCCGCTTGGGCGGGCGGCAGCCGTCGTGAGGAATGGGCGTGACGTCGCGGATCGCGCTGATCTCGAGCCCGACCGCCTGCAGCGACCGGATGGCCGCCTCGCGGCCCGCCCCCGGCCCGCGCACGAAGACCTCGATCTGCTTGAGGCCGAACTCCATCGCCTTGCGGGCGGCGGTCTCGGCCGCCGTCTGGGCGGCGAACGGCGTGCTCTTGCGCGAGCCCTTGAAGCCCGCGCTGCCCGCGCTCGACCACGAGACGACGTTGCCCATCTTGTCGGTGAGGGTCACGATCGTGTTGTTGAACGTGGCCTGCACGTGCGCGATGCCGGTGCGAACCTCGCGGCGCTCGCGCTTCTTGCCGCCCTTCTTCCGGGGAGCGGGCTTCGCCGGTTCTGCCATGCCTCAGGCTCCTGCTTTCTTGGGCGCCGCCGCCGGGGCGGACGCCGCTGCGGTCGGCTTCTTCTTCACCATCACGCCCTTACGCGGGCCCTTGCGCGTCCGCGCGTTGGTATGCGTCCGCTGGCCGCGCACGGGCAGGCCCCGACGGTGCCGGATGCCGCGGTAGGAGCCGACGTCCATGAGCCGCTTGACGTTCATGGAGATCTCGCGGCGCAGGTCACCCTCGACCTTGAGCTCGCGCTCGATGATCTCCCGTACGCGGGCCGTCTCGTCGTCGTTCCAGGCCTTCACGCGCTTGCCGGGATCGATGCTGGCCTTGGCCAGGATCCGGTTCGCGGTGGCCCGACCGATGCCGTAGATGTACGTGATCGCCACTTCGCCCCGCTTCTCGCGCGGTAGATCGACGCCTGCGACTCGCGCCATGGTCCCTCTCCCTCACCCTTGCCGCTGCTTGTGCCGCGGGTTCTTGCAGATGATCCGCACGACGCCCTCGCGCTTGATGATCTTGCAGTGCTCGCAGCGCGTCTTGACCGACGGTCTCACCTTCATCGCTCGTTCGCTCCTACTTGAACCGGTACGTGATCCGGCCACGCGTGAGATCGTACGGCGACAGCTCCACCTTCACACGGTCACCGGGCAGGATCCGGATGAAGTTCATCCGCATCTTGCCGCTCACGTGCGCGAGGACGCGATGGCCGCTCTCCAGCTCCACGCGAAACATCGCGTTCGGCAGCGGCTCCACCACGGTACCTTCGACCTCGACCGCGTCTTCTTTCGTCATTCCCGCGCCCTCAGGCGGTCGGCTCACGAGCCGCCGCTCTTGCTGGTCAGCACTTCCGAACCCGTCTCCGTCACCGCGATCGTGTGCTCGAAGTGGGCGGCGAGGCTGCCGTCCCTGGTGACCGCCGTCCACCCGTCGTCCAGGATCCGGACCTCCCAGCTCCCCATGGTGACCATGGGCTCGATGGCGAGGACCATGCCCGGCCGTAGCTGCGGCCCCCGGCCGGGGTCGCCGAAGTTCGGCACCTGGGGCTCCTCGTGCAGGGCCCGGCCGATCCCGTGGCCGACGAAGGCGCGCACGACCGAGAACCCGCGGCTCTCGACGTGCGACTGGATGGCGTGTGAGACGTCCGACAGACGCCGGTCCGGACGGCACTCCGCGATGCCCGCCTCGAGACTCACCCGGGTGGCCTCGAGCAGCTCCTGAACCCGCGGCGGCACCTCACCGACGGCGAGCGTGAACGCGCAGTCGGCATAGTACCCCTCAACGATACACCCCAGGTCCAGGCCGACGATGTCGCCTTCCTTGACGTGCCGGTGCGCGGAGGGGATGCCGTGGACGACCTCCTCGTTGATCGAGATGCACACCGTGGCCGGAAATCCGCGATAGCCCTTGAAGGCCGGCCTGGCCCCGCGGCCGCGGATGAAGTCCTCGACGTCCTCGTCGATCTCCAGCGTCGACAGGCCGGGCTTCACGCTGGTCCGCAGGCGCTCCATCACGTCGGCCAGGATGTGGCCGGCCCGGCGCATGAGCCCGATCTCGCGCGCCGACTTCAGCTCGATCACCGGGCGTCCGTGGCGGCGCGCCGGATGGCGGCGCGGATGGTGCCGATGGCCCCCTCGCCGTTGATCGGGGCGAACTGACCCCGCTGGCGATAGTAGTCGAGCAGCGGCGAGGTCTGCTGCGCGTACACCTGCAGGCGACGGCGCACGGTCGCCTCGCTGTCGTCCTCGCGCTGGTACAGCTCGCCGCCGCAGCGGTCGCACACGCCCTCGCGGCGAGGCGGCGCCGACACCAGGTGGAACGCGGTCTGGCACTGGCGGCAGAGCCGGCGTCCGGTCAGCCGGCGCACCAGCTCCGGCTCGGCGACCTCGAAGTAGAGCACGGCGTCGAGCGTGTGGCCGAGGTCCTTCAAGAGGCGCTCGAGCGCCTCGGCCTGCACGATCGTGCGCGGGAAGCCGTCGAGGATGAAGCCGCCGGCGGCGTCGGGCTGGCGCAGCCGCTCGGCGATGAGACCGATCATCACGTCGTCGGGCACCAGCGCCCCGGTGTCCATGATGCGCTTGGCCTCGCGCCCGAGCGGCGTGCCGGCCGCCACCGCCTCCCGCAGCATCTCACCGGTGGCGACCTGCGGCACGCCCCACTCGCAGGCGAGCTCGCGGGCCTGGGTGCCCTTGCCGGCGCCGGGGGAACCGAGGAAGATCAGCCGCACCCTCAGTTCCTCCGCGCGAAGGCGCCCGAGCGCGACTTGGAGCGCTTGAGGAAGCCCTCGTAGTTGCGCATGAGCAGGTGCGATTCCATCTGGCGCACGGTGTCCAGCGCGACGCCGACCACGATCAGCAGGCTGGTACCGCCGAAGTAGAACGGCACGTTGAACCAGCGGATGAGCAGGTCGGGGAGCACGGAGATCAGGGCCAGGAACAGCGCGCCCGGCAGCGTGATGCGCGTGAGGACGTGGTCGATGTACTCCGCCGTCTTCTTGCCCGGCCGCACCCCGGGGATGAAGCCACCGTACTTCTTCATGTTGTCGGCGAGGTCGACCGGGTTGAAGACGATGGCCGTGTAGAAGTACGCGAAGAAGACGATCAGGCCCATGTACAGCACGGTGTAGGTCATCCGGCCCGGGCTCAGTGCGTCGGCCACCGACTGCATGAAACCGTACGGCAGGAAGCGCGTGAGGGTGGCCGGGAACAGGATCAGCGACGAGGCGAAGATGACGGGGATGACGCCCGCCGTGTTGATGCGCAGCGGGATGTGGGTGGACTGGCCGCCGTAGACACGCCGGCCCACCACCCGCTTGGCGTACTGCACGGGAATCTTGCGTTGCCCCTCCTGCATGAGGACCACCGCCGCCGTCACCGCCACCATCACCAGCACGATGGCGACGAACACGAACAGCTTCATCTCGCCCGTCTGCATCAGCGTGTAGGAGGCCTGGATGGCCGAGGGGAGGCGCACAACGATGCCCGCCATGATGATCAGCGAGATGCCGTTGCCGATGCCCTTCTCGGAGATCTGCTCGCCGAGCCACATGATGAGCGCGGTGCCCGCGGTCAGCGTGATCATCGTGAGCAGCCGGAAGCCCCAGCCGGTGTTCGGCACGATGGCCAGCCCGGTCGGGCTCCGCATGCCCTCGAGGCCGTAGGCGATGCCGAGGGACTGCACCAGCGACAGCGCGATGGTGCCGTAGCGGGTGTACTGCGTGATCTTCTTGCGCCCGGCCTCGCCCTCCTTGGCCAGCCGCTCCAGCGCGGGGATGACGACGGTCAGCAACTGCAAAATGATCGACGCCGAGATGTACGGCATGATCCCCAGCGCGAAGATCGACAGCCGTCGGAGATTGCCCCCCGAAAAGAGGTCGACCATGCCGAGCAGCGTGCCCTGCACCTGGTCGAAGAACTGGGCGAGGGCGTGGCCGTCGATCCCGGGCGTCGGCACGTGGGCGCCGACCCGGTAGGCGATGAGTAGGATGGCGGTGAAGATCACCCGCCGCTTCAGCTCGGGGATCTTGAAGACGTTCTGGAACGACTGCAGGCCCTCGATCACGAAGCCGCCACCTTCTCCTTCTCGGGCAGCACCTCGATGCGGCCGCCCTGGCCCTCGATCTTGGTCCGCGCCGACGCGCTGATGGCGTGCACGCGCACGGTGAGCGCGTGGGGGACCTCGCCGTCGCCGAGCAGCTTCACCCGCACGCGATCCGACCGCTTGATGAGCCCGGCCTTGACCAGGCCGTCGGGGTCCACGACGCTGCCCGCCGCGAAGGCGCCGAGCGCCTTGAGGTTCACCACGGCGTACTCCGTCTTGCCCCCGTACGGCAGGAAGCCGCGCTTGGGGATGCGGCGGTAGAGCGGCATCTGGCCGCCCTCGAAGCCGTTGCTCTTGCCGCCGCCCGAGCGGGACCTCTGCCCCTTGGTCCCCTTGGTCGCCGTCTTGCCGTGGCCGGAGCCCGGACCGCGACCGACGCGCTTGCGACGGGTCACGGCGCCCGGCGCCGGACGCAGCTCGTCAAGCTTCATGGATCACCTGCAGGACGTGCGGCACCTTGGCGATCATGCCGCGGATCGTCGGGGTGTCGGCGTGGGTCACCTGTTGGCGAATCCGCCGCAGCCCGAGGGCCTTGACCGTCCCCTCCTGCTTGGGGCTGAGGCCGATGATGCTCTTCACGAGGGTGATCCTAAGCTTCTGGTCTGGCACCGGCCGTCTCCTCCGCCACGTTGCCGTCGGCGCCGCGCCGCCGCGCCGCGTGCAGGTCTTGCAACCGCTTGATCCGCCTCAGCGCGTCGATGGTGGCCTTGAGCACGTTGTGGGGATTGTTCGACCCCAGCGTCTTGGTCAGGATGTCCTGCACCCCCGCCGCCTCCAGCACCGGACGCACCGCACCGCCGGCGATGACCCCGGTCCCCTGCACGGCCGGCTTGAGGAACACGCGGCCGGCGCCGAAGTGCCCGGTGATCTCGAAGGGGATCGTCGTCTCCTTGAGCGCGACGAAGATCAGGTCCTTCTTCGCGTGCTCGACGGCCTTGCGGATCGCCTCCGGCACCTCGTGGGCCTTGCCGAGGCCGACGCCGACGTGACCGCGGCCATCGCCCACGACGACCAGCGCCGTGAACGAGAACCGCCGCCCACCCTTCACGACCTTGGCCACCCGGTTGATGGCGACAACCCGATCATTCAACTCCAGCACGCTAGGATCGATCTTCGCTTCCGCCACTCAATCTCTCCTCATCGGTCCTTCTCGTAACAGTCCTCTCGCCTCGCGCACAGGGCCGATCAAAACGGCCCAGATGCTAGGCGCCGACGAAGGGCCGCCCGAGGCGTATGCCGCATACGCCGCAGGGCGCGCCCGAGGAGGCAACGACGCAGATGGGCCGTTTTCATCGGCCCGGTTAAAATACAAGGCCGCCGGCGCGGGCGGCGTCGGCCAGGGCCTTGACCCGCCCGTGGTACTTGAAGCCGCCGCGGTCGAACACCACCTGCGTGACCCCGGCGGCCTTGGCCCGCTGGGCCAGCAGATCGCCCACCACCTTGGCGGCGGCGACGTTGCCCCCGCGCGGCTGGCCGGCCCGGAATTCCTTGCTCCGGCTGTCGGCCGCGACCACCGTCCGCCCGGTGTCGTCGTCGACGAGCTGGGCGTAGATGTGGTTGAGGCTGCGGAAGACGGCCAGGCGCGGCCGGACCGCCGTGCCCTTGACCCATCGGCGCAGGCGGTGGTGCCGCTTGTCGCGCGGACCCCGACGGTCCTTGATGATCATTTCGCGCCCGCCTTCTTGCCGACCTTGCGCCGGACCACTTCGCCCGCGTAGCGGATGCCCTTGCCCTTGTAGGGGTCGGGCGAGCGCAGCGCGCGCAGCTTGGCCGCCGTCTGGCCCAGCACCGCCTTGTCGGCGCCCCGCAGCGTGATGGCCGTCTGCTTGTCGATCTCGGCCGAGACGCCGTCGGGCAGCGGGAACAGCACCGGATGCGAGTAGCCGAGCGCGAGCTGGATGGTCTTGCCCTGCATCTGCGCGCGGTAGCCGATGCCGACGATCTCGAGCTTGCGCTCGAAGCCGTCCTTGACGCCCGTCACCATGTTGGCGACCAGCGCGCGGGCGAGGCCGTGCAGCGCCCGCATCTGGCGCTCCTCGCCGCTGCGGTCGATGACGATCGTGCCGTCGGCGACCCGCGGCGTCAGTCCGGCCGGGATCGGCTGGGCCAGCTTGCCCTTGGGCCCCTCGGCGCGGACGGTCAGGCCGTCCACCTGGATCTTCACGCCCGGGGGAATGGGAATCGGTTGCTTGCCGATGCGGGACATGTCGGCTTCTCCTACCACACGTACGCGAGGACTTCGCCGCCGACCTTCTGCTTGCGGGCCTCGCGATCGGTGAACACCCCGCGCGACGTCGACACCAGCGCCACGCCCATGCCGGCCAGGATCGACGGGATCTTGTCGTGCCCGACATAGACCCGGCGGCCCGGCGTCGACACCCGCACGAGCCCCGAGATCATCTTCTCGTTGGCGGTGCCGTACTTGAGGTAGACCCGCAGCATCCCCTGGCGGCCGTCCTCCAGCACGCGGAAGTTCTTGATGAACCCCTCCTCCTTGAGCAACTCGGCGATGCGCACCTTGAGCCGCGAGGACGGGATGTCCACCTTCTCGTGCTCGGCGTTGCTGGCGTTGCGGATGCGGGTGAGCAGGTCGGCGATCGGATCGGTCCGCATGGTTACCAGCTCGCCTTCACGATGCCCGGGACCTCGCCCTTGAGCGCCAGCTCGCGGAAGCACAGGCGGCACATCTGGAACTTGCGGATGTAGCCGCGCGGGCGGCCGCACAGGCGGCAGCGGCGGTAGGCCCGGGTCGAGAACTTGGGGGTGGCCTGCGATTTCATGATCAGCGCGGTCTTGGCCATACGTTATGACTCCCTGAACGGCATGCCGAGGTGCGCGAGCAGCGCCTTGGCTTCCTCGTCCGTCCGCGCCGTCGTCACGATGTTGATGTCCATGCCGCGCACCTTGTCGATCTTGTCGTAGACGATCTCGGGGAAGATCAGCTGCTCGCGCAGCCCCAGCGCGTAGTTGCCCCGGCCGTCGAACCCCTTGGGCGGCACGCCCTTGAAGTCGCGCACGCGGGGCAGGGCGACGTTCAGGAGCCGGTCGAGGAACTCGTACATCCGGGCCCCCCGCAGGGTCACCTTGGCGCCGATCGGCACGCCCTCGCGCAGCTTGAAGTTGGCGATCGACTTCTTGGCGCGGGTGACGATCGGCTTCTGGCCGCTGATCAGCTGCAGATCGGCGGTCGCGAAGTCGAGGATCTTGGCGTTCTCGCGCCCCTCACCGACGCCCATGTTGATGACGACCTTGTCGAGCCGCGGCACCTCCCACACGTTGTCGTAGCCGCGCTCCTTCATGAGCGCCGGCGACACCGTGCGGGCGAAGAGCTCCTTGAGGCGCGGCGGGACGTCGCCGGTGCCCTTCGGCCGTGTCTTGGCGGCCGGCGCCTCGGTGACGCCCTTGTCGCCCTTGCGTCGCTGCTGCTGGGGCCGGGCCGGCGCCTTGCCGGCCGGCGCCTTCGGTGCGGGACTTCCGCCTGGCTTGGCCATGTCGCTACCCCTTGTCGATCGGCTCGCCGCACCGCCGGCAGGTGCGGACCTTGCGGCCGTCGCCGAGCACGGTGGTGCCGGTCCGGGCCGGCTTGTCGCAGCGGCCGCAGATCGGCAGCACGTTGGACAGCGCCAGTGGGCCCTCGCGCTCGATGATGCCGCCCTGCCGCAGCTTCTGGGTCGGCCGCTGGTGCTTCTTCACCATGTTGACGTGCTCGACCACCACCCGGTTCTTGTCCGTGAGCACGCGCAGCACCTTGCCGCGCTTGCCGCGCTCGCGGCCGGTGATGACGCCGACCAGGTCGCCCCGCCGAACGTGGATCGCCTGCATCACAGGACCTCGGGTGCCAGCGAGATGATTTTGGTGAACTGCCGCTCCCGCAGCTCGCGCGCCACCGGCCCGAAGATGCGGGTGCCGACCGGGTTCTCGTCGGGCTTGATGAGGACCACGGCGTTGCGGTCGAAGCGGATGTAGGAGCCGTCGCGACGCCGGACCTCCTTGACCGTCCGCACCACCACCGCCCGCGCCACCTCGCCCTTCTTCACGGTGCCGTCCGGCGCCGCCTCCTTGACGGCCACGATCACGGTGTCGCCGAGGGAGGCGTAGCGCTTGTTGGCGCCGCCCAACACCCGGATGCACTGGACCTTCTTGGCCCCCGAGTTGTCGGCGACGTCGAGCATGGAGCGGTTCTGGATCATGCCTGGGCCACCCGGCTCAGCACCTGGCGGATGCGCCAGCGCTTGTCCTTGGAGAGCGGCCGCGTCTCCTCGATCAGCACCCGATCGCCGACGTGGCTGGCGTTGTCCTCGTCGTGCGCCTTCAGCTTCTTGGACATGCGGATGACCCGCTGGTAACGCGGGTGGCGGTAGACCCGCTCGATCCGCACCACCCGCGTCTTCTGCATGGCGTCGCTCACCACGACGCCCTCTCGCGTCTTGCGCTCGCCCACGAGCCTATCCCTTCGCTTTCTTCGTCTTCGTCGACTTCGCGCGGGCCGGCTTCTTGGCCTTGGCCGTCACGGTGGCGCGCCGCGGCGCCTTCGCCTTCGTCTTCGCCGCCGCCCTGGACGCCGCGGCGGGCGCGGGCGCCGGCGCGACCGCCGCCGCCACCGCGGCCGGCGCGCCGCCACGCTCGCGGATGATCGTGTAGGCGCGCGCCAGGTCGCGGCGGGCCTCGCCGATCCGCGACGGGTTCTTGGCCACACCCATCGTCAGCTGGAACCGCAGATTGAAGACCTCCTCGGAGAGCTCACGCACCTTCTGCGTCACCTCGTCGTCCGAGAGGTCGCGCCACCTGGCCGCCTTCATAGGGTGCGCGTCCGCATGATGAACTTGGTCGTGATCCCGATCTTGTTGGACGCGGTCCGGAACGCCTCGCGAGCGATGTCCTCGGCCACGCCTTCCATCTCGTAGAGGATGCGGCCCGGCTTCACCACCGCCACCCATTCCTCGGGGTTGCCCTTGCCCTTGCCCATCCGTGTCTCGGCCGGCTTCTTGGTGACCGGCTTGTCGGGAAACACCCGGATCCACACCTTGCCGCCGCGCTTGAGGCTGCGGGTGAGCGCCACCCGAGCCGCCTCGATCTGGCGGTTGGTGACCCAGCCCGGCTCCAGCGCCTTGAGCCCGTACTCGCCGAAGGCCAGCGAGGAGCCCCGCTGGGCCTTGCCGCGCATGTTCCCGCGCTGGGCCTTGCGGTACTTGACGCGCTTGGGCATCAGCATGACGTCGTCTCTCAGGCCTCCGCCGGCGCGGCGGGAAGCACCTCGCCCTTGAAGATCCAGACCTTCACGCCGATAGTCCCGTAGGTCGTGTGGGCGGTGGCCTGCCCGTAGTCGATGTCGGCCCGGATCGTGTGGAGCGGCACCCGGCCGTCGCGGTACCACTCGCGGCGCGCGATCTCGCCGCCACCCAGCCGGCCCGAGCAGGCGATGCGGATGCCGTCGGCGCCGAGCCGGAGCGCGGAGGTCACGGCCTTCTTCATGGCCCGCCGGAACGCCACCCGCTTCTGCAGCTGCAGGGCGACGTTCTCGGAGACGAGCTGGGCGTCGAGCTCGGGGTGGATGACCTCCTCGATGTTGAGGTAGATCTCCTTGCCCGTCCGCATCTGCAGCTCGTTCTTGAGCTTCTCCACCTCGGAGCCCTTGCGGCCGATGATGATGCCAGGCCGTGCCGTGAAGATCGTGATGCGCGCCCGGTTGGCCGAGCGCTCGATGTCGATCTTCGCGATGCCCGCGTGGTAGAGCTGGTCCTTGATGTGCCGGCGGATCTTCACGTCCTCGTGCAACAGGTCGGCGTAGTTCTTCGTCGCGAACCACCGCGACGACCACGTCCGCGTGGAGCCGAGGCGGAAGCCGATCGGATGTGTCTTCTGGCCCATCGCCTATTTCTTCTCCTTGGGCTTCGTCCGGCCCTTGCCCCTCGACGCGGGCGACGACGTCCGGGGCCGCGCCCTGGCCGCGGGCGCCGCGGCCACCGGCGCCGCCGCGGCCGCTGGGACGGTGGCCGGCAGCCGCCGGATCCGCATGTGGCGGGGCCGCGTGAGGACCCCCCGGGTGCCGTTGACCTCGTCACTCACCGCGATCGTCAGGTGGCTCGTGCGGTGCTTGATGAAGAACGCCCGCCCCATCGCGCGCGGCTGCACGCGCTTGAGCGAGGGCCCGCCGTCGGCGATTGCCTGCACGACCCGCAGGTCGTCCAGGTTGCGCACCTGGTGGTTGTGCTCGGCGTTGGCCACGGCCGAGCGCAGCACCTTCTCGATGAGGCGGGCGGCCGCCCGCGGGGTGAACTCCAGCGTCGCCAGCGCGTCGCCCACCGACTTGCCGCGGATCTGGTCGAGGACCAGCCGCGCCTTGCGGGCCGACACGCGGATGAACCGCGCTCGAGCGCTCGTAATCATATTCGACCTACGACTTCCCAGTCGGCGTGGCGGAGGCCTTCTCGGCCTGGCCGTGCGCCTTGAACGTCCGGGTGAGGGCGAACTCGCCGAGCTTGTGGCCGACCATGTTCTCGGTCACGTACACCGGGATGAACTTCTTGCCGTTGTGCACGGCCAGCGTGTGGCCGACGAACTCCGGCGGGATCGTGGAGCGCCGGGACCAGGTCTTCAGCACCCGCTTCTGGCGCGTGCGGTTCAGCTCCTCGATGCGCTCGTAGAGCTTCTCGTCGATGTACGGGCCCTTCTTGAGCGAGCGTCCCATCCCGAGCTCCTATTTCTTCCGGCGCGTGACGATGAAGGCATCGGAGGGCCTGGCACCGCGCCGCGTCTTGTAGCCCTTGGTCGGCTTGCCCCACGGCGTCATCGGGTGGTTGCCCTTACCCTTGCCCTCGCCGCCGCCCATCGGGTGGTCCACCGGGTTCATCACGGTGCCGCGCACGGTCGGGCGGAATCCCCGCCAGCGCACCCGCCCCGCCTTGCCGATGGAGACGTTCTCGTGGTCGAGATTGCCGACCTGGCCGATGGTGGCCATGCACTCCAGGCCGACCAGCCGCACCTCGCCCGAGGGCAGCCGCAGCGTCGCCCGCTCGCCCTCCTTGGCCAGGAGCTGGGCCTGAGTGCCGGCGCTGCGGCACAGCTGGGCCCCGCGGCCGGGCTGCAGCTCGACGTTGTGCACGAGCGTGCCGACCGGGATGTTCCGGATCGGCAGCGCGTTGCCGGGCACGATGTCGGCCTGCGGCCCCGACATCAGGCTGTCGCCGACCTTCACGCCGTGCGTCGCGATGATGTACCGCTTCTCGCCGTCGCGGTAATGCAGCAGGGCCAGGTTCGCCGAGCGGTTCGGGTCGTACTCGATGGCGGCCACCCGCGCCGGGATCCCGAGCTTGTCGCGGCGGAAGTCGACCTGCCGCAGCATGCGCTTGGCCCCGCCGCCCCGGTGGCGGACCGTGATGCGGCCGTACACGTTGCGGCCGTTGGTGCGCCGCTTGGGGATGAGCAGGCCCTTCTCCGGCTCGGTCTTGGTGATCTCCTCGTACGTGACGTACGTGAGATAACGCCGCGCCGGCGACGTCGGCTTGACGGTACGGATACCCATGGCGCTCAGGCCCCCTCGACCAGGTCGATCTTGTGGCCGGGCGCTAGCGTGACGATCGCCTTCTTCCAGTCCGCGCGCCGGCCCTGGAAGCGCCCCATGCGCTTGAGCTTGCCCTCGTAGGACGCGGTCCGGACGGCCGTGACCTTGACGTTGAACACGCTCTCGACGGCGGTCCGGATCTCGACCTTGTTGGCGTCGGGGCGGACGCGGAAGGCGACGGTGTTCAGCGTCTCCTTCTGCTGCATCGACTTCTCCGTCATCAGCGGGCGGATGAGCACGTGGCGCGCATCCCTCATGATCCGAGCGCCTCCTCG
>Ga0210377_10003450_pt1 | contig 13629 bp, 10 predicted proteins | sample PLM4_65_b1redo_FD_155480 | JGI IMG/M metagenome (GOLD analysis project Ga0210377, IMG submission 155480) | Groundwater sediment microbial communities from an aquifer in East River, Colorado, USA - PLM4_65_b1 redo | ecosystem: Environmental > Terrestrial > Soil > Riparian zone | place: USA: East...
CTTGGAGATCACCTGTTTGATCTGGTTGAACTCCTCCTCGTACATGACGATGTCGGGCGCCGCCATCCGTGATCCTCCCTCTACCGAGTCGAGCCTGGCCGTGCGCGGACGGATCCCCAGGAAGGTCCTTTTATAGCTTGGCGTCCAGCGAATTGCAACAGAAGGACTTAATGGTGACTCAGTATTCCCGCCGCCCTTCCAGGGCCTTGGCGATGGTCACCTCGTCGGCCCATTCGAGGTCGGAGCCGACGGGGATTCCCATGGCGATCCGGGTGACCTTCACGCCCAGGGGCTTCAGGATCCGGGCGACGTAGACCGCCGTCGCCTCTCCTTCGACCGTGGGGCTCGTGGCCAGGATGACCTCCTCGACGCCACCGCGACGAACCCGGTCCAGTAGACCCTGGAGCCTGAGCTCGTCGGGGCCGATCCCCTGGAGGGGCGAAAGGGCGCCGTGGAGGACGTGGTAGCGCCCCTTGAAGTCGCGGGTCTTCTCGATGGCCATGAGGTTGTGGGGCTCCTCGATCACGCAGACGACCTTGTCGGAGCGGGCCGGGTCGGCGCACGTGACGCAGACCTCCCGGTCCGTGATGGCGTTGCAAAGGGAGCAGGTCCTCGTCCCCTCCTTGAGCTGGTTGATGGCCTCGCCGAGGCGATGGGCGTCCTCCGGGGAGCCCTTCAGGAGATGGTAGGCGATCCGCTGCGCCGACTTGGGGCCGATGCCAGGCAGCCGGCGCAGCTCGTCGATGAGGCGGGCGATGGGTGCGGGGTAGTCCACGAGGTCAGTCTAGAACAAAGACAACCACGGAGGCACAAAGAAGCAGTGGGCCGGGTGATCGGCTGCGAAGGAATCGAAGGGTATAGTCAACGGGGCATGGAGGACAAGGAGAGATCGGCTTCGTTCCCGCTCGATGGGGCCGTCGTTCCGGCGCTCCTGCTGCTCGTCGCTCGAGAGCTCTGCCTCTACGATCCTCCGCGGGAGCTGGCCTGGCAGCTCTTCCACGAGCTCCGGGACACGCCGAAGCCGGCATGGCTCGCCTTCCTCCTCCCCCGCCCCGCCGCCGTGCTCTACGACGACCCCGTGGGCCTCGCCCTCGCCGCGATCGCCACGGGGCTCGCGGCGGCCTACGCTCTCGCGGCGCTCCTCGGAGCACGTCCCCGGGTCCGGGGCGCGATCCTGGCGGCGGCTGCTTTCGTCCTGATCGCGTTGCCCACGGCCGGCGCGATCACCCTCGGTCTCGCCACGGGACGCCCCTATGGTCACGATGGCGGCGTCGTCCAGCTGCCCCTGGCCCTCGACCGCCTCCTCGCGGGCCAAAGCCCCTACGGTGCGGACTACTCCGGGGGCATCCTCGGATGGCAGTCGCGTTCCTCGGTCTTCTGGGTACCCCTCGGCGGGAACCCCATCGTGCATCACCATTGGTACCTGCCCGGGATGCACCTCCTGATGGTCCCGGCCTACGTGCTGTGCCGCGCTCTCCTGGGCTTCTTCGACGCGCGTTTCGTGACGTTCGCCGCCTACGTCCTCGCGATCTTCCTCGCGGCGCGGCTCGTGACCGACCCGCCGTCACGGCTCGCGGCCGCTGCGCTCTTCGCCGTCAGCCCGTTCGTCTTCTGGCACCAGGTCTTCGGCACGAACGACGTGCTCAGCGCGGTCCCCCTGCTCCTGGCCGCCCTCCTCGCGACCGGGGGCCGGCAGGGCGCGGCGGCCGCGATGGTGGGGCTCGCCGCATCGGTCAAGCAGCTCACCTGGCCGTTCGTCCCCTTCTTCCTCCTCCACCTCTCGGGCGTCGGGTCCTTCCGCGAGATCGCGACAGGGCGCGGTCTTGCCCGCCTGGCGCGGCCGGCGGCGATCGCTGGGGCGGTCTTCGCCGTGATCGTGGCTCCCGTCGCGGCCCTCGACCCGCGGGCCTTCGTCGCCGACATCTTCCGCTACCAGGTCGGCAGCCCCGGCTCCGAGCAGTACCCTCTGGGCGGCACACCGGGCCTCGGCCTCGCCAACCTGCTCCTCTACACCGGCCGCGTCGCGAACCTCGGCGACTACTTCCCGTTCCAGCGCTTCTACCTTCTCTTTCTCCCCGTGGGCCTCCTGCTCCTCCGGTATCAGCTGAGGAACCGTGGGCTGGGGTCCGTTTTCGTGGCCGGAAGCGCGGCGCTCCTGACGTCGCTCTATCTTTCGCGGATCGTGAACCCGAACTACGTGATCCTGGTCGCTCTCCTCCTGCCGCTCGGACTGCTCATGGACCGCCACCTTCCGGCGGACGTCGCCGTGTGCCCGCTGGCCCTGTTGCTGCTCGCGACCGAGGTGTCGCTGCGTGAGCCTTTTCGCACGACGTGGGAGGACGCGCAGGCGACCGGCGTTCCCCTGGGCCTTCCGGCCTGGCTCCTCCCCGACCCGGGCGGGCCGCGTTGGCGCGACCCCCTGAGCACCGGCCTCTCGGGCGCCCTCGCCGGGCTCGCCCTGGTCTACCTGCTGGCGGCGATCCTGGGGCTGGGGCGACGGTGGAGGCTGGGCTTCGTCGCGGCCGCGGCCGCGGCCGCCGTGGCGCTGCCGACGTGGGTCGTGGCCTGCGTCGGCGCGGAGACCGGCACGCGGCGGGCCCAGGACTCCTGGTATGTCGAGGTGCTCCGGTCGCGGGAGGCACCCGGACCGGGGCGGTGGGCGGAGCGCCCCGGCTACACGCCGACGCCGGTGCTGGAATCGTGGACCACGAGCTGGCGTCACGACCCCCCGCGACCGCTCGCCGAGCGGCCGCCCTCGCCGCTCGCCTTCGGCCTCGGGCGAGTCCTGAGGGGCGTCGGGCTTCGGGACCCTCGTGCTTTTTCGGTCCTGGGCGCGCTTCTCGCGGCGGTCCTCGCGGTGGGCCTCGTCCGCCGGGAGGAGACCCCTCTGGCGGCAGCGGCGGTGCTGCTCGTTCCGGCCGGCGCCGTCGGGGTGCCCGTCGGCGCGGGCGAGATGGTGGTGCTCGCCCTGCTCTTCGGCGCGTGGTGGCTCGCGCGGCGGAGCCCGGGACCGGCGTGGGGTCTCTTGGGAGTGGCTGGCGGCGCCGTGCCTCAGGCTCTTCTTCTTCCGGTCTTCTGGCGGAAGACCGGCGCACGGCAAGCGCTGCGATGGCGTGTGGCCTGGCTGGCCGGTGGCTTCGCCGTCGCCGCTCTCCCCCTTCTCCTGCCGTTCCCCGGGGAGTTCCTTCGCTGGGCCTCAGCCGCGCCGTCCCTTGCCCCCGGGATCGGCCTCTCGAACCTTCTCTACTACCGGCCGGTGGACCCGGCCGAGCCGATGGCCGTATGGCGCTTCGCGGCTCCGCTGGCCCTCGTGGCGGTCGCGATCGTCGTCGCCCGGTCGGGGAATGCGACGTCTCGTCCCCTCGCCGCTGCCGGGACATTCTGGGTGGCCGCCGTGTTCCTGCTCCCGAGCACACCGGCCCACGCCGTGGCCATTCCCATCGCGCTCCTCATCGCCGGAGCGCTCGAGGCCGCTTCCGTCAATACATCCACACCCCGAACGCCCAGCAGATGAGGGCGTTGGCGGTGGCCATCGTGAAGTCGTCGGTGCCCCGCGGCGAGAAGAGCTCGAGGAACGTGTTGGAGACGGAGATGACGACGGCCAGGACGATCCAGGGCGTCGGGAGCTGATGAGAGAGGACCACCCAGAGGCACAGGGCGAGCGAGCACAGGAAGGCCGCCCACGTCCCCGCGATGGACTTGCGGTTCACGTCTCCGATTCCCCAGACCCGCAGCTTCTGCTTGCCGAAGAGCGATCCGATGACCTCCGACGACGCGTCGGCCGCAATGTAGGAGCCCCAGATGAGGGCGAAGACGACCGCGAACAGCTCGGCGGGGAACAGCGCCGCCAGCTGCGTACCGATGGGGACGAGGATGAACTTGAAGACGCTCCAGAGCGTGGTGATGAGGAGACAGTTGGCCCGAGCGAGGCCGCCGTCCATTACTCGCGACTGCGCTCCGTAGAACATCCGGGCAAGGAAGCCGCTCGAGTAGTAGAAGCCGAGGAAGACCCAGTTGGAGGCCACGGCGTCGAACAGGTTGTCCTGGAGAAAGAGGGTGGCGAACGCCGGCGTGTGCTCGGTAGCGATCCGCCCGTAGAGATAGGAGAAGCCCGCCAGCGCAAGCAGGATGAAGCGGCCCCTCCGGCCGATCATGTCGGTGATGCGGATGCGACGCTCCGAGTAGCGGGAGACGAGCCCGGGGACGTCGTAAGGCTCGTTCATCCGCGAAGAGAAGGCCTCCCGGCGCTCCTGCTTCGAGAACCCGACCCAGGTCCAGAGCAGGAGGTTCTTGATGCCGAACCAGATCAGTCCCCAGACGATGTTGAAGAAGAAGATGCCGCCGAGGACGCGGCCGACCGTGTCACGGTCGATGTTGTAGTGCTGAAAGAACGGGTTGGCGCGCTGCGTGAGGATCTGGAACAACCAGAGAAGGGTCAGCGCGCTGGTGTAAGACAGCGCCCAATAGAACACCCAGTTGGCCGTGCGCCGGCGCTCGTCGACCGGCACACCGGCGGCCACCACGCTGTCAGCCATCGCCCCTCCTCCGTCCTTGGGTGCGCTCTCGCCCGCTCCCCCGGAGAATGTTCGGATTCGACGATGCCATGATAGACGAATGACGGGCTCGTGGCGTTCCCAAGAAAGAGGAATCCCCAGGGCGGGGAGTACCGGTCAAACCCTGCGCGGTGAAGAGCTTGCGAGAGCGGGGGTGTCCGAGCGCCCGGCGCTAACCGAGGCCCGGGATCTTGAGGCCGCCCGTGAGGGCTCCGACCTTTTCCTGCACGGCCTGATCGACCTTGCGCGCCGCGTCGTTCACGGCAGCGAGGACGAGGTCTTGCAGCATCTCGACGTCGTCCTTGCTCACGACCTCGGGGTCGATCCGGAGGCTCGTGACGTTCTTCTGGCCATCCATGGCGACGGTGACCATCCCGCCGCCGGAGCTGGCCTCGATCCGGAGCGCGGCGATCTCCTGCTGCACCCGCTCCTGAGCCTGCTGGAGCTGTTTCATCAGCTTGCGAGGGTCTCCGAATGGGTTCACACGGTCTCCTTCGCGGGCTTGGACTCCCGCACGTCGACCACCTTCCCGTTGAAGAGGTCGAGAGCCTCCTGGACGGCTGGCTCGCGAGCCGCCTCCTTCATGAGGCGCTCCCGCTTGATCACGACCGGCGAGACCGGAGCCGGGGCGGCGGGTGGGGCGCCGCTCCCGATCCGCACGGGGACCTTCCGCCCCACGGCTTTCGCCGCCAGCTCGGCGTATTCGTCGGCGTGCATCGACGCGAAGGTGGCGAAGTCGGGGGGTATCTCGAGAACGAGCGTGTCCCCGTCGAAGCGGGCCGCGGCTCCGCGCAGCGGCTGGGCCAGAGAGGGCCTGGCTTGGGCGAGGGAGAGCATGGCCGCGACCAGGCCCTCGGCATCGCTCGACGCCGTGGGCGCCGGTGGCAACGGCGCCGACGCCGTCGGAGTCGAGGCCCGTGGCAGCGGCTCGGCCGCGGAGAGGCGCTGCGGCGGCGGCGCCGGGCGTGGGGGCTCGTGCGCCAGCGCCCTCGATGGGGCCGCGAGGGGGACGCCCCCCGCCAGGAGCCGCTCGACCCGTGTGATCAGCTCCGCGAACGGGACGAGGCGCCGTGCGTGGGCAAGCCTCAGCAGGGCGAACTCGAGGGTGACGCGGGGATCCGGCGACGAGCGCAGGTCCGATTCGGCACGAGAGAGCAGCTCGAAGGCGCGCAGCATGTCCTCCTCCGAATAGAAGTCGGCCAGGGCGCGGAGGCGCTGTGTCTCGTCGGGGCCGATGAGCTCGAGGAGAGGGCTTCCGGGAGGAGCCAGCCGCAAGAGCAGGATCTCGCGGAAATGCAGGAGCAGCTCGCGGGTGAAGTTCCGGTAGTCGGCGCCATAGTCGGAGAGCTTCTCCACGAGGGCGAGAAGGCCCGCGCTGTCGGCGTCGGCGATGGCGCGCGACGCGGCGAAGAGCAGCTCCCGGTCGATGAGACCGAGGAGCGCCGTCACGTCTTCGTCCTTCACCTCGCTGCCGCTGAAGGACAGCACCTGGTCGAAGAGCGAGAGGGCGTCCCGGGCGCTCCCCTCGGCGGCGCGAGCGATCCGGGAGAGAACCTCGTCACTCACCTTGATGCCGTCGGCGTCGGCGACCTTGCGAAGGTGGACGATCAGTTCCTTCGACGGGATCAGCCGGAAGTCGTACTGCTGGCAGCGGGAGAGGATCGTATCCGGGATCTTGTGGTACTCGGTCGTCGCGAAGATGAACTTGACCCGCGGGGGCGGCTCCTCGAGGGTCTTGAGGAGGGCGTTGAAGGCGCCCGTCGAGAGCATGTGGACCTCGTCGATGATCCACACCTTGTACCGGTCCCGGGCCGGGTTGTAGCGAGCGCTCTCCCGCAGCTCCCGGACCTGCTCGACGCCGTTGTGGGTGGCCCCGTCGATCTCCTGAACGTCGAGGGACGTCCCGGCGGCGATCTCGACGCAGGACGAGCACTCGCCGCACGGGTCCGGCGTGGGTCCGTCTCCCTTCGAGCAGTTCAGGGCCTTGGCGAGAATCCGCGCCGTCGTGGTCTTGCCGACTCCGCGCGCTCCCGAGAGGAGGAACGCGTGGCCGATCCGTCCCGAGGCGAGGGCGTTCCTGAGCGTCCGCGTGACCGTGGATTGGCCCACGACCTCGTCGAAGGTCTTCGGCCGCCACGTGCGCGCGAGGACTTGATAGGACATTGGAGGGCGAGCGGCGCCAGCCTCACGTGAGCCCCGGCTGTCCTGCGGCACACGCGGGTGGCGCCTAACCGTTGCTCCCTTCCGGGCCTGGCGGGGTTCGACGTCCCGTGTTGCGCAGGGCCGGAGCCCACGTGCGGCCGGCCCGAGAAGCTAGCCTATCTCAAAAACGCCGCGGCCGGAAGAAGGGAGTCGGCGCCTCGCACGCGGGGGGCAGTGGCGGAGAGAGAGGGATTCGAACCCTCGGTGGAGTTTCCCCCACACATGATTTCCAGTCATGCCGATTCAGCCAGGCTCTCGCATCTCTCCACGGTCCCGACAGCGTGACATCGTATCAGACTTACGACACCCCTCACTCCCATGTGGCGTTCCCCTCGACGATCGTGACATGGCGATTCATGGGAGGCGCGGCGAAGCGCTGCACCAGTCCGAGAGCACGGTCGCCGCCAGGCCCGCGCTCCCCGCCCGGCCTCAGCTCAGCGACCTTCCTCGACCAAGAGCGCCACATCGAGGATCTCCTCGCTCATCGCCCGGAGCGCCTCGGAGAGCCCCTCGGGCTCCGGGTTCTGGCCGTCGGGCACGTTCCACGTCGCGAGGACCCGATGGTCGCCGTCCACGGACAACAACGCGACGCCGCTGATGTGGCCCACGAGGTCGGCCACGGAGCGCGCCCGACCCGGCTGGGTCTCGAGGACGATGTTCGTCACAAGCACCGTGACCTCCGCCTTGTTAGCCGCCGGCCGGCTCAGGCCAGCCGGGCGTTCATCGTGATCTTGGCGTTGAGCAGCTTCGAGATGGGACAACCGCTCTTGGCCGTCTCCACCGCCTTTTCGAACTTCGCCCGGTCCGCGTTGGGGATCTTCACCGTTGTGTCGAGGTGGCTCGAGGTGACGGCGAACCCGCCCCCCACCTCCTCCAGGCTCACCGTCGCCTTGGTGTCGATGCTCTCCGCCGTCAGCCCTTCCTGCCCGAGGAACAAGGACAACGCCATCGAGAAGCACGCCGCGTGCGCCGCCGCGATCAGCTCCTCCGGGTTGGTGCCCTTCTCGTTCTCGAACCGCATGCTGAAGTTGTAGGGCGTCCCGGAGAGAACGCCGGTTTCCGTGGAGACGGTTCCCTTTCCGTCTTTGAGCCCACCTCTCCACACGGCGCTGCCACTGCGCTTCATCCATCGCTCCTTTCCACGGGCACCGGGTCCTACCCTGGGCCCAAAGTCGTCTGCGGCTACGGCGCGGGGCGGACCAACTCCGGCTCCGAAGAAGACGCGGCAGCGGGGACGGCCGGCGGGACCCCGCTCTCCGCCGGGCGCGGGCCCGACCCGGGCGGCGGCGGCACCCGCTCCCTCATCAGATCTTCGGCGCGGGCGAAGAAATCCTCCCTGGAGATCTTGCCGGCGTCCACCTCGGCGAGGATCGACCGCTGGGCCTTGTACTCCTTGTTCTCGATGCCCGCCTTGCTCTGCAGCAACCGCCACGCCTTCCGGCGCTCCACGCAGAAGAGGACGAGCTGGCGCGAGATCGCCCGATCCTCGACCTTGTCCGTGCCCACCTGGACTCTCATGTAGACGCCGAAGTCGGGCACGTGAGCCCGATGACTCGGATCGAGGTGGCGCCGGTAGACGACGTCGTTCTGGGTGATGCGCACCAGCATGTTCTCGAGGGGGACGAGCTTCGCGGCCTCTTCGGGCTTGATCTTCTTGAAGTGGTTCCGGAACCGCGCCTCGGTGGCGCACCAGTGGGCCACCGTGAAGCGGTAGCTCTCCCCGGTGGGCTTGAGCTTGGTCTCGTACCAGTCCCGGTCCTTGGCCGGGTTGCCGTTGACGTCGAGGGCCTCGGGATAGGTCTCGCCGATCCGCGGGTTGAAGACGAACTCGGGAGCGCCGCGCGAATCGCGCACCCGCTGCGCCTGGGTGAGGGACATGTCGTCGGCGACGCCGTGCTCCGGCTGGCAGGAGGTGAAGCACTGGAGGAACGCGGTGCCGCGGTACTCCAGCGCGTCCAAGAGGGCCTTGTAGAGCTTCGGGGCGTTGGCGATCGAGACCTGGGCCACGAAGGGCGACCCGTGGCCGGCCAGGAAGGTCTCGGCCACGGTCTTCTTCTCCGCCGCCTTGCCCTGGGTGGCCGCGCCGAACACGTTCATGTCGCTGCCCCCGAGCATGGGGGTGGAGTCGGAGTTCTGGCCGCCGGTGTTCGAGTAGACCTGGGTGTCCAGCATCAGGGCCTTCACGTTCGGGCGGTTCTGCAGGACCACCTTCGACATGTTCTGGTACCCGATGTCCCCCATCCCGCCGTCGCCGCCGATGGCCCAGGCCTTGGGCAGCTCGGCGACCTCCTGGTCCGTCATGAGCGCGTCGCCGAAGTGCGAGAGCTCGTAGTAGTCCTTCGGCGTCATCACGTCCTTGTCCCGAGCCAGCAGGGCGTCCGCGAGCCGCTCGGGGATCACCGAGCGCCGGGCGTGGTCCATGATGAAGCTCTCGCCCATCAGCCAGGTGATCGTGATGCCGTCCTGAAACAGCGAGTTCATCCAGGGATAGGGATGGGGGTTGTTGGGAGGCGTCGAGCCGTAGACCGTGTTGCAGCCGGTGTGGGCGCCCATGGCCATGACGGACATGCCGTTGGCGAGCCGCCCGTCGATCGACTGGAGGTCCTTGTGGTTGAAGGCCTCCTGCCTCATGACCGCGGTGAGCGCGCCGACGATCTCCGCGTCGGAGATCGGGCCGTGGGCGGCCATGCGGCCTTTGGTGTCCTCGTCGTCCTCTCCCCCGAGACCCATCACGAGGTGGGCGACCGCCTGCCGGAAGAGCGCGTGCTCCTCCGGGCTTCGCCTGGCGATCTCGGCGAGCTTCTGGGCGCCGGCCTGGTCGAGCCGGTCGGCCGTGCCCCGGAGCCGGTCCGCCTTGGCGTGGTAGATCGGCCGCATGTACGCCTCGGTGACCGAGGCCAGGGAATGGAGGATGCTCTTCTCGCCGCACCCCGCGCAGGCGCCGTCGCCGGAGACGAGCGCGTCGTAGTTCTTCCGGACCATGAGGTGGTTGCGGAGGGCCGCCGTCTTCGAGTCCGACGGGTTCTCGGCGTTGTAGAGGCCCAGGTACTTCTGCGACGTGTCCGGGAGCAGGTTCAGGAAGGAGGTGCCGCTCTCGTGCTCGGCGTTCACGTCCTCGGTCTCCTGGACCATCCTGAGGGCCCGGTGGTCGCCGCAGGCGGTGACGCACGCGGCGCAGCCCTTGCAGAGGTCGGAGACGAAGATCGAGAAGATCCCCCCGCTGCCCGGCTTCTTCCTCTCCGGCGTCGCGAAGATGGCGTTCGCCTTCTGGTACGCCATCGGGATCTTGTCGATGATGGCGAAGAACTCCGCCTTGGCCGCATCGGAGAAGCCGTCGACTTCGGCCGTGACCATCTTGAGGATCTGCGGGAGGGGCACGTTGGTCTTGCTCTGGATGGAGTCCCGCATCAGCTCACGGGCGCGCTTGTCGATCTCGGGGATCTTCCCGATCATCTTCCGCCGCTCGCCCGGATCCTCGACGTAGTTCAGGATGGCCGTCCTGAGAAGCGTGTCGAAGTCCTGCGAGCAGTTGGGCAGCGCCGTGTCCGGGCAGACCGCGATGCACTCCATGCACTGCGTGCAGTTCTCGGGGATGAAGAGGGGCGTCTCGCGCCGGGCGACGTACTTCGACGCGGTGTCCCCGCTGGCCGCGGCCATCACCCCCACCGACGAGAAGGCCGACGAGGGCTGGTTGTAGCCGAGCCCCGCCCGGAACTCCTGGTCGAACGTCCCCACGCGGGTCAAGGGGATGCGCTCCATCTGGCCGGGGGGCGCCGGTGTGGACCGGCATCCGCTGCCGCAGCCGCCACCGCCGTTGGTGGGCGCCAGGACCGGTGCTATGGCCACGCCGCGGAGCGTCGAGCGGTCGGGTGCGTTCAGCTCCCCCACCGCGATCTCCTTGACGCGCTCGAAGCCCTGGATCATGACCTCCATGTTGGAGCTCACGACCGCGTCGCCCAAGCGCCCGAACTTCTTCTTGTACTGCTTGTGGACGATCTCCCGGAAGCTCTCGGTCGCGATCTTGAACTGGGCGAGGATGGGTGAGACCGCGAAGAAGGCCCCGAGGAATGCGTTCCCCTGCATGCGGAGCTGGAGGTCGGAGCGGTCCGTCGCGTTCCTGGCGATCTGGAAGCCGGGCAGCGTGTACACGCGGATGTTCCTCTCGAGGATCACCTCTCGGGCCCAGCGGGGCAGCCGCTCCCACGCCTGGGCGGGCTCCTCCTCGGACTCCCATACGAGCGCCCCTCCCTCCGCCATCCCGTCGAGGGGATTGGTGTGCGTGAAGGCCTTGGGGTCGCAGCACAGCACCACGGTCACGTGGCGCAGGTCGCAGTTCACCCGGATGCGCTCCGGCGCCACGACGAGGAAGTACGAGGTCGGCGCGCCCTTCTTCTCGGACCCGTACTTGGGGTTGGCGCTGACGTGGATGATCTCCTTGGCCTGGCCCAGATCGTCCAGGACCTTGTCGCGCTCGGCCAGGAAGTCGTTGAAGTCGCCGATGATCGCGCCCAGGTTCTTCCCGGTGGTGATGGCGCCCCAGCCGCCGATCGAGTGGAAGCGGACCGCGGTGGCGCCCTCGGGCAGGAGAGACGGGGTGTCGGCCGACTTCACCTCGTAGGGATGGTCGACACCCAGCACGAAGAACGAGGCGTCGCCGGCGCCCTTGCCGTCCTTGCGCTTCCGCGTCCCCGCGGCGTACTCGTACGCGCCGAGGACGTGCTCCGGCCGGAAGTCCCGCGACCCCAGGCCGTAGATGCCGTCGAGGATGCGGGGCATCTGCTCCGGCGTGATCCTCGCCTCGGCTGGCTTCCCGTCGGTGGAGAGGGCCTTGGCGAGGGCGGTCCTGATGTCGCGGCCCATGGGGTTGGCGCCCGCCATGGGCTCGTCGGTCCGCTCCAGGACGATCACGTTCTTCTTGCCGGCGAGCGCCTTCACGACCGCCGCTTCCGGGAAAGGACGGATGACGTTCAGGTGGATCGATCCGACCTTGGCCTGCTGCTTCTGCCGCAGGTAGTCGACGCCGGCCTCGATGTTCTCGGCCGCCGAGCCGAGCGAGACGAACACGGTGTCGGCGTCTTCGGTCTTGTACTGGGTGATGAGCCCATAGAAGCGGCCGGTCAGCTTCCCGAAGGCCTCGTGCGACTCCTCCAGGAACTGGAGTATGGGCTCGACGAAGTTGTTCCGCCGGGCCGCGACGCCCTGCATGTAATGCTCCTGGTTCTGCACGGGCCCCATGAGCACCGGGTTCGTGAGGTCGATCATCTTCGGGACCCGGCGCCGCCGGGGCCCGAACAGGATCCGCTGGGCCGGGGTGGGGCAGTCGATGATGTCATCGGGCGCGCCCAGGAACTCCCGGATCAGCTCCGCCTCGTGCCGGTAGAAAGTCCGCTCCAGGTGCGAGGTCAGGAAGCCGTCCTGGACGTTCATCCCGGGGGTCAAGGAGAGCTCGGTCACCCGGCGGAGGATCAGGGCCTGGTCGGCGGCCTGCTGCGCGTCCTTGGCGAACACGATGATCCACCCGGTGTCGAGCGCCCCGTAGATGTCGTCGTGGCCGCAATGAACGTTGAGGGCGTGCTTGGTGAGGGCGCGGGCCACCACCTCGAGCACCATCGTGGAGCACTTGCCGGGAGCGTGGTAGTACTGCTCCATCGCGTAGGCGATCCCCTGCCCGGACGTGAAGTTCACCACGCGCTGGCCGCACACGGAATAGGCGGTCGCCCCGCCTTGCGCCGCGTGCTCGCCCTCGGTCTCGATCGCCAGGGTGTTGCGGCCGAAGACGTTCAGCCGCCCTTCCCCGAACGACTGTTGGTAGAGCTCGCCGCCTTCCGTCGAGGGCGTGATGGGGTAGAAGACGCCGGCGTCGGTTACGCGCGCCTCGGTGTGGTAGGAGACGAGCTGGTTGCCGTTGACAGTGACTCGAGTACCCGGGTAGCGAGGCCTGCCTGGCATCTTTGGACCCCTCCCGCGACAAGTCGGAACTGGGGGTAATCTAGCCAGTGTTCGAAGGCAAAGCAACCCCCGTTGGCGTCTCCCGCGGGGAGGCCCGCCTCCGGCGGTCGCCGCCCAGGCGGAGCGTGCCGGTGTGGAGAACGCTCCTTTGGTCTACGGAAGCGTGGCGGAGAGGGTGGGATTCGAACCCACGGTACCCGTTAGGATACAACGGTTTTCGAGACCGTCCGATTCAACCACTCTCGCACCTCTCCGCGCGAGACGAGCCGTGATCTTAACCCGGTTCCCGCCGGAACCTGAAGAAGTCGACGACGAGGGCCCGGCACTCGCCCTCGAGGATTCCACCGACGATCTCGAACGGGTGGTTCGTGGGGAGCGTCGAAGCGTCGAGGATCGACCGGAGGGCGCCCCACTTCGGCTCGGCCGCTCCGTAGACCACCGTCGAGACCCGGGCGTTGACGACAGCGCCTACGCACATGAGACAGGGCTCGAGGGTCACGTAGAGGACGGTGCCGCCGAGGCGGTAGTTGCCGAGGGCTTTGCCGGCCGCGCGGAGGGCGACGATTTCGGCGTGGGCCGTCGGGTCCAGCGTGTGTACGGGCTGGTTGAAGCCCGAGGCCACGACCTCGCGACCGTGGACGAGGACGGCGCCCACGGGCACTTCGCCCAGATGCAGCGCCTTCCGCGCCTCCTCGAGGGCGAGGCGCATGAATCCCTCGTGAGCTTCGTGGCGAGCGGGCTCCGGCATGTTTCTGACCATACCGGAGGGGGCTTGAGCCCGCAATCGGATCGCGATAAGTAAGAAGGTCGGGTGGTGTTCAGGCTCATCTCCGGCGGGCAGACCGGCGTCGATCGGGCCGCCCTGGACGCGGCCCTGGCCCTCGGGATCTCCTGCGGCGGCTGGTGCCCGCGGGGGCGGCGCGCC
>Ga0210377_10003451_pt1 | contig 13625 bp, 9 predicted proteins | sample PLM4_65_b1redo_FD_155480 | JGI IMG/M metagenome (GOLD analysis project Ga0210377, IMG submission 155480) | Groundwater sediment microbial communities from an aquifer in East River, Colorado, USA - PLM4_65_b1 redo | ecosystem: Environmental > Terrestrial > Soil > Riparian zone | place: USA: East...
GCACTGGATGCCGACGCTGATGTCGGATACGCAGATGGTCCTGCCGGTCGAGAAGGTCATGCATCAGGGGCAGGAGGTCGCGGCCGTTCTGGCCACCGATCGCTACATCGCCGCCGACGGCGTTGCGGCGGTTGAAGTCGAGTACGACCCGCTGCCCGTCGTCGTCGATCCATTCAAAGCGCTCGAAAAAGACGCGCCCGTCCTTCGCACCGACAAGGAAGGTCGCAAAGACAATCACATCTGGCACTGGGAAGCCGGTGACAAAGTCGCGACCGCCAAGGCCTTCGATCAGGCCGAGGTGAAGATCAAGCAGGACATCTACCTGCCGCGCATCAACGTCGCGTCGATCGAGACCTGCGGCTGCGTCGCGCACTTCAACAAGACCGACGGCAAGCTCACCGTGTGGATGACGACGCAGGCGCCGCACGCGATCCGCACGGTGTTCGCGCTCGTCGCCGGTCACGTCGGTCTGTCGGAAGAGAGGATCCGCATCATCTCCCCCGACATCGGCGGTGGATTCGGCGGAAAGGTTCCCGTCTATCCGGGATACGTGATCGCGGTGGCCGCGTCGGTGCTCACGGGAGTACCGGTGAAGTGGGTCGAGGACCGCATGGAGAATCTGCAGGCATCCTCATTCGCCCGCGACTATCACATCACCGCGGAGCTTGCCGGCAGGAAGGACGGCACGCTCACGGCGCTGCGATTGAAGACGGTCGCCGATCATGGCTACACCGACGCCGCGGCGAATCCGTCGAAGTTCCCGGCCGGACTGTTCCACATCGCGACCGGCTCGTACGACATCAAGAACGCGTTCATGGAAGTCGATGCCGCGTACACGAACAAGCCGCCGGGCGGTATCGCGTATCGCTGCTCCTTCCGCGTGACCGAGGCGGTGCATGCGATCGAGAGAATGGTGGACATCTTCGCGCATCAACTCAATATCGATCCCGCTGAGTTGCGCAAGAAGAACTTCATTCCAAAGGAGAAGTTCCCATACAAGTCGGCATTCGGATTCGAATACGACAGCGGCAACTACGAAGGTGCGCTGAATCTGGCGATGAAACGCATCGACTACGCCGGTCTGCGCAAGGAACAGGCGGAGAAGCGGAAGCGCGGCGAGCTGATGGGCATCGGCATCTCGAGCTTCACGGAGATCGTCGGCGCCGGACCCTCGAAGCACTACGACATCCTGGGCATCAAGATGTTCGACAGTTGCGAGCTGCGCGTGCACCCAACGGGAAAAGCGATCGCGCGATTCGGAACGAAGTCGCAGGGGCAGGGACACGAGACGACGTACGCGCAGATTCTGGCCGAGGAGCTCGGGATTCCCGCCGCGCACATCGCGATCGAGGAAGGGGACACCGATACCGCGCCTTACGGACTGGGGACGTATGCGAGCCGCAGCACGCCGGTTGCTGGAGCCGCGGCGGCCATGGCCGCGCGCAAGGTCCGCGACAAGGCGAAGAAGATCGCCGCGCACCTTCTCGAGGTGAGCGAAGACGATCTCGTGTGGGAGGTCGGCAAGTTCTCCGTGAAAGGCTCGCCGTCGAAGTCGAAGACGATTCAGGAGTGCGCGTTCGCCGCGTACACGAATCATCCGCAGGGGATGGAGGCCGGACTGGAGGCTGTCAATTATTACGATCCGCCGAATCTCACGTATCCGTTCGGAAGCTACATCTGCGTGGTGGACATCGATCGCGGAACGGGGCAGGTCAAGATCCGCCGGTTCGTCGCCGTCGATGACTGCGGCAACATCATCAATCCGATGATCGTCGACGGACAGATCCACGGCGGCCTGACGATGGGGCTCGCGCCCGCGCTGTACGAGGAAATCAACTACGACGCCGACGGCAACATCCAGGGCGGAAGCCTGATGGACTATCTCGTGCCGACGGCGATGGAAACGCCGGCGTGGGAGACGGACAAGACGTGCACGCCATCGCCGCACCATCCGATCGGCGCGAAGGGCGTGGGCGAATCGGCGACCGTCGGCGCGCCGCCTGCGATCGCCAATGCCGTCGTTGACGCACTCTGGCACCTGGGCGTGCGGCACATCGACATCCCCATCACGCCGCCAAAGGTGTGGAAGATCCTGAAGGAGAAGGGAGTGGCGGAGTAAGCGAATTTCGAATTTCGAATTTCGAATGTCGAATTCGAAATTCTTCATTCGAAATTCTTCATTCGTATGATCTCGGCCATCGTTCTCGCCGCCGGCGAAGCGAAGCGCTTCGGCGAATGCAAGCAACTGGCGATTGTCGGCGATAAACCCCTGCTGCAGCACACGCTCGACAACCTCATTGCATCGCGCATCGACGACATCGTGGTCGTCCTCGGTTCGTACGCGGACGAGATCCGCAGGGAGATTCGCTTCGGACGCGCGCGAACGGTCTTCAATTCCGACTACGCGAACGGCATGAGCACGTCGATTCAGACGGGCCTGCGCGCGATCAGCGCCGATGCCGCGATGATCGTCCTCGGCGATCAGCCGTTCGTGACGCCGCAGACGCTCAACGCGCTGATCGACGAATACCAGCGGACGCGCGCGAGAGCCGTCGTTCCTTCGTTCAACGGATTCCGCGGCAATCCCGTCGTCGTCGATCGTTCGCTGTTCGCGGAGATGATGGAGATCCGCGGCGACATCGGATGCCGCGCGATCTTCGGCAATCACGAGGTTACGAAGCTGGCAGTCGACGATCGCGGAGTCGTCACCGATATCGACACACGTGCCGACGTCCCGGGCCCCGGCCCGGATTCCTCGCCCTCTTCGGGGCTCGGAATGACACGATCGCCCGATCTGCTCGAAACGATCCTCGACCTCCGAAGACGAAGGCAGCCGTTCGCGATGGCGACAGTCGTTCGCGCGGAACGTCCTACGAGCTCCAAGCCCGGCGACAAGGCGATCATCTCGCCCGACGGCACGCTCACCGGATGGATCGGCGGAAGCTGCGCGCACGACATCGTCGTGCGCAATGCGCTGGAGGCGCTTCAGGAGGGCACGCCGCGCTTTCTCACGTTGAGCAGCACGACGGCGGAGACGCATCGGCACGGCGTCATCGACATTCCGATGCAGTGCTACAGTGGCGGCGTGCTCGACGTCTTCATCGAACCGAGCCTGCCGAAGCCGCACATGATGGTCGTCGGATACGAGACGATCGCGCGCGCGCTGGTGCGCATCAGCAAGACACTGGAGTTCCACGTCACGGTCGTTGATCCTCTGGCCACTCGCGCGAGCGTGCCCGAAGCCGATGAAGTCATCAACGAGCTGAAGCTGCCGGCGGCGAGCGGCGAGACGTTCGTCGTCGTGGCGACGCACGGCCGTTACGACGAAGAGGCGCTCGAGCAGGCGGCGAATGGCGGCGCGTCGTACACCGCGCTGGTAGCCAGTCCGAAGCGCGCCGCGGTCATCCTGCAGACGTTGCGCGACCGTGGCGTTGATGTCGGCAAGATCAAAGCACCTGCAGGGCTCGATATCGGTGCGCAGGGGGCGGAGGAGATTGCGCTGAGCATTGTTGCGGAGATCGTGCAGCTGCGGCGCGCCGGCAAACTGAGCGCCGCCGAGGTCGGCGGCGCCACACTGAAGCAGGAAGCGATTGACCCGATTTGTCAGATGACCGTACAGATCGCCGGCGCGAAGTACACCTCCGACTACCAGGGGCAGCGCTACTACTTCTGCTGCGCGCATTGCCAGCGCACGTTCGAAAAATCCCATGTCGCATGAGACGTTCGAGCTGATCGACCGGCTGCGGAAGGCCGGCCGCCGCGCCGCGATGGCCACGCTCGTGCGTACGGTGGGCACGACTCCCCGCAAAGAAGGCACGAAGATGTTCGTCGGCGACAAGGGCGACGTCTTCGGCTCGGTGACGATCGGCGGATGCGTCGACGCGCGCGTCATCGAGCAGTCGGCCGAGGTCCTCGATTCCCGAACGCCGCGACTTCTCAATCTCCAGCTCGGCGATGAAGAGGCGTGGGAGATCGGCCTCACATGCGGCGGCGGTGTCGATGTTCTCGTCGAGCCGCTCGACGACGAGCTGCTCGCGATGTACGACGTCGCGCGAAAGGAGTGGGAGGCCGGCCGCAGCATTGCGATTGCGACGGTCATCTCCGGCGAGGGCGCCGGAACGCGAAAGCTGATCGCTGATAACGGCCGCTCGCGCACGGTGACGGACGGTGCCAGCGAGTTGTACATCGAGGTGCTCCGTCCGCCGTCGACGCTCGTCGTGTTCGGCGCGGGCGCCGTCGCGATCCCGCTCGTCACGTTCGCGAAGGAGCTCGGGTTCCGAGCTGTCGTGATCGATGGCCGCGAGAAGTTCGCGACTCGCGATCGTTTTCCGCACGCCGACGACATCCGCATCGGCATCGCCTCCGAGATCGCGAACGACATGCACCTCGGTCCGACGACGCCGATCGTGCTCGTCGCGCACGACTACAAGATCGACGTGCCGGTGCTCAAGAAAGCACTCGCCAGCGACGCCCCCTACATCGGCCTCCTCGGAAGCCGCAGACGTGGCGCGGCGATCCTGCAGATGCTGCGCGACGACGGCGTGCCCGAGGGCCTTCTGGCGCGGGTTCGGGTCCCCATCGGCCTCGATCTCGGTGGCGAAACCGCAGCCGAGATCGCGCTGAGCATCGCGTCCGAGGTCGTCGCGGTGATGCACGGCAGGACGGGATCCTCGCTCAGCTCGAAAAAACGCGAGCCGGCGCTGCAGCCGACATGAGACCGTTCACGCTCCGCCGTGGAGAGAGGCACGGCAATCTGATCGGCGCGATTCTCTGCCACGACGTCCGCGGCGCTTTCCGGAAGGGGCACATCCTGCGCGAGGACGACATCCCCATGCTGATCGATGCGGAGTGGAGCGAGCTTCACCTGCTCGAGCTCGGACCGGACGACATCGCGCAGCGCGAAGCAGGGCAGCGACTCGCGCAGATCCTCTCCAGCGATGCAGTCGAGATCGTCCCCGCCGGTCATCGTCACGTTCTCAGAGCGAAGCAGAACGGCCTCCTGAAGATCGACGAGGCGGCACTGCTGCGGATCAACAGCATTCCCGGTATCGCCGTGTTCACGCTGCGGAGCGATCAGGTCGTTGCGAAGGGCGAGGTGATCGCGGAGGCACAGATCACGCCGTTGGCGATCGATCGCCGCGAGATCGATCGAGCGGCGCGCGAGAACGCGGTCATTCGTTTGCTGCCATTCGTTCCGCGCGATGTCGTGGTCTGGGCGCGCGACGATCGCGTGCCGCGCGCGCTCGCCGGCAAGCTGCGGTGGTTCGGATGCGAGGTGAGGGACGTTCTCGATCTGCCGCGCGATGCGGCCGCGATTCGCGAGTCGATGGAGCGCCGCAGCGAGACGCTTCTCATCGTGTCGGGCTCGAATGCCCTCGATCCGCTCGATCCCGTTTTCATGGCGCTCGAGCAACTCGGCGCGACGATGCAGCGGATCGGAATGCCGGTGCATCCTGGAACCTTGCTCTGGATCGCGACCTGGCGAAGCGCCACGATCGTGGGGCTGCCTTCGTGTGGACTCGGTCCGCAGATGACCGCTTTCGATCTCGTCGTGCCCAAGCTGCTCGCGGAGGGACGGGTCAGCGACGATGAGCTTGCTGCGCTGGGGCATGGTGGGATACTGAAGAGCAATGCCTTCTCCCCCGCGAATGCGGGGGAGAAGGTGGCCGAAGGCCGGATGAGGGGGCCGTCACCCGCCGCCTTCGCGCCTCGGAATGACACGAAGTCATGAACCCGTTCGGTGAGACGATCCAGGAGCACTACCGGCATCCGCGCCACTACGGATCGCTCGAGGCTCCCGACATCCGCCACGAGGACGTGAATCCGTTCTGCGGCGATCGCGTGCGGATCGAGATCGCGGTCGCGCCGGACCAGACCGTGCGCGAGGCGCGGTTCCAGGGCGACCTCTGCATGATCGCGAAAGCCGCCAGCTCGTTGCTGATGGAGATGATCACCGGCGTCGCGCTGAGCAGCATCGACGCGTTTTCGGAGGAGCGCCTTCTTCAAGCGCTCAACGCGGAGATCCAGCCGGCGAGGCGCAAATGCGCGCTGCTGCCGCTGATGGTCCTGCAGTCGGGCGTCGGAGAGTGGAAGACGCGGAGGACCGAATGAACTTCAAGGGGACGGTCACGATCAACGCACCGAGAGAGAAGGTGTGGAAGTTCCTGACGAATCCTGAGCAGCTCGCCGATTGCGCTCCCGGTCTGGAGTCGCTGGAGATCCTGGTTCCGAACGAGAAGTTCCGCGCCGTCGCGTCGGTCGGATTCGGCGCGATCAAGGCAACGTTCGTGACCGACGCGACGTGGATGGGACTCGAACCGCCGAATCGCGCGAAGATGAAAATTCATGGCAAGGCGCCTGGAAGCGTCGTCGACGGCACGAGCGAGATGATGTTGCGCGACGGCGACAAGCCGGGCGAGACCGTATTGAACTGGTCGTCCGACGTGACGGTCATCGGCGCGATCGCCAGCCTGGCCGCACGCCTGATGGGGCCGGTGACGCAGAAGCTCACGGACGCGTTCTTCGAGTCGGTGCGCAAGAAGATCGAAGAGCCTTAGGCGGCTACACGAACGGCAGACGCTGCGCCACCGCGCAACGTTTGTGGCCACCGCCCACCAGCTCCGCGGTTGCAGGTCAAACACGCCGCTGAGTTATGGATGAGTCGATTTGCAGATGTCGTGGTGCCTCTCGTGCGCGACGACGACCTCGCGTGGCGCCTGTCCCCCTGCTCGGCGCGCCGGAGCAGGTCACCGACGCGCGCCGCGAGTCGAGGAGGGGCTCCGCAGGTGCGAAGCCCCTCCGGTTTGCGACCTAATGCGCGGCGGTGCAGACCGCCGTCTCTGGCACCAAAGCCGTGAACGGAGTATTCGTGATTCCGGCAACCGTCACGTCGTCGATGTCCCATCCCGGAGCCCCGGTCGTATCATCGGCGCCGATGCGGAACCGGATCTTCACGTCCTGGTTCGCATAAGCAGTGCCGAGATTGAGCGTGACGCTCGCGAAATTCGGCCAGCCTGTCATGCGGTTCACGAACGCGGGCCGGTTCGCACCGATCGGAGCGATAGTGTCCGCCCTCGTCGTGCCGTTGTACGCGGTCGTGCCGATGTCGGTCCAGGTCGCCCCGCCGTTGGTGCTGATCTCGACGACGCCACCGTCCCAGCCGCCGTTCTCGAACGCGAAGCGGTGCGAGAAGGTGATGACCAGCGGCGAGGTGCCGACGCTCATCGTCGGGGAGGTGAGCACCTGTTCATCGGGCAGGTCCGGCTTAATGTCGTCCATTTGTCCGTTGTTGTCCGGTCCCCACCAGACGTGCTGAACTGGCGAGAGCGCCCGCCGTTGCCATGCGTCGATGTTCGGCAACTCCTGCAGGTCTCCGGCGATCGACCAGCCGTTGTTCGCGGACTCGACCGTCTCCGTCGCGGAGCCGTTCGGCTGCTCGTCGTAATTCACGCGGTGCGTGGAACCGATGTAGACCGGTCCGGTGAGACCGAGCTCCGGCGACGACACCGCGATCTGGAAGTTGGTGGTTTCGATTCCGGCGGCGCCGTTGACGGCCACGCGGATGGAGCCCGTGCTCTCGCCGTTCTTCTGGACCGGCGGGAAGGCGAGCACGTTCCCCTGCGGGAAGGTGACGTTCGGGTTGCTCGACGTCAACGTCAGAGTCACTTGGTTGACATTGTTCGGTCCCTGGTTTCTGAGCGTGATGCTCAGCCGGCCGATTTCGCCGTTGTCGACGACGCCGTCGGAATCGCACGACGCCACGTCATCGGTGAGCTGCGTGCTCACCAGCTCGAGCTGCGAGAGCTCCCAGATGCTTCGACCATACGTGGCAATGCGGATGAAACTGCCATCGGGCGGCATGTAGATGTCGTTGACGCGCACCGTCGGCAGTCCGTTGCCGTACGGATCCCAGTTCGCTCCGCCGTCGGTCGTTCTGTAGATGCCGACGTGCGTCGCCGCGTAGATCGTGTTGCGGGTTGCGTCGCGCGGATCGAAGTACACGCGCGTGATCGGCAGGTCCGGAAGTCCGTTCTGCATCACTGTGTATGTGGCCGTCGACCAGCTGTCGCCCGGAGCGGCGATCGATGCTTTGATCACGCGCACCGCGCCCGGCGCCTGGGCCACGGCCGTGATCCAGAGATTCTGATTGTCCTGCCAGGTGACGTTCGTGACGAAGCCCTGATAGCCGGGTACGAGCGTGATGAGATCAATATCCGTCCAGTTGGCACCGCCGTTCGTCGTAATGTCGAGGAATCCACCCGCGGCGCCGACGGCGATGCGGTTCAGATCAGTCGGGCTGACGCCGAGGTTGTAGGGGCTCGAGCGGAACCGGCGGACGGCCGGCAGACCGGGCGACGGGACGCCGACGGCGGAGCCGATCAGTATCCAGTTCAAACCGCCGTTGTTGCTCCTCCACACACGCGCGTTCGAGAAGTGGAAGAACACGCGCCCCGTCGCGTCCAGGTTCGCGGGCGCGGGAACGATCGCGGTGAAGAATCCGAAGCCCACGTCGCTCAGGCCGGAGGTGGCGGAGGCCCAGTTCTGGAAGACCTCGGGGGGAGTGTTGCTGAGATTCGTGCGCATCCCCGAGCCTTGCGAGCTGCCGATGCTGGTGTTTGTGTTGGCCTGGCTGTAGGCGGCTCCCATTCCGTCGCCGCCGATCACCTGGTTGTGGATCGTGCCGTTGTCCGTGCGGAGGCGCGTTCCGTTGTCCTGCGTCCCGCCGATGACAAGGTTCGGGAACTGCGGATTGCCGGCGACGGTGTAGTACAGATGCGCCGCCATCCCGTTGTTCTTGTCGCTGCTGAACGTCGCGCCGTTGTCCTCGCTCACGTGCATCCCACCGTCATTGCCCAGAATGATCGTCGGCGTTCCAGTCGTCTTGAATGCGGCGGCATGATGGTCCGCGTGCGCATAGGGTAACGGCGGGTCCAGCGGGCGCACCGCACTGACCTGGCTGTACAGCCACCACGTCATGATCGTCCAGTTGGTCCCTCCATCTGTTGTTCGCGCGCTGCCGAGGTCGCCGCCGATCCACACAGTGTTGCGCGCCGGATCGCGGGGATCGACGAGGACCATCTGGTTGTACCAGCACTGCCCGTGGCAGATGTTCATGTTGTTCATGGTGGAAGCGCCGGTCACCGGATTTGTTGGGACCTTGGTCGAATTGACGCCGTTCGCTACCCAGGTCTGTCCTCCGTCCGCCGAGCGGTAGACGTCCTTCATCGCCGCTTCGTTAACGGTGCTCGAGTAGGCGTAGACGACGTTGTCACCCGCTACGGCGACGCCCAGCGTCGTGCGGCCGTTCGCAGCGAAGACGCCGCCGGCGTTCGTGATCGGTGCCCAGGTGGCTCCGCGATCCGCGGAAAGGAAGAGCGACGTTGCCTGTCCGCACAGCAGGCCGACACTCGCGGTCGCACACGGTTGCGACGAAACGAGCCACCCGGCGCTGGTGCGCTCGATGCTCCACACCGACCTCCCGTTGAACGTGGGCACGGCGGCATACGTCGCTCCCTCGTCAGTGGACCGATACAACCCGTTGTCCGTCGCCACCAGGACGACTTCGCGATTCGTGCTGGTGTCGACCTTGACGTCGCGAACGGAAACGGCGTTGCCGAGCTCGATCAGCGGCTCCCAGGTCACGCCGCCGTTCTTCGACTTCACCATCGAGCCACCGACGAGGATCTGGTCGTACGGATCGCCCAGACCGAGGTAGAGCGTGTTCGGATTCCGACCGAACGCGACCGATCCGCCGCCAGTGGTCGGCAGATCGTCCGTCAGCGGCGTCCACTCCGTGTTCGGTGATGTCCAGTTGTTCGTCCGCCACAGACCGCCGCCGGACGTCAGGAAGTAGACAACGTTGGCGTCCGTGGGATGCGGCAGGACCGTTCGCGCGCGTCCGCTGTCGCGTACGTGACCTGTGAAACTGCCGTTCTGTTCGTAATCGGCACCTGTCGGGCCGATGTTGACCCACTTCGGTCCCGGCGCATTCTTCTTATCCGAGTGGTTTTTCCCTTCCTTCATCGCGTTCCTGCGGAAGGTGGGAGTGACCACGCCCCACGCCTGGCGCTGCCACTGGAGACGAGCCGTGGCATCGTCCTGCTCGACACCGTTCCCTTTCGCATCCGGGTCTTCCTCGCGGAGTGCGACGCCGGTCGTGGAATCGTCCGGCCTGTTTTCCTGCGCTCGAGCCCACGGACTGGGCAGGGTGATGGAGAGCGCGACGACAAACGCGAGAGCTGCCTCATGCAGGGAGAGTGTCCTCATTGAACCTCCGCGAAATTGGTTTGTTTTGCTGCGAAGACCCCTTCACGGGCCAGTGCAGCAGCCGTCACCAAGGGGATACTTTTTCCACGAATTGCTACACGAATTGCTAAAGGAGGGCGCAGTCTAGCACTGAACGAGCGGCCTTAGGTCAAGTCGAGAGGCCGCGATGCGTCGGTGCTGTGACAAGCAGCAGATGACTCGCATCGCGCTCCGAGGAACGCCGCCGTACCGGCCAGCGCTCCTCGGTTCTCACCGCCTGAGAGGCGGCCCTAAGTGCAGTAGCGCAGCGCCTCGCCCGCTTCCTTGCGCACGATATAGGCGCGGTCCCATTCTCTCTTCTCGTCTTCGCCGAGGAGCGCGCGGCAGACCTGCTTCAGCTCTTCTCTCTCGTGAGAGTGAAGGTGACCGCATCGGGCGAGCTTGCCGAGACTTCGGACCGCCTTCGCGCGGACAGCGGGCTTCTCGTCGCCGATCCGCAGGTGCAGGATGTCGAGGATCGCGGTGCGAAGGCGCTCATTCATCGCCTCCCGCGGAATCGACTCCGCAAAGTTGCCGAGAGCGCGGGTCGCTGTATCCCGAAGCTCGAGATCTTTCGACGCGGCCGCCTCGAGTGCGAGCGGAACCGCGCGCACCACTTCGTGCGACTGGACCTTACCGAGCGCGTAGAGGATCAGCGCGCGCCGTGCAGGATCGGTCGAGATCAGGTACTCGGCGATCAACGGATCGAGCGCTTTCGCGCCGATTCTCCCGAGCGCGTGCGCGCAGGCCAACTGTGCTTTGACGTCGCCGCCGCCGACCATGTCGAGCAGCAGAGGGATGACCGAGTCGCCGAGGCGCCCGAGAAGATCGACGGCCTCGTCGATCATCGGCACGAGATCGGGCCGGTCGAGCGGATCGATGTAGAACAGCGTGGCGACGACTTCCGCACAGCGTCTCGCGGCGCTCGCCTTCACGTTCGAGATTTCCTCTTCGGCAAGCTCGAGCCCCTCCCGGACCTTCTGCGGGTCGGCACTCGCCAGTAGCGATTCCAACGTTTCCGTGCACACTGCGGGCATGGCGCACTCCTTATGCTGAACGACTACGCGTGAGCAGATGGTGCCGCGGAGCGGTAACGCGATCGCGTCGCAAGCTCCGACGTGTACACGGTCCGCGTCACCTTCCAGGTGTCGTCGGCCTGTTTTCTCCAGATCTCCATGTACTGACCTTTGTCGTAGGGCATCTTTGCGCGCCCGCCGAGCTCCATCGAGTACCTGCCGCGGACGCAGGCGAACTCTCCGGCACCGTCGATGTTGAGATCGAACAGCCGCCACTCGATCACCGGCGGGAAGCGTTGCAACCATTCGAGGACGGCGCGCCCTCCTCGCATGACCTCACCATTGGCTGCGACGATCTCGGCGCTCTCAGCCCAGTAGTGTTTTGCCAGAGCGGGACGGTTTGCGAAGCCGATCTTCAGCGCTTCGTTGACACTAGCCTGAATCGCGGCTTCGTCGGCATCGGTCAATCTCTGCCCGGCACCGAGTTCGCGGGCGAAAGTGCGGCGGTCGTATGCCTCCCAGGTTTCGGCCACCTTGCCATCCGCAACGCGATGAATGGCGACGCCGTGCACCGTGGTGAGCTTGCCGGTGGGGTAGGCGTGCATGAATTCGCCGTGATGCAGATACGACGACGTGTAGCGCACGGCGACGCGATCGCCTTCGGCGACGATGTCGTCGATGGCCACGAGGACGTCCGAGAACGCCTCCAGCTCATCGGCCACTCCCTGGCGAAACTCGCGGATGCCGCGCGTGTCGCCGACGGCATCGTGAAAGATGTAATCGGGCGCGAGGACCTGATCGAGTGAGACGAGCTTCTCGTAGTTCCAGATGCCCTCCAGGAACCTGCGCACGATTTCCTTGTTGCTCGACATGGTTGTCTCCTTCTCAGTGCGACTTTTCGCGGCGCGCCGCCGCCGCGGGTGTTTCGGCGCGGACGCTGTTGCTTCCGCAGCTCGGGCAGCTCCGCTCGACGACGCGCTTCGGGTCGAAGTCGGCGTCGAAACGGTGCTGGCAACGAAGACAGTAGAAACGTTTCAGTTCGGCCATGGCGTTTTTCAGTTGCTGGGTGTTGGTTGCTCGTTGCTATGGACGTGCGCGGCCGTTTGCACGGCTGCTGGTTTCTTCTTCGCCTGCTCGCGTTCGAGGATCTCCTGTGCGGCGCGCACTTCTTCCGGCGTGACCTCGCGCAGCATGGCGTCGAGCTCTTTCATGACCCGGGCGAACTTCTGCCCTTCGGCGGCGCTGATCCACTCCAGTTGCAGGCGCTCCGGCCGGATGCCGAGCTTCTCCATCTGCGTCCAGATGCGGTCGATGCGCTTGTACGTCCACTGCACCGCGCTGATGTAGTGGCAGTCGCTGAAGTGGCAGCCGGAGACGAGCACCATTGGCGCGCCGTGCCGGAAGGCGTGCCAGATGAACTCCTGATCGACGCGACCGCTGCACATCGTGCGGATCAGCCGCACCGAGGCGGGGTACTGCAGGCGCGACGTTCCGGCGTTGTCGCCGCCGGCGTACGAGCACCAGTTGCAGGCGAACGCCAGGACCTTCTCCATCGGGTTCTGCTCGAGGATGCCGTCGATCTGGGCGAGGATCTGCGCGTCGGTGAAGTGGCGCATGGTGATCGCGTCGCGCGGACACTCCGCCGCGCACGTTCCGCAACCGGCGCACGCAGCTTCGACGAATACCGGGTATTTCTTCGCCTTCGGATCCCCTTCTTCGATGGCGTGATAGGAGCACGCGCTCGCGCACACCTTGCACGGCACGCAGGCGTCGGAGTTGAGCCGTGCCGTGATCGCTTCGATGCGCACCTGACCGGCGCCGAGCAGATTCGACGCGCGCGATGCCGCCGCGCCGGCCTGGGTGACGCTGTCCTTCACGTCCTTCGGGGACTCGACGCAGCCGGCGAAGTAGATGCCGCGAGTCGGCGCATCCACCGGCTTCAGCTTCGGATGCGCCTCCATCACGAACCCCTCGGCCGTGTGCGATAGGCTGAGAATCTCGTCGACGCTCCGCTTGCCGTTGCCGCTCGCTTTGCGCGGGACCATGCCCACCGCGAGAACGAGCATGTCGAAGCGATACAGGTCCTGCCTTCCGGTGAGCGTGTTCTCCGCGTGCACGATCAGCTCGTGCGTCGCCGGATCCTCGGTCACCGATCCGGGGAGACCGCGCACATACCGCGTTCCCTTCTCGCGGCTGCGGCGGTACATGTCCTCGAAGCCTTTGCCGAAGGCGCGGATGTCGATGTAGAAGACCGTCGCCTCGCTGTCGGGGTAATGCTCGGCGAGCTGCAGCGTTTCCTTGACGGTGTTCATGCAGCAGTAGTTC
>Ga0210377_10003452_pt1 | contig 13624 bp, 11 predicted proteins | sample PLM4_65_b1redo_FD_155480 | JGI IMG/M metagenome (GOLD analysis project Ga0210377, IMG submission 155480) | Groundwater sediment microbial communities from an aquifer in East River, Colorado, USA - PLM4_65_b1 redo | ecosystem: Environmental > Terrestrial > Soil > Riparian zone | place: USA: East...
CGCTCGCCGTGGTGGTCATGGGCTTGATGATCTCCTACGTCCTGTACAAAGTCTCTCCTGTTGAAGGCAAAACCCTGAATGCCGTGCTGTTCGACCGGATGACCCACGATTGGGGCAAGGCAGGGGTCGCCTTTGTTCTCATCACCCTGCTGTCGGAAGCCGTCCTCCTGTTCGTTGCGGCGCAGACCGGCTTTCTTGACGGGCCCCGCGTGTTGTCGAACATGGCGCTCGACCGGTGGTTCCCGACCAAATTCGCCATGCTTTCCGACCGCCTGGTGACGCAGAAAGGCATCCTGATGATGGGCGGGGCGGCACTCGTCACGATGATGCTCACCAACGGATCCGTCAAGTACCTCGTCGTACTGTACAGCATCAACGTGTTTATTACCTTCTTCCTGTCCCAGCTCGGCATGGTGCGCCACTGGTGGCAGGTCCGCGGCAAAGAGGCACACTGGGAGAAAAAGCTCTTCATTAACGGCGTGGGCATGACGCTCACGTTCTTCATTCTTGTATCGGTCACGGTGCTCAAATTCCACGAAGGTGGATGGATTACGATGCTCCTCACCGGGACACTCGTCGGCATCGCGCTGCTCACGAAACGCCATTACAAGAATACCTTCAAGCTCCTGAACCGGCTCGATGAGTTGGTAACCGTGGCGGAGGCTTCATGCCCGACATTGTCGAACAGGGCAGCAACGGAGAAGGAAATGCAGATCAAGTACGACCCTCAGGACAAGACCGCGATCCTGCTCGTCAACGGCTTCAATGGCCTGGGACTGCATACGCTGTTCAGCATCATCCGTCTTTTCGGCGGGACGTTTAAGAACTTCGTGTTCATCCAGGTCGGCACGGTCGACGCCGGAAACTTCAAGGGCGCGGAGGAAATGTCCCGTATGAAGACCGAGGTGAAAAAAGAACTGGACCGTTATGTGAACTATATGAGGTGCCATGGATATTATGCCGCGGCGTACTCATCCTTCGGCACCGATGTGGTCGATGAGATCGCCGGCCTCACACCCGAAATACTGGAGCGCTTCCCGAACGCAATCCTTTTCGGCGGACAATTGGTGTTCCCGAAAACCACGTTTCTGTCCGGCGTCTTTCACAATTACACGATCTTCGCCGTCCAGAGAAGATTTTACAGCGAGGGCATCCCCGTCGTTATCCTTCCTATTCGGGTGTAAGAGAGGCCCTTCAATCACCCGGACAACCCCAAAGACGCGGCACCTCTACCGGACCGTTGTGAACAGTTGTCTTGCCGCAATTTTATGCTATACTCTTTATTACAACACCATTCTGTCGGATATTCTTTCGCCCAAGGAGGACCCTATGCTCGTGATCGCGGACAATCTCGTTGTAAGGAACAAGGCCTATATGGAAGCGGTGAAGAAGAAGGACAAGAAGGCCATCGAGGCAATGGCAAAGCAGCTTGCCGCCCAAGGCGCGGATATGATCAATGTACAGGTCTCGCTGGACGGCGTCGGCGATGAGGACGCCCTCCCGATGGCGACCGAGGCTGTGCAGCAGGGTTCGGATCTGCCCCTCTGCCTCGACTCGCGGAATGTGGAGGCGCTCAGGAAGGCCGTCCCGCTGTGCGCGGAACCGCCGATCATCAACTATCTTTCCGCGGATGAGAAAGACCCCGGTGAAATCCTGAGCCTTGTCCGTGAGACCAGATCGAATATCATCATCAGGGCGCTCAAGGGCACCGTGCCCGCCACCCTCGAGGCGAAGCTCATGATCATCGAGGACCTGATCGAAAAAGCGAATGCGGCGGACATCCCGAACGAGCGGATCTTCGCCGACCCTTCTGTCGTCCACATCGTCAAGGGCAACGGGCAGGAGCATCTGCTCAACGCCCATGAATGCATCGTGGTGCTGAACGAGATGGTGGACCCGCCGCTCAACACGGCGATCTGGATCTCGAATGTGACCGCGGGACTGCCGAAGAACATGGTATCCACCGTGGCTTCGACATATCTCGCCTATCTTGCGGGAGCGGGGTTGAGCGCAGCGATGGTGAATGTGAACGATGCGGAGCTCATGAAGACGGTATATCTGATCAAGGCGTTCCGCGAAGAGATCACCTTCGCGGCGGGGGATTTAGCATAGGCACTTGAGACAGAGGCGGGATCATAACGACGGTGGAGTGATGTATGCTCCACCGTTTTTTTTATTATTAAAACCGCAGGATTCGGCCTGCGTCCTCTTCTCAGGGTACCCTAACGAGTACGGCAACCAGGCTGTGGGAATCAGCGGGGCAGTTTCTTTCGGAGTGTTTCCGAATAAGGGTTCGTCACTTCCTTTTGTACAAGAATATGGATGGGCCGTACCTCTTTCCCGTAGTAGACCTTGTTGAGGTCGTCAGCCGTCTTGATCACTGAACCTTCAAAGCTCAGCCCAACGTAGAGACCTTTGGCCTTTGTAAAGGAAATGAAATCAGCTGTCACGATCTTTTTCATCCCCGCCCCCTTGGCTCCGACAGCCACGGAAACGTCCCCGCCGAGCTTGAACGAGGATGCGAGAAGAGAGTCAACGGCCTTTCGGCTCATGGCGAGCATGACCACTTCAGCATTCTCCGCGCCGATCTGGAGACCGAACGTAACGGACCCAACAATGTAGAATGCGGGCTGGCTCCACTCATTCGATTTTTCATCGCGGACCAGAAGGACACCGGTACCGCCCGACCCGCCCCACACGTATCCCGCTTTCAGCACCTCGGGCATGATCAGAACTCCCTTGGCCTTCACCAGATTCTCGCGAAACAGCGGAAAGTCCTTGTCTGCCACGAATGTATCCAGGGTTAATCCGGCCCGCCGAATAATTTCCTGCGCCCCAGCGGCCGTATCTGTTGCCATGGCTGGCTTGATGGGAAATAGTACAAGCGCTGTCATGAATAAAGAAGTAAAAAAAACGATTACGAAACGTTTCATTGTTGTCCCCCTTTGGTCCTCTAATCAATAGGTATAGTATAACACGATAACGGCGCCCGCTGGGGCTCCGGGTGAAGGTTAAAAAAGATAGGGGTTTCGTTAGATGCGCTGCTCGTCTAGGGGAATTTGAGCTGGATGATTCGCCTTTTTCATATTGTGTCAGCACTTCTTTTTTGCTATAGTAACACCAACCAGCCTGGGCTGGTCGAAAGATCGTTTTATAAAGGGGCATGTCGATGACGAAAAAAGAGAAGAAAATAGAATCCAATGAGGAAAATGCCCTCCTGACGTTCCTGGAAAGAACGAAGGAAGGGAAATACGCAAAGATCGACGAGAACTCGCTCATCTACACGAGAATCCAGATTCAGCGGGAAGAGACCTATGCGGACGAGGAGTATTATTACAGTGTATGATAATTACGCGTTCCTTAATGCAACCATGTGAAAATCAAACGGCCACGTTATGTGGCCGTTTTTAGTTTATAAAAGGAGCAAGATTTATTTTTTCCGCAGCTCATCCAGCAATACCCAATCACCGGGTGCACGCTCATACGTCCAGAAAGTCCACCCGTTGCATGTTCGTCTCTTACATGCTGCTGCACCGGCCAGCGATGGTGAAAGATATATATCTCCCTCCAGGCTGATAGCTCCGTCCCGCAGCACACGGGCTTTGATCGTCTTTCCTTTGTATCTCGCTTTAAGAACAGAAGGTCTTTTCGAATACCGTGCCAGAACAGGGGTGCGACCCTTCTTTTTTACGCCAACAGGTACTGGAACCACCTTCCCGGTAGAAATCCCAAGCAATCCGGCAAGCTCATCATGTTGATAGCGGGATATGTCGCGTTTGAATCGGGGCTTCATATTTTCAGAGTTGATAAAGTTTCCCGTGAGCCTGTTGCCTTTCGGCGCAGCGATCTTCAAAACCAGGGTTTCAAGATCATACAAATGGGAATCTTGGATCGTCAGATAAACGCTGAAGGTGTCCCAAGTGAGCGCGTGGCGGTCTGTCAGATGAGACTTAAGCCGATTGCGCAGGTTCGACGCCAGGCCAACGTATTGTAACCGTCCCTTTCGGTAGAGGGCATAAACCCCATGTCGGCCCTTTACGTATTCGCGCAAAAGGCCCTGATACTGTTCCAATGCCCTGCGGGAGATGCTCTCAAGATGCTGACAAACTAGCTGACCTCTTTGTGACTTCATAGTACCCCCTACACTTTTATCATTTTTTTGTGATTAGGGTTCGGCGTAGAGAGACTTAACCCTCACCGCAATGCACCATGGGAGTGAACATCCCGGATGTTCCTATTTCAATTTATTCACTTTCTCTGCTGCTTCAATTTTTTTATCAATTCTGATCTGGTTGTGTGCGGAATGCTTTGTTCGTCTATAACAAAATCAAAATTACTCCACGGAATCTCAGGCTCATGCTCCCATGGTGCAGTAAAATCCTGATCTTCGCTCGGTCGCGTAAATTTACATTCACCAGCGGGAGTTCCATCGAGAATTTTCAGAGCATTTGTGACATTTTGAATGGAGCTCGCGAGTAATTGTAATAGAGTGCCCATTTTTTCTATTTTCCAGTTAATACAATAACGACGAGAGGTAATATTTCTGTTTCCTTTGGCATTCCCGACTGGATTTACGACAAAAAATGATGCGCCATACTTTGAACCGCCTAAAAACTGCATCTCTGAAGGCGGTGGAGCTACGCCGTATTCATGTTCAAGACCAAATGCCATTGTGAAACCACCTGGTCGTATTCTAAAACCATGCTTAATACTTTTATATTCATTAATATTATGCTCATCTAAGAATTCTTGCGCCAGCCATAGCCAAAGTTGCGCGAACAGTTCAATTGTCGATTTCTGTTTTTCAGATCCCGGTAAGTACCAATTACATACTATTTTAGAGATAGCAAGCCATGAAACGTAGTTGTCCTTAAACGTGAATCTGGTATAGAGAGATTCGTCTTCATGGCAGATCCTATAAACGATCGTGCGAAGATCACGATTTGTGCACTTTGCAATCCAAGCATATGCGGCGTTAGGCGCTTGTAGCAAGGCGCCAATTAAGGAAAAGAACGTTTCCTGCGCATGGTGAAATGCAGATCTTAATGCTATTGATGCGCGCTCTTCATCCTCTGATCCCATATATAGTTTGAAAAGATATTCGTAGTATTCTGCATCTATTCCGGAAAGGAATTGCGCATTTCTTTCATGTAGCTGTGCTTCCCAAACGCAATATGGCTCATCATTTACAACTATGATTGTATTATCAATCATCTTGCCTCTTCAAATAAATCGAAACCCATCCAGATAATGAGTCCCACCCATTGGATCATGCGAAGTATAATCCAACGATTTACTTAATCTTTCTAAGTTTTGCTTTCTCCGGCGCGGGCAGCAGGCTCGTGTACTTATGATACAACTCAAAAAGAAACGCTACACGTTCTGCGTCGGACGCGAAGCTCTTCTTCCCGTAAGTGGCATCAACAGCCTTATCCAGCGCCTGATGTGCTTTTCGTAGGTCCGTTGGCATGGCAACGGGATCGTAGAGGTCGGCAAGCGACGCGTCGGGATGTGCTGCTCGTGCGTCAAGAACTCCTTGCGCTGTTTCTTCGATGGCTGCATTCTGTTTGTCAGTCGGATCGCCCGGCCAGGGGTAGTTGTTGTATACGATCTTGTTTGAATATCGGAAATCGCTCTTCAGTCTGCCAGCAACATTACGAACCCAGGCCATGTGCATCTGAGATGAGATGATGCCAAACTCATAGAGTGTGGCGCGTGGAATCATTAAGTTGAGATTGGTTGAGATCGTTTTGTGTGATATAAACCCGATGGGTATATAAGACCGACGTTCGGAAGATACACTCGGGACCAATAAATACTTTCCAGAGTCAGGCTGTCTATTCTCACCGAACAAATACGCCTTCTGTGCTCGCTCTCGCGTCGCTTCTTTTGGACTTGCAAGCCGCATTTCCCGGACAGCCTCTACTCGTCGTTTAATTTCAGGCAATGCGCGGAGTTCTTCCGGTTTAATCCCAGCTAACCACAGGCACCAGCGTTCAATGCCGTTAATGAATTCTTCAGAACCCATTACAGGACGTATCCATTTTGCGGCATTCGGTTCTTTCGTTAAAAGCGCTTTTTTCTCATCAGGACTGAGCAACAAGTTCCCGCCATCTGTCGGCTCATTGCCCTTGACCATTGGAGACACATTGCATATGGGTTTGCTCCGACTCGGCAAAACAAAATCGGCGGCATCAACCAGGTAGGGATTAATATTGCTTGCCGACAGCGCGTGCGGTTCGCCACTTACATCTGGATAATCGAATATCTTCTTTCTGTCGCTATCGTACAGCGCCCATCCGATTATTACACAATGAACCGCTGCTTTTCCGCGCGCTTCATTGCTCCACTTAAACGTGCGATGGGCAAAATGAATTTTGACTCCCTGTCGTAATAGTTCTGACCAGAGAATGCCGACCTGCTCTCCCTGTGTAATGGAGTTTGTCGATACAAAAGCAACCGTTACACGCTCACGAGGCGGCTTCCCTGATCCGGGCAAATTGTCAAGAAAGCCCGAGATCTTATCGTTACCCTTCACGAAGTGCACAGCTTTAAGATACCATGCAGCAACATAATCGAGTACACCAGCGCCTTTGACATTTGCAAAAACCCGGTCCATGTCGGCTTTTTGCTCTTTGTTCTGAAACTGCTTACCGATGAATGGCGGATTCCCAAGAATGTAATCAACCTGCTCAGCGCAGATTACTTTGTTCCAATCCATCTGAAGAGCATTGCCGCAGTGGATCGACGCGGAGTGGATAAGCGGCAGGCGGCGGAAATACTGTCCGAACTCTTCGGACACAATCATGTTCATCTGGTGGTCGGTGAGCCAGAGCGCGACCTGGGCGATTTGGGCCGGGAATTCCTCGATCTCGATGCCGTAGAACTGGTTCACATCAACTTGAATTTCCCTCCACAACGTATCAAGCTTCATTTGACTTGTTTTATGCGCTGCCCGAAGAATTTCGAGTTCAAGCAACCGCAGTTCTCTATATGCGATGACCAAGAAATTACCGCATCCGCATGCGGGATCGAAGAATTTAAGCCGCGAAAGTTTCTTATGCAGCTCAAAAAGTTTGTTCGTATTCCGCTTCACGGATTCGAACTCCGCCCAGAGATCATCGAGGAACAGCGGTTTGATGAGTTTCAGTATATTCTCTTCGCTGGTGTAATGCGCTCCGAGATTGCGCCGCCGGGCCGACCCTTCCTCATCCATGACACACTGAAAGAGCGCTCCGAAGATGGCGGGAGATATACGGCCCCAGTCAAGCGCGCAGCAGTCGAGAAGCAAGGCGCGCATTGCGGTGTCGCAGTCGGATATCGGCAGCGTCTCTTCGAACAGCCGACCGTTCACATAGGGAAATGCGGTGAATACTTCATCGAGGCTTTTTTGGCGTTTACTTTCTGCTGTATTGAGAACTTGAAACAGAAGCGATAATTTCGGACCAAGATCGGAGCCATCTTCGACAGTATTGTTCTCGATAAAATCACGGAACGACCCGCGCGGTTCAAAGAGCGTGGTGTCCTCTGCAAAAAGACAGAACAGCAGCCGTACCAGCATTACCTCAAGGACGTGGCCCTCATAGCCAGCAGATCGTAAGCGGTCATGGAGCTTTCCCATGCGCTCGGCAGCCTTGATGTTGACCGGGTCCTGGGCCGTGATCTGCTGTGTCGTATAACCGGCAATGAAACCGAAGAGCTTGATGTATTTGTAAAGGTTTTTAAGCGGGAATTCCGTGCGAGTATCAGTGTCGAGATCGTAGAGCCGGATGCGCGCAAAATCGGAAACGATAACGTAGCGGGGCAAATCGCGTTCGGCAATGCCTTCAAAATATTCCAGCGCCTGCTTGTAGGCTGAATCGAGGTCCTTGCCGGCCGATTTGTGCTCGGCGATGAGCATCCCCTTCCAGAGAAGATCGATGAAACCGCCCTTGCCGCCCTTTTCCTCGTACCGCTTGCGCGCACGCTTGACCGGCTCCTCGAAACTCGCCAGCCGCCTGCGGGACACGCCGAAGACATTGAAGAACTCGTTCCAGAATGTCTGGGCCTCGGCATTCTCCGACTTCTCGCTTTCCCACTCACGAGAAAACGCAAGAGCACGATCTTTGATTTCATTCAGTGATAAGGGCATATTATCAAAGGCCTCGAACAAACTCTTTCTGGGAGAAAGATATTATAGTTGGAGGGAAATTGCAAGGTGTTTGATTCCAAGAGGGAGGCGGACTGTACGGTTCGAGTGGGTAAAACGAATAAGCAGGATTCAGCGGGTAATCACTGCTTTATATATTCCTTCTGCAATTCAGGAATCAGCCTCTGATATTCCTCAGTCGGTATCTTTGAATGCCAGTTATCCGTTGCCACACCTATGCCAATCACCAAATAGAACAGCGCGATCAATAGTAAGGGGAAGACCCAGGGTTGTACGACACGAACCTTTTTCCCGGTGCCGGCGGTGAGGTCGAGCGCGCCCTCCGCCGGACAGCGGCTCACACAGGTCAGGCACCCGAAGCATTCCTCGGACTTCACCGTCTCTTTTTTCTCAACGTCGATCAACGCGGGACAGTGCTTCGTGCAGGCGTGGCAGTGGATGCACTTCTCTTCGTTCCGCCGGACCTTGAACGGGCTCAAGCGGCTGAGCAGGCCAAGGAGCGCGCCGTAGGGGCAGAGGTAGCGGCACCAGAAGTTCTTGTACAGCAGGGAGAGCGCGCCGAGCGCTACAAGGACCCCCAACGTGACCGTGGTCATCTCGGTGAAGAACTTCAGCATCCGTACGTCTACGATCTTGTAATAGTCGGCGATAAAGAACAGGGCCATCATCGTTGTCGGCATGGCAATGCCGATCAGGAACAGGAAGAGACCAAGGAGAACGTACTTGATCGACCGGAGCGAGATGTCCGTGAAGGGACCGATGCTGAAGTTCCGGCCGAATATCTTCTCGCCCGCCATCCAAATATACTGCGACAGTGTTCCGACGGGGCAGATCCAGCCGCAGAAGCCCTTTTTCATGACCAGGGAAACACCGAGGATCGACGCGAACAAGATGAAGCCGGACGGATGCACGGGATCGACGATGCCGGTCAGAAGAAAGAACTTGAAGGCCATGAGCCCGCCGATGACGAGGAATCCATCCACCGATGGCGGCCTCTGGACGAACGGCTGGCCGGCTACTTCAAAATGCCGGACGAACTCATAAAACCGGTAACCGATGAAGATCGTGAGTACGAGGAACCCGAGTTGCACCGCATACCGCAGAATACGGAGGTACTTTCGTTGGGCGTTCATGGTGGAATAATACCCAATTTTCTCTTACTCCGATATGATAAAGATCATAGGGTGTTGTCGGTGATCGCAGTTCGGCATTATCGATACCGACCAGGTTAGCGTAAGTCCTGCGCGCGAAGGCTTAAAGCTTTATGAATGACAGAATGACAAAGAAGCCTTGTAAAAAGAAACCGTTTATGCCACAATCGATCACAAACTGCAAGAAGATGACGAATTTATAGATCTGTGAGTGCTCATAGCATTGTTGAAACATCACGGTCTCGGCATCGGCACGCTTCGTAACTTCTCCATCCGTTCCCCGTCACGCTAAAACACAGACGATAGGGACACATGACCATCATGAACAGGTTTGACCCTTTTGGCAGGCTCGAACTGGTAGTACCCGTGAAGTGGCTTCACCGGATCATCCACGCGGGCATGCTCGTGGTCGTTCCCATTTTTCTAGTGATGCGTATCAGGCAATATGATGAATTTCTATTCAAGCCTTTGTGGGCGGCTGAGACACTCCTCTATATTATTCTGGCGATGGCGTTCGCCGTGCGCAGTGATCCTGTTGACCGGTCCCGTGGCGTCGCGGAGATCATCGTCCCTTTGATCGGAAGCGTCCTGCCCTTTGCCCTGCTCATAAAAGCTCCAGGAGCCTGTATCCTGGGGAAACCTTTCCTTTTGAAGGTTGTTTTCTGTTGGATGGCCATTGCGTCGGGATTCACGGCATGGAGCATCTGGAGCCTGCGTCGTTCTTTCAGCATCACGGTGGAGGCGGGCGAGCTCGTTATGCACGGGCCCTATAGATGGGTGAGGCACCCCGTGTATCTCGGAGAGATCCTGGCAGCCGATGCTGTCGTGGCATGACGCAGGTCGCTCCTGAATATCGCAATTTTTGTTCTATTCGTGACAATACTGTTATTGCGAGCCCGTCGGGAAGAGTCCAAGCTCCGAAGAACGTTCCCTGAGTACGCCACGTTTTCTGCCTGAAGCAAATGGCTTTGAAAAATGCCGCGATCAATCTGTATTTCGATCATGCATTCCTTCCATGCATTCTCATCTTTCGAGGAACTCGGGTACCGGTCCATAATTTTCCCCTGAGCACAACATTGTGTTATACTTTTCTTAGACGCTTTCCCCGTTATTGATCTTCATGCGTGCGACAGCGAGCATTATTGTGGATGGAGACGACTCCAAAACGTCTGATGAAATCGCGTTCCTGCGGGATGAAGTGCAGCGGCTGCGCAAGACTCTGAACGAGCAGACGGCCGGTCTCGCCATGCTCCTTCGGCGCCGCGGCTTTATCATATATAAAAAAGAACCCGCAGACGACCTTCTCCTGCCAGCCAAGAAACACATCGATGAATATTATCGCATGCTCCATGCCTATTCGTTTCGGCTCCTCCTTCGCGACCTGATCAAGCACCAGGAGCAATTCACGCTCGAGCAGGTGACGCGGTATGCCACACCATCCGTCACGAGAGAATATCTCGATTATCTTCTCTCCATCAGGCTCATCCGGAAAAAAGCGAAGGCATATGCCCTCGCCAAAAGTTCGGTAACCAGTTTTGGAACAACGCTGGAGTGGTACATCGCTGAGATATGCAAGAGGGAGTTCGGCTCGGAATCTGCTTGGGGAGTCAAGTTCAAACGGCCGAAGATCGGCGGAGACTATGATGTCATTGCGAAACTCGACGGCTCGCTCCTGTATAGTGAAGTGAAATCCTCGCCGCCCAAGCAGATCTACGACAGCGAGGTGGCGGCGTTCCTCGATCGGGTCGCGGACCTTGCACCGGCCATCGCGGTCTTTTTCATGGACACTGAACTGCGAATGAAGGACAAAATCGTGCCCATGTTCGAGAAGGAACTGCAGAAGCGATACGACCCACCGCCGGATGTGGTTAGAATGGAGCGCGAGCTGTTCCAGATCAACAACCGGATATTCATTGTGAACGCGAAAGAGAGCATCATCGGCAATATCGAAAAAGTGGTGAGCCGGTATTATCAAAAAATCGGAAATCTGACGTAACCTGCCATGAGGCGTTTGCGAATTACTGCCCGCAATCCGCACGTTATGATATATTTATTTTGCAGGAATTTCTTTCTGCGGTGTTTGCACTTCCTTTCTTAGCAACAAACAACGTTACATCCACTATTTATCAGTTATCATCTACCTATAAAAAATCCTTATTATCAAAACCCTATGATTCCGTGAACTGCCTGCCCGTTGACTGTTTCAGAGAACTATGGCATAATTTTCGCGTTCGTTGACGTTGCTCTATTATTTGTATTACAGAGGGTTCATTTTAGGTGAAAAATGCACAAACCATTATTCAAAAGGAGGAACAATGAAAGTATCAAAAAGTAGTAGTTTTGTATCCGTATTATGTGGGGTCGTATTGTTTCTGGTCTCTTCAATCGCAGCAGCGGCCACACCGCAACCCGCTCTATCAAACGATGACTGTGTGAAATGTCACGCTACCCCCCCGACGGATATAGCAGCCGCCGGAGGGAAGCACAAGGACGTCGGGTGTACGGGCTGCCATGCCGGTCATCCTCCAACGGTCAAGAAACCCATCCCGCAATGCAATCAGTGCCATGGAGGGAAGTCGCACTACGAGCTCAAGGGCTGCCTCAGCTGTCACAAGAACCCCCATACGCCTTTGACCGTTACATTTGCAAACAACATTACGGACGCTTGTCTCACCTGCCATACGCCGCAGATCGAGCAACTCAGGAAATACAAGAGCAAGCATACCGCCCTTGACTGTTCCAAGTGCCATGACGTTCACCGCAAGGTCCCGCAGTGCACCCAGTGCCACAAATCGCACTCGACCGAAATGGTCGCCGCCGACTGCAAAAAATGCCACAAGCCGCACATGCCGACCGTGGTGACCTACGCTGCTGAAACGCCTTCAAAAGACTGCGGCGCATGTCACAGCAAGGTTTTCAATCTTCTCAACGCCAGCAAGGTCAAGCACAAGACCCTGGCATGTGCTTTCTGCCATCAGGAAAAGCATAAGATGGTACCCACGTGCCAGTCCTGCCATGGTTCACCGCATCCCGCCGGGATTATGGCAAAGTTCCCGAAATGCGGCGAGTGCCATAACATCGCCCACGACCTGAATAACTGGCCGGAAACGACGAAGCAGGAAACGCCCAAACAGGCGCCCAAAAAAGCGCCAAAGAAAAAGCCGTAAGCAATTCCCGCCGTGAGACACCGAAGGGCCTGTGATTTCACAGGCCCTTCTTTTTTTCTCAAAACCATCTCAGTGATGAACAAGCCATCCCGCTATTCTCATGGTAATTCGGCCGTATGGTTCTTCGGATAATGCCTTCTTTACAATCCACGGAAAGCATGATATTTTTTATTAAGCAAGTCCAGGCGTATTCATCATATCGTCGGAATATCCTGCGCAGGAGTATGCATGACCCCTTATCAGCTAAGTGCCGCGGAAACACTCTCTGAGCTGAGATCATCCCTCCAGGGCCTGACCTCGGAAGAAGCACAGGCGCGCCTCAAAAATCACGGCCCCAATGAACTTGTCGAAAAAAAGAAAAAGACATTGCTGATGATGTTCCTCGGACAGTTCCGGGATTTCATGATCCTTGTTCTGATTGTGGCCGCGGTGATCTCAGGCGTTATCGGTGAACCTGTCGATACAGCTGCCATCATGGTGATCGTGCTCCTGAACGCGGTGCTCGGCTTCACCCAGGAGTTCCGCGCCGAGAAGGCCATGGACGCACTCAAGAAGATGGCGGCATCGCTTGCTGTCGTTATTCGCAATGGCGAACACCAGACCATCGCGGCGTCGGATCTGGTGCCCGGTGATATCGTGGTACTCGAGGCGGGCAGGGTCATACCGGCGGACATGCGGGTCATCCAGTCCGCGCAGCTTCGCATTGAAGAGGCGGCCCTGACGGGCGAATCCGTTCCCGTGGAAAAGACCGAGAGCGCGCTCGCGGGTGATGCTCTGCCCTTGGGAGACCGGAAGAACATGCTCTACAAAGGTACGATCGTCACCTATGGACGGGGCATCGGTGTCGTGACGGACACGGGCATGAACACGGAGCTCGGCAGGATCGCCTCCATGATCCAGGGTGAAGAGGAGGGAAAGACCCCGCTTCAGAAGCGGCTCGCGGGCTTCGGCAAAAAACTCGCCTATGCCGTGCTCGCCATCTGCGCGATCATCTTCGTGGCAGGGCTGCTCCGGGAAGAGCAGCCGGTCCGGATGTTTCTCGTTGCAGTAAGCCTGGCCGTGGCCGCCATTCCCGAAGCGCTCCCCGCCGTTGTAACGATCGTCCTCGCCCTCGGCGCGCGGAAGATGGTGAAACAGAACGCGCTGGTGCGGAAACT
>Ga0210377_10003453_pt1 | contig 13618 bp, 6 predicted proteins | sample PLM4_65_b1redo_FD_155480 | JGI IMG/M metagenome (GOLD analysis project Ga0210377, IMG submission 155480) | Groundwater sediment microbial communities from an aquifer in East River, Colorado, USA - PLM4_65_b1 redo | ecosystem: Environmental > Terrestrial > Soil > Riparian zone | place: USA: East...
TCAGCACTACGCGATGGGCCTGGCGCGCGCGCTCGGCATCGACGACAAGGACACGCTCAAGGCGATCCAAGCGGCGGCACTGTTGCACGACACCGGCAAGCTGGCGGTGCCCGAGCGCATCCTGAACAAGCCCGGCAAACTCACCGCCGCGGAGTACGAGACGATGAAGCTTCACGTCGATGTCGGCGCCGACATCCTCTCGTCGATCGATTTTCCGTACCCAGTGGTGCCGATTGTCCGTGCGCATCACGAAAGCTGGGACGGCTCCGGGTATCCTCACCGGCTGCGCGGTCATGACATCCCGATCGGCGCCCGCATACTTTCAGTCGTTGACTGCTACGACGCCTTGACGTCGGACCGGCCGTACCGGCCAGCGATGAGCGACCAGGAGGCCCTCGCCATCATCCGCGCGCGACGCGGCACGATGTACGATCCGTCAGTCGTGGATGTGTTCGAGCGCGTCTGCGGCGACATCAGACCCGCCGAGCTGCAGGCGCCGCAGTTGCAGAAGGCGCTGCAGCAGATCAGCCGCGCTGCGGGGCCGGCGCCGGAAATCGCCCCAGTGCCCGCGGCACCGCTTGCCGAGGGACCGGAATCGCTGATGGCGCTGGTCAACCTCGCTCGCATCATCGAAGGGTCTCCCACCGCCGCCGATGTGGCGTCGGTGGCCTGGAGCCACATCCGTCATGTGGTCCCCGGCGCCAGTTGTGCATTCTTCCTTGCGGCTCCGCAGAGCGACAGCGTGATCGCGCGGTTCGTCACGGGCAATGCCGGAACACTGCTCCAGGGCCTGCAAATCAAGATCGGCGAAAAGTTGAGCGGGTGGGTGGCGGAGAATCGCCAGCCGATCGTCAATTCCGATGCGAAGCTGGATCTGGGTAATGGTGCGGCGCTGGCCGGGCTGCACTATTGCGTCGCCGTGCCGTTGATCCACGACGGGATCGTCGAAGGCGTGCTATCGCTCTACAACGCCGAGCCCTTCCGTGAAGAGCAGGCCCAAACACTGAGCATGATCGCGCCTCACCTCGGCCAAATCCTGAGTGCCGCGAACCGCCAGCGCGAGGTCGAGGTTCCCGCGATGGTTCGCACCAAGTCGGCATTGCGGATCGCGGCGTCCCGATAATCCGCGCCCGCCTACTTCCGTAACTGTCCCTGACGCTGGCGCGCGGCGCTCTTGATCTCCGCGGCAACGCCCGGTCGCGAAACCAGGAGATCGTATTCGGACTTTGCCTCCTGACCACGGCCCAGTGCCTCGAGGGCTCGTGCGAAGTCGAGCCGCACGTCGTCTCGATCGGGCCGGAGGGCCAACGCCCGACGGAACTCGGTCTCAGCTTCGTCGGCGTGGCCGGTGTTGAGAAGAGCGCGACCAAGGCTCGCCCGAAACGCACTTTTATCGGGATTCAGATCGACGGCGGTACGAAGCTCTCGCAACGACTCGTCGGGGTGCCCCGACAGGAACAGCAGGTTGCCCCGAAGGTCGTGGGCATCGCCGAAGCGGGCATCGATGGCGAGTGCGGCATCGACTTCGCGCAACGCCGCCGCCTCATCGCCCAATTGCAGCTGACAGATGGCCAGCCACTGATGCGCGTCAGCGCTAATCGGCACCTGCGCGAGATAGCTGCGGAAGCGGCCGGCTGCTTCGCGATAGTAGCCTTGGGCCATCTCGACCCTGGCCACGATGAGCATCGCAAACGCATTCTCACGATCGGCGGCGAGTGTCTGGTTCGCGACGCTCGCGGCCTCGCCAAGCCGGCCCTCGGCGAACGCGGCATTGGCGAGCCTGAGCCGGTTGAAGACCGCGATCATCTTTTTCGGGTCAGGCCGCTTCAGCGCCTCTGCGCTGCTGATCGCCGCCGGCGCACCCACGTAACCGAGTGCCGCCAGTTTTTCAACGGTCTCGCGACTTGGCGTCGCACCAGGCGTCGCCGCCGGACGTGCAGCCGTGATCGCGTCCAGCGCACGCCGCATGGCCGCCGTCCGCGCTTGCTCGCGCACCGCCAGGTTCGTCCGCTCGGAGGGATCCGACACGAGGTCGTAGAGTTCGGGTTCGGGCGCCTCGATGAACTTCCATCGCTCGTCCTGCAGGGACCGAAGCGGTGACCAGTTCATGAACAGCAGCGGAAAATAGGTTTCGCCATAGGCGGAGACGGGCCCTGGTGTTTCACTGCGCACCAGCGGCATCAGGCTCTCGCCATCGAGTCCAGCCACGAGCGGCACTCCCGCCAGCTCCATCAGCGTGGGCGCAAGATCGATCGATCGCACCATCGGAGCCACCCGGCGTCCAGCTGGCAATCGGGTCGGCCATCGCAGAATGGCCGGCACCCGCATCGCGGCTTCGTACACGAACATCCCATGCGTCGCCTCGCCGTGATCGCCAAGGCTTTCCCCGTGATCGCCAATCACCGCAACCAGCGTGGAGGAGAGGAGACCGCGGCCTTCAAGCCGATCGATGAGAGCGCCCACAACCGAGTCCGCAAACGCAATTTCACCGTCGTACAGCTGGTCCGCGAACAAATTACTGAAGGGCGCCGGAGGAGAGTACGGATCGTGCGGATCGTAGAGATGCAGCCACACAAAGAACGGTGCGGGGCGGCTGGTCGGCGCTGCCGAAGGCGCACGCGTCCCCAAGTAATCGTCAAGCCACTGCCCGGCAGCCGCCACGGTCCGGTCGCCTCTCCGCTCCACCGGCTCCGCACTGCCAGGCTCGGAATCGAGCCGGTCGTCGTAGTGGTCGAACCCAGGCGCCAGACCGAACCGCCGGTCGAGGACGAACGAGCTGACGAAAGCCGCCGTGCGATAGCCGCCGGCACGCAGCGCCGAGGCGAGGGTCGGCACTTTCTCACTCAGAGGCACGCCGTTGTTTCGCACACCGTGCGCAGCAGGATACCGTCCCGTCAAAAGGCTGACGTGAGCCGGTAGAGTCGTCGGCGCCACGGTGCGGGCATGCTCGAAGAGCACCCCCTCGCGAGCGAGTCGATCCAGTGTGGGGGTCCGTGCCCGCCCGTATCCGTACGCGCCGAGGCGATCGGCGCGGGTGGTATCGAGGGTGATGAGGAGAATGTTCGGTGCCGGAAGCGGCACGGGCTCGGGTTTGACTTGCCACCACGCGGCCGCGCCGGCGGCAAGCAGGACAGCTGTCGCGATGAGGTACCGCCGGTTCACTTGGGCGACGGTACCACAATGATCGGCAGGTTCTTGTTCCGGAGCTGGTCGTTGAAGCCGCTCAGCACGCGAGTGCGCAACGCGTCGGCCTGCGTCTGCACGCCCTTCAGCTGATCCTCAATCGCCTTCTTCGCCTCGAGCTGCTGATCGGTCGGCCTGAAGTCTCCGCTGGCCAACCCGCCAGCCAGGTAGTTGATCTTTCCAAGCAGCTTGGAGGAATAGCGGACACCGTCCTGGCCGCCGGTGAGCCGCAGATCGACCAGATTCATCTCGACGGCCATGAGCTGCTGATTCAGCTCGTCCGCGGCTTTAGTGATCGCCGGGTCGGTGGTGAGTCGGGCGAGTCCGTCAATCTGGCTGCGCATCAATTCGATCTGATTGACGGTTTCAGCAGCGGAATTCAAGTGACCGCGCAATTCGACAAGCATCTGCGCCTGAGCTGAGACATCCGCGTCGCTACCACCCGAGTTCGGATCCTTGAGCACGGTCAGGGGCTGCGACACCTCGCGCCCGCCGGCCGACAGCTTCACGGTATAGGAACCCGGAGGCAACAGCATCGTGTTCTGGCCGGCACCGGGAGCGGGCCGCGTGCCATCGGGGCCAAGCCGGACCTGTGGCGCGTACATCGGACTGGTCCGCAGCCGCACTTCTCTCGTCGGTTCCGACCGCAGATCCCAGTAGGTGCGATTGAGCCCAACCTGTTTTGCTCCGGCGAGCGTGCGAACCACCTGGCCCTTGGCGTCGAGGATGCTCACCGTCACATTTCCCTGCGGGGCGGTCTTGAAGTAGTAGTTGATCGACGCTCCGTATTTCGGATTCTCGCCAACGGTCGGATCGTCGTAAGTCGTCGACGGCGCGGTGATCGGCCGGAAGCGGTACGCGGCGCGCGGAGGGAACAAGTGCATGTCCGACGCCATCACCGGCGGCGTGAGCTGTTGCAGCGGCGACAGGTCGTCGAGAATGTAGAACCCACGCCCGTAGGTCGAGATGACGAGGTCGTTGAAATGCTCCTGGACCACGATTCCTGAAACCGGCGCATGCGGCAGATCGTTCTGCAGTGGCTGCCAATTCTCTCCGTCGTCGAACGACACGTAAATGGCGTTCTCGGTTCCGAGATACAGCAGGCCGCGGCGGACCGGGTCCTCCTGGATGACCTTGGCGTAGCTCAGCATGCTCTTCGGAATGCCGCTCGTGATCGTCCGCCACGTTTTTCCGTAGTCGGTCGTCTTGTAAACGAACGGATCCCGGTTGTTCACCTGGTGAAAGTCGACGGTGAGATACGCGGTCGCTGCGTCGTAACGCGAGGGAACGATGCTACGGACGCTGCCCCAGGGCGGCAGGTTAGGGAGGTTCCTGGTGACGTTGGTCCACGTCTTTCCGGCGTCACGCGTCATCTGCACCAGGCCGTCGTTGGTGCCGGCCCAGACGAGGCCCCGCTCTTTCGGCGACTCGGCAATGGCGTACACGACACCCGCGTATTCCACGCCGATGTTGTCCGGCGTCAGCCCACCGGAGCTGCCTTGCCGGGTCTTGTCGTTCAGCGTCAGGTCGGGACTGATCACCGCCCAGCTCTGACCATCGTCGGTCGTCCGATGCACGTGCTGGCTGCCGACGTAGATGGTATGGCGATCGTGCGGGGAGATGTGGAGCGGCGCGTCCCACACGAAACGATACCGCAGGTCCGCCGCCGGGCCATTCTGCTGGTACGGCCACACCTCGACGTTTCGAAACTGACGCCGATTCTCATCGAAGCGAATGACGATGCCGCCAACCGAACCCGAGCCGGAAGCGGACGACCACACCAATTTCGAGTCGACCGGATCGGGGGTGGCCCAGCCGCTCTCGCCTCCGGACACCGAGTGCCACATCCCCCGCGGGATCACCCCGTCGCCGCCGCCGAAGCCGCCCTGCACGCGGCTGTTGCTCGGGCCGCGGTACGACGGCTCGTCCTGCTTGTTGCCGAGCACGTTGTACGGGATCTCGTTGTCCACCGTGACGTGATAAATCTGAGCGTTGGTCAGACGCTGGCGAAACCACGTGCGGCCGCGGTTGATCGAAATCGACAGGCCCTGATCGTGGGCGACGATCATGCGGTTGGCGTCGGTCGGATCGATCCAGATGTCGTGGTGATCGCCGCCCGGGGCCATCGGCAGCGGGAACAGGTTCTGTGCGCCGTCGATCGACTTGTTGAACGACGCCGTCAGAAAGTACGTCTCGTCCTCGTCGTCGGGTGCGACGGCCATGCGCGAGTAATAGTGCGCGCGGCCCATGGCGTTGTGATCGTAGCTGACGATTCTCCATGTCGCGCCGGCGTCGTCAGACCGCCATACCTGGCCGTTGTCGGTCGGCTGTCCGTTCAACGGGATGCCGTCGCCGGTCTCGATCATCGCGTAGACACGATTCGGGTTGGAGTAGGCGATCGCCACGGCCACCTTGCCCACTGGCCGCGTCGGCAACGCGCTGCCACTCAGCTTCTTCCACGTGATGCCACCGTCGGTGGACTTGAACAGGCCGCTGCCCGGTCCCCCGCTGTCGCGCCCCCACGTGTGAATCTCCAGCTGCCACATGCCGGCGAAAAGGACGCGCGGGTTCTTGGGGTCCATCGCGATGTCCGAGCACCCCGTGTTCTCGTCGACGAACAACACCTTGTTCCAGGTTCGGCCGCCGTCGGCGGTGCGAAATACACCGCGCTCTGGCTGCGGCCCGTACGCGTGACCGAGCGCACAGGCCAGAACCACGTTGGCATCCTTCGGATCGATCACGATTCGCGGAATCCGCCCGGTCTGCTCGAGCCCCATCAATGCCCAGGTCTTGCCGGCGTCCATCGACTTGTAGATACCCTGGCCAACGGAGATGTGGCTGCGAATCTTGCCCTCGCCCGTTCCCGCCCAGACGATGTTGGCGTCAGACGCAGCGACAGCCAGCGAACCGATCGACTGCACGGGCTGCTCGTCGAACACCGGCTGCCAGTTCACGCCGCCGTCGATCGTCTTATAGACGCCTCCAGACGCCGCACCCACGTAGTAGACATGCGGATCGCCTGGCACGCCGGTCGCGGCGGAGAACCGGTTGCCCTCCGGGCCGATGAACCGCCAATGGAGCCGGCCATAGAGATCGGCGCTGACGCGCGCGGCTTGTTGTGCGTAGCCGGTTGGCGGGACCGCCACCGCGGCTAACACGGCAGCGAGGACCCAGATCGCTCGTGTGGATTTGTTGGTCATGAGTGAAACCCAATAAGCGGCGAGGGCTGAAGCCCTCGCCCTCCAACGCTCTCGCTCTCCAACGCTCTCGCCCTCCAACGCTCTCGCCCTCCGCCGCTTCGATGGAGAGCGACGGCTTTAGCCGTCGCTCTTCCCTAGGAGCGCGTCTGCGTCATCTGTGGCTCTAGAATCGGTACGCCAACGACAACTGATAGGCCCGTGGCGGATGACGGTTGAAGGGCTGCAGATAGCCGGGGCTGTACAGTTGATTGGCGCCGGTATTCCACTGGGTGTTTGCACCCGTGTTGAACACGTTGAAGAGATTGAGCGCCGGCTCGATCGTCTGGCGGCCGAACTTGAAGTTCCGGCCCAGCTTCAATTGCAGGTACTTCGCCGTGTCATTTCGCGCCTGACCCTCACTGCGGGTCGGGTACTGGAAGCGAATGGTCGTCGCCAGCGGGTTCGGCTGTGTCGTACCGTTGGCGAGAGTCACCGTCGGCGAGCCAAAGACTGGATCGGCCGCGGGCAGGCGCGTCACGATAGGGCCAACATAACCACCGGCCTGCACGATGTAACTGGCGGCAACATTGACTCCCTTCGGAGCCAAGTACTGCAACGCGACCCGGACCGAGAACGGCCGATAGGCCGCGCCTGATTCGCGTCCGCGCCCGTCCAGCGTGTTGTGGTCGCCGTTGCCGAACAACTGCGTGGAGAGATCGCCGCTGTTGGGAAAGGCGTTCGGTTGGATGAACCGCGCCGGGTCCGTCGGGTTCCACGTGCCGGTCAGGTGCTGCCACTGGCGCGTAAGGCTGGTCACGAACTGCCAGTTGTTGGCCATGTTCTTGGCCACCGTCGCCGAGACTGCCGTCACCACCACTTGCGTCCACGTGTTGTTGCGCTCCTGGAAGATCAGACCCTGATTCGGATCGACCAGGCCAAAGCCGCCGAACGGCTGGTTCGGGCCCGACGGGTAGCGGCCGTTGATGTCGACCTGACCGAAGTTGTCGTGATAGATGCGCCGGGTGCCGGAGATGTTCGCGCTGAACTGACCGGAAAACTGCCGGCCAAACCCTGCCGAGAACTCGTCGAGCCACGGTTGATGCAGGTTCTCGTTGTCGAAGAGCAATGTCGGCGAGAGGCTGGAGGTCGGCGACGTCACCACCGTGGTGCGCTGGCCCGCCTTGTCGATGTAGACGTCGGTGGTCGTCACTTGCGACGTGCCACCGAAGGTGACGATGTAGTCGCGGCCGTTGACCTGCTCGTACATCCGGCCATAACTGGCTCGCAGGACGTTACGGGCATCTTCGGTCACCAGGTACGACACCCCCACCCGGGGCTGAATCGCCGTGCTGTTCTCGCGGTCGATCTGAAGCAGGTTGTCGTGGCGCTTGATGAAGTCGACACGAAGGCCGATGCTCGCGGTCAATCGCGGAACCGGTTGCCACGCGTCCTGCACGTAGAGGGCGATGTCACGATCGGTCTCCGAGACGGATGGCACCGAGAGCGGCGATCGAGAGGTCAGGTGGAATGGCGTGGTGCCGGCCGCCGGATTTGCCGGATTGATCTGACGCTCCTCCTGCAGCACGAACCCGTTATTGACGTATTGCGTTGAGGTATCGCGCTTCATCGTGGGCGCCGCCCAGATGCCGGTCTTGAACTCGTGCGAGCCCATCCAGCCGGTCTTGTAATACGTCACGTCGCCCCGCAAGACCACCATCGAGGCCGGCGAGATCGAGATCGACTGGGGCGTATTCTCCTGGATCAGGGCGCCGGTACCCTGCTGGATGCCGCGGGTCAGGAAGGCGTCCTGGTGCAGCACAATCTGCGGTCCAGACAAGTTGGCGTCAGCGTAAGTGTCGACGTCGTTGCCGCTCTTGTTGTTGTACGCCGCTGACAACTGCGTGGTGAGGGTGTTGGTCCAGACGGAGTTGACCTTCACCTGCCCGAGCCCGCCGCCCGTGCCGTTGAAGACGAACCGCTTGTTGTCGAGCTCGCGATTGCTCGTATAGCGGGACCGGTCGTTCTGATAGAACCCGGACACTTCGTGGCTGGAGTTGATCTGCGTCGTCAGCTTCACGAACGGCTGCGAACTCTTCAGGTAGTTGTCGAAGGGCACGAAACCCGGCACCAGGTTGGTGAAGTTCTGGACGTTAAACGGCGACCGGCTGATCCCGTTGGTGAGGTCGGCGCTCCGGTACGACGCAAAGAACCACAGCTTGTCTTTCAGGATCGGGCCGCCGAGGGACAGGTCGTATTGCTTCACCGACTGGGCCGTAGGAATGCCGCCGGGGGACTTGCCGCCGAGCGTGTTGTCGCTGTTCCACTCGACCGGCTGATAGTCGTAGACCGCCGATCCTTTGAAGGCGTTGCCGCCGCGCGGCGCCGTGATGTTCATCACCACGCCGGTGCCCGATGGCGCGGACGCATCGACGCCGCCCAGTTTCAGTTCCGAATCCTGGATGGTGTCGCCGCCAAGGGCCATCGAGTGCGCCGACGCGTCCAGGAAAGATGAGGCCGGCGCCCCTTCCAGCATGAACACGTGAGAGAAGATCACCGCGCCGTTGAAGTAATAGGCGCGCCGTCCGACGCCGTCGTCGACGTTGCGCGACGATACTCCGGGCGCCATGTCGAGGGCGTCGCTGAACAGCCGCCGCGACGTGATCGGCGCGGCGCGAATCAGCTCGCCGTCGATGTTCATTGTGTTGGTGGGTTTGCTGGTCTCGATCATCGGCGTATCGCCGGCCACCGTGATGGTCTCGGACAGCGAGCTCAACTTCATGTCGATGTCGACGGTGAAGGTCAGACCGGCCCGCATCAGGATCCCTTCGCGGCGGGACACGGCAAAGCCGGCGAGCTCTGCCGTCAAGACCACGGTGCCGGGCGGCAGGCCATTCAACCGGTAATAACCGGCGGCATCAGTGACCGCCGCAACCGGCGCGAGCAACTGTGACCCCGACGCCGTCACCGTGACGCCAGGCAGGACGCCACCTTGCTCGTCCCTGACGTAGCCCCTTAGGCTGGCATCGCCGGTCTGCCCATAGGCCGCGGTCGACGCGAAAATACCGACCGCCAACAGACACAATGAGATTCGACACGACATCTTTCACTCCAGTCCGCGAGGGGGCTTGTTATGGTTTCTAATCGCGCGAACGTAGACGATCAGTACACGCGTGTCAAGACCGAACCTCACCGCTCGAATGTCGTAGCGTTCGCCGTGAGAGCGCGATTCGCGGCCGCGCACGAGGTGCCCGCCGCAAGTTCCACCTTCAACGAGGAGTCACTCGGCATCGACATCAACAGCACGCCATTGGCCTGCGCGAGCGGCAACCCGCCGGTGGACTGCCCGCGCGCGAACCGGTCGAAGCAATACACATTGCCGTCGGGCACAACCGAACGAAACGGGCGGTTGACCAGGCCCTGAGCCTCCGGCGTGAAGGAGTAGAGCCCCATGTTGATGCCGCTCACGGAGCTACCCATCGCGATCATGGGCTGCGCTGGATTCACGTAGTCGCTGGCCAGCCCGAGAAACGGGCCGAGGTCCGTGGTGTTGCTGTGATACCTGCCTGGCAGGAACCAGTTGCCTTGCGCCGTTCCCGACACATCCTGCATGAAGCTCCCGCCGATCGGACTCGCCGTGCGGAACGGTGAGCCAAACACGCTGCCGGTCTTGTTGGTGAGCATCGTCTTCACGTCGGAGGTGAAATAGTCGAGCGGCGAAGCCGAGTAGGGATAGAAGTGATCGTAGTGATCGATCCGGACAAACGAGGCGGGTGAAAGCCGGAAGTCGAAGACCCCGAAATCCACGCCCGCCGAGTCGGGGCCGGTGCCCAACTGCTCGTTCGACTCCAGCGGTATCACCAGGTTCTCGTGCCGGCAGGTCGTGACGAGCGCAGTGCCGTCCTGGAAAGAATTGCACGCCGGCGTCACTTTCCGCATTTCGGTGATCAGTCTCTCCGACACTGTCGCAACGTGGCCGAGGTACACCCGCACGTCGGTGCATGGATACAGATACAGCTGATAGTTGGCACCGCCTGTGCTGAATGCCGCCTCCCAAATCTCTTTCACCCACACTTTGCCAGGTGAGCGAACCGGAACCCTGTTCGGCGTCGTGCCGGGCAGCGTCATCGAAAACGCGGAGTGCTTCGCGGGGAACATGTGGATCGGCGGAGACAGGAAGCCGAGCGGACGAAACGCGAGGAAATCGCTCAACGCCACGGGAGAGGCATCGAAGAGCGGGGTGCCGCTGCCGGGGCACGCGGGAATCACAGCGGTTGGGATCGCGGGAGGCGCAGGGGTGGTGACAACGTCCGGGGGCGCCGCGGTTGGCGCGGTCGGCGTCGAGCGCGCCGACCCGCCGCACGCGGCGAAGCCGCTCACTGCGAGAACGCAAGCAAGGGCGATGCGACTACTTGATTTCAACCAGTTCGATCGCGATCCGATCCGGGCCTTCGATCATGGCGGCGCGCGAGTTGCCCCAGGGGTGAATCTCCTCGAGGAACTTGACGCCTTCGCTCTTCAAGCGCGTCACGGTGGCGGTGAGGTCGGCGGTGCTGAGGGCCCAGTGATCGACGAGCTTGCCCCGCGTGGTCACGAGTCCGCCCCCCGGCCATGGCCTGATCGAAATCGAGATATCGTCGAACGTCACGCCGCCCGCGGGGTCGCGCACGAATCCGGTTTTCGCAAACGACGGCCACGTCGGCGGCGCGTACGTCTTGGTCTGGCAATCCCCTGCCGGCGGCTCGGGTGCGGCGCCGCCACGTCCCTGCGGCCGTTTCGCGCCGAGGTGGGTGGTGTACCACTGCATCGCGCAATTGGGATGCTCGTGGTACATGTGCACGTGGTTGAAGCGTTCGGTCGTCCCCGACTGCGCGTTCTCGATCATCGCGCCATCGGGACCGCGCAGGTAGCCGAAGCCGCCTTCGCGCGTGGGCTGAACGCCCTTTGCGCGCATCTCGAGGATCCGCTCCTGCGTGGGCAGACCTGGCAGCGTGTCGCTCGACATGTCCACGAGCTTGCCGTCGAGCGCGTCCCACATCTGGGCGATTTGCAGCCCCATCGCGCGGAACTTCTCGTTGTACTGGCGCGAGTTCGGCGTGTTCCAGCCAAAATGCCACACCGAGGTTTGTGGACCGGTGAGTTCGTTCTGCGGCGTGGCGGGCACCTTGGTGAACAGGATGTAGACGTTACCGGTCTTCACCGCCTCGAACCCGTTGAAGGTGGTCTTGGCTGCCGACAGGGCGAACGGCTTCGGGTAGTACGCCGCGGCGGCTGACGGATCAACCGAGTTCAGATGGACGTGATGAAAATGCAGGGGCTCAACCGCCGGCGCTTGAGCCTCGGGCAGCGCCCCCGCGACCAATGCCAGGAGAGCCGCAACCACGGCAGCAGTAGATGTGCGCTTCATAGCGCGCATCATAACCGAAGGCAGTCAACGCGTCACGGTGACGGTGATGTTTTCGTAGGTAAACAACGAACCGTCACTGGCGACCGCTCGAAGCACGTAGGTCCCGGGCTCGTGGAACGTCACCTGGGTCAGCCACTTGTTATCAGTGGGCGGAGCCGGAATCGTCCATGGTGGTGACCATGGCGAGTTGGCGTAGGCGCGGGTGTCGGTCCACGTTTTCATCTGATCGGGACTGAATGTCACCGCGCTGGCGTTGCCTCGATACACGATCCACGAGAAACGCAGCCCGGGCCCGCTCGAGGCGACGATCGAGGACGGTGGCCGATAGAGCGCCGCCGCGGAAATGGTCACCGGCTGACCCTCGGCGGGCGGTTTGGCGGGTGCGCGCCGCGCCGGAATGTTGTCGGGGTCCTTCGCGACCGCTGTCAGCATGACGGGCTCGCCGGTCTTGACGCTTCGCTTCGTCTCCACCACCGTCAACGCTGGCGGAATGTTCGTTCGCAGTTCATCACGAAGGCTGCCGAAGTCTCCGCCGACTTCAGTCGAAATCACCTGCGGGTCGATCTGATAGTCGGTCTTGAGCGAGGCGTAGGCGCGCTCCGTTCTTCCGTTGGTCGTGATCGTCCAGATCAGTTCTTTGGTGCCGAAATCCTTGGGCACTTGCACGGTGAACAGGAACGGGTTGCGGCGGGGATAGAAGTGCGTCGGCTGGCCCTGGTCCGGCCCCCCGGGTTCAATCGTGTTCTGCGGGCCGACCGGCACGTCGAACTCCTGCTGCCAGTTCGAGTTCATATAGCCGAAAAACATCGTGAACGAACCGTCGGCGTTCGGCGTCCAGCCCTCGTACGCCGGTGACACGCTTTGGCCGCTCGAGTACATGAAGCGCGTCTGCGCGCTCACGACCGGGATGACGCAGACGATTTGGAGCCCCAGATAAATCGTCGCGAGCGAGAAAGTCAGTCGCCGCATCATTGCTGGCCCGGCGCCCGTGTCGGCGTTGGCACCGCCGGTTGGACCGGAGGCGCCCAGCACAGCGGGCAGCCGATGTCGTAGTCGTTTCGCGTCTTCATCTTCGCGCGCCGCTTCGCCATCTCCGCCTGGAACTGATCTTCGGTCAGCGACACCGAGTAGCCAAGGTCGATGAACATGTTGGCGATCGATCGGCGGCCACCGCCGGCCCAGTTGCGCGAATCGGCCGGGTTCTTGTTGGCCGACGTGGTGTCGAGGAAGCCAATCAAGTGAACGATGGTCCCCTTCGGCAAGAGCGGCGCCGTATCGTCCTCGTAGACGTACTGCTTCACCCAGTTATGGTCGTAGCCCACGCAGTTCAGCGTCAGGATATTGTGTCCCCAGATCGCTTCGAGACACATCCGGACGCCGGGCGCGTGCAGGTGAGGCTCGAACGCGATGATCTTGGTGTGCTCCTGCAGCGTGGCATAGGAGTGCAATTCCTGGTTCGCACGATCAGGCTTCACGTCGAGGTCGATGCCGTTGCCGAGACGAAGGCTCGAGCGGCGATACTGCGGCTTGTATCCGGCCGGGAAGAACTTGAAGCCAAACTCGAGATGCGCCTTGGTCTCGCGGCCGTTCGAATGCCAGTGATACGCGGTGAGCGCCAACGCGGAATTCTTCGCCAGCAGCCTGCCCGATTCCGGCGGAAAGATATCGGGATTGCGGCCCACTTCGTGAATCGGCCAGCTCGTGCCCTCGGCCTCCGCATCCGCCGTCGACCCGCCTTCACCTTGCGCGATGCTGGAATACGTCATGTGATGGAACACATACCGCCCACCCACCGTTTTCGTGTCGCCGCCTGCCGGGATGTCGTTGACTTCGCGCACCTCGACGGATGAGA
>Ga0210377_10003454_pt1 | contig 13616 bp, 10 predicted proteins | sample PLM4_65_b1redo_FD_155480 | JGI IMG/M metagenome (GOLD analysis project Ga0210377, IMG submission 155480) | Groundwater sediment microbial communities from an aquifer in East River, Colorado, USA - PLM4_65_b1 redo | ecosystem: Environmental > Terrestrial > Soil > Riparian zone | place: USA: East...
GGACGTGGAATCCATCCGGCTCCTGACCAAGGAGAATCTCCGGATCAGGGATGAGGACGTGGAATCCATCCGGCTCCTGACCAAGGAGAATCTCCGGATCAGGGATGAGGACGTGGAATCCATCCGGCTCCTGACCAAGGAGAATCTCCGGATCAGGGATGAGGACGTGGAATCCATCCGGTTCTTGGCTAATGGTATCAGCGCGAAAAGTTTTGGAAATTTCAGAAAGCTTGTGTTGTTGAATCGGTTGGATGACCTTGGCGATATCAGTGAAGGCATACCCCTGAGTTATTCTCAAGAAGGGGAAGATCTAATATTGAACCGAATCTTTAATTACCGTTCTGAGGGTTTTTATGTGGACGTTGGAGCACACCATCCGAAACGATTCTCGAATACCTACTCCTTTTATAAGCGGGGATGGCGGGGAATCAATATTGATCCAACACCAGGCGTCAAAGAGCTCTTTGACGAGCTACGATCGCAAGATATTACTCTTTCTGTCTCCGTGTCGAGCACAGTGGATAAACAGGATTTTTATATTTTTAACGAGTCCGCGTTAAACACCTTTAGCAGAAACTTAGCAGAGGAATATCAGAATTCGGGATATAAACTGCTGGGGGTAATGCCCATCAAGTCAAAAAAGTTATCAAGCCTTCTAGAAGAGTATATAAATGATAAACCGATAGATTTTATGTCCATTGACGTTGAAGACCATGAACTTCAAGTCTTACAGTCCAATGACTGGAATAAATTTCGCCCTCAAATCTTGCTGGTAGAAATATTAAACTTCGATATGAATCAGCCCGAAGGATACCCGGTTCACAATTTTATAGTTAACAATGGTTATTCATTGTTGGCTAAAACATATAACACCTTGTTCTACCGGGACTCAAATAGGAGTATGCATAGCTGATGGAAAAATGTGCTTCAGACGCGAGGCTTAAAAATGGCGCGAAAGTTTATGTCCTCCTTCCCGTGCACAATCGTTGCAACATTACGCTTGCTTTCTTGGAATACCTTAAAAAACAGAGTTACAGTAATTTTCACTTGGTTCTTATTGACGATGGTTCGACGGATGGAACAGCAGGAGCAGTAAGGGAAAATATCGATGTGGTCACAGTCATTCGTGGAGAGGGAAACTGGTGGTGGGCTGGTTCGCTTCAGCGGGGATATGAGTGGTTTATAACGAACAAGGTCTCCGGGGGCGATGTGTTGCTAATCATGAATGATGATACTCAGTTCGATGTCGACTTCATTTCTACAGGCTTGCGTATTCTAGGAGACAACCCTGCTGCCCTACTAACCGCAACGGGATATAACTTAAAGACTGATCAGCTCCAGGATTCTGGCGGATACAAATTGTCTTGGAAAAATATGGGTTTTGCAGAAACGTATGACAATTCTGAAATAAACTGCTCGTCGACAAGAGGGCTGATGACAAGGGTGGCAGACTTTTTGGATGTCAAAGGGTTTTACCCTAAGCTGATTCCCCATTACTTATCCGATTTGGAATTCACAATGCGCGCTCAGAAAATGGGCAAGAAACTGATAATCCATCCTGATTTTAAGATCGGTATTGATTTTGAAGCAACAGGGCACAGAGATCTTGGAGGAGAGTCTTTTTCTCAATATGTAAAAAAGGTTTTTTCCAAACGTGCTGCAATGAATCCAATCTATTGGAGCAATTTCATTCTGCTTCATTCTGATTGGAAATATAAGTTATCAAACCTGTCTAGCATATGGGGCGCCGTATATCGTCAAGGTGTGTTGGATAGGTTGATACCTGAAATAAGAAATACGCTGAAATCACGATGAAAACGGCGGGGCCAAAGCACCCAGATTGCAACTGTTAAAGGTGCGATCTTACCGACTGGCCTGGTTATCTATGCGATTGTTCCCTTAAAGCGAATAAATATAAAACTCTATGTGTGGAATAGCGGGGATAGTTTCAAGAAAGATCGATTCAGATCAAAAAAAATCCGTTGAGCGAATGTTAGGCGCATTGATTCATCGAGGACCCGACGGCCAAGGTGAATTCCATAATGAGCATGTCTCCATGGGTATGCGGCGGCTTAGCATAATCGATCTGGAAGGTGGCTGGCAGCCTCTCTACAATGAGGATAAATCCCTGATCCTCATAATGAATGGGGAGATCTATAACTACATCGAATTGACCGATGTCTTGAAAAAACGGGGGCATACCTTTTCGACACATAGCGACGGCGAAGTGATCCTCCATCTCTATGAAGAAGAGAAAGAGGATTGCTTAAGACAACTGAGAGGCATGTTCGCTTTTGCTCTGGTTGATAAAAAGAGAAAATGCATTTTCATCGCGCGCGATCGGATGGGTGAAAAGCCGCTCTATCTGCATCAGACTGACAATGCCCTCTACTTTTCTTCCGAGATGAAATCGCTATTGTCTGCTGGAGGGATTCCATTTGAATTGGATCCGGCGGCAGTCAATGATTATTTTCACTATCAGTATGTCCCCGAACCAAAGACAACATTAAAGACGGTGAGGAAGCTTCCTCGTGCGCATTATTTAACAATCGGTCTGTCGGATTGGCGGATAGAGGAGCATAAATACTGGGACATGGAAAGCGCTGTTCCTGTTGAAGGTGATCCGACGGAATTGGTGCGTGCCGAGTTGGATAAAATCTGCGAACTCCTTATTCGTTCAGATGTTCCTGTTGGCGTTGCGCTTAGTGGGGGATTGGATTCCAGCGCCATTGCTGCGCTTGCCGCTAAGAAATATCCCGGAACCATGCATGCCTTCAGTGTGGGTTATCCCGGCAGACCTCCCAATGACGAGCGGAACAATGCCAAAGCACTCGCAGACATTCTGAACATGCCCTTTCATGAGATCGAGCTGGAGACCACGGATCTGGTGAAGAATTTCGAAAAAATGAACTTCCATCGGGATGACCCAATCGCTGACATCTCGGGCTTCGGCTATTACTCGGTTAATATGGCTGCTAGGGAGCAAGGTATTCCCGTGCTGCTTCAGGGGCAAGGTGGGGACGAGATTTTCTGGGGATACCAGTGGGTGAAAGATGCCGCAGAGGAAACCGAGAACATTCAGAAGAATGTGCGCCAGAAATTCGGCAAGTTTGTTCGCTCCTCGTTGAAAAGCATGTTCGGAAAGCGAGCTGAATTACAGCAGCCAATGAAAGGATATAGACCGGTATTCCATGAGCTGGCTCCTGACTTCCGAATGGCGTTATCGGATGTCAGAAATTACTACACCGAGAATTTTATCCAAGCACTAGGCGATGCTTCAGCTTACGACCTATTCACCTTTGAAAAACCTTGGAAGTATTCTGACATATTGATTACCCGTCTGATCTGCGATACTTATCTGCTGGAAAACGGCATCGCCCAAGGGGATCGATTGAGCATGGCCAGTTCCGTGGAACTTCGGCTGCCTTTCGTAGATTATAAGTTGGTAGAAATGATTATTGGGCTACGCAAGACCAACAAAGCAAATCCAGATTACAAACAATTCCCCAAACCTTGGCTAAGGGAGGCAATGAGGGGAATCCTGCCAGACTTTATTATCGAGCGGCCAAAGCAAGGATTTGCACCTCCAGTTGTGGAATGGCATACAGAACTTTTTAAAGCTTATGGAAAGTATTTAGATGGAGGTTATTTAGTCAAGTCGGGGATTCTTACAGAAGAGGCCGGCGCCACATTGGCTACCGGAGTTTTTCCGAGAGGGGCAATTGCGCCCATATCTTTTAAGGCTTTGGTGTTGGAAATTTGGTGCCGGGAGATGCAAAAGTGCTTGAAGCGCGACCTTGATGTAGATTCCGACCAGACTCTGTGTGGCATATCGATTCTCGATGGAAACAGAGACCAATCTTTAGTAGAAAAAACAGAACGGCGATAAGAGGTGGGACCTGCTGTGTGTTAAAGTTTCAGGGTTGCAAAATTAAAAAATTTAAGGGCTACGCGACGTGTCAAACGAACAAGCGAAAAGCATAATCCAGGGTTACATTAAATGGCTTCAACTCAGCGGAATCAATCTTATTGATTTTGGGAGCAGTGGATCTCTCGATGCCAAATGGACTCCGATCAGTAATTTAATCAATTTGGTAGGATTCGATCCTAATAAGGAAGAGTGCGATCGGCAGAACAAACTTCCCTCAAAATATAAAAGCTCAATTTTTCTGCCTTATGCTGTCCACGGGGAAGAGGGTGTAGAGACCCTTTACAAAACTAGGAGTATTTATTGTTATTCACTTTTAAAACCCAACAAATCTTGGTTAGATCGTTTTTCATTCCATGACCTTTTTGATTTGATTGGAGAAGAATCCATTCATGTAAGATCCATCGATAAAATCGAAGAATTAGATAATTTTTCACCTGATGTTATCAAGATTGATGTCCAAGGGCTGGAATTGCCTATCTTGCGAAAAGCTGGCCGTTTACTGGATAGCGCTTTTTACATTGAAACGGAAACGGGCTTCACACAGAACTATGTGGGCGAAACTACCTTCTCGCAACTTGATGAATTCATGCGAGCGAACGGTTTTTTGATGTTCGACATCAACGTGAATCACCGGATCTCTCGGAACAACAGATTCAAAGAGCATCCCACTGGTAAGGAACAAATCCTTTGGTGCGAGGCGGTTTGGCTGAAAGATTATATTGGCTTAGATAAACAGGGTAGGTTTAACTCTGAGAGCATAACGGAAGATAAGGTCAAAAAGATATTGGTTCTTTGTGCTCTCCAAAGATGCGATGACTACGGATTTGAATTGGCTGATTTTTTCTATCACAAGCGGTTGCTATCCAGAATAGATAGAGACGCGTTGAGTCAATTGGATGCCTGGATGACAGATGATTCTGGAGAATCAATCACACCCAGTATTATGGTTGCGAACGTGATATCCGAGAGCAGAGAATTGTTGCTGCTCTCTAAAGTTCTTAGTCTTTTTCCTTATAGACTGAGGATGGCTATCCATAGAGCGTCAAAGTTGGCAGTGAAAGGTTAGTTCACCGATGAGTATTGCGCCCATTATCTTGTTTGTGTTCAACCGTCCAGAGCATACGAAGAAAACCATCGAGTCTCTTAAGAAGAATCAGCTTATACAGGATTCAGAGCTATTTGTTTTTTCGGACGGGTCTAGGGGAAAAATTGACGATGAGAATGTAGAGGCCGTTCGGCGTCTTGTAGATGGTTTGGGCGGGTTTAGAAAAATAACCATTCGTAAAAGGAGCGCGAACTTTGGTCTGGCCAACTCGGTTATAGCAGGTATGACAGAGGTCATCGACCGGTATGGTAAAGCTATTGTGATTGAAGACGATCTTCTTTTTTCGCACAACTTTTTGGATTACATGAACGAAGCATTAAGTCGATATGAGAATGACCCTAGAATCTTTTCCGTCGGCGGATATAGTCCGCCGCTAGAAATACCAAAAGACTACCAAGCGGACTCTTACTTGTCCTATCGTTGCTGTACATGGGGCTGGGGTACATGGAAGAATCGGTGGGATAAGGTGGATTGGAATATCAAAGATTTTGAGAGTTTCAGTCAAAATGAAGCGATGGTTAGTCTGTTCAATAGGGGCGGTGAGGATATGTTCCAAATCCTTAAGTTGCAGATGGAGGGGAAGATCAGCTCTTGGGGGATTCGATGGGACTACGCTCATTTTAAAAATGAGGCGTATTGTTTCCGACCGACGTATTCAATTGTTGGTAACACCGGGAATGATGGATCAGGCGTTCATTGCGGGGCAACAATTAAGTTTAATGTCATCATAAACGCCAAAAAAGACTTTCTTTTCCCAAGGCCTGGTCAATTGAAGGTGAATGAGGAGATCAATAGAAGGTTTGCGACTTTTTATGACGGCAAGGAAAGAACGTTTTCCGAGCTTGCTGAGAAGAACAAGGGGGCGTTTCTGGTAAAAATGAAAAGATGGCTGTTCCAGCAGAAACCATTAACATGAACGTCATTGATTTGGATGGGGCTTCACGTCTCGTAATCATTTCCGGCGTTCCGGGCGGCAACAGCGGCGGAAGCGGGCAGTTTATTGCACATTTGCAGGATCGCATAACCGCACTAACAGGGAATCGAATAAAGCTAATTTGTAGGCCAGAACGTCCTGTGTTTTGGCTGATTGTGCACTGGTTGAGGCAAAAGGCTTACCGTAAGGTTGTGACGAAAGTGATTCGCTATTTCTTTCTTCTAAGTCAATTTTGGCTGTCGATTTGGTATGTATACTTTAAGCGTAACCAAGTTTTCGTATTGCTGCATCCCCAGCACTTGGGCTACAAGCTTACGCTCCGCCTTATCAAGTCGAGGAAAAAGCCTCCGCTCATTTATCTTCTGGACAGCTCATTTTTTTGCATCGCCAGTTATAACCATTTGAAGGGAGAGAATGGCCCCTGCTTACGCTGTCTGGAGCAAAGTTTTAATCAAATTCGAATCAATGGCTGTCAACCTTTCCCTACACTAAACGATTGGTCTGCTGTTGAATTTGTATCGTGTTTGCAGGAGCTTGGCAAAAAGGGTCGTGTGCGTATTGCCGCGCAAAATCAGCACCAAGCAGCACTGGCACAGAGACATTTTGCGTTTGCTGATCTTCCTCCAGTAATTGGATTGTGGACCCAAGATTGGGACGGCGTATTTTTCAGAAAAAACTGCACGCAATTGCAATGCTCAGCGGATTCTCAGTGTAGTTACGCATGGGACGTCTTGTTTCACGGACATTGTTTGAGCGCAAAAGGTGCTGACTGGCTTGCACGTGTTGCTGAAAAATGTCCGGAGCTTAATTTCATGTTTCCATTTGCTAGGCCTGAGTGGTTTAAGGCTACGCAGAACTGCACATTTTTGCCGCTCACATGGGAAGATGGGCTCCGTGATGAAATTGTAAAATCTAAGTTTGTTTTCGTCCCGTCCCTGTGGTCAGCGCCAATAGAAGGGTCACTGGTAAAAAGTATTGCGTGTGCGAATGCGGTCGCGGTAGTAAATAATTCGACGAGTTTTTCCGACGAATTGCCATCTGGGCTGGTATTTAAGTTGTCTGAGGACCCTGCCACCGCAGCTGTGGAACTACGGCGTGCCAGCGAGAGAGACTGGCGACCTGATTGTAATGTTAAAACGAAATGGTTGGCCGAGTTTTGTGAAAAGAGAAATAGTTTTGTGCCTGATCTGATAGTTTCTGCCTTGGGGGTTAAATAGCGATGAAGTCCAAGCTTCCTCGCCCATTTCAAGTTCAACGATTCCGCATTTGCTGACATAGTGACGTTGTGCTAATTAATTCATAAGCTGATACGATGTTACTTCAAGGGCGAATGCTTGTTTGACCATTATTACATTAGACGTTGGCTCTGAATTAAAACCTTTCATGATAAGGCGCGCAGGGAAGAAAGTTTAATGAAAGCCGTTATTCTCGCAGGTGGGATAGGCACGCGGCTTGCCGAGGAAACATCGGTGCGGCCCAAGCCTATGGTTGAGATCGGCGGGCGTCCGATCCTTTGGCACATAATGAAAATCTATTCAGCACATGGCATAAATGAATTTATCATTTGTCTTGGATACAAGGGCTATCTTATCAAGGAATATTTTTCGAATTACTTCTTGCACATGTCAGACGTGACCTTTGACATGACGAACAACAAAATGGAGATTCATCAGAATAGTGCAGAGCCATGGTGTGTTACGTTGGTGGATACTGGCGATAGCAGCATGACGGGTGGACGCTTGAAGCGAGTACGCCAATACTTGGGCGATAAAGATTTTTGCTTCACCTATGGTGATGGTGTCGGCAATATCGACATTACCGAGTTGGTGGCATATCACCGCTCGCGAAACAAACTCGCTACGCTCACTGGAGTACAACCGCCCGGACGCTTTGGAGCGCTGAATATTGAAGGACATCGCGTCGTGAGTTTCGAGGAAAAGCCACATGGTGATGGCTCGTGGATCAATGGTGGTTTTCTTGTCCTATCTCCTAAGGTTATTGACTACGTTGATGATGATTTCACCATCTGGGAGAAGGGTCCAATGGATAGACTGGCTCGAGAAGGTCAACTGTCGGTTTTCTTACATCATGGGTTCTGGCAGCCTATGGACACGTTACGTGACAAGCAGCATCTCGAGGAGCTTTGGCAAGCAGGCAAGGCACCATGGAAGGCTTGGCCGTGAGCCAGTCTTTCTGGGCTGAAAAAAAAGTTTTTGTAACTGGGCACACAGGCTTTAAAGGAAGCTGGTTGTGCATGTGGCTTCAACAGCTTGGCGCTGAGATAACGGGTTATGCATTACAGCCGCCTACACAGCCTAGCTTGTTTGTGGTGGCAAACGTCGCGCGTGGGATTCACTCCATCATTGGTGATATTCGCGATGGAGCGGTACTGGCAATGGCCGTGCGAAACGCGGCTCCTGAAATCGTAATCCACATGGCAGCACAGTCTTTGGTTCCCTATTCGTATATCGACCCGGTAGAAACCTATTCCACCAACGTCATGGGGACGGTTCAATTATTAGAGGCGGTGCGTCAAACGCCTACCGTCAGAGCGGTAGTAATTGTCACCAGCGACAAGTGTTACGAGAACAAGGAATGGGCCTGGGGATATCGAGAGAATGAGCCAATGGGTGGATTCGATCCCTATAGCAGCAGTAAAGGCTGCGCCGAATTGGTAACGAACGCGTATCGCAATTCGTTTTTCAATCCAGCAAAGTACGGCGATCATCAGGTGGCCTTGGCTACTGTGCGAGCTGGCAATGTAATCGGTGGGGGTGATTGGGGGAAGGATCGCTTGATACCTGACATTCTGAGTGCAATTTCCGAGAACCGCCCGGCGGTTATTCGAAACCCGCATGCTATTCGTCCTTGGCAGCACGTGCTGGAACCATTGAGTGGATATTTGCTGTTGGCGCAGAAACTGTATGAAGAAGGAACACTTCATGCTGAGGGCTGGAACTTTGGTCCAGCCGATGAAGATGCCAAGCCCGTGCAGTGGATCGTTGAGCGACTTACCCGGCAATGGGGTAATGGTGCAAGTTGGAAACTCGATAAAACAGAGCGCCCACATGAGGCGCACTACCTCAAGCTAGACTGCTCGAAAGCAAAGATGAGGCTTAATTGGCGCGCACGCTGGAGCTTGGCAATTGCCTTAGAAGAAATCGTTGCATGGCAACGCGCATATCTTGCAAGAGAAGATATGCGCGACGTGTCACTCGACCAAATTCATAAATTTACCCATTGAAAGAATTATGAACACAACAAAAAAAGAACAACTTCGCGCTCAAATAGCCGACCTAGTAAAACAGTACGCGGAAATTGCGTTGTCACCATCGGTATTTGAGCCAGGTAAAAGTGTTGTACCGCCATCTGGCAAATTGATTGGCACGAAAGAGTTGCAATACATGGTGGACGCATCCTTGGATGGATGGCTAACCGCTGGACGTTTTAATGATGCGTTTGAAAAACGTTTGGCAGAATTCTTGGGAGTGAAATACGCGCTGACCACTAACTCTGGCTCGTCAGCCAATCTGCTGGCATTCTCCGCGCTAACTTCGCACAAGCTTGGTGATCGCGCCATTCAAGCAGGAGACGAGGTGATTACAGTCGCGGCGGGTTTCCCCACCACGGTTAATCCCATTCTGCAATGCGGCGCGGTTCCTGTTTTCGTGGATGTGTATCTACCTACCTACAACATCGACCCTGCCAAAATTGAAGCGGCTATCGGCCCAAAGGTTAAGGCCGTCATACTCGCTCATACACTGGGTAACCCATACACGTTAGACGCCATTGTAGCGCTTGCCAAAAAACATAGGCTCTGGTTAGTTGAAGATTGCTGCGATGCATTGGGATCAAAGTACAATGGAAAGTTAGTAGGTACCTTTGGTGATATCGGCACTTTAAGCTTCTATCCCGCGCATCACATTACTATGGGCGAAGGCGGCGCGGTGTTTACCAATAACCATGAACTTAAAGGAATTGTCGAATCTTTCCGTGATTGGGGGCGAGATTGTTATTGCGACCCGGGTAAAGATAATACCTGCGGCAAGCGCTTTATGTGGAAATTGGGTGACTTGCCGCAAGGTTATGACCATAAATACACCTATTCCCACTTGGGTTACAACCTCAAGATCTCAGACATTCAGGCTGCCTGCGCTTTGGCGCAGATGGACAGGTTGGGCGATTTCATCGCTGCTCGCAAATATAACTTTGCCTACCTAAAAGCTGGCCTGAATAGTTGCGAAGAGTTCCTGATGTTGCCAGAGGCCACACCAAACAGCGATCCGTCTTGGTTTGGTTTTCCCATCACCATACGCGACACGGCCGGAATAAATCGAGTGGATTTATTGCAATACCTTGATCAATATAAAATTGGAACGCGCCTCCTATTTGCCGGCAACCTAACGCGCCAGCCCTATATGAAAGGCAGAAACTTCCGCGTGTCCGGTGAGTTGACCAACACCGACACCGTAATGAATAACACTTTCTGGATTGGTGTTTATCCCGGCTTGAGCGAAGACATGCTCGACTTTGTGATTAAAAAAATTGGTGAGTTCTTTGGTGTGGGTTTATGACAAGCAAAATGGCACTGACCACTGCCGACACCGAGGGGCGCCTATATGGCTGAGATTCTGCTGTAGAAAGGCTACATGACGTAAAGCGCCGTACCTCCTTGTTGAATGCTTACCGAATCGACCACCTGCATCGAGGCAGCACGTCAGCAACTGCAATTTTATTTTGCACTAAGGGAATATGATCGATTCAAACTGATCGATCTGCATTGTTCATAAAGTGCAACAAAACGAGATATACAACCTTGCTGCGCAAAGCCACACTGCTGTGTCGTTTAGGGGGCTGGCGTACACGTCAAATTCGATACACTGCGTGAAGTTCGATGGCACACCCTTTTATGTTTTCTAAAGTGCATCGGACCGCGCCGACGCTTGTTGACTATCCGGTTGAACCACAGATCACAAGCGAGTCTGGGGGTTGGCGCACACGCGGAATGTCAGCGACAAGCGACCCTCAGCCATTGGTCAGTATCGTGACGATTGTGTGTAACGGCGCGACGACAATTGGACGCGCAATGAAGAGCGTGCTCTCGCAGGAATACCCGAAGATCGAATACATTGTCATAGATGGTGGATCAACGGATGGTACGCTGGATGTTATCCGCTCACAGGACGAGCGTATTGCAGTTTGGGTAAGCGAGGCAGATGCAGGCATCAGCGACGCCTTTAACAAGGGTATCGCGTACGCTCACGGGCATATCGTAGGTATCCTTAACAGCGATGACTGGTACGAGTCTGGCGCAATTAACGCGATCGTCCATGCGCTTGTGGAAAGTGGCGCCGACATCGCGTATGGCAAGCTTCAATATTGGGATGGCAACCGCAGGACCTATCTGGTCACCGGCGAGGCAAGTCTCCTTGGCAAGGGAATGACGGTCGGTCATCCAACTGTTTTCGTGCGACGTGCCTGCTACGAGCGATTCGGGTTGTTCCGCCTCGATTTCCGACAGGCAATGGACTATGAGTGGCTCCTCCGCGCAAAGGTGAGCGGCGCGCGATTCTGTTTTATCGACCTGTGTCTTGCCAATATGCAAGGAGGCGGGATCGGAGATCGGTACTGGCGGCAATCGCAGAGAGAGGTGGCGCGTGCCCGGGCGATTCATCTACCGAACGCGCGTGGTGCGATCCCGTATTGGACGTACCTTGGTTTGGCGATCACCAAGGGAACCATTCGTCGCGTGCTTGACGCACTCGGCTTGAGTGTGATTCGCTGGTGGAGACACCGTTATCTGTCCCGCTCTAGGATCACGCCCCCGAAGGACTGATGCCGAGCGCAGCGCCGTTTAAGGATGACGTCGCGGTCATTGTTGTGCACTTCAACGAGGGCGCGATGTCCGTGCGCCGGCGGGTTCTGGCCGAAGGCCGAGTTCGATGACCGGGTGAAGGCACGCCGCTTGTGATCCTAGACACCCTTTGCGATGGATCGAGACGAGCGGTGTCTGCTTTGTTTCAGTAAACCATGCGTTGCCAATTGCAGGAAGGTGACCTCGGAGAACGCCTCTGGCATATTTCCGCACGCGAGGTCGCGCATACGAGAACATTCCACCTCGCCGGTACCAAAGTTATCATGTTTCGAGAGGCTTCCCATTTATACCGGCTTATACCGGCTCCTCAAAGGAGGCGATACGGTGTGTGTTGGATGCGGCGGGGCTAGGCGCTATTCGTCGCGCATATCATCGCCTATTCGCTTCCATCAAAGTGGAGCACGCTTGGCCTAGGAAGGGACTGGGGATGGGGAGTAGAGGCTTGATTGGAGGTTGCGCTCGTGACTGAATTCAGATCGGATAACGGACTCACCGTCCTTGTCGTGATCGTAAACTTCAATAGCGGTACCCTGTTGCACGACGCGATCATCGGGGTCCATAAACAGACCTATCGCTCCTGGAAACTGGTGGTGGCTGACAATGCCAGCACCGATGGCTCAGCCGAGCATCTGGAAGAGATGTTTCCCAACGTTAAAGTGATTCGAAGTCCCAAAAACGTCGGGTTCGCCGCTGCGAACAATCTTGCGGTCACGAAGGCGCCAGGGGCGTCATGGATTGCCTTGCTGAATCCTGACGCTATCCCGCATTCGCGATGGCTTGAGGAACTGGTCGCGGCAACCCGCGTTCACCCAGGATTTGGTTCCTTTTCCAGTCGCACATTGACCGCTCATGCCCCGGATATCTTAGACGGCGCGGGCGATGTTTATCACGTCAGCGGAAAATATTGGCGTCGTGGCTCTGGTTGCCCGGATTCGTCGAGATATGCGGCTAAACAGGAGGTTTTCTCTGCCTGTGCTGCCGCGGCTCTTTATAGCGCCAAAGCGTGGAGCGATGTAGGAGGTATGGACGAAGACTTTTTTTGCTACGGCGAAGATGTGGACCTTGGTTTTCGCATGCAACTCGCGGGCTACCGGTGCATGTACGTCCCGACAGCACAGGCTGTTCACCATGGATCAGCCATAACTGGAAGGCACAGCAATTTTTCCGTTTACCACGGCCACCGGAATCTGATGTGGACGTACTTCAAGAACATGCCATGGCCGTTGTTCTGGTTGTACCTGCCGCAACATTTTTTGTTGAATCTAGTTACCATTGTATGGTTCGCCCTTCGCGGTCAAGGGCGCGTCATGCTCATGGCGAAGCGGGACGCGCTGAAGGGGCTTCCCCGGATATGGCGTGAGCGGAAAAAGATTCAGTCAAAACGACGTGTCAGTGCTTGGGAATTGAGACGGGTCATGGCCAAGAGCTTGTTTCGTCCCTATTTCACGCATAGGATACGGGGGATTGTAAAGAAGAACGCAGGGAAAATAGATAGATAGTATGTCAAAAAGAGGGGCAAGTTATTATTTTCGCCCTAGTTTGTGCCGGAAGGAAGGGGGATTTTGTTTCACGCTGCTATAATGAAAATTATGATGTTTCGGTTATCTTCAGGCGTCAGGTCAGGTGTAAGTCCTCGCGATAACGTTTTGATCATCCAAGCACTATCATCGGAATTTGTCCAACAGGGACCATTATGGTCGATACATACAGAATAGACAGCCACAAGCTTATTTATCATCCAGCGCGAGTCGCGCAATTGCTCGACGCGGGT
>Ga0210377_10003455_pt1 | contig 13614 bp, 10 predicted proteins | sample PLM4_65_b1redo_FD_155480 | JGI IMG/M metagenome (GOLD analysis project Ga0210377, IMG submission 155480) | Groundwater sediment microbial communities from an aquifer in East River, Colorado, USA - PLM4_65_b1 redo | ecosystem: Environmental > Terrestrial > Soil > Riparian zone | place: USA: East...
ATTCGGAGGGGATGAGATATCCCGTGTCCGCAAGGACGTGAGGGTTCAAGTCCCTCCTCCGGCACCAGCGAAATTCATGAGGGCCAGGACAACCTCCTGGCCCTTTCCATTTTCGCTGGTGCTCATGGAGGGACTTGAACGGGCGAGGATCGCCCCACTCCCGGACGAAATGCGCTCCCTGGGGTACCCCTTGTTTGCCGTCGTGGTAATCCCCGTCTGGCATGAGGGGCACCGAGCGATTTGCGAGCCCCGCCCGCGGCTGACCGATACCTTGACCGCTGGATCCCCTTCACCGAGCTCCGGTTAAAGAATTTAAATAAAGAACCGATACGTTCCCTGAGGCGGGGAGTTCGCCCGGATCAGACCACGGGGAGGGAATGGCGGGAGTGGCACTGGTCAACTGGTCGGAGCAACTGAGCGTCGGGCTGAACTCCATCGATGCGGAGCACCGGAAGTTGCTCGACATCCTCAACTCCATGCATGACGCGATGTCGAAGGGAAAAGGGAGGGAGATCGTGGGGAAGGTCCTCGATGACCTCATCCGGTACACGGTTATCCACTTCACCCACGAAGAGGAACTGATGCGGAAGCACGGATATGCGGAGTTCGAGGGCCACAGGGGAATCCACCGGGCGATGACACGCAATGTGCTGGAATACCAGATTAAACACTCCGCGGGCGCGGTCAACACGATCGACGTGATGAACTTTCTCACCGAGTGGCTGAAAAAACACATCATGGAGACGGATAAGAGATACGCCCCACACCTGGCGGAAAGAGGGGTTGCCTGAGCGATCGTGGAGGCCGATGCATGGACGTGATCAGGCTCCCCGAGGCGTAACACCCCGGAGATTCCCGCCCGTATCAAGCGAGGTTCGGCGCCCTCCCACACGAGGGTGACCGGACGGACGGGATTTGACCGATGAGGCTCCGACCGGCCAGGCATTGCTCCAAGGCATTTCACGGCCGCGTTTAACGCGGAAACACCATGTTGAATTTTCCTGCCGGGTGAATTCCAATGTTCCCCGTTTAATCGGTAAAGTTTACGGCTCCCCTTTCCGATAATAAACCAAAGGAAATCAAGGGGGGTGAACAGTGCGCCCGAGCATACGGTTCCTCGTTGTCGCCGCGGTTTTCCTGTCCGCCGTTTCCTTTTCCCGGGAAGCACGGGCGGAGAGAAAAATCGGGATCCTCATGTTCAGCGAGGAGGTCCGCTACAACGAGGCCATGACCGGGATCACGGACCGGCTGAGGGAAGAGGGTTTTTCGGAGCCGAACACAAGATTCATCGTTGAAAACGCCGGCGCAAACAAGGCAAGGGCGGCGGAGCTGGTGAAGAAATACTCGGCGGAAAAGCTGGACCTGATCATCACTCTTGGCACCTCGATGACGATTCCCGTCGCCAGGGAGATCAAGAGCGTGCCGATCGTTTTCGGGGTGGTCTACGACCCGGTGGTGGCGGGGATCGCCAGGGACTGGAAAAGTTCGGGCAACAACACCACGGGCGCGACCACGAAATTCCCCCTGAAGAAAGTTATCGACATTTTGAGGGAGTTCCGGAAGGTGGGAAGACTGGCCGTCCTCTATACGCCCGGTGAAAAGAACTCCGAGTCGCAACTCAAGGATCTGCAGGAAATTCAACGCCGGGACGGCATCCGGATCATCCCGGTTCCCCTGTCGAGAAAGGAAGACGTCGGCCAGATCCTGCCGGACGTCATGCGAACGTGCGATGCGCTGTATGTCACCGGCAGCAACTTCGTGAACAGCCATATCGCCGCGATCGCGGACATGGCGACGAAGGCGAACGTCGTCACGATCACCCATCTGGACGACCTGGTGGCGAAGGGGGTGCTTCTGGCCGTGTGCTCGGATTCCTATAAAAACGGCCGCATGGTGGGGGAAAAAGCGGTTCGGATCCTGAAAGGCGCCAATCCCTCATCGATACCCATCGAATCCCCCAAGGAACAGTACGTAATGATCAACATGAAGACCGCCAGGGCGGGACGGTTCCGGATCCCTGAGGAATTCATGAAACAGGTTTCCCGGAAAGTAGATTAGCCGCAGTGGCCACCTGACCCCGGATCGAGGCGCCATGCTCAAAGGCAAATTCAACTGGAACATCCGATTCCGGATGCTGTGCGCCATTTCGTTCGCCCTCATCCTCAGCACCATCGTGTTAAGCGGCGTCATCGCATGGAACGAAGGAGTGGCGCTCAAGAAATCCCAGGCGGCCAACGGGCAAAGCCTCGCGTCGTTTATCGCAAAGCTCAGCAAGGACGCCCTGGTCATGAAGGATGGCATCCAGCTGGACGCCATCGTGAACGAGGCGACCAAGGAAGATATCGCCTACACGCTGGTCCTTGACGAGCGGGACCGCATCCTGACCTCCCAATATGCAAGCATCAACTACCGGTCGCCCCGGTTCACCGCGACCCTTTCGGGGCTGCCGAGGGATACCGAGCTTCCGGAGATCATCGAGGCGATAAAAAAGAAGGAATCCATCAGCGAAATCTCGGTCCCCGTCATGTTCGACGTCATGCCCATCGGCAAGATCACCATCGGCATCTCGGATTACAGGATCCGCCAGCAGATCGAAATGTCCATCCTGTTCGTCATCGCCATCAACCTGGTCGTCGCGCTTGTTCTGGGAGTCGTTCTGTTCATCGCTTCGAAGAAAATCGTGCTGGACCCCATCGCGGAGCTCGCCCGCGCGACGTCCTCCCTTGGAGGCGGGGATCTCTCCGTCCGCGTGAACGTGGAAACCTCGGGGGAGATCCGATCGCTGGTCGACAGCTTCAACAAGATGCTCGGAAACCTGGAGAAGGCGACCGTCTCCAAGGAACACATGGACAAGATCATCGACAGCATGATCGACACCCTCATCGTCGTCTCGGAGGACCGTAAGATCCTTATGGCGAATTCCGCCGCCCTCGCCCTGTTGGGCTATGAAGAAAGGGAGCTCGCAGGCCGGCCGTTCGAAATCGTCATGGGGGGGGGCGGCCCGGTGAAAAGCGAAAGGATCATGGACGAGATCCTTTTGAAAGGGTTCATCGGCAACCTGGAAGCGGAGTACCGGACGAAGGACGGCCGTTGCATCTCCATGCTGTTTTCCGGCTCCATGATGCCCGGCAAGCACAACGCCACGGAGATCGTCTGCGTGGCGAAGGACATCACGAAGGTCAAGGAGCTCGAAGAAGAGCTGCAGAAGCTGCGCAAGCTCGAATCCGTCGGCGTGCTCGCCGGAGGGATCGCGCACGACTTCAACAACCTCCTCCAGGGGGTGTTCGGCTTCATATCGATGGCCGCGATCAGCATCGACGACAGGGGAAAAGCGCTCGCCGCTCTCGAGAAGGCGGAAAAGGCGCTCAACACGGCGGTCAGCCTGACAGGCCAGCTGCTGACGTTCTCCATGGGCGGGAAACCGGTGATGAAGACGGTTTCCCTCCCGTCGCTGATCGGGAATTCCGTGGATTTCGCCATGAGCGGATCCCGCTCCGACAACAGGATCGCCGTCGCCGAGGAGCTGTGGCAGGTGGAGGCCGACCCGGGGCAGATCGGCCAGGTGATCCGGAACGTCGTGATCAACGCCCGCGAGGCGATGCCGGGTGGGGGAACCGTGGAGATCTCCGTCGAAAACGTGGGCCTTTCGCCGGGCGACAACCCGTCGCTGCCGGAGGGTGGGAAATTCGTCCGGATCGCCGTCGGGGACTCCGGCACGGGGATCCCCGAGAAGCATCTGTCGAGGATTTTCGAGCCCTACTACACGACGAAACCGAAAGGGAGCGGCCTCGGGCTGGCGACGTCGTATTCCATCGTCAGGAACCACGGCGGCATGATCGACGTGAAGTCCGAAGAGGGCAAGGGCAGCACCTTCTCCGTCTACCTCCCGGCGAGCGTAGCCGGGGAAGCGTTGCCGGAGGAACCCCGTGCCGGCGCCGCCGCTCCCGCCCGGAAAGGAAGGATCCTCGTCATGGACGACGAGGAGCTGGTGAGGGACGTGGCCATGGGATTGATCGACGCTCTCGGGCACGAGGTGGAGTGCGCGGAGAACGGAGAGGTCGCCATCGAAAAGTTCCAGCAGGCCAGGAGACAAGGAAAGCCGTTCGACATCGTGATCCTCGACCTGACGATCCGGGGGGGGATGGGAGGAGAGGAAGCCATCGGCAAGATCCGCGAGGTCGATCCGGACGTCACCGCGATCGTGTCCACCGGTTACTCCGACAACCCGGTGGTCTCGGAGTACCGGTCCTACGGCTTCACCACCTACCTGAACAAGCCGTACACGATCCATTCCCTGAAGGAGAGCCTGGATTCCCTGCTTGGATCCGGAGAGGGTCAACGCGCCGTATAAGCTGCCGGCCTTCTCGAACCGGACGCCGCTACTTCGCCGATACCTCCGCGACGGCTTTCAGGATGTTGTCCGAAGTGATCTCCTTCATGCCGTACAAGGTCTTCGTCTTCCCGGTGCGCGAATCGAGCACGACCACGGAAGGGGTGCCCGGCACCTTGAACTTCTTGACGAGGGTGCTGAAATACTGCATCCCGGCCACGACGTCCACGTAATTCATCGGGACATACTTCACGCCGAGGGGGGAAACCGCCGCCTGGACATCCTCCGGCGAGGGCTCTTTCGTTTTCCGGGCAAGGGTCGCCATCGCTTCCCGGATCTCGAAATATTTCGCCTTCTCGCGGATGATGAAGGAAATGTTGTACGGAATGAAGTTGTAGGTTTCCGGGTGGACCGGGTAATCCACGAAAACCACTTTCGACTTCCGCATGGCGATCCGGACGCCCTTGAGGATCTCGGGCTCGGCGGCGCGGCACGCGGGGCAGAACCAGTCGGTGACGATGTAGACCTCCGAGCCGCTTCCCGTATCCCCGAAGGCGAAGGACGTCACTGGCAGGTCGGCGGCGACCGCGTCGGGTTTCTCCAGCCCCTTCGCGGTCACGCCCAAACCGGCGAGGAACGCGAAAAGGATCAACGCCGTCATTCCCGCAAGCCGTTTCATTACGAGATTCCTTTCTCCGCCGCGAATTCGGATCGCGACCCCGGACAATCGCTCGAGGGCGATCAACACGCACGCCGCAACGACCGAAAGGGCGATTCCGACGCACAGCAGGCACCACCTTCCAATAACATACTTCTGAATCCAGACGAATACGAATTCCGAGCCGAGCGCGCCGGAGAGCAGAACGGGAATCAGGAAACCGGAGAGTCGGAACCGGTTCCTGGTGAGAAAAGCGAGGCCGCACAAAGTGAAATATCCGACGCCGATGGGGGAGAGCGGAAATCCGAAGAGGCGGTACAGATGCGTTTCCTCGCAACCATCGGAGCAGATCCCGAGCCAGGACATGCCGGAAAGAATCCAGGCCGCGGCGATCGGCGCCGCGATCCAATACCCGCGGACCGATTTCCAGGGATCGGAAGCATCGGATCTCTCCAAGCCGGTTCCTCCCTCCGTTTCCTTCTGCCACGGGACGTTCGGGTCCGGCAATCATTGTAGCGCCGACGTCAATCTTTGAGGTACGACTTCGCGATCTCGACGCAGCGCGCGACGTCGTAATCCCGCAGGATCGTGATCCGCTGCGCCGCGAGCGACCCCTCCGCGTGGATGGACAGGATCTCCTGGTAGCCGCCGAATCCCGACGCGGCGATGTCCCGGATCAACTTCATCGCCCGGGTCCTCCGCTCCCCGGAAACGCCCTCCACCCCCCCGAGATAGTGATCCAGGTAGTGCCGCGTCGCCTCGTTTTCCCAATCCTTCCGGAACGGAGCGGTAACCAGCAAGCCGCCGGCGATGTCCTGGAGGTTCTGTACCATCAGGTGGTAGTTTCGCGCGAAATGATGCTTGGCGATGTTCGTCAGCGTGATGTTCGGCACGGCGATCCCCGGGGGGACCACCTTGTGCTCCATCGAGGCGGCCACGAGCAGGCCGCGCGTCGTCTCGGTCCAGGCGATGAGCTCCATGATCTTGTCGCGCACGTGGGTCACGCCGGACACCCCGTTGTACTCCGCGATCAACTGCGCCGCCCCGATGAACAATTCGCACATCGGCAGCTTGTACGAGGCCGCCGTAAACCGGTGGAACTCCACGAACGTATTCGCCAGCGCCCCGGCGTACCGCCACTCCCCGCACAGGAACACCCGTTCCCAAGGGACGAACACATCGTCGAAAACGGTGACCGTGTCCACCATCTTCAGGTCCGTGGTGACGGGGTAGTCGAACCGGTTCCCCCCCGGAGGACTGGAGACCCCCGCGATCAGCTTCAGGCCCGGGGTCGCCACCGGGATGGCGAAGCTGACGGCGTAGTCGGCGTCGGACTCCGCCATCGCGCGGGTCGGCAGGACGATCAACTCGTTGGCGAAGGGAGACGCCGTGGTGTGGGCCTTCGCCCCCCGGACCACGATGCCGTCCTTGCGGCGGTCCACCACGCGCACGTAGACGTCCGGGTTGCTCTGTTCCGAGGGACGTTTTCCCCGGTCCCCTTTCACGTCGGTCTGCGCCACCGCGAAGCCCAGGTCCTGCGCCCGGCACGCGTCGAAATAGCTCCGGACCTTCGGGAGGACGGACGTACCCGCATGGCGGTCCATGTGGTCGGCGACGATGTGCAGGGCGAACAGCGCGTCGGTCCCGATCTCCTTGATGAGGGGCGGACCCCCGGTGACCCGCGACCCCGCGGCGATCAGCTCGCGGCGCTTCAGCAGATCCTCCGTGGTTTCCGGGATCTTGTAGAACCGGCTGTACGCCTCCCCGGTCCGCGGGTCCGTGCAGACGGCGAGATCCCGGTGGGCGGGATCCTCGGCCAGCTTGTAGTCGATCCCGGCGAAGGCCATCCCGACCCCCAGGACCGGATGGACCGTGACGTCCGGGACCCGCTCCCCGTCGAAATACACTTCCCTCCCGTCGCGCAGGCTCTCCTTGTGCCGGTCGAACGATCTCAGTCCCATGGACGCATCCCTCCCCATCCCGCTTCCCGACGGGATCCAGCGCGGCGCATTTCTTCGATTCCGGGAGGCTGTCGGACGGTTCGGCGGCCTGCTCTGCGTCGGAGCCGGCAGGCGCGCCGGGTCACGCTTCCGGCAATATGACGACTTTCCCCTTTACCTGACGCTGGAACAGCCGCCGCATCGCGCCGGCGGCTTCGCCCAGCGGCACCCGTTCGCTGATGGAAGGCTTCACCTTGCCGTCCGCGAACCATTCCATCAGCTGCCTCACGTTGCGCAGGTGGCCTTCGGGGTCATGCTTGACCGAATCGCCCCAGTAGACGCCGACGATGGAGCGCTCCTTGAGGAGAGCGAGGTTGATGGGAATCCTCGGAATTTCCCCGGCGGCGAAGCCGACCACCAGGAGACGCCCGCCCCACGCCGTGGCGCGAAGGGCGTTCTCGGTGTAAGGGCCACCCACGGGATCGAGGACCATGTCCACGCCCACGCCGCCCGTCAGCTCCTTGACGCGACCGCGCAGGTTCCCGGAAGAGTAATCGATCGTCTCATCGGCCCCCCGTTCCCTGCAAAGGGCCAGTTTCTCCTCGCTGGAGGCGGCCGCGAGAACCCGGGCGCCCATGGCCTTGCCGATCTCGACCGCCGCCAGGCCGACGCCGCCCGCGGCGCCCAGCACCAGCAAGGTTTCGCCCGCCTTGAGACGGCCCCTGTCCCGCAGGGCGTGGAGGGATGTTTCATAGGTGAAAAGGAACGAGGCGCCGGTTTCGAAGTCCATCCCCGCGGGCAGCGGCGTCACCCATCCGGCGTCCACCGCGCACTCCTCGGCGAAACCGCCCCAGCCGGCGACGGCGCTGACCCTGTCGCCCGCCCGGAAACCCCGCACCTCCGTTCCGGCCTCGACGACCACGCCGGCGACCTCGGCGCCGGGCGAAAAGGGAAGCGGCGGCTTCACCTGGTATAGGCCCTGCGCCATCAAGACATCGGGGAAGTTGAGCGAGGCGGCCTTTACGTCGATCAGGACCTGGCCGGCGCCTGGGCGCGGGGACGCGATCTCCCGTATCTCAAGACGTTCCAGCGGACCGAAGGCGGTGCACAGCAGCGCTTTCATGCTTTCCTCACGGGGCGATCCTCCCCGGCCCTTTCCGCCGAAGGTTACCCTCTGACGTCACATCTTCGATAGAAATACGAACAGCATTATCGACAACAGGGCAAGAATCCACAGGCCGGACGGTATTTCACCGACCCTCCCGGTGCATACCTTCAGAAAAACGTAGGTAATTATGCCTGACGTCATCCCAACCCCTATGTTATAGGTGAAAATAATAAGTACTATCGTCAAAAAAGCCGGGATCAGTTCCGTCAGATCGTTGAAATCTATTCGAATGATGGGCTTGATCATAAACGATCCGACGACTACCAGGGCAATGCCATAAGCGTGGGGTGGTACGATCGTAAAGAGCGGGGCAAAAAAGAGCGACAGGGCAAACAAGGCTGCCACTACAAGTGCGGAAAAGCCGGTTCGCCCACCCTCTTCAATGCCGGCGGCCGATTCGATATACGCGCCGGTGGTGCTGGTACCCAGGAGCGGCGCGGCCATGGTAGCCAGTGCATCGGCCAGCATGGGGCGCTCGATTTCCGGCAGGTTGCCGTTTTCATCCAGCAGGTCGGCCCGCATGGATAGTCCGATCAGGGTACCTATCGTATCCAGGAAGGCCATGATGAAGATCACCATCACCACCGGAAAAAAACGGAGGGTCAGGGCGCCGGCGATATCCAGCTTGAACAGGATCGGTTCGAGGGATGGCGGCAGGCTGACAATGCTTGCGGGCAGTGGCGTAATCCCGGCAATCATCGATCCGATGGTGGCGGCAATAATGCCTATAACCAATGCACCGCGCACTCGGCGGGCCATCAATACCACCACCAGCATGAAACCGGCAACAGCCAGCAGAACGGAAGGCTGGGAGATGTTTCCCAGACGTACCGGCGCCCCCGACACACCCAGCGCCACCAGGCCGGTCTCGTTCAGGCCGATAAAGGTCAGAAACAAGCCGATCCCAACCGCGAAACTGGCCTTGAGGGACATGGGGATCGACTCGGCCAGCCAACCGCGGATTTTGAAGACGGTCATCAGCGCGAAAATCAAACCCGCGATAAACACGGCGCCTAACGCGCCCTGCCAGGTATAGCCCATCACCTTGACCACCACGAAGGCGATAAAGGCGTTCTCACCCATGTACGGAGCAACTGCGAAGGGACGCCGTGCCCAGAGCGCCATAATGGTCGTCCCTGTCACCGCCGCCAGGATGGTGGCCGTTACCGACGCACCCCGTGGAATGCCGGCGTTCTCCATGATGGCCGGGTTTACGATGATGATATAGGCCATCGTCAGGAACGTGGTCACCCCGGCCAGCGTTTCCCGACGATAACTGGTGTTATAGCGTTTGAACTCGAAAAAAAGATGCATCCGCTTTGATCCTTTTCCCGCGGAGATCAGTGGCCCATTGTAGCGGCTTCTCGGGGAAATGGCGGGAAGGATGGCTTGAGCGCGTATCTTATCTCATCACCGCACCTCGATCCTCCCCTTCATCCCATGTTCGTCGTGCCCCTTGGCCGTGCAGTGGAGATCGAAGACCCCCTTCCGTGCCGGCACAAGAAACCACTCCAGCACCTTCCCGGGATACACCTCCACCGCCGTGAAGGAGGGCGCCTTGATCTCGCCGTCGGAGCCCTGGATCTTCCTCGTCGCGATCGCCTTGAAGAACTGCTCCGCCACGAAGTAATGCGCCTCCTTCCCGCTATTTTTCAGCACGAGGCGGGTCGGGACCCCCTCCTTGAGGACGACCGGCGAGGGAGAGAACGCGTACTCGGTCATCACGACGGTGACGGTGTCCATCTTCGACCAGTCCGCTCCGGTGAGCGCCTTGGCGAGATCCGGGCCCTCCGCGGGGATCGCGGAAGACGTAAAGAGAACAAGGGAGAGCACAACCACGGACGGAACGAGGGACTTCACGCGCGCACCTCCTGAAGACGGGACTTGCCGCTTACTGTGTTGGATGGTCCGCAGGGGCACACGATTCTCGCATCCCGCGGGCCGATCCGATCTCCCGGAAACGCGAATATTTTCCTGGGGCGCGGTCGTCTAATCTTCAGGGACCGAAGGGGAAACGGGCCACCGGCCGCGGGGAGGAAAAGACGATGGAATCGAAACGCTGGGTTGTACTAGGAATTTTTTCGGCGCTCCTCTCCGGCCTGGCGCTTCCGGCCGGCGCCGCCGAAGGCCGGCAGGACGAGGGAGGGATCCCATCGTATGCCTTCGCGCGCCTTACGATCGAAAAAGGCACCGCCTGGGTCCGAACCGGCGATTCCGGGGATTGGCAGGAGTCCGTCAGCAACTTCCCGCTGGTGGAGCAGTCCCGGGTGAGCGTTCCGGAGGGGTCCGAGGCGGAGATCCGGTTCCGCGGGAGCCAATCCCTCGTTTTGCGGGGCGGATCCGAGGTGGACATCCGGCAACTGGGTGAAAAGGAGGTTTCCTACCGGCTTCGGAGCGGGGAGGCGGAGCTCTCGCTTCCGGCGGGGAACTTCGCCCCCGTCCGTGTGACCGTTCCCGGAAACCGCGATATCCGGGCGGACGCGCCGGGCAGGTATTCGCTGTCCACGGACGGTGCGACCACCCGGTTCGCAGTCTCCTCGGGGGCCGGGGCCGTGATCGGCACGGAAGGTTCCCCGATCGCCGTACAGGCGGGCGAGGAAGCGACCGTCGGGCGCGAGGTCCGGATCAGCCGCGTCGACACCGCGCCGCCGAAAACCGCGCCGGAAGAACCGAGGGGGACCGGGCACGGGATGGAGGCGGGGGTCCCGCCCGAAGTGGACGACGAGCTCCGGTCCTACGGCGAGTGGGTCTCCACCCCGGAATACGGGCGCTCCTGGCGGCCTTACGTGGAAGACGGGTGGGAACCGTACTATTACGGACGGTGGACCTGGGTCTCGCCGCACGGTTGGACATGGGTCGGGTACGAGCCTTGGGGCTGGTGGCCGTACCACACCGGCTGGTGGTGGCCGTCGCCGGTGTTCGGATGGGTGTGGAGCCCGTTCAACTCCTTCGTCTCCTTCAACTTCGCGTTCGGCCATTCCGTCTTTCACGGGCATCACGCCCGTTTCTTCCCCGCGAACGTTCGATTCGTCGGCAGGGACCGGTTCGTCCGTTGGGTGCCGGAGCGGCCCGGCAGGGTCGCCTCCCGCACCCTCCAGCGCGGGGATACGCGCCTCGCGCGGTGGGACCGGCCGGTCGGCCGCGGGTCGGTGATGGTGCGCAACAATGGCGGAGCACCGGTGGCGTGGGAAGGGCGCGGCGGAAGGACGCCGGTCACCGCGAGCGGCCGCGGAACGCGGGCGCCGGGGGAACGCCGTGGTTTCGCCGCTTCCTCCGGCTCCGCGGGGCGTGACGGCGGCGCCGCCGTTCGCGGTCCGGACACCCGAAGCAGGGCCTCCGGTACCCCGTCGGCGCGGTCGGGCAACCGGGGAGACCGTCCCCCGGCGCTCCGGCGCGGCGAGGGCGGGCGGTCGTTCTCCAGGGACGGCGGCCGGATGTCCGGAACCCCCGCCGTCCGGACGGGTCCGGGGCGCTCCTTTGTGGAGCGCACGCCGGCCAGGCATACCGGCGACGCTTCCCGGGGCGGCACCGACGGCCGGTTCCAGCGCAACTCCGCGGCCGTTGGTAGCCGTGGATCCGGCCAGGGCTTCCGGAGCCCCGCGAGCAGCGGTCTCGGCGGCGGGGGCCGCGGTTCCGGGGGCGCCCGCGGCGCCCGGTAAGCCAGGTTCAGGGCACGCCGCCCGCGCCGTGGAACCGGCGGATCAAACCGCCCTCCTGCCGCGATCGACCGGGGTCACTTGACCGAGAGCAGCTCCACCTCGAAGACCAGCGTGGCGTTGGGCCCGATCGCCTGCCCGGCGCCCCTCTCGCCGTAGGCGAGTTTGGACGGCACGAACAGCTGCCACTTCGCTCCCTCTTTCATCAACTGGAGCGCCTCGGTCCAGCCCGCGATCACCCCCGAGACCGGGAACGTCGCCGGCTGGCCGCGCTTGTAGGAACTGTCGAACTCCGTCCCGTCGATCAGCGTCCCCTTGTAATGCGTCGTCACGTTGTCGGAGGTCTTCGGGCTTTTCCCCGTTCCCGGCGTGATCTCCCTGTACTGAAGCCCGCTTGGAAGGACCTTCACGCCCTCCTTCTTCGCGCTCTCCGCAAGGAACTTCTCCCCTTCGGCCTTGTTCTTTTCCGAGAGTATTTTCATGGCCTCCGCCTGCTTCGCCATCAGCGTCTTCTGGAAGTCCGCGAGCGCCTGGCGCGCCCGATCCTCGGTGAGAATCGTCTTCCCTCCGCCGTAGCTGTCCTTCAACCCTTTCGCGAGCAGGTCCGGGTCCACCTCGACGGATCCCCGCCTCAGGTTCCCGCCGATGTCCATCCCGATGCTGTAGCTGATCTTCTCCTTGTCGGTTTTCAGCTCCGGGGCGTCCGCCGCGAACGACGCCCCCGCGAGCGCGGCCACGCCGCACAAAGTCATCGCAAGCCGTATCTTCATCCTTGCCGCTCCTTTCCGTCGAACACCCGGTCTCTCGGTCCGTCCTGTGATTTTACACGCCGCTCCACCGAACCGAAAGCGGATTCCCCTGTGCCGGTGCGTCTTTCCGGATCGGGACGTTTGCGGTATAACTGTTTTCCACGCGCATTGACTTTCCCCGCGCGCCGAAGGAAACGGTGTCCGGGGAGGACGGGAAGGGAGAGGGGATGCAGATCACGGTGGCACAAGCGCCGGAAAACCGCAGGAGGCGGAAGCCGGACAGCGGCGAGAAGCTCGGGTTCGGGAACCTTTTCTCGGACCACATGTTCCTGATGGACTACTCGCAGGGAACGGGTTGGCGCGACGCCCGCATCGTCCCGTACGGACCGCTGTCGCTCGCCCCATCCGCCATGGTGCTGCACTACGGGCAGGAGATCTTCGAGGGGATGAAGGCGTACTACGCGCGGGACGGCGCCGTCTGTCTCTTCCGTCCCGACCGGAACGCGGTGCGCCTGAACCGCTCGGCGGCGCGCATGTGCCTGCCGGAGATCCCGGTCGAAGACCAGCTCGCCGCCCTGCGGGCCCTGCTGCGGCTCGACCGGGAATGGATCCCGAAAGGCGAGGGGGCCTCCCTGTATATTCGCCCCACGATGATCGCAACCGAAGCCGGGCTGGGCGTCCGCCCGTCGGCGGAGGTCCTGTTTTTCATCATCACCGGCCCGGTGGGGGCGTACTACGCGCGGGGGTTCGACCCCGTCCGCATCCTCGTCGAGGAGACGTACGTGCGGGCGGCCCATGGCGGGACGGGGGAAGCGAAGACGGGCGGAAATTACGCTGCGAGCCTCCTCGCGGCGAAGAACGCGAAGGCGCTGGGGTTCGACCAGGTCCTCTGGCTGGACGCCGGGCACCGGCGCTTCGTGGAAGAAGTCGGGACGATGAACATCTTCTTCGTGCTCGGCGGCGAACTGGTCACCCCCCCGCTCTCCGGCTCGATCCTGCCCGGGGTGACGCGGGACACCGTCCTCGCGCTCGCGCGGGAGTGGAAGATCCCGGTGGCGGAGCGCCCCGTGGAGATCGAAGAGGTCCTGAACGGGGCCGCGGACGGTACGCTCT
>Ga0210377_10003456_pt1 | contig 13613 bp, 18 predicted proteins | sample PLM4_65_b1redo_FD_155480 | JGI IMG/M metagenome (GOLD analysis project Ga0210377, IMG submission 155480) | Groundwater sediment microbial communities from an aquifer in East River, Colorado, USA - PLM4_65_b1 redo | ecosystem: Environmental > Terrestrial > Soil > Riparian zone | place: USA: East...
CTTCTCGGCGGCGGCGCCGCCGCGGGAATCGGGCTCGCCGCCGGGGGTGGAGGGGACGCGGCACCCACGAACCCCACGACCACCACCACGACAACCACCACGACGACCACCACCACGACGACCACCCTGCCACCCGCCTCGTGCCGCTACGGCATGTCCCCCGAGACCCAGGCCGTCGCGGCCGCCGGGGGCGTGGGAACGTGCAGCGTGACGGCGTCACCGGAGGGCTGCGGCTGGAACGTGGAGAGCACGGACGCCTGGCTCACGATCACGAACGGTGGGCGCGGCGTCGGAAACGGCGCCGTGCGCTGGAGCGCGGCGCCCAACGCCCAAGGAAAACGCAAGGCGCGTCTTCGCCTCGTCGAGAACGGGGAGGTGCGCTGCGAGATCGAGCAGGCCGGCGCGAACGGCATTGCCGCGCCGGCTTCCACGGTGTCGTGGTCGAGCCAGCTCGACGTCCCCGGCGGAGCCGGCCAGGTCGTGCTCAACGGCCTCGCGGCGTTCTTCCAGGGTCAGGGCCGCGCCGCGGCCTCGGCCGCGACCCGCCCCGGCACCGGCCCCGGGAGGATCGAGGGCCATCTCGTCACCGCCGCGGGACGACCCGGCACGTGGCGCTTCGACATGGGAGGCGCCGTCGAGCCCGGGAGCCTCCGCGTCGTCGCCGGCGACGTGGTCTCGATCGGCGCCTCCGCCGTCGTCTTCCGGATGTCCGGCCGGGCGGGGGAGCGCATCGTCTTCGCCTTCCGGACGAGGTAGGCGCGGGGTCCGCCACCGAGGCGGTCAGGACAAGGAAGCCCATGGCCGGCCGCTTGTCTTGACGATATGCATGCACATGCATGAGAATGAACCATGCGCACCACGATCGAAATGAAGGATGAGCACCGGGCAGCTCTGCTCGAGATCGCTGCTCGGCGCCGGCTCAAGGGGTTCTCGGTGCTGGTCGAAGACGCGGTCGCGTCCTACCTCAAGGCAGATGCGGCGAGGAGGGCCCGGCGCCGAGAAGCCCTGGCCCTGAAGGGAAGCCTGTCGCGGGCTGAAGGCGAGCGGTTTCGAAAGCAGGCCGGCGCGCTGCGGAGGTCCTGGCGTTGATCGTAGCCGACACCGATGCCCTGATCGACTTCCTCTCCGGTCATGAGCCGGTTGCCTCCCTCGTGGCCTCCGCGATTGCTGCCGAGGAGGGCATGGCGACGACCGTCGTGTCCCGCTTCGAGCTCCTCTCCGGGGTGCGGACCCCAAAGCAGGGGCGTGCGGTTGGGAGGCTGCTCGAGGCGCTCTCGACGCTGGCCCTCGACTCCCCGGCCGCCGATCGTGCCGCCCAGGTGCGGCGTGACCTCGAGAAGGCGGGCGTCCCGATCGGCATGGCGGACAGCCTGATCGCCGGAATCGTGCTCGAGCACGGTGGGCGGCTGCTGACACGGAACCAGCGGCATTTCGAACGCGTGGAGGGCCTCCCTCTCGTATAGCATCGATGCTGTTTGCGGTTGGCGGCTCGTCAGACGGCCGTCAGGCGATTCCCGGATCGCTCGGCAGGGGGGCAGACCAGTCGACCCGCTCGCCGAGGCTCGACATCGCTGCACGCCAGAAGCCGGGGAAGGGCAGGGGCACGCGTCCGACGACGCCGAGGATCCGACGCCGCAGATGCGGGTCGCTCGCCGCCAGCGCGTAGAGCTCACGCCACGCCGCGAGATCGCCGCGGTCGAGGACCTGGGCCAGCATCTCATCGCTGTCGAGGTCCAGCCGGCTGCGGTTCCAGCCGATGACGGCGCGCTCCAGGGCACGCGTGCTCATGGCCGACCTCCGCTCAGGTGGGCCCGGGCCAGCACGCTCGCCCAGTGCCGTCCCCGGGCGGCGAGATGCGCCCAGTCGTTCCACGGAGCGACGAGGCCCTTGTAGCTGCGAAGGTCCACCGCCGGCGCGTCCGAGGGCGCGGCGGCGCCGAGCCGCTCGACGACCTCGGACAGGGCTGAAGCGCCGCCCGCCTGGGCGTACAGCTCGTCGAAGCGCGCGAAGGCCGCGGGCACCGCCGCCTCGCCGAGCCGTTCGAGCAGGACCACCGTGTCCAGGTAGTCCCGCACCGTGTGGCGCGTCGCCAACAGCCAGGCCTTGATCCGTGCCATCTCCGCGAGCATCGGGACCCGCAGCCCATCGACGACCTCGGTCTCGAGCGCCTGGGTGCGCCGGAGCTGGCGGATGCCCGTCATGATGCCGTCGAGCCGTCCGAGAATCGGCACCGGCCGCTGCACGCGCGAGGTTTGCCACCCGGCGGCCGCCTCGAGCGCGGCGAGCACGGCGTCGAAACGCGGGCGCAGGTCCTCGAGCACGTGGTCGCCGTCCAAGCTCTTCCGGTGACCGGCATGCAGCGCGGCGGCCGTGCCGCCCACCAGCACGGCGCCCGGCACGAGCGACTGCAGGTGCCGCTCGGCGGCTAGCAGGCGCTCCCAGTCCGGCAGCTCCTCGGGTCCCACGCCGTGATTGTAGCGCTCCGCCCTGGACGGCGCTCACCACTCCGGCGGCTTCGCCCAGCCGGGGAAGGGGCCGAGGGTCCGGGGCGATGAGGTGTACGCCGTGGACCTCTAGGGGCTCTTTCGGATTCCCTTCTCCGCGAGGTCGAGGACCAGCTTCGACGCGACGCCCTCGCGGACCGTGAGCTTGCGCTGGAGCGGCTCGTAGTCGGGGTGCAGCACGCGCACGGTGTGGGACCCCGGGGCGAGCCGCAGCTCGCGCATGGAGACGCGGCCGATGGAGCGTCCGTCGACCGTGACCTCGGCCTCGGGGACGATGAGGAGCGTGAGGGTGCCGCCCCCCTCCGCCGTCTCGACTCCCGCGGGGGGTTCCGGCGTCGGCGTCGCGGGCTGCGGCGAGGGGTCAGGCGGAGCGGAGGGCGTCACGCTCCAAAGGGTGCCGGGAGGCGCCGGCTCGTGCGCGCGGGCTGCGGCGGCCGTTGCCCGGCCGGTCGCCGTCGAGGCCCGCGGGTCGGCGCCCGCCGCCGGGGTTCCTCCCTCCGGCAATCGAGTCGGAGCGGGGAGCGTCGCTGGCGACGTCGGGGAGACAGCCGTCGCCGGGGGCGTCTGCGTCTTCGTGGGGAGTCGCCAGAGGCCGCTCCCTCCCGTCGCGGCGACGACGCCGACGGCCAGCGCCGCGAGGGCCACCCAGGGCCCGAGCTGCCACGCCATCGACGTCCGCGGCACGATCCTACCGGGTCGCCGCTTCAAGGGCGTCGGCAGCGCAGTGGTCTCGGGCGAAGGGGGGGCGGCCCCCGGAGAATGGGCGCCGCGGGCCTCGCGGAGCGCGTCGATGAAGGCCGCGACGCTCTCGTACCGCCCGGCGGGATCCTTCGCGAGGGCGACCCGCAGGACGTGGACGAGGGAATCGGGGATGCGTGCCACGTCGACGGGCGGGGGCTCGCGCTGATGCATGTAGAGCGTGGCCAGCGGCGTCTCTCCGCGGAAGGGCGGCCGCCCCGCGAAGACCTCGAAGACGACGCAACCGAGGGAATAGATGTCGCTGCGGAAGTCCACTTTGCCCCCGGCCCCTTGCTCCGGGCTCATGTACTCGGGTGTGCCGATCACGCCCGAGCCGGTGAACCCCGTGGTGTCGGCCGCGGCCTCCTTTGCGATGCCGAAGTCCATGAGCTTCACGACCCCGCGCCCGTCCACCATGATGTTCGAGGCCTTGAAGTCGCGGTGGATGATGCCGTGCTCGTGGACCGCTCGGAGCCCCTGGGCGATCTGCAGGACCAGGTCGTAGGCCTCGTCGTGGGAGAGGGAGCGGGCCTCGAGGTACTCCTTCACGTTGACGCCCTCGATGTACTCCATCGAGATGAAGCAGAGGCCGGCGTCCTCGCCGTACTCGTGGATCCGGCAGACGTTGTGGTGACTCGCCTTGCGGGCGAGCTTGATCTCCGAGCGGAACCGCCGCGCCATCTCCGGGTCGCGGGTGTATTCGGGGCGCAGGACCTTGATGGCGACGTCCTCGTCGAGGACGCGGTCGTGGGCCTTGTAGACGCGCCCCATGCCCCCGGCGCCGAGGGGCCTCAGGACCTCGTACCGCGCGGCCAGAACGATCCCGTGGGTCAACGCGAACAGGGCCTTGCCGCAGGTGAAGCAGGCCTCGGCCGCGTCGTCGTTGTGCGATTGGCACGACGGGCAGATCATTGCGTGAGGACGATTATTGCCCGCCCCGAAGGCTCTGGGGTAATCTGTGGCCACCGAGCATGACATTCCGGCTGCCCGTGTTCCTCGGCTTGGGTTCGAACGTCGGCGACAGAGAGGGGAACCTCGGCCGCGGGCTGAGCCTCCTGGCCGGCCGCGGATTCAGCGTGACCGCCCTCAGCTCCCTCTACGAGACCGAGCCCGTCGGCGGGCCTCCCCAGGGCCCGTTCCTGAACCAGGTCGCGCGGGGCGAGACGTCCCTCACTCCCGAGGAGCTGCTCTCGGCTTGTCTGCGCACCGAGAGCGACCTCGGCCGCGCCCGGGACGTGCGCTTCGGCCCTCGCACCCTCGACGTGGACCTGTTGCTCTTCGGCGACCTCGTCCGTGATTCCCCCGACCCGGTGCTCCCGCACCCGCACCTCCACGAGCGCCGCTTCGTGCTCGTTCCCCTGGCAGAGGTCGATCCGCGGGTGCGCCACCCGCGACTGGGCCTGACTGCCGAGGAGCTCCGCGACCGCTGCCCGGACACGTCGCGGGTCGTGGTGCACGTGCAGGCGGGGGCCCGGTCCTGATGCCGTTCCACTACATCGCCGTGGAAGGGCCCATCGGCGTGGGGAAGACCTCGGTGGTGGAGCGCCTCGCCGAGCGGCTCGACGCCACCACGGTCCTCGAGGAGTGGGGGCAGAACCCGTTCCTCAAGCTGTTCTACGACGGCAAGACGGGGGCCTCGTTCCAGACCGAGCTGTTCTTCCTGCTCTCGAGGTACCGGCAGCAGCAGGAGCTGCTTCAGAGGAACCTCTTCTCGCAGGTGACCATCTCCGACTATGTCTTCGAGAAAAGCAAGCTCTTCGCCTGCCTGAACCTCGACGACAGCGAGCTGCTCATCCACGAGAAGCTCTACGGCCTCCTGACCGAAGGCGTGCCGAAGCCCGACCTCGTGGTCTACCTCCAGGCGCCGACCGACGTCCTCATGAAGAGGATCCGCGCGCGGGGGCGTCCCGAAGAGACGTCCCTCTCGGAGGAGTACCTGGCCGAAGTCAACCGCGCGTACAACTATTACTTCTTCCATTACGGCCTGACGCCCCTCCTCGTCGTGAACACGGCCGGCGTGGACTTCGTCAAGCGCCCCGAGGACCTCGACGACCTCTTGAAGCAGATCAAGTCCATGGGCAAGGGCACCCAGTACTACGTGCCGATGGGCTCGAAGGGCTGACGGAGCCCTCGGGGTCGCTTGACCTCGGCAATGGGCTTTGCCATGCTCATCCCCGGGTTTCCGATGCGTCCGTCCCTTCGGCGTTCGCCGCAACAGCTCGCGCTCCCCTTCGATACGCCCGTCTGGAACTCCGCGAGCATCGAAGCTGCCCTCGTGCGCGAGGCGGGGCGACCGGTGCGCCTCACGCTCACCGAGAACAGGTCGGTGCTCCTCTCCTTCCGGCGCGACAAGGGCACGGTCCTGGTCCGGCTCCACCAGATGTTCCTTCACGCGCCTCCAGGTGTGGTCCGGGCGGTGGCCCGCGGCATCTCGCGCCGCAGCCGCAAGGCCGACGGCGCGGTGCGACGCTTCATGAACGAGAACCTCCACCGCGTCCAGAAGGTGAAGCGCCCGCTGCCGGCTCTCGTGACGCTGGGGCGCGCCCACAACCTGGAAGGAGTCTACCGGCGGCTGAACGAGCGCTTCTTCGACGGCGGCCTCTGCGTCCCGATCACGTGGGGGCGCGGGAGCGGGCGAGCGCGTCGCGGAGGGCTCACCTTCGGCAGCTACGACCCGGTCCTCGGCCTCATCCGCATCCATCCCGTCCTCGACCGCAGCGAGGTGCCCGCCTACTTCCTCGAGAGCGTCGTCTACCACGAGATGCTCCATCACCACATGGGCGGCGTTCCCGATCGCGCGGGTCGCACCGTCTATCACTCCCGGGCCTTCCGCGCCGCCGAGGCGCGCTACCCGTCGCACCGCGCCGCGCTGGCCTGGGAGAAGGAGAACCTGCCGCACCTCCTCCGGGCCAGCCAGGAGCTCGACCGAAAGCGGAAAGCCCAGGCGGCTGCCGCCCGGCGCGGATGAAGCACCTCAGACGGCTGGCGCCATACCTGCGGCGCCATGGCCGCGGCATGGCGTGGGGCCTCCTGTGCCTCCTGCTCACCACCGCCTTCTCCGTGGCCTCGCCGTGGGTGTTGCGCTACGCCGTCGACGATCTCGCCCTCAAGGTCACCCGCGAGAAGCTGTTCCTCTACTCGGCCTCGATCGTCGCGCTGGTGGCGATCGAGGGGGTCTTCCGCTACTACATGAGGGTCGTGCTCATCGGCGTCAGCCGGGAGATCGAGTACGAGATACGGAACGACGTCTTCCGGCACCTGACCCGGCTGGCCCCACGCTACTACCAGACCCACCGCACCGGCGACATCATGAGCCGCGCGACCAACGACATGTCGGCCGTGCGGATGGTGCTGGGCCCCGGCATCATGTACACGGCCAACACCGTCGCGACTTTTCTCGGGACCATCGTCCTCATGGCCACCATCAGCCCGCGGCTGCTGGCCCTGGCCCTCCTGCCGCTGCTCCTCGTCTCGGTCCTCGTCCACCACTTCGGCCGGAAGATCCACGACCGCTTCGAGCAGGTGCAGGAGCAGCTGTCGAACATGACCGCCCTCGTCCAGGAGAGCCTCTCCGGCGTCCGCGTGGCCCGGGCCTACGTTCAGGAGCGCCACGAGCTCGAACGCTTCGAGGAGTCGAACCAGGAGTACCTGCGGCGCAACCGGCGCCTCATCGGGATGTTCGGGAGCCTGTACCCCGGCATCCAGTTGCTCATGGGGACCGGGGCCGCGACCGTGCTCTGGCTCGGGGGGCGGATGGTGGTGTCGGGGACGATCACGCTGGGCGAGTTCGTCGCCTTCGGGACGTACCTCACGATGCTCCACTGGCCCATGATCGCCCTCGGCTGGGTCGTCAACATCTTCGAGCGGGGCGAGGCGTCGATGGGCCGCATCCTCGACATCCTCGATGCGCCCTCCGAGATTCGCGACGAGGCCCAAGGCGGCGTCGCGGACGTCGAGGGCCAGGTGGAGTTCCGGGGCCTGACCTTCGCCTACGACGGCAGGCCGGTGCTCCAGGACATCGACCTCGACGTCCCCGCCGGCGCGACGGTCGCGATCGTCGGGCCGACAGGCTCGGGCAAGAGCACCCTCGTCAGCCTCATCCCGCGTCTCTGGGACGCGCCGCCGGGAACGCTGTTCGTGGACGGCCGTGACGTCCGCAAGCTGCCTCTCGCGACGCTCCGCGGCGCCGTGGGCTTCGTCCCCCAGGAGACGTTCCTCTTCTCCGACACCGTGGGTGAGAACGTGGCCTTTGGGGTGGCCGGAGCCGACGGCGGGGGCGTCGACGGCGACGCCGCCGAAGCCGCGGCGGAGATCGCGCAGCTCACCAAGGACGTCCGCGACTTCCCGAAAGGCTTCGAGACCTTCGTGGGGGAGCGGGGGATCACGCTGTCCGGAGGCCAGAAGCAGCGGGCGGCCGTCGCCCGTGCCCTGGCGGTGGACCCGCGGATCCTGATCCTCGACGACGCCCTCTCCTCGGTGGACACCGAGACCGAGGAGCAGATCCTGCAAGGCCTGCGGAGGGTGCGGGCCTCGCGGACCACCTTCCTCGTGTCTCATCGCGTCTCCACGGTGAAGGACGCGGACCTGATCGTGGTGCTGCGGGAGGGCCGCATCGTGGAACGCGGGTCCCACGAGGAGCTGCTCGCCCTGGGAGGCTTCTACGCCGACCTGAACCGGCGCCAGCTCCTCGAGCGCGAAGTGGAATCGGCATGACTTCCTTCCACGAGGACGATCCCCTCGCGAAGAGCTACGACTCGAAGCTGCTCCTCCGCCTGCTCACGTACCTCCGGCCCTACAAGCTCGCGGTGGGAGCGTCTTTCCTGCTGATCGTGATCATGGCCGGCCTCGATCTCGTGGGCCCGTACCTCACGAAGATCGCCATCGACCGGCACATCGCCAAGGGCGACGCCCGGGGTCTCACGGGCGTCGCGGCCCTCTACCTCCTGACCCTCCTCGCGGCTTTCGCGGTGCGCTTCGGCCAGGTCTTCATCCTGCAGATGACGGGCCAGCGGATCATGCTCGACATGCGCCGGCAGATCTTCGCCCATCTCCAGAGGCTGGAGGTCGCCTACTACGACCGGAACCCCGTCGGCCGCCTGATGACCCGTGTGACCACCGACGTCGACGCCGTGAACGAGCTCTTCACCTCGGGCGTCGTGACGGTCTTCGGCGACCTGTTCACGCTCCTCGGGATCATGGGCGTGATGCTCGCCCTCAACTGGAAGCTGGCCCTCGTCACGTTCGCGGTGCTGCCCTTCTTCTTCCTCGTGACGAACTGGTTCCGGAGGGGGGCTCGCGAGTCCTTCCGCGAGACGCGAAGGTGGGTCGCGCGGATCAACGCCTTCCTCCAGGAGAACCTCACCGGCATGTCGGTGGTGCAGCTCTTCCGGCGGGAGGAGAGGAACGTCGCCGCCTTCGCCGGGATCAACCGCAAGCACGCCGATGCCAACCTGGCCGCGATCTTCTACTACGCGGTCTTCTACCCGGCCATCGACATCCTGGCGGCCGTGGCGGTCGCCCTCATCCTCCTCTATGGCGGCGGCCGCGTGCTCACGGGGACCCTCACCATGGGCGCCCTCGTGGCCTTCGTGCAGTACTCCGAGCGCTTCTGGCGGCCGATCTCCGACCTCTCGGAGAAGTTCAACATCCTGCAGGCGGCGATGGCTTCCTCGGAGCGGATCTTCCTCCTCCTCGACACCGAGCCGAAAATCGTCCTCGCTCCCCGCCCAGCGGCGCCGCGGGTGGTGGCGGGGCGGGTGGCCTTCGAGAAGGTCTGGTTCACGTACCAGGCGCCCAGCGACGACGAAGCGACCTGGGTCCTCCGGGACATCGACTTCGCCGTGGAGCCGGGGAAGAGCGTCGCCCTGGTGGGAGCCACGGGGGCGGGCAAGACGTCGATCATCAGCCTGCTGATGCGCTTCTACGACGTGCAGAGGGGGCACGTCAGCCTGGATGGGATCGACGTGCGCGATTGGGACACGGACCGCCTCCGGTCCTCCCTCGCCCTCGTCCTCCAGGACGTCCATCTCTTCAGCGGGACCATCGCGTCGAACGTCCGGCTCGGCTCCGAGATCTCCGACGAGCGAGTGAGGGCCGCGGCCCGGGCGGTCCACGCCCACCGCTTCATCGAAGCGCTACCCCGGGGCTACGACACCGAGGTCAAGGAGCGCGGCGCGACGCTGTCGGTCGGCCAGAAGCAGCTCCTGTCCTTCGCCCGCGCCCTGGCCCACGACCCGCGGGTCCTCATCCTCGACGAGGCCACGTCGTCCGTCGATACGGAGACCGAGGGCCTGATCCAGGACGCGCTGCGCGTACTGCTCCGCGCGCGCACCGCGATCGTGATCGCCCACCGGCTGTCGACGATCCAGAACGTGGACGAGATCCTCGTGATGCACAAGGGCCGCATCCGCGAGCGAGGGACCCACCAGGAGCTGCTCGCCGAACGGGGCCTCTACTGGAGGCTGTACCAGCTTCAGTACAAGGACCAGGAGGTCGTGCCCGTGGCCTCCGGCCTCGAAGCCTCGAGCGCCTAGCGTCGCCCCGCGGGGCGAGCTACCGTCCCCTTCGCGAGGCCACCCGCTTGAACAGGCGGGTATCGAAAGGATAGCGGCTCTTCGACAAGACGCGGATGCCCGATCCCTCGAGAAGACGGGGGTTGAGCAGCACGTTGAAGGCATGCGGCGACACGGCGCTGGGTACGCGCAGGGCGAGCGTGCGGCGAGCGGCAAGCCATCGGTCGCCGATGCTGCGGGTGAGCCGCTCCGCGCTCTTCCAGCCGAGCGGCAACCGGGCCAGCGGGACCTCGTCCACGGCCACCTTCTCGGGGAAGGCGATGCGCAGCAATTGATAGTCCTTCGGCAGGTCCGCCAGAGACTCGACCTCCATGTTCACGAGAGCCTCCAGGAGCGCCCCCGTCGGCTCCTCGGCGCAATAGACCACTTCGCGGCCCCGAGAGTGCCAACGGCCGCCAGCGCGCAGGCCGCCACTGCCCTTCAAATCGGCGTGGTTGCTGATGCGCCAGAGGGAGCGACCTCCCTCAGGCAACGTATCCTTCGTCGATGGCGATCAGCTCCTCCTCGACGAGTTGGCCCCCCTCTGCCGTGACCAGCAGCTCGAACGGAGTCTGGCCGTCGAACTTGCGTTTGGGTGAGCGCAGCCATCTGAGCGCGCGCTCCTTCCCGCCGAAGATCTGCTCCGCGAGCACGACCGTCTTTCCGAAACGCGCGAGCCGCTCGGACTCGTGGGGGCGCAGCCGCTCTCCCTTGGCCTTGCGGTGGGTCAGGGTCCGGGGCGGAGCGACGACGGACACCTCGGCGGGGCGAAGATAGCCCTGGCGCACGAGCGCCTCGAGAGCCCCGACCTCGAGGCCCTCGCCGATCGCCTTCGCGAGGTCGAGGGACCCCTGCGCCGGCTTGCCCAGGCCGAGCACCGAAGACAGCTTCTTCCAGAACCGGGTGCGGCGCTCGTAGAGCGGCCGCGCCTCGCCCGCCGGGGCGCCCCTCCCGCTCTTGGCAAGTGCCGCTTCCATGACGGCATTTTGCCATACCGGGACCGACGTCGCAAGACGAAACGCCCGGGCTGTCCGTGCGTCAGGGCGTCCGCGCGAGGGTGTCCCAGACCAGCGTGGACAGGGTGCGGACCCCGAGGGGGAGAACGGACTCGTCGATGTCCCAGTCCGGGGTGTGCATCTTGGCGATGATCCCGCGGGCCTCGTTGCGGATCCCCATCTTGAGGTAGAGGCCGGGGACCCTGGCCGCGAAGGCCGCGAAGTCCTCGGCGCCCTCGATCAGCGCAGCCACACGAACCAGGGCTAGAGCCCGAGGACCGCCACGGTCTGCACGGCTGGTGGACCTTCCGACCTCCAGGAGGTCATCGCGAGGTCGCGCCCCTGGGAGAGGACCATACCCGCGTGCGCGTAATGAACGTGGTGTTCCTTCACAAGCAGGGCAAGACCGAGGCTGAGATCCTGGAGATCTATCCCGATCTCAACCGGGCCCAGGTCTACGCCGCGCTCGCCTACTACTACGACCACCCCGAAGAGATAGAGGCCGAGCTTCGTGCCGACGAGACCGCGGCCGAGCGCTACGCGCAAGAGCGAGCCGCCGATCTCGCTCGCCGCGCGGCCGAATAGTGGCCGGGCGCTTCCCACTCTACACTGACGCCGACGTCCACCTGTCGAGTCTACAGGCCGAGGCGGGCTCGGGACACGCCGCTCTTCCGTCTGGTTGAGCAGCACCTCGAGGAATTCCTGCGCGTGCACGAGGAGCGGTTCGCCAAGGTGCACGGCCCGTTGCGTCCGGTGGTCGAGCGCGTGCTCCGGGCCTTCCTCACATGCGGGCTCGTCGAGCGCGGTTTCGCACGCGCTTGGTGTGGGACGTACCGCCTGACCTACTTGATCCCGTACTCGTGTCGCGGGAGATCGTTCTCGCGACCGACGGCGCGTTCTCAGACGACGGAACGTTCCACCCCCTCGCGAACTGGAACACAGAGGCCACCTGAAGGCGGAATCATCCGGCCAGGTTCCTCACGTACTCGACCTGCTCCAGGATGGCGGCGATGGCCTCGGGCTCGTTCGCCCACTTCACTCCTATGCGCAGGACCCATACGGCGTCAGCGTGGACTTCGTACAGCAACCGGTAGCTTCCCACCAGTAGCTCGCGAATATCGGGGTCATCAAGCTCGGGTACGGAGAATCGCCGAGGGGCACGTTCCTCGTTGTCGTGCGATGCACTACAATAGACTGCGTGAGGGAAGCAGATGCAAGACCAGTTGACGGTCAGACTTCCTGAAGACTTGAGCCAGGCCCTCAAGGCGGCGTCCCGCCGGTTGCAGCGAAAGCACTCGGAGATCGTGCGGCTCGCGCTTCGCGAGTACCTGGGTGTGTCGCCGCGCGCCAGGATCCATCCCGCAGACCGCGTGCGGAGCCTGATCGGCTCGCTGGAGTCGGGCGTGCCGGACCTCGCCGAGAAACACCGCTCCTACATCCTCGAGTCCTTGCGTCGTGGCCGGTGAGCTCCTGCTCGACACAGGCGCCCTGGTCTCCCTGCTCGACCGGAGTCAGCGACATCACGAGGCGTTCGCCAGTTTCTTCGGCGGGTGGAGTCGGCCTGTCGTGAGCACGGAGGCGGTGCTCACAGAGGCGGCTCATCTGTTGGGCGGCATCAGGGGAGGACGACAGGCCTGCGTCGACTTCTTCCTGTCGGGCGCCGCGCTGCTGGTGCCGGCAACCATGGCTTCCCTCCGCCGCTCCCGCGACCTCGTGAGCCAGTACTCCGACCTGCCGATGGACTACGCCGATGCCACGCTCGTCGTGCTCGCCGAGGAGCTGGGCACCAGCCTCGTCTTGACCACCGACAAACGGGACTTCGCCATCTACCGGATCAAGGGACGTCGCCGCTTCGAGATCCATCCGGGCTGACGGAACAGGAGGCCGGCATGCACCAGGCCACGACCCATCTCCGGCACGAGGCCGGACGGTGGGCGATCGAGATCGACGGCGCGCCCTACAGGGAGCGCGACTACGACGACATCGCGAGCGCAACCCGGGCAATCGCCCAGATCCTGCGCCAGGCCGCTGCGCACTGCCAGGACTTGGACGAGGACGCGTGCCGGGAGTGCGACAAGCCGCCGCACCTGTTGGTGTGCTCCCAATGCGGCGTGGACGCTTTCGTGCTCACGTGCGACCACGGAGGCCCGCGGCCCATCCGGACCCTCGAGGGAGCGCCGTATTGCCGGAAGTGCCGCCGCGTCGACACCGCGCTGATATGAGGCCGTGGCGATGCACTCCCACCGGAATCCCTTGGCGCGTTCGCTGCACCTTACGGCGGGAATGACAGCGGAATGGCCCGAGGTGCGAGCGGCGCCAGCTTGAGGGGGCCCCCGGGCTGTCCTTCGGGGATGTGGTCGTTCAGCCGACCCAGGCCGGCCCTCAGGCCCTCAGCGGCATGTTGAGGGCAGCAGCCCTCCTCATTACCCTCGACGACACCTGCTAGAGCCCCCGACCGCGCAGTACCCGTCAGGGTTGCGGAAGGGAATGCCTATAGACTTCTGACGGGAAGGCTGTTCCCCCAGCGCGGGTGCGACCCGACGCCGGGGGGACAGGGACGCTTGGGTGGATCTATTGCGGTAGCCGGATGGCCTTACCGCGTCCATGGCATGACGCAGGGAATCACCTGGCGGCCGTGGCGGCGATATAGGCCAAAGTCAGCATCCGTGGTGAGAATGACAGGGTCGCCCAGGGTTTCGCTCATCCTCACGAGGCAGGCGTCGGCCAGGCTCATAGGAACGTCCGCGTACTTCTGCATGAGCTCGAGAATCCGGTGGACATGGTCGGCGAGGTCGAATGTGGGGACCACGGCGCCCCGACGAAGT
>Ga0210377_10003457_pt1 | contig 13613 bp, 13 predicted proteins | sample PLM4_65_b1redo_FD_155480 | JGI IMG/M metagenome (GOLD analysis project Ga0210377, IMG submission 155480) | Groundwater sediment microbial communities from an aquifer in East River, Colorado, USA - PLM4_65_b1 redo | ecosystem: Environmental > Terrestrial > Soil > Riparian zone | place: USA: East...
AAGGCTAATCCAATTACTCCACCTTGATTTAGGAAATCCAGAATCTGGTTTTCTGTTCCACCAATAAAGCAGCTGTTTGTTTCAAGGCAGTTATTTGTTCTAATTGGAAAATCGGGAATAAGTGATGGGTCTTCTTTTGGGCACTCCGCCGGAGATGCGGGCGTAGCGGTGACAATGGTCCGTGCGTCGAAGGTTGGGGTGAAGGTGGGGATGGTGGGTAGTGGTGTGACAGAGGCGGTTTGTGTTTCAGTTGGATGTGTTGTCTGCGTGGCGGCTGGGAGCGGAGATGGGGTGGCGTCATCAATAACGGTATCAATTGTCGGCTGAGCCGGAGGCGGGGTTTGTCCACAGGCGGCAAGAATGAATGTCAAGGCGATGATGATGTGCAATCCATTCTTTTTCACAGAAGTCTTCTCCTGCTAACAGCTAATAGCTACCAGCTAAAGCCCAAACCTTTGTTGCATGAGTCTGAAGGTTCTCCCGGCATTTGTATAGGGACCTTCGCGCCCGACATACACGATGGGGTCGCGGGTATCGTAGGTGTTGCCTTCGCTGATGCCGGCGATCCAGTAGATGCCTGTTCTTTGGATGATGTCGACGTTGTTGACCATCTGCCCCTCAGGCAGGACCAATGTGATGGGACGGACGCCCACGGCTTTTTCGATCTTATCCATGCTGACGGTGACCTCGTCATAAACGAGTCTGGAGGATGCCTCTTCCGCTTTGCCGAGATTGAGATGGGTGTCGGTGTGCGTGGCGATCTCCCAGCCCGCATCCGAAAGCTCTTTTAGCAGGGTGGCATTCTTGGGGTCAACATACTCCGTCTCCGTAACGACACTCAGGACAGCGGGATAGCCCGCCTCCCGCAGGATCTGGATCATTTCCAGGACCCGTTTGTCAATCGGATATGCCAGAAAGATATCGTCGATGGTGATGATGAATAATTTCCCCTTGTCGATGGCGGTGATATCCGGGTGCTTGTAGATATACCTGTATGTCACAACTTCCATGTTGTTCAGCTTGAGGAGTTTGATGAATTCCTTGAGGAATGCCAGCGAGTCGAAATTCAGGTTCGGACGGTGGAGCATGAGCGTTGGCGGTGTGTTGCGGATCGGGTCGAGTGTGGGGATGGCGGTGGGTGGATTTGTCGGCGCGGGTGTCATGGTTGGCGATGGTACGGCCGTAACCGTCGACATGGACATTGCAGTCCAGACCACCGTTGGGAGGGGGGATGGGGTTTCGTCCGCTTCTTCAATGACAGGGAGCGGCGCCACCTGTGCCACCGGCACACAGGCGTTCAAAAACAAAAATGCGATGATAAAAACGGTCCCGAGACGTTTCATGGGGTTTCCTCCCACTGATGAATTGTATATTGATTTAACGGGAGTCCTTTGTGAATTGTTCCAACAAATTATAAAGCCGCCAGCAAAAACTGACGGCTCGTCATCTTACTTTTCAGGGATGTTGTTCTTCTTCAATTGTTCGTGGACAAACCGGATTGCTTCCTCATTCAAATATCTCTTCGTGAGCATGGAGAACATAACGTCTGAGTGGTAAAGCATGATCAAGTTTTTGTCTTCCCTCCATTTCACAAAGAGACTCCATGGGCGTTTTGCTTCACCAATCTGGTTTTTGGTATGAATTCCCATTTCATCAATGGTTATTGTGTAAGGATAATGCAGTTCCTTTTGCTGCTCGTACACCTTCTTTATCCTGGAAGGAAGGTATGCGAATATGAATATGCTGATCCCTGCCATCAAGACTAAAGGAAGAATGGTAACCAGGCTGGGTGAATTGAAAACAAGAAAGAGGATTATAAGAATGCAGATCACAATGACAGCATAGGAAAGAATCCTCACGATAAGTGCGAACCCTTTCGACTTTCTGCCCAACCGGTTGGCGTTCTGAAAATCTTCCAGCGAAATCGTTCCTTCAAAAGTGTACATAAGCCTCCCAATTGCTACTCGCGTCTTCCCTTCGTCACGATTCGGATCGGTGTCCCCAAAAATCCATACTCCGCGCGGATCTGGTTTTCGAGATAACGCAGATACGTGAAGTGCATCAACTTTGGTTCATTGACGTAGATCATGAACGTCGGCGGGTCGCTTCGCACCTGCGTGCCGTAGAACATCTTCAACTGACGTCCCGCGTGCGACGGATGCGCGTGATTATCCTGGGCTCGGTGGATGACTTCGTTGATCTTGGATGTCGTCAAGCGCGCGAGCCGTTCCTCCTGCACGCGCAACGCCATCGGCAGGACCTGCTCCACGCGTTGACCGGTCTTGGCAGAGATGAACAACAACGGCACGTAATCCATGAAGTTCAGATCAGAGCGGATCTTTTTCGTGAACTCCTCCATCGTATACGAGTCCTTATCGACGGCGTCCCATTTGTTCACGATCACCACGCACGATTTCCATTGATCCAAAACAAAACCGGCGATATGCGCATCCTGTGCGGTGATGCCCGTGGTCGCGTCGATCATCAGGAGAGCCACGTCCGCACGCTCAATGGCTTTGAACGAACGCAGGACGCTGAACTGTTCCACGCCGCCATGGTCGATCTTGCCGCGCTTGCGGATGCCTGCCGTGTCGATCAACGTCACCTTCAAGCCGTCCACTTCGATCTTCGTATCGGTCGCGTCACGTGTGGTGCCGGGGATGTGACTGACGATGGCGCGTTCCTCGCCGACGAGTTTGTTCAACAGGCTGGACTTGCCCGCGTTCGGTTTGCCGACCAGCGCGATCTTGATGTTCTCGTCTTCCTCCTCCGCTTCCTCCTCAGGGAAGGCTGATACCAATATATCGAGCAGGTCACCCGTCCCTGTGCCATGCACCGCGGAGACGGCGATCGGGTCGCCCAACCCCAACTCGTAGAATTGAGTCGCGTTGTCCCGCCGTTCTTTGGATTCGCATTTGTTGACCACGACAAAGATCGGAGGGAAGAAGGTACCGTCCGCCAGTTTCTTCTGTGACCGGCGCAGGATGGTTGCCACCTCGAGATCGGGAGATGTCACCCCCGACTCACCGTCATTGACGAAGAGGACGATATCCGATTCATCGATGGCGACCTGCGCCTGAATGCGGATATCGTCAATGAAATCCGCCGAACCGATCGAGAGCGGGGTCTTGCCGCCGTGCGTCGGGTCGATACCTCCCGTATCCACCACGTGAAAGGTGCGTCCGTTCCATTCGGCTTCCCCGAAGAGACGGTCGCGCGTGGTGCCGGGCGTCTCGTCCACTATGGCGAGACGCTCGCCGACCAGGCGGTTGAATAAAGTACTTTTACCTACGTTGGGTCTACCAACAAGAGCAACAATGGGTTTGGGCATTTCATCTTTTCCCCCTCTCTCGCGAAGCATCCCCGAAGGGGATAAGCGGGAGAGGGTAAGGGTGAGGTCAGGGTTTCGGCGTCGAAGGTGGTGTGACAGGCAGTGATAATACCACTTCGATCGTGCCGGGCAGCATGGATTCTACCAAGACATTATCCACCAGTCTTTGCACCTTGGGGGTCAGTTGGTGCACGCCGATGTCCAATCCGGTCACATCCACTGTGATGGTGATATCCTGCGGGGTCAAAATCTCGAGCACCGGCAATGGACCCGAGAGTATAACATCGACGGTCTGCGGCGAGATTTGAGCGATCATCCCTTCGGGCAGACCGATGATGCTGATCTGCTGATCCAGGAGGGTGAGGCTGGTTTGAATGGGCGAGATGCCCACTTCCACCTGCACCGTCTGTGCGCCGACGATGGTGATGTTATCCGGAAGGGATAATCCCAGCCTTGTGCTGATGTCATTTCTTGCATCCTGTATATTTAGCGGTTGTGTCTCGACCACGCCTGAGATATTTTTGATCAATTGCGGGTCTGAAGCGAAAACGGTGACAACCGGCGGAAAGACGGAAATGTTTTCGAGTCGGTAGCCAGGCGCTTGTTGCCCCTCCACCACGACCTTGACCGCCACGTCACGGAATCCACCCTGCTGGCTGATGGGAATGCTCACATGCGCAGTCTGCGGGGTGATCGTGATGCCATCCAGGGAAGCGTTCTGTTCATCGAGCACTTCAATGAGGATGGCTTGATCCACACTTTCACGGATGCCGCTCAGGTTGACAAGGACGCGCGCTCGTGAGGCATTATCGATCAGGGATTGGGGACCCGATATGACCACTTCGGTGGGGTCGGTAATCGCATCGCCGGCGCGATACCCGGTGGCAGGTTGTCCGCTGAGCGAAAGGTTGAGGGGGAATGTTTTCGTGGCGAAGGGTTCCAGGATAACGGTGACGTTTGTCGGGTTGGCGAGAACGATCTGCATCGGTCTCACGGCAACCTGAACTTTGATCTCAACAACATGTTTGCCCGCGCTCAGTCCCGATAGGTCCAAATAGGCGCGGACTGAATTTTCCTGTGCGGTCAACAATTCCCAAACGGATTGGGGCGTGCGCAACGTCACCTCGATCACTTTGGGGACTTCGTTCGTCCTCACGAGGGAGGTATCCTGCCCGATGATCTCCACCGGAACGGTCATGGGCGCGCGCACTTCATCGGGGTCAGCCGCGGTGACGGCGGAGATCCAGACCGCGATGGCGAGGACAAGCGCAAGTACGAAGGTGCGGGTGTTGATGGCAAAATTACGCATGTTATTCTGTAGAGCGAGATATTATCTCGCTTTACTCATCTTTCCTTTTGAACAAATATGGGAAGAACCGCTGAAGCCAGATGCGTTGCGGCGTGGTGGCATCGGGGCGGAAGAACGCGGCAAGGATGTTCTCGAGCCTCTCCGGTTCGATGCGGCGGATCATGCGTCCCGCGTGTGAAATGGAGATGGAACCGCTCTGCTCGGATACGACGACGGATACCGCGTCACTGACCTCAGAGATGCCAAGCGCGGCGCGGTGACGGAGTCCCATTTGGCGTTCGGGGGTCTTGTTGAGCACTCCGATCGCCGAGAGCGGCATGACACATGCTGCCGCAACGACGCGTCCATCAGCGACAATGACCGCGCCGTCGTGCAAGGGAGTGTCCGGATAGAAGATCTGCAATAACAGTTCCGGTGTCACGTGGGCACGCATCTGTACGCCGGTCTCAATGTATTGTTCGAGGGTGTCCAGTCGTTGCATGACGATCAACGCGCCGTGTTGACGTGCCGAAAGCCGTGCCGCGGCTTCGACCACCGCGTGGATCACCTTTTGCGTTTCTTCGTAGGGCGTCTTGTTCGTGGTGGGGACGAATGTCCCTGCACGCCCGAGGCGTTCGAGGGCGCGTCGTATTTCCGGCGCGAAGATGACGGGGATCGAAAGAAGTAATGCCGGCAGGGAGCTTCGGATCAACCAGGAGAATGCGGGGAGTTCGACGAGTGTTGTTAGCAAGACCAACGCCACAACGATGAAGATCACACCGCGCAGCAACACCATTGCCTGTGTATCGCGCAGCGAATACAACAACAAAAAGAAGATGAGCGTTACCAATAGAATATCAAGAACGCTCAGCCAATTCAAGCGTTCAAAGATAAAGAGGATGTTGTTGAGAAAATTCGCCATTGCTGAATGTGCCGGTCAGTATAGTATACCCGGCTGAATCAGGGATTAAATACCAATTGCCTGTTGATATTTATGCCCATGCCTATAAACGACTTCCCGCCCTGATTTGTTTCAGATCAAGAATTGACCTAAATGGGGCGGAGGACCCGGTCTGTGCGGAGTTGTTTGAAGAAAAGCGCCGATGCCTTGGGCATGGATTCGTTCGCGGCATCCGTCCATGCCTGCACGCCGAGGGTGTCGGGGGAACGTCGTTCGTAACCGATGTGCTTCCATACCGAATCGAAACCGACCAGTTCCATGGGCGGGAAAACGAGCGAGGCTTCACATTGCAGGTCGCCTGAGGCACGTTCCACTTCTGCCATGAGGAGTGGGAGAGCCTTGTCTGCGGTGGCTCTCGGGTCGAGATAAAGGTCGGTTGTGCGCGCCACCAGGTTTTCCACCTGCCAGCCTGCCACACCGACGAGTTCGCTGTTCAATTGAAGCAGGAGGAAGGCTTTGTCGCCGAAGGCTTCCATCACTTCGTCTTTTGTCATGTGGCGTTTGCCTTTGCTGAGGCGGCTGACCAGTTCTGCGATCTTTTGTGAGTCGCGCGGTTTGCCGCGCTGGAGGGAGAATGCGCCCACACCCGCTTCCGGCTTGGATAAGATCTGTGTATCGAGACCGGTCCCCTGCATCGGAGCGATGCGCTTCCATGCTTCGGTGACCTGTTTCCACAGGTCCTCGTAGGAGCCATTGTTGGTGATGACAACCTTCGCGACCTTGAGCTTATCCTTTTGGGCAGATTGCGAGTGGACCCTTTGTAACGCATCCTCACGGCTCAATCCACGTTTGCGGATGAGGCGTTCGATCTGCACTTCCTGCGGTGCATCGGTCACCCAGATGGTGTCACATTTGTCGCGCAAATTCGATTCGAGCAGTTTGATGGCTTCGACCACGATCACGCTCTGGATAGCGCGTTTAGCGAGCATTTCGATCGCCTGTGTAACGTAGGGATGGATGATGTCTTCGAGTTGCGCCAGAGCCTGCGCATCGGAGAAGACGAGCCTGCCCAGTTTTCCGCGGTCGATCTGCCCATCCTTGTCGAGGAGCCATGTGCCGAACCTGTCGAGGACGGGTTGATAGCCGGGTGCGCCCTTCGCGATCACGCGGTGTGAAAGTGCGTCGGCGTCAATGGTATATGCGCCAAGATGCTCCAACATGCGGCGTACGACGCTTTTGCCGGTTGCGATATTTCCGGTGAGACCGATGATTGTTTTTCCGGGCCAGTTGCTCACAATGACTCCATCATTTCATTTTTACTACTCTCCTCCTATTTTAATGTCTTTTAATAAAAACTCCAATGCATTTTGACGATTTTCAAATCTGTCGATTACGGTTGACGCTCCGTTTCCTTGCGTGTATGATGAAGTTGCCTCAGGTCGGTTGGGCGATCGCGGTCCTGCGTTGTCGGGATCGAGGAAAGTCCGCACTCCATAGAGCACGGCGTCGGATAGCACCCGGGGCGGGGAACCCTCCGAGAGGAGCTAACCTGCCGGACAAGGGCCACAGAAACAGGTCGCGACCCTCACCCCGCAAGGGGAGTGGGCGTAAGAGTGAAAAGGTGGTGTAAGAGACCACCGGCATCTGCAGTAATGTGGATGATCCAGGTAACCCCCGCCGGGAGCAAGGCCAAGCAGGGACGAAGCCGTCTGCGGACGGCGGGAGACTGCTCGTCTTCATACGTACTCTTTCACGCGGTGATCGAGTCAGTCCCGGGTAGGCCGCACCGAGCGGCGCGGCGACGCACCGCCCAGAGAGATGATCGCACAGTGACGCGCGAGCGTCATGGACAGAATGCGGCTTATAGACCGGCCTGAGGTGGTTTTTATTGCCGCGAATTGCACGAATTCACGCGAATATTTAAACAGTTCGTGAAAATTCGCGTCATTCGCGGCAAAAGATTTTTACAGACACAACGATATGCTTGAAATTGAAACCATTCGATCCATCCTTGCACAAGTTCTTCAAAAAGCCAATTCACATCCCGTAAAGGATGTGAATTTGGTTCTTGGCGAAATCGCCGAGATCAGCGATGCAACCATTCAGGGACATTGGAACGAGCTCAGCAAAGATACACTGGCGGAACAAGCCAGGCTTCACTTCCGTTTTATTAAAGCAGAAGTACAGTGTATGGCTTGTTTTCAACAATACCATCCCCTCGATAAAAAGATCCATTGCCCGTATTGTGGGAGTTACGGCGCGAAAATTTTAGCTGGCGAGGAGTTCTGCCTTGAATCGATCGAACTGGACAACGAATAAGTTCACCCTCTTTTTGACGTTCATCCTGATCCTGTTCAGCGCGGGATGCAACATGCCCGCCTCCGCGCCGACCCCCGACCTGTTCGCCACGCTGCAAGCATCCACCCCGCTGACAAATTTCCCTGCCGCAGCTACAGAACAGATCGTCACTCCCGACCCCCAACAACACACACCGAATTCCTCTCCACCGACGCCTCTTTCCGGTGGATCCATCCCCGCGCCTTTGCCAACCGATGGACTCACCGGACACATCGTGTTCACCTGCCAGATGTTCAAAACACAATACGCTGAACAGGTTTGCATCATGAACGCGGATGGGACTGGTTTTCGCCGATTGACAACCGAAAATGGTGTCCGTCACTTTTATCCATCCCTCGCTCCGGATGGGAAGAGTGTCCTTTATTCCAGTTTTCTTGAGGCCAATGTGTATGAGATCTACGAATACGATCTTGCTGATGGAAGTGTTGACCGCCTCACGAACAAACTCGGAATAGCCACTGCGCCCGAAATCTCCCCTGATGGGAATTCAGTGACTTTCACGCGCTGGACAGTCGCGAGTAATCAGTATCAGGTCTGGCTCATGAATCGGAACGGAGATAATCCAAGGAGAGTCCCCCAAATCCTGGGCTGGGACCCGACCTGGTCCCCGAGCGGGGAACAAATTCTATTTGCCGCCACAGACACCGATGGCACGAATCAACTGTTTGCAGTCGATAAAAACGGAAAGAACCAATATAGGATCAGCGACCTGCCCTCCATTCGCGGGCGCAACGACTGGTCTCCCGATGGGCAGTCCATTGTCACTTATTCGGGTGAGCCATGGCATCGCGAAGTCTACATTATGAACGCGGATGGGTCAGGCACACATCAACTGACACCGACAGGTGGAAACAGCCAGGGACCGTCATTTTCGCCGGATGGCCAGTGGGTGGTCTTCACCGGATACTTCGACAAATATGGCGACGATCATGGCTGTGAGATCTATGTCATCCGCGTGGACGGTTCAGACCTGCGCCGATTAACGAACAACGATTATTGCGATTACCAGCCGAGATGGGGACCATAAGATATGGAGTCCAACGTCTCCTGACGTTGGTGTTTAAAAACTCCAAAACCTCCAGATTTTGGAGTCCACTACAGAAAGCTAATCTGGGATTCCCGCTGGTTTTACATCTTTGAGATTTAATTGCAGGGATGTGCGTCCATTCCATTCGTTGGCTTCGAGTGTGAACAACACATCCACGCGCGCGGGCAGGGAGGCTTGCAAATGTCCCAGACGGAAGCCGATGGAATCGAACATGGCACCGCGTTCATCTTCGAGGGTCATCTTGAGATGCCTGCCCTCCGAGCCGACCGTGCGCGATACCTTGACCTTCACATCGCGCGCCACGAACACCGCATCGGGATTGCCGTAACCGGTGGGTTCCAGATAGGCGAGATGTTTCAATACATCAAAATTTAATTCGGGGAGCGATACTTCCATATCTGCCGAGAGGGTCTGGCGCAGATCTTTCCCCTCCAGTTTTTCCTTGGCGATGGATTTCAAGCGAGTCACCAGTTCAGGAAGATTCTCATTCTTCACTGTGAAGCCGGCCGCCGCGGCATGACCTCCGTGACGGACGAGCAAATCCTTGCATAGATCGAGCGCGTCGGTGATGTGGAACTCGGGAATGGAACGACAGGAGCCGCGCGTCTCTTCCGTGTTCTTCGCTGCGACGACCGCCGGGCGATAATATGTTTCGGTGAGACGCGATGCCGCCAGCCCCACCACGCCGGGGTTGAACTCTTCATGTGCCGCGAACAAAAGAAAGGCATCGGGATCATCGCTCATGGCGATCTCTTCCGCCTTTGTTTGCATGGACCTGGTGATGGTTTGTCGCTGGCGGTTCTGCACATCGAGTTGTTGCGCGAGGTGACCGGCGCGCATGAAGTCTTTTGTTGTCAATAATTCGAACGATGCCAGTGCGGATTCAAGCCTGCCCGAGGCATTCAAGCGCGGACCCAATATGAAGCCGATATTTCCCGCGGTGACCTTGTCTATTTTCATTTCGGCAACGCCAGCCAGGGAGAAGAGACCCTGGCGCTTCGTTTCGCGGATTTGTTTGAGTCCCTTGCGGACGAGCACACGATTCTCGCCGACCAGTGGAGCCAGGTCAGCGACGGTTCCTAATGCAACCAGGTCAAGCAAATCAGTTAGTTGGACGTTGGACGCCAAAGCCTCCGCAATTTTGTACGCAATGCCCACGCCGGCGAGGTCTTTATCAGGATAGGAGTCGCCATGTTGTTTGGGGTTGATGACGGCGAGGGCGGAGGGCAGGTTCAAACCGTCAGGGTGGTGGTGGTCGCTGATAATGAGGTCCAGCCCGATGGTCCGCGCGTGAAGCGCTTCATCTGGAGAGCGGATTCCGCAATCGACGGTAATGACCAGTTTGACCCCGTCCGCTTTGAGGGTGTCCAGCGCATCCTTATTGAGACCGTAGCCTTCGTCGAATCGATTCGGGATGTAGCCGCGCACATTCGCGCCCAGTCCTTCGAGTGCCTGTACCAGCAATGCCGTGGCTGTGACTCCGTCCACATCGTAATCGCCGTAGATGGCGATGGGTTCGTTATGTTCGAGCGCAAAACGAATGCGGTCCACTGCGGCTTGCATTCCGATGAGTTGGAATGGGTCGGTGTTGGCGTTCGGCTCGGCTTTGAGGAAGGCGCGCGCTTCAGCATCGGTGCCGATACCGCGGTTGAACAGGATCTGCCTGAGGATGGATGGAAATTTGGTGAGTTCCTGTTCGGCTTTTGGTGTAATGGATGGTTGAACGACCCAGCGTTTATTGTGCATTTTATGGTTAACCCGGCGTGCGGAGTTTTCAAGGATGAAAGCAGTGGGCAGAGTATAAACGGGGAAGGGAAAAGCAAGCAAGTGTATAATCAATTTCGGGAGACATCATGTATACACCTTCCTCTGACGAAAAAACCACACCGGTCATGCTGTATACGCAGGATACGTTCGTGCGCGGCGACCTGGTGACGAAACAGAATGTATTACGTGTGAATATCTGGCTTCGCACCGACGGCGCTCCGAAGTACCTGCATATCCTCAAGCCGCAGGTGCTTGTCTTTGGCGGGACCCCTGTGAAGCCGTTGTCGTATTCTGATATTTATTATCCCACTACGCAGTTGATCGGTTTCCACACCCTGCCGCCGACCGACGAGACATTGGATTATGACCCCAATGAGATGAACCGCATGATGCAGCCTGTGGATGTGATGGTGGGCACTTTTGTGATGAAGGGGAAGATCCGCATCTCGACTCAGACGGATATTGGTGCGAGCCTCGAGGTGGCGCGCATCGCCTGGATGTCCCTCTACGAAGTCGAGATCACAAACCCATACCTGCCGCAGATGCCCCCACTGCACGTGCCGATGACACTGGTCAACCCGAGTCATGTGGCGTTTGCATTTCATTAAATAGCCCGCGTTTCGCACGTATACCCGTCATGGTCGCAAATTGTGTTTTTTTCTTTAGCGGGGAAGCACAACTTGCGACCATGAGTATTATATAATTCAGGTGTGAAACGCAGAACGTTCTATCATTTTTCACTTGCCGTTCCCTACCTTGCGCTGATCGTTACAGGCGTGATCACATATCTTGCCAATGGGCTGAATGTTTTTAACGATACGCCCGCCCCGTCGTTGGGTATTCTGGTTGGGGTGCTGGCATTCTTTACGATCGCGGGGGTTGTATGGGGTCCGCTTTACACTTGGATGGTCATTGTGATGTTGATCTGGGGCAGAGGCAGAAGCACGGACGATATCCGCCGTTTGTACATGCTCTCGCCGATCCTGCTGGCTTGTTCGATGGGCATCCCGGTCTTGATCACGGACCCTGCCACTTCGGGGAAGTTCCTGATGGAAGGAATCCTGCGCATGAACAACATGGGATTCGCCGCCCCTTTTCTGTTGAGGGACTCCAGCCAGGAATCCATATATATCGGTGTGGCATGGCTGTTCATGGCGGCGATCTCCATCGTGGTGGGTTATGCCTTCGTGGGGATCATGGTATGGGTCGAGCGTAAAATAAAAGAGCGGGGAAAATTCAAGGATGAGCCTGAAAATCCGGCATAAAAGAAGTCGGTATGCAGGGATATAATCCCGCCTATGGAAATAAACCTCACAACCCCCGCCTTGTTATTCCCGACGGTTTCGCTGTTGATGCTTGCATACACCAACCGCTTTTTGACGATCGCCACCATCATCCGCAACCTACATGACCGCTACCGGGAGGATCAAAACGAGAACCTGCTTGGGCAGATCGCCAACCTGCGCTATCGCACCTACCTGATCCGCAATATGCAGATCTTCGGTGTGCTGAGTCTTCTGGCGTGTGTGGTCAGCATGTTCGCTCTCTTCGCGGGTTGGATCTCAGCCGGTCAGTGGAGTTTTGCCCTCGCGCTGGTCCTGATGATCGTTTCGATGCTTATCTCCCTGCGTGAGTTGACGATCTCCGTCGGTGCGCTGGACTTGCTGCTGTCGGAGTTGGAGGAGCACGAGAAAACGGGGCTATAAAATGGATATTATTTGTCCACTTGTTTCCAAAGGCGTGATAAATCATGGAACAATGACATATTGTTTTCCTGATACAAAATATCTATACTGACATGGAATAAACCATATCCTTGGGAGGGATGTTTCCATGTCAGTTTTCGATCTACAAGTCAACGACCAAACCTATACCGTTGACGCAGACGAGTCCATGCCCTTGTTGTGGGTGTTGCGCGATCTGCTGGGTTTCACGGGGACAAAATTCAGTTGCGGGATGGGACTGTGCGGTTCCTGCACCGTGCTGGTGGACGATGAACCAACACGTTCCTGTATCACACCGGTTTCTCAAGTGACGGGCAAATCCATTCTCACCATTGAAGGGCTTTCAGAAGATGCCAGCCACCCGGTCCAAAAAGCGTGGTTGGACGAGAAAGTGACGCAGTGCGGATACTGCCAGCCGGGACAGATCATGAACGCAGTGGCATTGATCAAGCAAAAGCCCAACCCGAGCGATGAGGATATCGACGCGGCGATGGGCGATGTGCTCTGCCGTTGTGGGACGTATCAGCGTGTGCGTGCCGCCATCCATCGCGCCGCGCAGGAGGTGTGAGATGAACAAGAAGATTTCACGCCGCGATTTTCTCAAGCTTTCCGGTCTTGCAGGTGGTGGATTGGTGCTGGCGGTCTATCTCGAAGGATGCCTGCCGGGAACAGATGCGCCGACCATTCTTCCGATCACGCCGGAGGGTACGGCAACGCCGATCCCGCCGTTTGATTGGGTGGCAGATATTTACATCAAGATCGATCAGGATGGCATCCTGACCTTCACCGCTTTCCGCTCCGAAATGGGACAAGGCATCCGCACGGCACTGGCGATGCTGGTGGCGGAGGAATTGGATATCGAATGGTCGTCGGTGCGCATCGTGCAGGCAGATGCTGATTCAAAGTATGGTGATCAGTTGACGGGTGGAAGTGTCAGCATGTCGCGCTATCACGATCCCATGCGTCAGGTGGGTGCGATTGCGCGGCAGATGTTGGTCGTAACCGCCGCGAACCTTTGGGGTGTGGAGCCAGACTCCTGTGAGACGGAGGCGGGGTTCGTCATTCATCCAGACGGTGAGCAAAGGCTGCCGTATGGCGCGCTCGTCGAAGCCGCATCCAGGATCGATCGACCGAATCGCCCTCCACTCAAGGAGCCGCAAAAATTCAAGCTCGTTGGTACAGCGTTGGGTCATTGG
>Ga0210377_10003458_pt1 | contig 13609 bp, 10 predicted proteins | sample PLM4_65_b1redo_FD_155480 | JGI IMG/M metagenome (GOLD analysis project Ga0210377, IMG submission 155480) | Groundwater sediment microbial communities from an aquifer in East River, Colorado, USA - PLM4_65_b1 redo | ecosystem: Environmental > Terrestrial > Soil > Riparian zone | place: USA: East...
TCTGCTGAGCGTTGGCCGTCAGCGTGAGGCGCCGGTCTTCGGGTTCGCGCGGGCGAATCGCGATCAGGTTTTCCTGCTGCGCCAGCCAGTTGACCGCGTTCATGAAGAAATCACGATTGCCCTGGATGCCGAGGCCGAAGTTCGAGGCGAAGTCGGAATCGCCGACCGCGACCACGCGCGACTCGGGTTTCTTCTCAGGTTCGGTGGTGGCCGGCGTGTTGTTGCCGGCCGGTGGCGGCGGCATTTCAGTGGCCGGCGCCGATACCGCGGCGCCCAGGACGATCGGTCCCTGCTTGTCTCCCTTGTCGGCGTTGAACTCCACCTGTCCGCCGCCGGAGAGGGACTTGATGTCGGCCTCGGCCCAGCTGCGCGGGCTCGTCTCGACGATCGGCTGCGCGGTGTGACCGTTCACGCCGCCTTCGACGGGTGCCATCGACCTGGCGAACGGATACGCCGTCATCAGGCGGAAGTTCTCGGTGATCGGATGCGTGGGATACTGCGCCGCGACCGGCACCGACGCGTCGGTCCCGAGCATCTGGCCGATGCCGCTGGCGTCGAGCACCACGTCGTTGCCGGTCGTGATGCCCCAATCGTGAAGGAACCCGCTGAGCAGGGGGTGACCCGCCGCTCCCGCCTTGTCATCGGGGTCGATCAGGGCCAGCACCTTGCCGCCACGAGCCACATACGACTTGAGGGCGTCGACCTCCGGCGCCAGGAAGTCGGTGCTCGGACCCGCGATCACCACCACCGTGGCGTCATCGGGCACGTTCTTCTGCTGCACGAGCACGAGCGATTCCACGCCGTAGTTGTCGCTGCCAAGCGCTGCGGCCACCGAGCTGTAGCCCAGGCGATCGGTCCCGGCCGTGTCCTTCTCGCCGTGTCCCTTCGTGAAGTACACCTTGCGCTGTTCGCCGGAGATCGCCTTCTTGAGCGCGTTGGTGATGTCCTGCTCGTTCGTGCTGGTGATGCGCTCGGTCCGGCCCTGGTACTCGATCAGGATGGTTCCGTACGACTGGATCTGCGCGGCCTTGGCGCGGGTCGGCTGCCGGTCCGCGTCCACGTACTCCGTCTCGACCTTCGTCGAGTGGTATTGGAACTCGTTTAACCGCTGGCGGAACCGGTCGAAATTCACTTCCTGGTCGAACACGGTGAACTTCACCGGCGAATCGAGCTCCTTCAGGATCTTCACCGTCTGATCCGACAGGCTGTAGATCTGGTTGGCCGTGAAGTCCCACCGCTTGCTCTGGCGGGTACCGAGATAGTTGACGGCCACGAGGATCGCCAGGAACACGACGATGCTGACGATGGACATGGTGCCGTACTTGGCGCCGCGTCCCTGGTAGAAGGTGGCGACGTCACGCCACTGGCCGGCCATGTAGATCAGCACGCAGGCCAGGCCGGCCCATGCCGCGTAGGTGGCGTACTGGTTCCACTCCGGCCTGAAGAAGCGCACGGCCACGGCGCCAAACACCAGTGCCGTGCCGATCCATCCAATGATGCCGGTGATTTTGGTCATCATGATCAGCCTCGCCACCTTTCGCTATCCACCGACTTCATGGTGAGGAACAGGCCGAAGGCGATGAAGCTCAGGTAGTAGATCAAATGCTTGGTGTCGATGATGCCCCTCGAGAAATCGTCGAAGTGCTCGGTGATCGACAGGTGCTGCAGCACGGCCTGCGCCGTGGGACCGACGAAGGCGCCGATCCAGTTGATCACCCACAGCATCAGGAACACCGCAAACGTGGCCATTGCCGCCACCACCTGGTTCTTGGTGAGGCTCGAGATGAGCAGGCCCACGGAGAGGAAGCAGCCGCCCATCAGGAACAACCCGAGGTAGCCCGTGGCGATCGGTTTCCATTCGGGATTGCCGTAGATGAAGAGCAGGCTCAGGTGGATGATGGTCACGGCCAGCATCGCGGCATAGAGCGTCATCGCGCCAAGGAACTTGCCGAGGATGATCTCGACGTCGGTGACCGGCGAGGTCAACAGCAGTTCGATGGTGCCTTGCCGCTTTTCCTCGGAGTAAGTACGCATCGTGATCGCCGGGAACACGAAAAGCAGGATCACGGTGGCGTTCACCAGCACCGGACCGATGAGCATCTGGTTGATGTTCATCACCTGGCCGGGCTGGCCCATGCCCATCTGCATGCTCTGCCGCTCGAAATAGGAGAGCAGCGCGTAGAAGAAGTAGCCGTAGAGCAGCGAGAAGAAGCCGATGACGACGTAGGCGATGGGCGACGAGAAATACGCCCGCAACTCGCGTTCGGCGATGGCGAGCACGTTACGCATTGGCCACCTCCGGTTCCGCAGCCGGTTCGTCGGTCGTCTTCTCTTCGGTCATCAGGCTCACGAACACGTCCTCCAGGCTCACCCGCATCGGCCGCATCTCGAGCAGCCCCCATCCACCGCGGACGATGGCTGAGGCAAGTTCGCGGCGCACGTCCGAACCCTTTTCGCTGTCCACTTCGAAGACGCCGGCGTCATCTTTGGTTTCGGCCACAATGACCCGCGTCACACCGCGCACGCTTTGGAGCGCGCGTTGCACGTCTTCGACCGGGCCCTGTGCCTGCATGTAGACCGAAATCGAGCCGTGGAGCCGCTCGGTGAGGCCGTCGGGAGTGTCTTCGGCGACGACCTTCCCCTTGTTGATGATGACCACCTTCTTGCAGGTCTGCGCGACCTCGGGAAGGATGTGCGTGCTCAGCACGATGGTGTGGGTGCCGGCGAGCTCGCGAATGAGCTGCCGTGTTTCGATGATCTGCTTGGGGTCGAGGCCGGCGGTGGGCTCGTCGAGCACCAGCACTTCGGGCTCGTGGATGATCGCCTGGGCCAGGCCCACGCGCTGGCGATAACCCTTCGACAGGCGTCCGCACTGCCGCTCGGACATGTCGGCCACCCAGGTGCGCTTCATCACCGCATCAACGCGGCCCTTGATGTCTTTCCGGACGCCCTTGATCTTGGCGACGAACATCAAGTACTCGCGCACCGTCATGTCGGGATAGAGCGGCGGTGTTTCGGGCAGGTAGCCGGTTCGCTTCTTGGCCTCGATCGGCTTGTCGAACACATCGAAGCCGGCCACCACCGCCGTGCCCTCCGTCGCCGGCATGTAACCGGTGATGATGCGCATCGTGGTGGTCTTGCCGGCGCCGTTCGGACCGAGGAACCCGAGGATTTCGCCCGACTCCGCCCGGAAGCTCACGTTGTCGACGGCGGTGAACGGACCGTAACGTTTGGTAAGGTGCTGAACCTCGATCACGAGGGGTCTCCGCTGAATGAGACGCAGGGCACCCCTTCATGGGGTGCCTGGAAAACAGTGTAAGCTCTAGGCCAAGCGCGAATTAGGCGCGCACAGCCCCCCATCCTAGTCGAACCGCCTATGGGCGGCAAGCTGTCGGCCTGAAGATGACACATATGTAATGGTGTGCACCCGGCTAGCGGTGTGCACTTCGCCGCAGCAGCCGATAAGGAGTCGATAAGGAGTCACAGTTGAAGCGAGCGCTGATCGCTATCCTTGTCATCATCCTCCTGACCGGCGCCACCGCCTGGTGGTGGGCACGCGGGTCGTTGCCTCCTTTGGACGGCCAACTGGCCCTCCCCGGTCTGAGCACTCCCGTCCAGGTGATCTTCGACGCCTACGGGGTGCCCTCGATTTACGCCACCGCCTCCGACGATGCGTGGTTTGCGGCGGGCGCGATGCATGCGCGTGATCGGCTTTGGCAGATGGAGCTGTATCGGCGCGTCACCCTTGGACGCCTGTCGGAGGTGATGGGAGAGCGGACGATTCCCATCGATCAACGGTTCCTGACCCTGGGCTTGCGAGCGGCGGCGGAAGCGGAGTGGGCGCGCGCGACACCGGCCGTGAAGGCCGCGCTCGAGAGCTATGCGGCGGGCGTGAACGCTGTCACCGCGACTCAAACCCGGCGGCTCCGGCCGCTCGAAGTGCAATTGCTCGGGATCGTTCCGGCGGCCTGGACCCCCGTGGATTCCCTCGCGGTGGGACGACTCCTCGCGTGGCGGCTGGCGGAGAACCACCAGGCGGAACTCGTGCGCGGCGCCCTCGCCGCGAAGTTCGGCGCCGAAACCGCACAGCAGCTGGCCGGTCGATATCCTGCCGATGCCCCGACGATTCTGGGAGGCGGGGGAAATTCCGCGGCGTCGAGCCCGGCGGAGGCTAAAGCCTCCGCCCTCCACGAGGCTAAGGCCTCCGCCCTCCAGGCGGCCAACATTCTCCACGCGCCCGTGGAGGGCGACGGCTTCAGCCCTCGCCTCGACTCCAGCTCTCGCTTGCGAGAATGGCCGTCCGGTCTCGAGTGGTTATCGCCCGGCGCCAAGAGAGGGAACAGCAACAACTGGGTGGTGGCCGGCCGCAAGACGAAGAGCGGCAAGCCGATTCTCGCCAACGATCCGCACTTGCAGATCGAGTTCCCATCGGTGTGGTACGAGATGCACGTGGTCGCCGCCGGCCTCGATGTGTCGGGCGTCACGATTCCAGGCGTGCCGTTCATCGCGCTCGGCCACAACGCGCGCATCGCGTGGGGCATGACGAACACCGGCGCCGACGTGCAGGATCTGTATCTCGAACGTGTGGACGTGGGCCGCAAGCGGGTGATGTATCGCGGACAGTGGGTCCCCGCGGAGGTCACCACCGCGGACATTCCGGTGCGGGGCGCATCCCCGCGGCCGTTCGAGATCTGGAAGACGCGTCACGGCCCCATCTTCGCCGACGCGGGCCTCGACTGGGACGCGCCACCGGCGTGGTTGACACCGGCCGGCCGCGAAGAGAAGGAGCAGCGCGCCTATTCGATTCGCTGGGACGCCGGCGGCGACCTCGCCTCGTCGTTTGAAGCGATCAACCGGGCGAGCAACTGGGAGACGTTCACCGCCGCGGTCAATACCTTCGCGGTGCCGTCGCAGAACATCGTCTACGCGGACGTCGACGGCAACATCGGCTACGCGATGTCGGGACAGATCCCGGTCCGCAGCAATGGTGACGGCACCATGCCGCTCGACGGCAACACGAGCGAAGGGGAGTGGCTGCGGACGATCGACATGGCCACGCTGCCGAGATCGTTCAATCCCGCCAGGGGCTACGTCACCTCATCCAACAACGAAATCGATCGCGGCTTCAGCGGGCTGATCACGCGCGATTGGGCGGCGCCGTTTCGCGCCGCCCGCTTGAATGAACAGCTGTCGAAGGCCGAGGGCGTCGACCTCGATGCCATGGCGGCGCTGCAGAACTACCGCCAGAGCGACGCGGCGTTTCGAGTGATGAACCTGGTGCGGCCGGCGATTGCCGAGGCCCGGCGGCGACAGTCGGATGCGGCGGGTGTCGACGTGCTCGAACAACTGCTGCTCTGGGATCGCGTGGTCGACGGCCGGCCGGTGGTGTCGCTGTACGAGGCGTTCGAGGACGCGCTCTGGCGGCGGACCTTCACCGATGAAATGGGCGAGGCCCTGTTCGCCAAGTTCTATGAATGGGCGGGGGGGGAACGGCCGGCGGGCTTGTATGCGATCCTGTCGGATCGGCAGTCGAAGTGGTTCGACGACATCGCGACGGTCGATCGACGCGAAACCCGGGACGACATCTACCTGCTGGCGGCCGCCGACGCCGAGAACGAACTGCAAGGCAAGTTCGGAAGCGAGGGCAACCGCAACTGGGGCCGCGTTCATGGGGCGACGTTCGCGCATCCGCTCGGGAGCGTGGCCGCACCGTTCAGCTGGTTCTTCAGTCGCGGGCCGGTGCCGGTCACCGGCGATGGCACGACCATCATGCGGGTCAGCTGGAACCGCTTGCGGCCGTTTGCGGCCTGGGAGCATCCGTCGTGGCGGCAGTTGTTCGAGGTGGGAGAGTGGGACCGTTCGCGAGTGATCCTGCCGGCCGGCCAGTCGGGCCACCCCTTGAGCCCGAACTACTTCGATCAGAACGGCCTGTGGCGAGAAGGCCAGTACCGCACCCAGCCCTTCTCCCGCGCGGCCGTCTCGGCGGCCGCGGCCCATCGGTTGCTGCTGGTTCCGTAGCGTAAAGAGACCGGGTCTCTTTTTGGACAAAAAGACAAAAAAAGAGACCCGGTCTCCTTGACAGGAACCATCCCCGCCCCTAACATATGAGCATCTGCTCATATGAACATATCTGAAGAAGTCTGCGACCTCGTCCAGATTGACCTCGCCCGGGTCCGGAAGATCCGCGCGGCGCTGGTGGCGCCCGCGGCCGTCGAAGGGCTTGCGGACACGTTCAGCGCGCTTGGCGATCCCACGCGCGTTCGCATCCTTGATGCCTTGTCACACGGCGAACTCTGCGTGTGCGACCTGGCGGCCGTGCTGCGTCTCTCCCAGTCCTCCGTATCGCACCAGCTGCGGTTGCTGAAGGGCCAACGGCTCGTCCGCCCGCGCCGGGAAGGGCGGATGGTGTTCTACGCCCTCGACGATCAGCACATCATGTCGCTCTTCCGCCAGGCGCTCGATCACGTGGAGGAGGAAAGGAAGTCTGGAGCCGGGAACCGGGAGCCGGCAGCCGGCAGCCGCAAGAGAGTTTCAGGAGCCCGGGGAAGATGAGCGCGATCGTCGCGGCGCCTTCGCAAGAAGTGCCGCATGCTATCGGCTGCGCGCACTGCGAGGATGCCGCTCCTCCGCCCACCGGCGTGAGCGTTCGCGGCTGGTTCACGGGCACCGCGGTTGCGCTGGTGATCGCCGGTTGCGCCTTCGGGTGGTTTTCACCGTGGCCATCATGGAGTGTTCCGATTTTCGTGGTGGCGACAATTGCCGGAGCGGTGTTTCCCGCACAACGCGCGGCGAGGGCCCTTCGCAAAGGCGTCCTCGACATCAACGCCTTGATGGTCATCGCGGTGGCAGGTGCGCTGGCGATTCGCCAGTGGGAAGAAGCCGCGATGGTGGTGTCGCTCTTCGCGGCCGCGCAGTGGCTCGAAGCGCAGAGCCTCGACCGCGCGCGCGCCGCCATTCGCCGCCTCCTCGACCTTGCGCCCGCCGACGTCCTGGTGCGCGACGAGAGCGGCGAACGTCGAGTTGGCCTCGACCTGGTGGGGCTCGGCGCGGTGATGATCATCCGGCCCGGCGATCGGTTTCCGCTCGACGGCATCGTGACCGAGGGCCGATCCGACGTGAACCAGGCGCCGATTACCGGCGAGTCGCTGCCGGTTGAGAAGTCGCCCGGCGACGAGGTGTTCGCCGGCACCATCAACGGCCACGGCGCGCTCGCGGTGCGGGTCACCCGCCGCCGGAACGATACGACGCTCGCCCGCATCATCAACCTCGTCGAATCGGCACAATCGCAGCGCGCACCGGTCCAGCTCTTCATCGATCGCTTTGCCGCGTGGTACACGCCGGCTGTCGTGGTGTTTGCGGTCCTCGTCGCCACGGTACCCGTACTGATGTTCGGCCAACCGTTCAGCGTTTGGCTGTATCGATCCCTCGTCCTGCTGGTGGTCGCCTGTCCGTGCGCGCTCGTCATCTCCACTCCCGTCTCGATCGTCTCCGCGCTGGCGGGAGCCGCCAGGCACGGCGTGTTGATCAAGGGCGGCGTCCACCTGGAGCGGCTGTCGTCCGTCCGCGTGGTGGCATTCGACAAGACCGGCACGATTACCACCGGACACCTGCGGGTCGGTGAGATCCGCAAGCTGCGCGGCCTGTCGGACGGCGAAGTGATTGCCACCGCCGCGGCGCTCGAGTCCCAGTCCGAACACCCGATTGCCGCCGCGATTCTCAGGGAAGCCAGGCGGCGCGGCATCACGTTCGAGGTGCCGCGCGACGTTCGCGCCTTGCCCGGCCTTGGCGTCGAGGGTTCGATCGATGGCGTGGCGGTGCTGTGCGGTACGCCGCGCCTGTTCCGCGAACGCGGGTTACTGACCACGGATTTGTCGAAGGCGGCTGCCATCCTCGCGGAGCAAGGAGCGTCGCCGGTGCTGGTGGCCAGAGACGGCATCGGCATCGGTGCGATCGGTCTGATTGATACGACCAAGGACGACACCGCGGACGTGGTGGCATCGCTTCGCGCCGAGGGCATTACGCGGGTGGCCATCCTCACCGGCGATCACGAGGCCGCGGCCCGCGCCGTGGCCACCCACGCGGGCATCGACGAAGTGCAGGCGGCGCTCCTGCCCCAGGACAAGGTCGCAGCGGTCAGGACGCTGCGCGAGGAGGCCGGACCGGTGGCGATGGTTGGCGACGGCGTCAACGACGCTCCCGCCCTGGCCGCCGCGGACGTCGGCATCGTAATGGGCGCGATGGGCAGCCACGCCGCGCTCGAGACCGCCGACATGGCGTTGATGACCGACGATCTGTCGAAGCTGCGCTACGCGATTCGCCTGAGCCGCGCCACCGGCGCCAACATCCGCACCAACATCGCCATTGCCCTCGCGCTCAAGGCGTTGTTCGTGATCCTGGCCGCCTCGGGGGTCGCCACGCTTTGGATGGCGGTGCTGGCCGACACCGGCGCGTCCGCGCTGGTCGTCGCGAACGCGGTCAGGCTCCGAAACTTTCCCGACTAGGTTTTTACAGATCGAAAGAAGTGCGCGTCCACGAACTCGTCGATGGCCTTTTGATCCGCGGGTTTGACGGACGTGAAGCGCAGGCCCATGCCGGCCTTCTTCGCGCTCCAGCATACGATCGCTTCGGTAACCAGTTCCTTCTTCGAGCCCGGAAGGTGAAACCGGACGCCTAACGCGGTTTCCTTGGGAAGCGGCGTGCTGGTGCGGATCGCGATTCCGCGGTGGCTCAGGTTGAGCGACAACGCGGCCGCGATCTTCCCGCCGCTGCGATACGACACCGGAATCCCCATCACCACGCGCGGGCTGTCGCGGCGATTGTAGTCGTCGGGAAACAGGTGCGGCGTGATCGACGGCAGGATGTGTTCGACGGCGCTGTACTCATTCAGGTAGCCGCCCACGCCGAGCGATCCGAGTTCCTTGACCTCGTCGGCGCTCGAAACCGATCCGCTGAAGACGAGAATCGGCAGGTGGCCGGAATCGAGTTTCCGGACTTTGCGGACCAGGTCGACCCCGGTAGCGTTGGCAATCCTGAGGTCCAGGACGATGAGGTCGAGCTCCGCAAGATCCGCCCGCACGCGCCCGAGCAGCTCCGCCACGCTCTTGACCACCATTGCCCGGTGGCCGGCGGCATCCAAAGCAGTCTTGAACCGTTCGCGCACGAACGGCGTCTCGGAGGCGACCAGAACTGTTTTGCGCGAAACCGAAGGAGACGTCATATCACGCGGCGCGACTCGCGTCCGTTTCATTGCAGACTGTATCAGGTTCTCGTTATAATTTGGACCTACGCGTTTACCCAGTACGTCGCCAAGGAGCGCCGAGCATGTCCGCGATTTGTCCCGAGTGCGATTCCCCTATCGATGTCGATGAATACGATGTCGATATCGGCGACGAATTGACCTGCTCGGAGTGCGGCTCGCTGCTGCGCGTGTCCAGCGATTCGCCGGTGGAATTCGAACTGGCCGACGAGGAAGATGACCTCGACGCCGAAGACGACGTAGTGGTCGTCGGGAATGATGACGATGATGCCGACGACGATGACGAAGACGAAGACGAGGACAAGATCGACGACGACGAATAACGATACTGGAGGCAAACCTCCCGCCTTCGCGCGAAGCGCTTCGGCGGACAAGTCAGGTTGGCCCGCCCTGGCGGCCAAGGCGGATCGCCTTCGCCGCATCCTCACCGAATGCGAATCCGTACTTGTGGCCTTCAGCGGCGGCGTCGATAGCGCCTATCTGGCCGTCGTCGCCGCCGAGGTCCTTGGCGGTCGCGCCCTGGCCGTCACCGCCGACAGCCCCAGCTATCCCGACACCCATCGCCAGCTTGCCCTCGGCGTGGCGCGCGATTTTTCGCTCGCGCATGAAGTGATTCACACCGCGGAACTCGAGCGGCCGGAGTATCGTGCCAACCCGGCCAACCGCTGTTACTACTGCAAGGACGAGCTCTATGGGCGCCTGGCCGAGGTCGCGCGCGGACGCGGATTCGCGGTGATCGTCGACGGCAATAACGCCGACGACCGCGGCGACTACCGGCCCGGACGGCAGGCGGCGAAGGAACACGGTGTCCGCAGCCCGCTCGACGAAGCCGATCTGACCAAAGACGAGATCCGCGAGCTGTCGCGCCTGGCGGGGATGAAGACCTGGGACGAGCCCGCGTCCGCGTGCTTGTCGTCGCGCATTCCGTACGGCAGCGAAGTCACCGACGCCGCCCTCCGCCAGATCGAAGCCGCGGAAAGCATCATGCGCGACCTCGGCTTCCGCGTGTGCCGCGTCCGCCACCACGACACGGTGGCGCGTCTCGAGATCGCGCGCAGCGAGATGGCCCGGGCGCTCGACCCCGAAGTCAACGCAAAGCTGGTGTCGGGGATCAAAGCCCTCGGTTACCAGTTCGTGAGCCTGGATTTGCAGGGCTACCGGCTGGGGAGCCTGAACGAGGCGCTTCGGCTGCGACCGGTCTCGTGACACCTGGGCGACTGCTGACGGCGCTCGCGCTGGTCTTCGCACTGGCGCACGTGCCGTTTCTCGCCACTTCCCTCGAAGATATCGACTCGGTCAACTTCGCCCTCGGGCTTCGCGATTTCAACGTCGCCGAGCATCGGCCTCATCCGCCCGGGTATCCGGTCTATATCGCGCTCGGCAAGGTGGCCAAGGCCGTTGCGGCGATGACGATGGGCGGCCTGGAATCGTCGATCGATGCCCGCACGCTGTCGGTGCTCTCGCTGCTCGCGGGCATGGCGTCGATCGCGCTGCTGTACGCGGGGTTTCGCTGTCTCGCGCCGGTTCCCGGTTCCCGGTTCCTTGATATCCCGGCCCTGAGTGCCACGGCGATCACGGTGTCCTGTCCGTTGTTCTGGTATCTCGCGGTACGGCCCATGAGCGATCTGCCCGGCCTCGCCTTCGCGCTCGCGGCGCAGGCGTGCCTGCTGCTGGCCTGGTCGCGGCAAGCACCCGCTGCCGACGGCGATCGACGGCTCACACCGGCAATGGCGACGGCATCGGGCCGCATGATCGTGGCGGGCGCCTTCCTCGCCGCGATCAGCATCGGCATGCGATCGCAGTGTGCCTGGCTCACAGTTCCGTTACTGATGCTCGTGCTGGCCGATCGAATCGGGCGCGGCGTGGCCGGCGCGCTCCTGGGCAGCGCGATGTCGTTCACCATCGGCGGCCTGCTGTGGGGCATCCCGCTGCTGGTGGCGAGCGGCGGCCCGGCCGCGTATCTCACCGCGCTTGGCGCGCAGGCCGGCGGCGATTTCACCTCCGGCGAGATGCTCTATCAAACCCCGACGCCGCGCGTGGCCGCCTTCGCGCTGCTGCGGACCTTCGTGGGCCCATGGGACTCCACCGCCCTGGCTGTCGTCGTCCTTGCGCTGGCGCTCGCCGGGCTCGTGCAAATGGCGCTGCGGGATCGACGCGCGTTGGCGGCGATGATTGCACTGGGCGCCCCGTACTTTCTCTTCCATCTCACCTTCCAGGACACCGCGTTCATCCGCTACGCCGTGCCGCTCGTCCCCGTGGTTTCATTCCTCGCGGTTCGCGGCGTGGTGATGGTGTCGGAGCAGGCCGTGCCGGTGATGGCCGCGGCATTGTCGGTGTGGGCGGCCGCGATCGCGAGCCCCGTGTTGGTGGCGTACGGAGCGGAAGCCAGTCCCACGGTTCGCGTGCTGAGTGCGATGCGCGCGGAGGCCAAGGTGTCGCCTCCGGGAGCGGTGGCGATGCATCAAACGTTCAAACGCCCGCTCGAAGCGGAGGACATCGCCTTTGCGCCGCTGCTGTCCTCGCCGCCTCGCCTCGAATGGCTCGAGATGGAGAAGTACTGGCGCGAAGGACACACCGAGCCGCTGTGGTTTCTCGCCGATCCCAGCCGATCGGACCTCGCGTTGATCGACCCGATGAGCCGGCGCGATGCCGTCGAGATCACGTGGCCGCTCGTGGCGCGGCCGGCCTTCGGCGGGATGCGGCCGTCGAGTGTGCGCTGGTATCGGATGCCCGCACCCGGCTGGTTCGCTGAAGAAGGTTGGGCGCTCACGCCCGAGACGTCCGGCATGGCCCGTCTCAGGGGTCACGGGCCGGACCTCGGGCCCATCACCGCCTGGGTGCGCCGGCGCTCCGCGGCGACCAGGTTGTTGATCGGCGGCCGGAATCTGGCCGGCCCAACCGATCCGTCCGCGCGGTTCACGCTTTCAATCGGCGATTCGGTGCTGCAATCGTGGGAGGCGGCTCCCGGGTTTTTTCTCCGGGTCTTCGACATTCCCGAGGGTGGGTTGTCCGGGCCGGGCGAGTTTGCGAGGCTGACGGTGCGATCCGCCGCGGTTACCGGCAACGCGTCCATTCCCACCGCGATCGAGCAGTTCGACCTGCAAGGCTCCGATTCGACGATGTGGGGTTACGACAGCGGCTGGCAGGAAGCCGAGTATGGCCCGGCCTCGGGTGTCTGGCGATGGACCAGCGACCGCGCGACGCTCCGCATCGTGGGGCCGCCCATCGCGCGGAGGGTCATCCTCTCGATCGAGTCACCGCTCAAGTACTTCGACACCGCGCCCCGCGTGCGCGTGAGCGCCGGCGACCGCGAACTGGCTGCCTCATCCGTGGCTGACGCCATCACATGGAACATCGACGTGCCGGCCGACGCGCTCGCCTCTGCGGGTGGACTATTGACAGTATCGACCGATAAGACCTTCGTGCCGTCCGAACGCGGGGGATCGCTCGACCCGAGACATCTTGGGCTCCGCGTTTTTTCGGTTCAGGTGCTTCCAAGGGCGTCTAACTCGTTGACACCATAGGAACTACCCGTTAATCTGCGGGTCATCAACGTTTCACATTTTTTCGCGGGAGTGCGAATGACGATGAGTGTGCTTAGACGGACTGCTGGGATCGCGTCGGTCTGCCTGGTCCTGGCCCTTGGCGCCGCGGCTTGCGCAAAGAAAGCTCCAGCGCCGGCAGCGCCGCCACCTGCACCACCGGCTGCGCCGGCCGCGCCGCCGGCACCACCACCGCCGCCACCACCGCCGCCTGCGGCTGCGGCGCCTCGGCCCCTGAGCGAAGAGGAAGTCTTCGCGCGCAAATCCGTGGCCGACCTCAACGCCGAGAAACCGTTGGGCGACGTGTTCTTCGATCTCGACGCCTCAACGCTGAAGGACGAGGGCAAGGCGGCGCTTTCAGTGAATTCGACGTGGCTCAAGAAATGGACGAGCACGAAGATCAGCATTGAAGGCCACTGCGACGAGCGTGGGTCAGCCGAGTACAACCTCGGTCTTGGCGAGCGCCGCGCGAACGCCGTGAAGGATTATCTGGCGAGCCTTGGCATTGGGGCCGATCGCGTCACGGTTGTGAGCAAAGGCAAGGAAGCGCCGTTCTGCAGCGAGTCGAACGAAGCGTGCTGGGCGCAGAACCGCAGGGGGCACTTCGTAATTACTGCGAAGTAATCAGGCTTCAGACTGCGGGCTTCGGGGGCCTCAGGCTGCCGGCTCTCTAAGGCCTGCAGCCCCCGCAGCCCGCAGCCTGGAGCCTGACTAGCCGAGCGAAGCGAGGATCGTTTCAGCGGCTTCACGAGGCGAGGGTGCCCCCGTGATGGGGCGCCCGATCACCAGGTAAGACGCCCCGGCCGCCATG
>Ga0210377_10003460_pt1 | contig 13602 bp, 15 predicted proteins | sample PLM4_65_b1redo_FD_155480 | JGI IMG/M metagenome (GOLD analysis project Ga0210377, IMG submission 155480) | Groundwater sediment microbial communities from an aquifer in East River, Colorado, USA - PLM4_65_b1 redo | ecosystem: Environmental > Terrestrial > Soil > Riparian zone | place: USA: East...
TGACGCCTAAGAGCCTGCCAGCTCCTTGGAGCGCTCGGTCGCGGCGCGGACGGCGGCGAGGACCGCGGCGCGGAAGCCCGCGTGCTCGAGCGCGGCGAGGCCCGCGACGGTCGTGCCGCCCGGCGAGGTCACGCGCGCGCGCAGGACCGCCGGGTCCTCGCCGGACTCGCGCGCCAGGCGCGCCGCGCCGTGGACGGTTTCGACGGCGAGCTTGCGCGCGGTCTCGGGCGCGAGGCCTTCGCGCACGCCCGCCTCGGTCAGCGCCTCGATGAACGCGTAGAGGTAGGCGGGCCCGGATCCGGACAAGCCCGTGACCGCGTCGAGCGCCGACTCCGGCACCCGCACGACCTCGCCGACCGCGCGCAGAACGGCGCAGGCGAGCTCGAGATCGGCGGGCTCCGCACCCGAGTCGCTCGCGACGGCGGTGATGCCGGCGCCGATCAGCGCGGGCGTGTTCGGCATGCTGCGGACGATCCGCGCGCGCGCGCCGAGCAGCCGGCGCAGCACCGCGCTCGTCGCGCCGGCGACGATCGAGAGATAGAGCGGACCGCCGTCACGCGGCAGTGTTGCAGCCGCGGCCTCGAGCTGTTGCGGCTTCACTGCCAGCACGACGAGCTCCGAGGCTTGGACGACCTCGAGATTGCGGGTCGTCGCGCGCACGCCGAGCGCGCTCATCAGCGCGCGCCGGCCGGCGTCGGGATCGGCGGCGTGCAGCGACGCGGGCGCCATGCCGGCGCGGAGGAGCCCGCGCAGGATCGCCTCCGCCATGTTGCCTGCACCGATCGTCCCGACGGTCCCGGGCAAGCCGTTCATGCCTTCTCTCTCTCCCCGAAGAGGGCGGTGCCGATGCGCAGCCAGGTCGCGCCCTCTTGCACGGCGACCTCGAAATCGCCGGTCATCCCCATCGACAGCTCCAGCAAGCGGCGTTCGGGCGCGCGCTCGCGATTCACGTCCGCGAGCAGCCCGCGCAGCGCGCGAAACGAGGGTCGCACCTGTTCGGGGTTGTCGCATGCGCGCGGGATCGCCATCAGCCCGACCAGCTCGAGGTGCGGACAGGCGTCGGCCGCGAGCGCGAGCGCGCCGAGCGCCGACGGCATGCAGCCGCCCTTCTGCGCCTCCCGATCGACGTTCACCTGCAGGAAGATGCGCGGCCGGCGCGCCAGCTCGGACGCCGCTTTCTCGAGCGCGAGGAGCAGCTCGGGCCGGTCGACGGATTGGATCACGTCGCAGAGCTCGACCGCGCGGCGCGCCTTGTTGCGCTGCAAGCCGCCGATCAGGTGCCACTCGAGGGCGGTCGCGCAAGCGGCGCGCACGGCGGGGATTTTCGTCTCCGCCTCTTGCACGCGGTTCTCGCCGAACGCGGTCAGGCCCGCGGCCGCGGCTTCGAGCACGCGCTCCGGGCTCTGCGTCTTCGAGACGGCGAGCAGCTTCACCTGCCCCGGATCCCGACCGACGCTCTTCGCCGCGCGCTCGATGCGCGCGCGAACGCTTGCCAGGCGCGCCGCGATCTCGCTCATGCGGGCTCGACCCCGGCGCGCGCGAGCCGCACAGCGACCGCCTCCATCGGCAAGCCGATCACGTTGCTGCGCGAGCCGCGGATCTCGGCGACGAAGCGTCCGCCTTGCCCTTGGGCGGCGTAGGCGCCCGCCTTGTCGAGCGGCTCGCCCGAGGCCGCGTACGCGCGCGCCGCCGCTCGGTCGACCGGGTGCATGCGCACGTCGCTGGCGACGACGTCGTGCACTTCGACGCCCAGCGCCCGCACGATCAGGGCGAAGCCGGTCAACACGCGATGCGTGCGGCCCTGGATGCGCAGCAGCATCTCGACCGCTTCGTCGATGTCGCGCGGCTTGCCGAGCACGTCGTCGTCGACGACGACGAGCGTGTCGGCGGCGAGCACGCAGACCTCGCGCGGGAAGCGCGCAGCGACCGCGCGCGCCTTCTCGAGCGCGAGCCGGCGCGCCTGCGCCGGGGCCGACTCGCCCGGCAGGGCGCTCTCGTCGACGCCGGGGTCGGCGATCTCGAACTTGAAGCCAGCCCCGGCGAGCAGCTCGCGCCGGCGCGGCGAGCTCGAGCCCAGCACGAGCGCGCGCGGCGCGTCACTCATCGGTGTCAGCCAGGCGCTTTCGCGCCGCCTGCGCGCCGCGCGCGAGCGACGCGTCGGCCGCGCGCTCGAGCAGAGCCAGCGCCGTGTCGAACTCGGCGCGCAGGTCGGGATGGAAGCGCGCGAGCTCCGGCAGCACGACCGCGGCGATGCGCGCCATGCGCGGGTCCGGATCCGCGCCGCGCGCCAGCGCGAGCGCGCGCAGCGCGAGCGATCGATCGGGATCGGTGAGCTTCGCGAAGCAGGAGAGGGCGGCGCGGCGCACGTCGCCGTCGGCGTCATCGAGCGCGCGCAGGTAGAGGGCGCCCGTCTCGGCGCGCTCCGGCGCGAGCTCGCGCAGAACGAAGATCGCCATGCGCCGGCGCGAAGCCGACGCGGCCGAGCCCGCGTCGTGCAAGAGCACCGGCAGGACCTCCGTCTGCAAACGGCCGAGCGCCGCGAGCATCTGCGCGGCCTGCCAGCGCAGATCGCCATCGGGCAGCTCGAGCGCATCGAGCAGCGCCGGCAGCAGGCGCAGCGTCGGACGCTCGATCTGGAACAGCACCCAGGCCGCCGAGAAGCGCGCGAGCGCATTGTCCGCACGCAAGAGCTCGCGCACGCCATCGCGCAGCCCGGGCTCGACGCGCAAGCGCGCCAGCGCCTCGTCGCAAGCCTCGCGCTGCGTGGCGCGGCTTGGCGATCCCATTCTTTGCAGCAGCTCGACGGCCTCGCTCACGTGAGCGCCCAATGCTCCTCGCCGGCCGCGTCGCGGCTGCACAGCGCGCGCTGATCGCGCTCGAGCTTGTGCAGGTGCGAGAGCACGGACTGCCCGGCGGCCGGCCAGAGCGCGCGCGGCGTTTCGACGTAGATGCGCTCGACCAGGCGCTCGACGGTCGTCGCGCCCGCGCGCACGGCCTCGATGATCTGGCGCTCGCGCGCGAGTCGGTGCTCGATGTACTCGCGCAGCTTTGCCGCGGGCTCCGCGATGAACGGACCGTGACCGGGGTAGATGCGCTCGAGCTCCAGCGCGAGCAGTCGCTCGAGCGAGGCGAGATACAGAGCCATGTCGCCGCCGTCGAGCGGAATCACGGTCGTGCCGGCACCGAGCACGACGTCGCCGGTGAAGAGCGCGCGCTCCTCTTCCAGGTAGAAGCAGATGTGATCCTCGGCGTGGCCGGGGGTGTGGATCGCGCGCAGCGTCGCGCCATCCGTGCGGAAGACGTCGCCTGCGCGGATCGGCTCGAGCGCGAGCGCGTAGCGCTCGTCCTTGCCCGGCCACGGCATCTTCGAGACGCGCCGCGGGCCGAAGCGCGCGAGCACGTCGGCCACGCCGCCGATGTGGTCGGCGTGAACGTGCGTGACGAGCACGTCGCCGGGCGCGTCGCTCGCGAACTCGCGCGCGAGCGCACGCTCGAGCAGCGGCAGATAGCTCGGCTTGCCCGAGCCGGTGTCGAGCAAGAACGGCCGCTTGCCGGTGCCGATCAGATACGTGTTCGTGCCCGGCCCGGTGAACGGTCCGGGATTCTGTCCGCGCACCACTACGACCAGCGGCGACCAGCGCTCGATGTCGGGGAGCTGCATGCCCCACATGGAATCCACGCTTTCACTCTACCCGGAGCGGCTCGCGTGCGCGAAGCCGGCCAGCCGCGGCTCGAGCTCGGCCCAGCCCGAGAGCACGTTCGCGGCCGTGCGCGGAGCCGCCAGATCGAGCCGCCAGGCCCGCAGGCCGGCGGCGCGCGCGGCCGCGACGCAGTCGGGCTCGCGGTCGCCCACGTAGAGCGCGGCCTCGGCTGCAACGCCGAGCTGTGTGAGCGCGTGCGCGAAGATGCGCGGATCCGGCTTGGCGAAGCCGCAGGTCGACGGCAGCACGACCGCGTTCAACGCCTCGGCCAGACCGAGCCCGGCGAGCAGCCCGGGCAGACGCGTATCCATGTTCGAAACGACCGCGCAGCGCAGGCCGAAGGCGCGCGCAGCCGCGAGCGCCGCCTGCACGCCGGGCACGAGCTCCCAGACGGCCGGGCGCGCGAACTCCGCAAAGAGCGCGTCGAAGCACGGGCCGTCCGCCGCGCGATTGCCCAGCGCCGCGCGCACGATCTCGCGCCAGCCCGCGCGTTCGCGCGCGGGCACCTCGGCCAGCGCGACGCCCTCGAGCGCCGGCGGTGCGATGCGCGCGGCGGCGAGCGCGCGCGCGACTGCTTCGCGCGTTCGCACTTCGCCGAAGCGCGCGCCGACGCGCACGTAGACCCCGGCGGCGGGCTCGCGCAGGCGCAGGACCGTGCCGACCGCATCGAGCAGCAGGGCCTCGAGCCCCGTGCTCATCGGCGCGCCAGGCCCGCCGGCGAGAAGCGCGGCTGCGCCAGGGTTCCAGTGAGCTCGGCCGAGTAGGGCAGCGGTCCGGTGGGCAGCGCGGCTGCCGCGAAGGCAAAGCGCGCCGGCTCTTCGAGCTGCGAGATCTCGACGCGCAGAGCGAGCTCGCCCGCCGCGCCGATCCGCCCCTGCGCGCTGCACGAGAGCGGCGGGCCGGACAGGTTGGCGAAGTCGACGCGCCAGCCGCCGTCGGCCTCGCGCTCGGCGGCGACGATGAGCTGCGCGAACGGCAGCTCGATTGCGAGCGGCGCGTGCAGCACCGCCGCGCCGCGGCTCACGGTCGCTTCCAGCGTCTCACGCGCGCCGAAGCGATAGACGCCGTCGGCGGCGCCCCGCAGCGCGAAGGCGCTCGAGACGAGGCCTTCGAGCAGGTCGAGCGGGAACGCCTGCGCGCGGAGAAAGCCGCCACGCAGTGTCAGCCCGTCAGTCCGGAGCAGCAGCGTTCCCTCACCGACACGCGCCTCCACGCGCCCCCCCGACAGCCGCATCCGCGCACGCAGCTGCGAGAACTCGATGATCCGCCCGCCGACCGCGACCACCGTGCGCTCCGCCGAAACCCCCCACGGCCATTCCGGCCGCACGCCTTCGAACGCGAGCGACGCGCCCGCCCCCTCCGCGACGCGCGCCGCGATGATCGGTCCGACGAGCGCCGGCGCCAGCCAGAGCGCCGCGAGCGCGAGCACGGCCGCGAGGGCGACGGAACGCAGCGATCTCGGCATTGCGGCAGCGCCCCTCAGGCGCGCTCGAAGCTCGAGACGGAGAAGCTCACATCGAGCACCGGCCCGCTCCCGCCGTCGCCGCGCGTGCGGATCTTGAGCGAGCGCACGATCAGGTGCGAGCTCGAGGTCTCGATCTTGTGCAGGAACTCGACCATCTGATCGAGCGACGCCCCTTTCAGCCGGACCTCGGCGCGCGTCTCGGGATACCGCGCATTGGCGGAGGGCTGCTTGGGCTCGATCGACTCGAGCTGCTCTTGCGAGATCCGCGCTTCGGCGGCGAGCGTCGAGAGCAGCGCGATCAGGTTCGTGTTCGAGCCGGGCTGAATGCGCCCTTCGACGCGGGCGAGCTCGCCTTGCAGGTCGCGCATCTCGCCGGCGATGGCGAGCGCGCGCGTGAGCTCGACCTCGAGCTGCGCGACGCGCGCGTCGGAGCCGCGCGCTTGCTCGCCGAGCGGAGCCACGATGCCGACGTAGACGACCACGAGCGCCACGACGCACACTCCGGCGACGAGCAGCCAGCGCTCGCGCGGCGAGCGCGCGGCGAGGTAAGCGCGCAGCGGCGCGAGCAGCTCGTTCATTCCTCACTCCCCGAGAGCCGGATCGAGACGGTGAAGGTCTTGCCGCCGCGGCGCGTGTCGGTCTTCACGTCCGTCACGAGCACGCGCTGGAAGCCGTCGTACTTGGAGAGCGCCGCCTTGAGCTGGTCGGCGGAGACGAAGTCCGCACTGTGGCCGCGCGCGACGATGCTCTGGCGCTCGATCGCCAGCTCGTCGAGCGAGACGTCGAGTGACTCGCCGGGAAGCGTCGAGATCTGGCGCAGGATCTCGAGCACCGAGAGGCCCTTCCCGGTGACACCGAGATGTGCCGCCAGCTCGCGCGTCTCCGCAGCCTGTGCCTCGAGCGCCGCGAGCGGCGTGTCCGAGGGCTGCGCTTCCGGGAATGCCTGGGCGTAGATCGAGGCCACCGCGTCGTGGAGCCGGGTCACGCGCCGCTCCTCGAGCCAGGCGCCGAGCGTTGCGCTCGCCACCCACAAGACGAGGAAGAACGCGAAGAGGCCGACCGTGAGGCGCAGCTGCGGGCGCAGGCCGGAGAGGTCCGGCGAGTAGCCGAGGTCGCCCTGGCGGAAGTCGCTCTGCGTCACGCGCTCGGTCGACGAGCCGCGCAGCGCGAGCGCCGCGGCCTGCGCGAAGAGGGGCGCGCCGGCCTCTCTGAAGCGGTCGCCGCCGTCACGCGTGCGCGTCACCTGGAGCACGCGCGTCGGCAGGCCGATGCGCTCGGCCAGGAACTGCGCCAGCCCCGGCAGGCGCGCGGAGCCGCCCACGAGCAGCACCTCCGTCGGGGAGACCGGGTCGAGCGGATCGCCGACGACCGATTGCACCGTGCGCAGCACCTCGCGCGACAGGCGCTCGAGCGCGTCGCGCACACCCGGCGAGACGGGCTTCGCGCTGCCGTGCTCGAAGACGCCGCGCTCGTGCTTGTGCTCTTCCGCGGCGTCGAGCCCGAGCTTCAGGTCGCGGGCGAGCGCTTCGGAGAGCTGCCGGCCCGCGATCGGAATGCGGCGCAGCGCGATCGGCTTGCCGTCGACCAGCAGGCAGAGATTCGTCTTGCTGTGGCCGACGTCGAGGATCAGGCGCGAGACGTCGCTGATCTCGAGGTACGAGGACAGATTCGCGAGCGACGCGCCCTCGCTCTCCACGATGCGCGGCTCGAGCTCCATGCGCCGCAGCGACGCCAGGTGCGCCTCGACGTCCGCGCGTGTGGCGATCGCCACGAGCACGTCCGTCTGGTCGGGGCGGCTCAGCACCTGCTCGTGCGCGAGCACGACGTTCGCGAGCGGGACGGGCAGCTCCTCGTCGATCTCGAAGGTGAGTGCCGCGGCGACGCGCTTGGCGCCCGCGAACGGGAAGCGCAGGTGTCGCTGCGTCAGCCGTTCGGTCGAGAGCGCCGTCACCAGCGTCTCGGGCGAGAGGTTGCGACTCTGCACCCAGAGCTGGATGGTCGCCTCGATCTCCTCCGAGGGCGCGCCGCGCGGCAGCTCGAGCTCGGCGAAGCGCACGAAGGCCGCGCCGCGCAAGCTCGCGCTGAGCTCGGCGAACTTGACCGACCAGGAGCCGATGTCGAGCCCGACCACGCTGCGCTCGAACATCAGCAGCCCAGCTTGTAATAGAGCGTCTTCGGCTCGGCGGCGTTGCCGCGGTCGACGACGCTGCTGACGCACGCGCGCGCCTCGCCGACGCGCGCCTCGGAGTCGATGCGGAAGACGCGGCTCGTGAACGAGAGCGGCGGGAAGATCTGTTCGCCCTCGGCGATCCCGAGCGTCTGGAAGAAGCTCGTGCACGGCTCCGCGCCCGCGGCCGGACAGAACACGCGACCTTCCTTGCGCGCCTTCAGCAGCTCGAATACGTCCCGCTGGTCGAGGAGCGCGAGCTCCTGGCCTACACCGTGGTAGATCATTCCCAGCACGTGCGCCGGCGCAGTATTCAGGTTCGCTCCTCCGCCATCGGCAGGCGGGAACATCGGGTAGGTCGTAAAGTAGGCCTTGAGCGTGTCGAGCATCAGGGCGTCGAGGCCGGGAACCGCGGAGAGCTCGTCGAGCGAGAATACGGGCCGGTCGAGCGGCGCGCTCGCCGCCTTCTTGATCGCGACGTAGTACTCCTCCTCCGGCGTGCCCACGCGTGTCTCCTCGTCCTTGTCGAGCCAATCGAGGATCGCATCGGACAGGTCGTCGACCTCCTCGTCGCCATACGCGGTCGAGCCCTTGAACGCCGGCGTGGTCTCGGCGATGTGCGCCAGCGCCGCCTCGAGGAACGCCTTGCTGGTCTCGCCGTAGCGCTTGCCGTCGCGGTCCACGAGCGCATTCAGGTTCAGCTTCCCGCCCGCGTCGCGCACCGACACGCGCAGGATCGCGTCGCCGGGCAGCGCGATCTCCTGGCGCGAGAGCTGGGCCCAGGCGTCGCGTTCCGACTCTACCTGTCGCGTCGTGTCGTCGCCCTCCAGCAGATCGTCTTGCAGCGTGCGGATCGCCAGCGTGACGCCCGAGCGCGCCAGCAGGAGCGCGCGCGCGTGCTGTCCCTGCTGGCGCGTGCTCATCACCTCGAGCAGCGAGGTCTTGCTCATGGCGTAGGCGGTCGAGATCGCGACCACGACGAGCACGAGCACGAGCAGCAGCACGATGCCTTCGTCGTCGCGCGGGCGGGTCACTGACACTCTCCGGCGTCGAAGCCCGGGATCCCGCCCATCAGCACCTTCAGGCGCTGCAGCGCGGCCGACGGCTCCGCCTCGTTCCAGCACACGTCCTGAACTTGCGCGCGCGCATCGTTGATCGCGGTCGCGAGCGCGGGGCTCGCCGCCGCGATCTCGTCGGCGAACCCGTCGAGACACGCCTTCACCGACACGCCCTCGCCGCAGGCGGCCTCGTCGGTTTGCTCGCCGGCGTCCTCGGGCGCGAGGCGGAACGGTCGGACGGGCAGCTCGATCAGGCGCGAGAGCTCGGGTCCGGCGGCCGGCTGGCCGTCGGCGTCGGTCTCCCAGAGCGAGACGGTGAGCGAGAGCGAAGCGGGCAGCTGGTCGAGCTGCGTGAGGCCGGTCGAGTCCCAGTCCTCGAACGCCGTGCCGTCCTCGGCCGTGAATCGCACCACGAAGGCCGCGAGGTTGTCCGCGACGATCTGCGGCGCGGTCCACTCCACTTCCTTGGCGAGCTGCGCCGGCAGCGGCTCCTCCTGGCGCAGCAGGGCGAGGCCCGGTCCGGACTGCGAGGGCGCCGAGCCGTAGGTCACCAGCGCCACCGACTCGGGCGGGCCGCCCGGCGAGCGCAGCGGAGACTGCGTGACGAAGCGCAGCTCGTCGCCCTCCGCCTCCGCATACATGCGCGGCGTCGCAAAAAAGACGTACGGGTGCAGAAGCGGATCCGCGCCTTGCTCGCGCTCGACCAGCACGGCGCCGACCAGCTCGCGCTCGAGTCGATCGAGCAGGATGCGCGCCGCCCGATCGCGCGACGACGTCGACGAGACACGCGCGTACGCCTCGGCGATGCCCTGATACGCCTGAAACGAGAACGTGAGCACGAGCGCCATGATGAACATGGCGACGAGCACCTCGAGCAGCGTGAAGCCGTTTTCCGATCGGCGGCTCATCGCCCCTCGTTGCCCGGCGCGGGACCGGTCGCCGGCGGAGTCGGCTGGCGCTGCTGTTGCAGCTGTTGCAGGCGCGCGGGATCGGTCGGCGCAGTGAGCAAGAGGACGAACGGATCGACGCTCTCCGGCTCGGCATCGGCGGGAAAGACGCGCACCGTCACGAGTCGCAGCGGCGGCGGCTGACCCGGGGTCGCGGTCGGGTTCGGCGCCGGCGCCGCACCCGCCAGCGCGAAGAGCGGCGACGGCGGCTGGTCGCCCGGGTAGTCCTCGGGCAGCACGAGGCTCTGCTCCGACACCGTGATCTGCCAGCGAAGATCGTCGTCGGGTGGCTCGTACGCGCCCTCGGTCGTGCCGTTCTCGAGCTCCGTGCCGCCGCTCTGCTCGTACTGGAGCTCGCGCACCCGCTCTTCCGCGAGCTGCGTCGCGTGCGCCTCGCGCCGCGCGCGGCCGAGGTCGGCGAGGTTGCGCGTCACGGACTCGAGCAAGAGCCCGAAGACCAGGCTCACGATCAGCACCGCGGCCAGCACCTCGATCAGCGTGAATCCGTCGCGGCTACGGCCCTTCAGGGGGAGGCTCCTCGATCCGGATCTCGCCGGTGAACGCGATCAAACGGATGCGCAGATCGTAGCCGCCGTCGTCGCGCAGCCAGATCTCGGCGGGATCGCTCGCGCCGTCGGACGAGAAGCCGATCGCGATCGCGCCCTCGTGCTTCGCCTCGTCGGCGAGCCGGATCTCGTGGAAGCTGACCTCGTCGGCGTCGTCGAGCGCGTGCCACTCGCCGATCTGCCCGTCGACGGGCTGGAAGACGGCTTCCGCGAGCGGCGGAGCCAGATCCAGGCCCTCCGCGTGCTCGGGCAGCTCGCGGGCCTCGGCGTGCGCGGCCGGCGGCAGCTCCTCGACCCGAAAGACTTGCTGATCGAGGTCGATCACCATGCGCTGCGTCTGGCCGGTCGTGATCGCGCGCTGTCCGACGTACTCGAGCTCGGCGGCGAGCGTGCGACCGGCGTTGCGGAGGTGCACGCCGAAGCCGCCGCCGACGCTGGTCGTGAAGACTCCCGTCACCAGCACGATCAAGAGCAGCACGACGAGCAGCTCGAGCAGCGTGAAGCCGGCTTCGGCGCGAGCTTTGCTCACGGCTCAGTTCGACGTGGTCGCTTCCCAGTTGCCGATCTCGGCGTTCTCGCCGTCGCCGCCCGGCTGGCCGTCCGCGCCATAGCTGTACAGGTCGAAGCTTCGCGCGTTGTTCTTGCCGGGGCGCTCGTACTTGAACTGCGTCTGCCAGGGATCGAGCAGGTCCTTCGAGGAAACGTAGCCGCCCTCGGGATAGCGCCGCGGCCGCGGCTCGCCCGTGGGCTCGCGCACGAGCGCGTCGAGCCCCTGCTCGGCCGTGGGGTAGGTGCCGTTGTCGAGCTTGTAGAGCTCGAGCTGCTGCGAGAGCTTCGAGACCTGCAGCCGCGCGATGTCGGCCTGCGCGCCGCCGAGCCGCTTGAAGACGTTGGTCGCGAGCACGGTCATCAAGAGCCCGATGATCAGCACGACGACCATGATCTCGAGCAGGGTGAAGCCGTCGCGTTTTTCGAGTTGCACCGTGGGTTCTCCTTTCGCCGCCGCTGCTAGAGCGCGGAGGTCATGTTCATGAGCGGCAGCAGGGTCGAGAGAATGATCACCAGGATCACGATCGCCACGAACACGAGCAGGATCGGCCCGAGCAGCGCGAGCATGCGCTCGAGCGCGTTCTCGACCTGCGTGTCGTAGGTGTCGGCGAGCTTGCCGAGCATCGCCGGCAGCTCGCCCGAGGCTTCGCCGACCGAGATCATGTGCGTGACCAGCGGCGGGAACTCGCCGCTCGAGCGCATCTGCGCGGCGATCGAGGAGCCGCGCGTGATCGCCTCTTTCACGCCGTCGACGGCGCGCGCGATCACGGCATTCGACGTGACGCTGCGCGCGATCTCGAGCGCGCCGACGATGTTCACGCCGCCGGCGCTCAGCGTCGCGAGCGTGCGCGCGAAACGCGCGATCGCGACGTAGCGGATCAGCCGCCCGAAGATCGGCGTGCGCAGCATCAGCCCGTCCCAGGCGTAGCGGCCGCGCTCGGTGCGCACCACGCGGCTCCAGATCAAGAGCGAAAGAGCCAGCGCGACGAGCGCCGGGAACCAGTACACGGTGACGACGTCCGAGACCGCCACGACGACGCGCGTGGCGAGCGGCAGCTCCTGCTTCATGTCGCGCAGCATCGCGGTGATGTTCGGGATCACCTTCACCAGCAACACGCCCGCCACGGCGGCGCTGAAGGTCAGCATCATCACCGGGTAGATCATCGCGTTGATCAGCTGGTTGCGAAGCGTCATGCGGCTCTCGACGTAGTCGGCCAGGCGCTGCAGGACCGGCGCGAGCGCGCCCGACGACTCGCCCGCGCGCACCATCGAGCAGTACAGCTCGTCGAAGACCTGCGGGAACTCGGCCAGCGCGTCGGCGAGCGACGAGCCCTGGTTCACCGACTCGCGCACGCGCGCGACCACGGCCTTGAAGCGCTCGCGCTCGACCTGCTCGGTGAGCGCCGAGAGCGCCTGGACCAGCGGCACGCCCGCGGAGATCAGCGTCGCGAGCTGGCTCGAGAACATCGACAGGTCGAGATCGGGAACACGGCGCAGCGCCGGCAGCTGCAGCTTCGAGAGCAGCTCGGAGGTCTCGCCGCGCGTCTTGCCGACGACGATCTCGGTCGGGAAGATGCCCTCGGAGCGCAGCTTCGCGCGCGCCGCGCGCGGGCTGTCGGCGTCGATCGTCGCGGCCACCGCGCGATTGCCGGCGGCGACGCCCTTGTAGCGATAGACCGGCATTGGCCTCAGGCCGCCTGCGGATCCAACGCCGCGACGGCTTCTTCCTCGGTCTGCCGCACGATCTCCGCGATCGACGTCGTGCCCTCGACCACCATGCGCGCGCCGTGCATGCGCATCGTCTGCATGCCGCGCTGCAACGCCACGTCCTGGATCTGCTTGGAGTCGACGCCGCGCGTGATCATGGCGCGGATCGACTCGTCGATGGGCAGGATCTCGAAGATGCCCGTGCGGCCGTGATAGCCGGTGTGATTGCAGTGCACGCAGCCCTTGGCGCGGTACAGCGTGCGTCCCGCGACGTCCGCGTGGGCGAGCGCCAGCTCGGCGAGCTCCTCGTCGCCGGGCGTGTACGCCTCGCGGCAGCGCTTGCAGAGCACGCGGATCAGCCGCTGGCCGATCGCGGCGACGAGCGACGACGCGATCAGGAACGGCTCGACGCCCATGTCGATCAGCCGCGTGATCGTGCCGGCCGCCTCGTTGGTGTGCAGCGTCGAGAAGACCAGGTGGCCGGTGAGGCTCGCCTGGATCGCGATCTCGGCCGTCTCCAGATCGCGGATCTCGCCGATCAGGATCACGTTGGGGTTCTGGCGCAAGATCGACCGCAGGCCGGCGGCGAACGTGAGCCCGATGGCCGACTTGACCTCGATCTGGCTGATTCCCGGCAGGCGGATCTCGACCGGATCCTCGATCGTGATGATGTTCTGGTCGGGCTTGTTGATGTCGGCGAGCGCCGCGTAGAGCGTGTTGGTCTTGCCCGAGCCGGTCGGCCCCGTGACCAGGACGATGCCGTTGTTGCGGCGGATCAGCTTGCGCAGCGTCTCCTGGTGGGTCTTCGACAGCCCGATCTTCTCGATCGAGAGCAGCTCCTGCGTGCGCGGCAGGAGCCGGAGCACGCAGCGTTCACCGTACTGTGTCGGCAGCGTCGAGAGCCGCACGTCGTAGTCGCGGCCGGCGATCTTCAGCACGATCCGGCCGTCCTGCGGCAGGCGCTTCTCGGCGATGTCGAGCCGTCCCATGATCTTGATGCGCGTGACGATCGCCTGCTGCATGCGCCGCGGCAGCGGCCTGATCGGCTCGTGCAGGATGTTGTCGATGCGGAAGCGCACGACCAGATCCTTCTCCTGCGGCTGGATGTGGATGTCGCTCGCGCGCTCCTTCACCGCCTGCTGCAGGAGCGAGTTCACGAGCCTTATGATCGGCGCGCTCTCCTCCGAGGAGTCGAGCAGGTCCTCGGGCTCGGAGATCAGCTCGCTCGCGATGTCGGCGAGATCGGCTTCGGCGAACTCCTCGGCCACGTCCTCGGCGGAGCTCGCCTGGTCGTAGACGTGGTTGATGCAGTTCAGGATCGCGCGGCGGGTGACCAGCACCGGCTCGCAGCGCGCGCCGGCGAAGACCATGCGCACGTCGTCGAGCGGGTCGGTCAGCAAGGGATCGGAGATCGCCACCTCGAGCCGGTCGCCGTCGCGCCG
>Ga0210377_10003461_pt1 | contig 13601 bp, 10 predicted proteins | sample PLM4_65_b1redo_FD_155480 | JGI IMG/M metagenome (GOLD analysis project Ga0210377, IMG submission 155480) | Groundwater sediment microbial communities from an aquifer in East River, Colorado, USA - PLM4_65_b1 redo | ecosystem: Environmental > Terrestrial > Soil > Riparian zone | place: USA: East...
CAAGGACGCCGTCTTCTCCCAGTTCGCCCGCATCGCCGCGGCGTTCGGGAGCCCCAAGCGGATCGAGCTGATCGATCTCCTGGCGCAGGGCGAGCGCCCGGTCGAGGCCCTGGCGCGGGAGGCCGGGCTCACCCTGGCCAATACCTCCCGGCATCTCCAGGTGATGAAGGGGGCCGGCCTGGTCGCCTCCCGCAAAGCCGGGCTGCAGGTCTTCTACCACCTCGCGGACCCCTTGGTGCTGAACGGGTACCGCGCCCTCCAGGCCCTGGCCGAGGCCCGGCTGGCGGAGGTCGGCCGCCTGGTGACCGACTTCTTCTCCAGCGCGGACGGCCTGGAACCGATCGAGTCGGGCGAACTGCTCCGCCGGGCCCGCGGCGGAGACGTGGTGGTGATTGACGTACGGCCACCCGAGGAGTACGCCGCCGGCCACATCGCGGGCGCCCTTTCGCTGCCATTGGCGGACCTCGAACGCCGGCTCGCGGAGCTGCCGCGCGGCAAGCGGGTCGTGGCCTATTGTCGGGGCCCCTACTGCGTGCTCTCCGCCGAGGCGGTCCGCCGGCTGCGGCGCCGCGGCCGGGTAGCGGAACGGCTCAAGGACGGCTACCCGGAGTGGCGCGACGCCGGCCTGCCCGTCGCCGCCGGCCTCGAATCCCCTCGTCGCGCGAAACGGCGGTAACCGTGCACGTCCTGATGGTGTTGAACGACTCCCCGTATGGCATCGAGCGCCCCTACAACGGGCTGCGGCTGGCGCACAACCTCCTCCAGAAGGTGGAGGACACGACGGTTACGGTCTTCCTGATGGGCGATGCCGCCACGGCCGCCCGGAGCGGCCAGCAGACGCCCAATGGCTACTACAACATGGAGCGAATGCTGAAGGGCATCCTGACCCGCGGGGGCCAGGTGCTCGTCTGCGGTTCGTGCATGGACGCGCGGGGCGTTCGGGAAGAGGACGTCGTCGCGGGGAGCCGGCGCAGCACCCTCGATGAGCTGACCCAGCTCACGGCCACGGCGGACAAGGTCCTGGTGTTCTGATGCGCGAACAGACGATCCTCATCCTCGGCGGCGGGGTGGGCGGCGTGGTGGCCGCCAACGCCTTGCGCAAGCGCCTCGACCGGCGCCACCGCGTGGTGGTCGTGGACCGCGAGCCGACGTTCGCGCTCGCGGCGTCCTTTCTCTGGATCATGAACGGCACGCGCCGGCCGTCCCAGATCACCCGGCCCCTGGACCGGCTGGGGCGGAAGGGCATCGAGGTCGTCCGGGGCGAGGTCGAGCGCATCGAGCCCGCGGCGCGCCGCGCCGTGGTCGGCGGCCGCATCCTCGAGGCCGACCACCTGGTGGTGGCGCTCGGCGCCGAGTTCACGCCGGACGCCGTGCCCGGCCTGGCCCGGTGGGGCCACACCTTCTGCACGCTGGATGGCGCGGTCCGCCTGCGCGAGGCCCTCAGCCAGATCCGGTCCGGGCGGATCGTGGTGCTCACCGCGGCGCCGGCCTACAAGTGTCCCGCGGCCCCGTACGAAGCGGCGATGCTGATCGATGCCCTGCTCCATAAGCGCGGCGTCCGCAATTCGGTAGCCCTGGAGCTGCACTCGGCCGAGCCAGGGCCAATGGGAGTGGCCGGCCCCGAAGCCTCGGCCGCGGTCCGCGCCATGGTGGAAGCCAAAGGCATCGTCTATCGGCCCGAGCATCAGATCGCCCGCGCCGAGGAAGGGCGAATCGCCTTCACAGATGGAACCACCCTGGACTGCGACCTCCTGGTCTACGTTCCCCCCATCGCGCCGCCGCGGGCGCTTAGGGGCTCAGGGCTGGTGGACGAGACCGGCTGGGTCCGCGTGAATCGTCATACGCTGGAAACCGCGGTTGCCGGCGTACACGGCGTGGGGGACGTGACCCTCATCCCGCTGGCGATGGGCAAGCCTCTGCCGCGCGCGGGCGTCTTCGCCCACGCCCAGGCCGAGGCGGTGGCCCGTAACATCGCCGCGAGCGTGGCGGGCAAGGTGCCGGTGGCCCGATTCGACGGGCGCGGGGCGTGCTTCGTCGAAACCGGTGGCGGGCGGGCGGGGTTCGGCAGCGGAGATTTCTACGCCGAGCCCCGGCCGGCGGTGCGGATGCGGCGGCCGGGATGGTGGTGGCACGCCGGGAAGGTGCTGTTCGAGAAGCAGGTCATGTGGGGGTGGCTCTGACGGATGCCCAACGCCTTCCTCAGGGATTAGCTTTCGTCCCTGGGAGGCGGTGGAATGACCGAAGCGACCGAAGGCATCGAGATCACCAAGTCCAAGGAAGAGCCGGGCTCGGCGAGCTTTCGCGTGGCCGTGGCCCCCGACCGCGTGCAGCGGGCCGAGCACAAGGCGGCCCAGGCGTTCGCCAGGCGGGCTCGGCTTCCCGGCTTTCGGCAGGGCAAGGCGCCCCTGGCCGTGGTCCTCAAGCGCTACGGCGACGCCATCCGCGAGCAGGTGCTCCGGGAAGTGATCGGCGAAAGCTGGAAGGCCGCGCTCGAGCGCGAGAAGCTCGACCCCATCGCCGACCCCCACATCCACGACCTCAAGTTCGAGGCCGGGGCGCCCCTCACGTTCGAGCTGCACGTCGAGGTGAAGCCCGCGCTCACCATCGACCGGCTGAACGGCTTCAGTCTCACCCGCACCGTCCCGCCGGTAACCGACGAGATGGTGGCGGAGCAGCTGGAGGAGCTGCGGCGGCAGCACGCGGCCTGGGTGCCGGTGGACGCCGACCGGGCCAAGCCGGGCGACCTGGCGGCCGTGACCCTCGCGACGATCGAGGACGGGGTCGCGGGCGAGGCCAAGCCCTACCGGGTCGTCCTGGGCCAGGGGCAGGCCATTCCGGACGTCGAACAGCAGATCATGAGCCTGGGCGTGGGCGAGACCCGCGAGGCCGACGTCAAGTTCCCGGACGACTTCCCCGACGAGGCCAAGCGGGGGCAGACCCGCCGGGTGCGGATCGCGCTCCAGGAGGTCAAGCGCCAGGAGCTGCCGGCGCTGGACGACGCCTTCGCGCGGGAGGTGGGCGACTTCGACTCGCTCGACGCCCTGCGCCAGGGGGTCCGGTCGGATCTGGAGCTCGAGGCGCGCCGCGGCGCCGACGCCGGCGTCCGGCGCCAGCTGATCGAGCAGATCGTGGCGGCCAATAACGTGCCCGCCCCGCGGCCCCTGGTGGGACGGGTGCTCCGGGCCTACGCCCAGGCCTACCAGGTCCCGGACGAGGGGTTCGAGGCGTTCGCCCAGGAGTTCGTCCCGCTGGCCGAGGCGCAGGTGCGGCGCGACCTGGTGCTGGACCACGTGGCCCGGGCCCACACCCTGCAGGCGACCGAAGCAGAGCTGGACGCCCGCATCGCCGACATCGCCCGCCGCCGCGACGTGGCGCCGGGGCAGGTGTATGCCGACCTCCAGAAGAACCAGCGTCTCAAGGAGCTGGAGCAGGCCATCACCGAGGAGAAGGTGTTCTCGCATCTCCTCGCGCAGTCCACCGTGACGGAGAGCTGAACGGACCATGGCGACCATTTATCCCCCGTACATCATCGAACGGTCGAGCCGCGGGGAACGGACCTACGACATCTTTTCGCGCCTCCTCATGGACCGGATCGTGTTCCTGGGGGCTCCCATCAACGACGACGTGGCGAACATCATCATCGCCCAGCTCCTGTTCCTGGATGCCGACAATCCGGACCGCGACGTCTATCTCTATCTCAATTCGCCGGGCGGCATCGTCTCGGCCGGGATGGCGATCTACGACACCATCCAGTTCATGAAGGCGCCGGTCAACACCATCTGCATGGGGATGGCCGCGTCCATGGCCGCGTTCTTGCTGGCCGCAGGTCGCAAGGGGAAACGGTCGGCCCTGCCCCACGCCCGAGTCATGATCCACCAGCCGTCGGGCGGCGCCTCCGGCACGGCGGCCGACATCGAAATCCAGGCGAAGGAGATCCTCTACCTCCGCCAGAAGCTGAACCAGCTCTTCGCCCACCATACGGGCCAGACGGTCGAGAAGATCGAGCAGGACATCGACCGGGACCGGTTCATGTCGTCCGAGGAAGCCCTGGAATACGGGATCATCGACAAGGTGATCCAGGCCAAATCCGAGGTGGACGGGGGCGGGGGCGGCGCGCGGAAGCCCGCTGCTTGACGGGGCCGCCCGCCCGGGTCCATCTTAGGCACGAGAGGCGGGAGGGAGACCTGAGCCAAGATGGCTAACGACAAGCACCTGCGCTGCTCGTTCTGCGGGAAGTCCAAGGACTCGGTCCGGAAGTTCATCTCCGGCCCGTCGGTCTATATCTGCAACGAGTGTATCGCCCTCTGCAACGAGATCCTGGCCGAGGACGAGGAACGGGAGGTCGCCGAGGCGATCACCCAGGTCCCCACCCCGGCCGAGGTCAAGGAGATCCTGGACCAGTACGTGGTGGGCCAGGAGCGCGCCAAGCGGGTCCTGTCGGTGGCCGTCTACAGTCACTACAAGCGCATCAACTCCCACTCGCTCCGCTCGGAAGACGTCGAGCTGGAGAAATCCAACATCCTGCTGCTGGGCCCCACGGGCGTGGGCAAGACCCTGCTGGCCCAGACGCTGGCCCGGATCCTGGACGTCCCCTTCACCATCGCGGACGCGACCACGCTCACCGAGGCGGGGTACGTGGGCGAGGACGTGGAGAACATCCTGGTCCGGCTGCTCCAGGCCGCCGATTTCAACGTCAACGAGTGCGAGCGCGGCATCGTCTACATCGACGAGATCGACAAGATCGCGCGCAAGAGCGAGAACCCGAGCATCACCCGCGACGTGTCGGGCGAGGGCGTGCAGCAGGCCTTGCTCAAGATCCTCGAGGGGACGGTGGCGTCGGTGCCGCCCCAGGGCGGCCGCAAGCATCCGCAGCAGGAGTACATCCAGATCAACACCAAGGACATCCTGTTCATCTGCGGCGGCGCGTTCGACGGCCTGGACAAGATCATCGAGGCGCGCACCGGCCGGCGGCAGATCGGGTTCTCCAAGGAAGAGGTGGAGACCGGCAAGGCCCGGGCCCTGCAACAGAATCCCTATCTGGACGTGGAGCCGGACGACCTGCTGCGCTTCGGGCTGATCCCCGAGCTGGTGGGGCGCCTCCCGGTGGCGGTCTCGCTGGAGCAGCTCGACGAAGACGCGCTGGTCAAGATCCTGGTCGAGCCCAAGAACGCGCTCACCAAGCAGTACAAGAAGCTCTTCGAGCTGGAGAACGTGGGGCTCACGTTCGAGCCCGAGGGGCTGCGGGCGGTGGCGCAGCGGGCTATCAAGCGCAGCACCGGGGCGCGCGGGTTGCGCTCCATCCTGGAGGACATGATGACCGACATCATGTTCGAGCTGCCCGACCGGAACGACATCCGCGAGGTCGTCATCACCCGGGAATGCGTGACCGATGGACGGCCGCCGCTCCTGGTCACGGAGCGCGCGCGGGCCAAGAAGGAAGCCTGACCGGGGTTCGCTTCGTCGGCAGCTATCCGACCGCCGACTTCCCGCTCGACCCCGTCCTCCCCGAGATCGCCGTGATCGGCCGATCCAACGTCGGCAAGTCCTCGCTGATCAACGCGGTCACCGGCCGAAAGGCCATCGCCCGGACCAGCCGGACGCCGGGCCTGACCCGGCTGTGCAATGTATTCGCGGCCGATACGCGATACTATCTGGTGGATCTGCCGGGATACGGGTGGGCCCGGGCGTCCCGGACGGAACGGGCCGGGTTCGCCCGGCTGCTCCAGGGCTACCTCACGGGCCGCCCGACCCTGGCCGGCGTGGTCTGGCTCCTCGACATCCGGCACCCGCCCTCCCGGGACGACCGGGCCATGGGTGAATTGCTCGGGGGTGTGGCCGTCCCGGTGCTGGCCGCGATCACCAAGGCCGACAAGGTGCCTCGCGGGCGCCGCGCGGAGCAAGTCCGCGCGATTTGCGCCGGCCTGGACCTGGGAGACGACCAATGCATCATCACCAGCGCCCACACGAAAGAGGGAATCGGGGATCTCCGGGACTCGATCGAGTCCCTGGTGGAGGGCGGAAGGCGCGGGAGCGAGGAGAGCGCATGACCGCGCGGGCGATGGTGCTGGCGTGGGCCGGGTTCGTCGGGACGCCGGCCGTGGCCCAGCAGAGCATCGAGGAAATGCCCCCCGCCGGGTTCGGCACGCTCAAGGTGGACGACCTGGCCCTGCTCTTCGAGACGCCCGAACTGCGGATCCGGGTGCTGCCGCTGGACGAGCGGGTGCTGCGCCTCCTGGCGCCCGACTCCTACGCGTCGTTGAGCGGCCTCAAGCGCCTCACGGCGGCGGAGATCGACAGTGCCGGCCAGCGGTACGGCGTGGCCCACCCGACGCTCTTCCTCATCACGCTGTTCGGGCTCAAGGAGCAGGCCACGTTCACCCCGGAAGACCTCACGGTACAGAGCCGCGGGCGGCTGTTCCGGCCGTTCGCGTTCGCGCCCTTGAGCGCCGGCTGGGGCGAGCGGCGGCTGGCGCGGCGGGGTGAAGCCGTCGCGGTGGCGCTGTTCGAGCCGGGGATCGCCCTGTTCGACGACCTGACCGTGTCCTACGGGACCAGCTCCACCGACGCCTGGTCCCGCATCGTCCCCCGGCTCGACCAAGAGCGCGCCGCGGTGCTGTCACGGGCCGCCGCGGCCGGCAGGAGCTGACCGATGCCCAAACGGCCGCTGCGCCGCCTGACCCTCCCGGCCGAGGCCGGGCGCGTGTACGACCCGTGGCTCGCCGCCATCGAGGAGCGCCTGGCCGACCCCGCGGGCGACCGCAACCGCCTGTGCCGCGAGATCCTGTTCGACCTCTACTATCCCGGCCTGGGCGACTGGGAGGCCTCGGTGCGGGATCCGGCGACCCCGCTCACCACCCGCGCGGCGCTGCTGGCGCTCGACCCGCGCAACATCACCATGGAGCCGGAATACTACGCCGAGAACGACCCCGCCCAGTACGCCCGGGTGAAGCCGCTGCTCTGGCTGTGGCAGAGCTTCGACCGCTCCCCCATGGGCGGAGGCAACGTGGACCTCGCGGTCCGGTTCCGCCGGATCCTGGCGCGGCACGTGTTCCGGCGCTGCGGGAACAACTTCAAGTGCTTCCAGCACGTGGAGTTCTCCTTCGGCTACAACATGGAGGTGGGGGACAACGTGGTGGTGCACCGGTACGTGCTGCTGGACGACCGGGCACCTATCGTGCTGGGCGATCGCGTGTCCATCGCGGACTTCGCCAACGTGTACACCCACTCCCACGACCTGGTGGACCAGGAAGACGTGACGTCCTCGCCGCTCACCCTGGCGAACGGGGTCCGGATCACGTATCACGCCACCGTGCTCGAGGGCGCCAGCATCGGCGAGCACGGGATGCTGGGCGCGCTGGCCGTGGCCACCAGGCCCATCAAGCCGTACCACGTGAACCTCGGCATTCCCGCGGTACCCAAGATGGTCAAGCCCAATGCCCCGCCGGAGGTACGCGAAGGCGGAGCGAAGGCGTGATCCCGCTCATCGGCGGACTCGCGGCGCTGGCGGCGTTCGTCGTGGGGATTTTGCTCGGGCGCGCCGGGGCGCGGCGCCGGAGCCAGGCCCTCCTGTCGCACACCCGCACCGAGCTGTCCCGCCGGCTCAACGAAGTGTTCGCCCTCCAGGAGCTCTCGTTCGTCTTGTCCGAGTCGTTGCAGCCGGCGCGGATCGCCGAGCAGGTGACGAGCTACCTCACGCGGTTCTCCGACGCCGGCGGATCGCTGGTGGCGCTCGCGCCCGAGGGCGGGCAGGCGGTGCGCGTGGCCGCCGCGGCGGGGTCGTTGTCCGGGCTCCGGGGCCGCGAGGTCCCCGAGGCCGACCCCGGGTTGCTCACGGCGGCGCTGGGCCGCGAGCAGCTGGTCCTGGCCCGGACCGAGGGCGGGACGCGGCCCATGCTGGTGGACGGGGTGCCGGTCACCTACGCCGCGGTGTTCCCGCTCCGGGCCCACGGGGTCACGTTCGGCGCGCTGGCCCTGGTGGAGCCGGCGGGCGGCGGGTTCGAGCCCGAGGCCCTGCGGTTGCTCTCGACCGTCGCGACCCACGCGGCCATTGTCCTGTCCAACGCCCGCTTCTTCGACCTGGTGCGGTCGGGCCGCGACCAATGGGAGACGACGTTCAACGCGCTGGTCGAAGGGCTCGCGGTAGTGGACCAGGAGGGCCGCATCCGGCGGGCCAACCGGGCCCTGGCGGCCATGGTGGGCGGCTCGGGCGCCTCGCTGGCCGGCACGTCGCTGGCCGGCACGCCGCTGGGCGGCTCCATGGAGCTGGCCGACCTGCTCGACGCCGCGCGCCGGGGCGCGCCGGCCCCGCCCCTCACCCAGCGGGCGCCGGCGCTGGGCCGGCTGCTCCGCTTCACCGCGGCCCCCATGCGGGGCGAAGGCGACGCGCCCTGGGCGGTGGTCCTGGTGGAGGACGTCACCGAGCAGGAGCGGCTGGAGTCGCAGCTCATCCAGAGCGAGAAGATGGCGGCCGTGGGCCAGCTGGTTTCGGGCGTGGCGCACGAGCTCAACAACCCGCTCACCTCGATCGCCGGGCTGGCCGAATTCCTGCTGGAGCAGCCCGCCCCGAGCGAGCGCGACCGGGACCACCTGAAGGTCATCCGCGAGCAGGCCGAGCGCGCCGGGCGGATCGTGCGCAATCTGCTCACCTTCGCCCGCAAGGGACCGGCCGACCTGAGCGACCTGGACATCAACGACATCGTGCAGCGGACCGTGTCGCTGGTGGGCTACGAGCTCAAGCTGCGCGAGGTGCGGCTGGAGAGCACGCTCGATCCGGGGCTGCCGACCCTGACCGGCGACCGCTACCAGATCCAGCAGGTGGTGCTGAACCTGGTGACCAACGCGATCCACGCGGTGCAGGACAACCCGCCCGACCGGGCCCGCCGGATCGGAGTGGCGACGACCGTGGCGGACGGCCAGGTGGTCCTGCGGGTGAGCGACACGGGACCGGGCATCCCGGAGCAGATACTGCCCCAGATCTTCACGCCCTTCTTCACCACCAAGGCGCCCGGCCAGGGCACCGGGCTGGGACTGTCGATCTCCTATCGCATCGTGGAGGGGCACGGGGGCACGCTCGCGGTGCAGCGGGGGCTGGACGGCGGCGCCGTGTTCGTGGTGCGACTGCCCATCCGCACGCCCGTGGTCGGCAAGCGGCCGTCGGCCGCGGTGCCCGTGCCGGTCGAGGACGTCACCGCCGCGGTGCCGCTGCCCCGGTACGACATCCTGGTGGTGGACGAGGATCCGGCCATCCGCCGGATGATCAGCGTGTTGCTGGCCGGTCCCATCCAGGTGGTCGAGGCGGCGTCAGACGCCGGCGCGGCCATCGGACTCCTGGACGAGCGGGAGTTCGACGTGGTAATCGCCGACGCCCGCGCCCCGGTCTCGGCCGGCGAGCGCTTCGCCGACCACCTGTTCCGCCGCTGGCCCGACTTCAAGGAGCGGAGCATCCTGCTCACGGCCGACGTCCGGCCGGAGACCGAGGCGTGGCTCACCAGCCTCGGCTGCCCCTACTTCATCAAGCCGTTTCGCATCGGAGAGCTGAAAGCGGCCACGGCCCGGATCCTCCGGGCCCGCCGCCTGGTGGGTCAGTGATCCCGCTTCACCCGCCGGAGCACCGCGTCGAGCCGGGCCGATAGGGCGCGGGCCCGGAAGGGCTTGCTCAGGAAGTCGTCGGCGCCGAACTCGAACACCCGCACTTCGTTTTCCTCGTCTCCCCGAGCCGTGAGCACCACGACCGGGATGTTCTGCGTCACCCGGCGCGAGCGGAGATGGGAGAGGACGCCGTAGCCGTCGAGGCCCGGCAGGTTCAGGTCGAGCACGATGATGTCGGGGCCGTGCCGGTCCACCTGGTCCAGGGCCTCGACGCCGTCGGCCGCTTCAATCACGTCGTAGCCGTCGCGCTCCAGCAGGTCCCGCATGACCCGCCGCAGCTGGTCTTCGTCGTCCACCAGCAGGACCTTGGCGCCGGCCGGCCGGTCGCTCGTGGGGGGCAGCGCCGGGGCCAGCGCGCGCGCGGCCGCCGCCCCGCTCTCGTCGAGCAGGTCGAACGCCCCCTCGAAGCTGGGCTGGGGCCGTTCGGGCGGACGGGCTTCGGGCGGCCGCGCCGGGTCCGCCGGCGTGGCCGCCGCGCCGGCCTCCGGCCGGACCTTGGCGCCGGACCCCGAGCGCCGCCGCTCCAGGGGCTCGTCGTCCGGGGGCATGTCCACCACCCGCAGCAGCTCGTCGATGGTGGACTCTCCCTTGAGCACGTGGGCCAGGCCGCTCTCCCACAGGCTCTGCATGCCGGCCGCGCGCGCCGCCTCGGCGATCTTGTCGGCCGTGGCGCTGGCCCCGATCCGCTTCTCCACCTCGGCCGTCACCTTGAGGATCTCGACGATCGAGAACCGGCCGCGGAAGCCGGTCTGGGCACACTCGGCGCACCCCACCGACCGGTAGAGCGGCGTCTCGGCCGGGATCCAGCGGTGCATCTTGGGCGGAATGGACTCGACCCACACCTCCTTGCAGGAGGGGCAGAGCCGCCGCATGAGCCGCTGGGCCACGACCCCGCGCACCGCGGTGGCGATCTTGAATCCCTCGATACCGATGTCGAGCAGGCGGGTCACGGCGTTGGGCGCGTCGTTGGTGTGGAGGGTGGAGAGCACCAGGTGCCCGGTGAGCGAGGCCTGGACCGCGATCTGGGCGGTCTCCTTGTCGCGGATCTCGCCCACCAGCACCACGTCCGGGTCCTGCCGCAGAATCGAGCGCAATGCCGAGGAGAAGGTGAGCCCGGCACGTTCGTGCACCTGCACCTGCACGATCCCGGCGAGGCGGTACTCCACCGGGTCCTCGACGGTCACGATGTTGACCCCCTCGCTCTGGACGTGCCGGAGCGCGGAGTAGAGGGTGGTGGTCTTACCCGATCCGGTGGGGCCGGTGACCAGGATGATCCCGTCCCGAGCCTCGAGCATGCCGCGGATCTCGTTGGCCTCCGCCTCGCTCAACCCCAGCGAATCGAGCGACAGCACGGTGCGCCTCGAGTCCAGGATCCGGACCACGACCTTCTCGCCCAGCGTCGCGGGCAGCGTGGACACCCGGAGATCCACCGGCGTGCCGTTCACCGCCACGCGGGCGCGGCCGTCCTGCGGGCGCAGCCGGTCGGCGATGTCGCGCGACGAGATCACCTTGATGCGGGAGATGAGGGGCAGACCCGCCGCCCGGGGGACCTTCATCACCTGGCGCAGCACGCCGTCGATCCGGTACCGGACGGCGACCCCGCCCTCCTCCGGCTCGATGTGGATGTCGCTCGCCCGGGAGAGGATGCCCTCGGAGATGATGAGATCCACCAGCCGGACCACCGGCCGCTGGGCCGCCTGCTCGGCCGAGACCGTGAGCTCGTCGGCCAGCTGGTCTTCCATCTGGGTGACTTCGGCCGCCTCCATGCCCTCGATCAGCTTGTCGATCACGTTCCCGGGCCGGTACAGCTCGTCGATCCGGTTGCGGATCACCGACGGGGCCGCGAGCTGCATGCGAACCTCGCGGCCAGTGGCGAACGCGAGCGTCTTCTCGCAGTCGAGATCGAACGGGTTGGCGGTGGCGATCTCGAGGTAGGAATCCGTGGCGCGAAGCGGCAGGATGTGATAGCGGCGGGCGACTTGTTCGGGCACGAAGTCCCGGGCCTGCCGCTCGCTCTGCGACGCGTCGGCCAGCTTGAGACGGAACCGGGTGCAGAGGGCGGCGAGGATCTGCTCGTCGGTGGCGGCGCCGCAGAGGACGGCGGTCTCCCAGAGCGTGTCGGTGGCGCGTTTTTCGGCGCGCAACGCCTCGGCTCCCTCGCGACCGATCAGCCCAGTGATCGTCGAGGTAACCCACTCGTCCTTGAAGACCTTCCCCGCGCCGCCCGGCGCCTCGTTTACGGCTGACATGGTGGTGGTCTAAGATAGTATCCGCGGCCGCATTGCGGCATAGCGGGATGCCGCTAAAGAATGGGCCAGAGCGCCCGCCGCACGTCCACCGTCACCCCCACGCGGTGCGCCCGCACCGCCCAGCCGAGGTCCACCCGCAGCAGGCGGTGGAAGGCCTCGACCGCGACGCCCACCACCGGCCGCACGCCGTCGCTGCCCGCCCAGGGCAGGCCCGCGATGGGCTCGGCGGTCCAGCCCGCGGCAACGAACGGCGCCGCCACCAGCTGGCGGCCGGTGGAGGCGAAGCGGCCGATCGGGATCGCGGGGAACGGCACCGGCACCCGCCATTCCACCCGTCCCCAAGCCGCGGCGCGGCCCCCGTACGCCCGGAATGGCTCGCCTTCGAGCGTGCCGCGGCCTCCCAGGACGAACCCGCGAGAGGGCGGGACGGCGGCAGAGGCCCAGCCACCCCACGCCTCCAGCCCGAGCTCACCCACCCCGGTGGGAAAGCCGGCCGCGAGGCTTCCCGAAAGCCGGATCCACGACGTGTCGGACCGGAAGCCGCCTTCGGCCGCGAGCCGGGCGCCCGTCGTGGCGCGGCCCGGCGTGCCGGCGCGCACCCGTCCCTCGACCGCGGCCACCAGCCAGTCGCCGGAGCCGAGCGGCGGGTTGGCCCGGTAGCTGCCCCCGCTGGGCGTCGCGCTGACCGCGAGCGTACCGGTCCGGTGGACGCCGACCTTGGCCTCGAACCCGCGCGCGCCCAGCGTGAGCTCGGCCAGGTCCAGTCCTACGTAGTCCCCGTAGTCCTCGCCCAGCTCCTGGGCGAGGAACGAGTTGAGCGCGCGGGAAATCACCGGCCGGTCGCCGATGTCCCGTACCGCCCGTTCCGCGGTGAAGCCGACGGTGACACCGCCCACGTCATACGCGACGCGCGCTCCGCCCTTCACCCGCTCGTCGGAGAAGCCGAACGAAGCCCAGCCCCGGAGCGCCAGCGCCCCGCCGCCCGGGCGCCAGACGGCGCCCAGGCCGGGCGTCAGCCCTTCCACCCGGTTGACGTGGAGCAGGTCGGAGAACGAGCGGATCGCGAGCCCGGACACGCGGAGCCCGCTCAGCGGGCGCCCGCCCATGAGGTCGCCTACCTGGCGGCGGACATCAGTGAGCCGCAGGCTTCGCTGCGGTCCCACCGCGTTCACGATGGCCCGGTCGAGGGGCTCGTTCCAGGGAAAGGAGTCGCGCGCCGTGGCGGTGGCCACGATCTCCGGCCCGGTGAACAGCGCGTCCGGCAGCCCCGTGTCGAAGGTGTACGCGTCGATCACCCAGCGGCCCCGGATGATGCCGCGGGCCGGGACGTCGAGCCAGGTGGTACGGCGCCGGATCTCGATCTCCTGGCGGCGCGGCAGCCAGTACGTCCCCTCCCACAAGCCGTTCTCCAGCACGATGGTGATGTCCTCGAGGCTCGGATCCAGGTAGGCGGCGCGCGTGAAGCTGAAGCGCAACTGGACCAGCTCGCCTCCCGCGGCGTCGAGGTAGAGGCTGCCGACGATGCGCGCGGCGTCCGGCTCCCGGGGCCGGAAGAGCAGCTCGTGCACCCGCACGGTACGGTCGGGGAGATAGACGGTCAGCGAATCGGACACGGCGAAGTCGTAGAGCGACGGGCCGTCGGGGGCCAGCGGGTGGGGCACGTCGCGCACTTCGTCGCCCTCGCCCATGCGGATGCGGTCGGCG
>Ga0210377_10003462_pt1 | contig 13599 bp, 15 predicted proteins | sample PLM4_65_b1redo_FD_155480 | JGI IMG/M metagenome (GOLD analysis project Ga0210377, IMG submission 155480) | Groundwater sediment microbial communities from an aquifer in East River, Colorado, USA - PLM4_65_b1 redo | ecosystem: Environmental > Terrestrial > Soil > Riparian zone | place: USA: East...
TGACTGTGCAGCCGAAGGAATAAGTACACCAGAGCTTGCAACTGCTCGGTTGTGAATACTTTCAAGTAGTCAGCACCGCTCAAGAGTTGTAGAACCGCCAGATTGTTAACCTCATTGAGCATCGCGATAGGAACGGCAGTCAGAGCGAATATCACCATCAGCGAAGCCATGTTCTTGTTCACCACTTTGAGCAACTGATACAACGCCAGAACCAGAAAGATGCTGGCTATCGAGATGTATAGAATGCCCACAATGCCAAGGCGAAAAAGCGATTCGGAAGCCATGATATTACTGGCTGTCGCTGCCGCATCTCCGCGTACAATAAGATGGGAGGGAAGATATAAAAGGGCAAAAGGAGCAGGCAGATTCACCACAAGATACAGGAACCCTGCGACTCTTGCAGACTTGTTGAGCGAATTTATTTCTTCTTTTTCAAGCATCGTTTTTCTCCTTTTTAACTGTTCTTAGATTGAGTTGAGATAACCCATAGCGCGGGTTTGGACTGGTTACTGAACAGTTAAGCGCATTTCTATATATGCCAGCTTTCTTTGCATTTCGTACCTCTTCCCAAGAAAAATCTCAGTTGAGTATGAGATTTTGTTTCTATAATGTCATAGCGACAATATTGAGAAGCAATCCTCAGCCAGCCCAAGGATTGCTCCATTTCGACGACAGCCATTTTTACCTGGTGGCAAAAACAAACGCTAGGACGAGAGCCAGAGTGCACAGGAAAACCACCGCGCCGATCGCCAGCAACCCAAGGGTGCGAATCGTTATCCATTTTTTTGCCTCTTGATAGGATTCCATTGCGGACTCCTTTCTGAACGGGATGGGTACTTTGCCGAGCGAATCGGCTTTTGCCATTTGTTTGGCAGTCTCAGCCAATTCCGGGTCTGCTTCAAGATGCTTTTTGACAAGTGCGGCTGTGTCTTCGCTGACTTCTCCCGCCAGATACAGCGGCAACAGATCCAAAATGACATTATTTGTGATTTCGTTCATGATGTCTCCTTTTTTGATTGAGTGGCGAATAAGAACTTTCGCACGCGATGGACTTTTACTTTTACGGCGCCTTCTGAGAGTCGCAAGACTCGGGCAATTTCTACATAAGGCAAGTCATATTGGACTCGCATTACGAAGGCGGAGCGATCAACTTCCGGAAGTGAGAGCAGAGCGCGGCGGATATAGTCAATTTCGTTTTGAGTTTCGAGGGTTTTCTCCAGGGCGGGTTGCGAATCAGGATACGTATCTTCAAGTACTTCGTGTTTTTGATGTTTTCTCAAAGATTCAAGATAGAGATTGCGGGCGATTGTAAAGAGATAGGCTTTCAAGGTTTCAGTCCGGATGGCGGCGAAATTCGTCCAGGCGCGAACGAAAGTTTCTGCGGTGATATCCTCAGCATCTTTGGCATTGCCGGAAAGCCAGTTGGCGAAGCGGTAAACGTCCGGCGAGTAAGCTATGTATAATTCTTCAAAGGTAAGCATGAACGTCTCTATCTAACAATATGCAAGTTTCTGCGAAAAGTTACAAAATCCAGTATACAATCAATCCATGTCAGAATTGGAAAAACTAAACAAAGAAATCATCGCCTGCCGCAAATGCCCGCGTTTGGTGGAATGGCGCGAGGAAGTGGCGCGAATCAAACGCAAGGCATATATGGATCAGGAATATTGGGGCAAACCTGTGCCGGGATTTGGCGACCCGAAGGCTCGCGTCCTTGTTGTTGGACTCGCCCCAGGCGCGCATGGCTCAAACCGGACGGGACGTCAATTCACGGGCGACGCGTCAGGCGGGTTTTTGTTTCCAGCGTTGCACCGGGCTGGGTTCGCGAATCAAGCGTCGGCTGAGTCAAGAAGCGATGGTCTCATCCTGAAAGACATATATATTACGGCATCCGCTCGTTGCGCTCCACCAGATAATAAGCCCAGTCTCCAGGAATTGAATAACTGCCAGCCATATCTCGAAAGGGAAATACAAATCCTGAATCCCAAAGTGATCGTATGTTTAGGTAGGATCGCTTTTGAGAGGATCTTGCGGATATATCCCGACCAAAGGGAGCGCAACCCGGCATGGAAGTTTTCGCACGGTGCTTTATTCAAATTGGGGTCGGGTGTTTGGGTTTTGTGTTCATATCACCCCAGCCAGCAGAACACGCTAACTGGAAAATTGACCGTGAAAATGTTCGATGAGGTTTGGGCGAAAGCGAAAGAATTGATTGGATTGGAAAAAATATTTCAATGAGTAATAAGCTAATTACACCTGGCGAACTCGCTCCCGATTTCGAGCTTGAAGATGTGAATGGGAATCTCATCCGGCTTTCGAGTTTCCGTGAATGCAAAATCGTTTTGCTTGCGTTCCTGCGCGGCTTCATGTGACCGTACTGTCGCGCGCAGTTGGCGCGCTTGCGCGATGAATTTGAAAAGTTTTCGAGCCGTGGCGTGGTCATTTTGGCTGTCGGTTCAAATCCACCTGCAACATTCGAACAATATTGGCGGAATGAAAACATTCCATTTATCGGCCTGCCCGATGCAGATCATAAGGTTGCGAGAATGTACAGGCAGGAAGTAAACCTATTCAAACTGGGGCGTATGCCGTTGAATTGCATTGTGGATCGTAGAGGCTACATCCGCTTTGCACACTATGGCGCATCGATGAGGGATATTCCGTCCAATAATGATCTGTTCCATGTAATAGATGAACTAAACGCATCATCCAAATGACATGGCACTCGGACAAATCGCTTTTCTTGGCTCTGGTGAGACCTCTCTTGCCGGTGGGCGGATCTTTGAATCTCTTGCGAGAAAAATAAACAGAACTCTTCGTATTGCAATGATGGAAACACCTGCGGGCTTTGAGTTGAACTCTGCGCTGGTCGTTGGGCGTGTCGGCGACTTCATGAAGAACCGTCTGCAGAACTATAAACCGGTTGTAGATGTCATCCCTGCACGCAAGAAGAATTCAGCATTCAGCCCCGATGACCCTGAGATCGTTAAACCGCTTCTTTATGCAAATATGATCTTTATGGGACCGGGAAGCCCCACGTATGCGATCCGCAACCTGAAGGATACACTTACGTGGGATGTCATCCGTGCTAGGCACCGCCTCGGCGCGACGCTTGTGTTTGCCTCCGCGGCGACGATTTCAATCGGTGCCCATGCCCTGCCCGTTTATGAAATATACAAGGTCGGGCAGGATGTCCATGTTGTGGATGGATTGAACTTGTTCTCGGATTTCGGCGTGCATCTTTCCTTCATCCCGCACTGGAACAACGCCGAAGGCGGCACCGACCTGGATACCAGTAGATGTTTCGTTGGCATGGACCGTTTCGCGGAATGGTGCAACCTTGTCCCGCCTGAAAATACGACCCTGGGTCTCGATGAGCATACCGGCATCGTGATGGACTTTGAATCTGGTATGTGCGAAATTATGGGGGTGAGCAGTGTTTCTCTTGTGCGTGATTGCGACCCCGTGATTCACCCTGCTGGAGTGAAATTTCCACTGAGTGAGATCGGCGAACTGCGTGTACCGAGTCCGCTGCATAATGGGATTTCGCAACAGGCCTGGGATATGGTTGTAAATGCGCCACCACTTGATGCTGATACTCCACCAGATGAAGTGATGTCTCTCGTTGAAAAACGTCTTCAAGCGCGCGTAGATAAGAACTGGGCTGAGTCTGATAAATTACGCGATGAGATTTCCGCGCTCGGTTGGATTGTGCAGGATGGCAAAGATGGATATAAGTTAGTAAAATCGTAAGGGACACCGCTTTGCTGTGTCCAAAGTGGGATAAAATTACTGCGCAGGATTTCACAAGGAGATTCCCATGCGCGCAGTAGACATCATTATCAAAAAACGCGAAAAGGGCGAATTGACTCGCGAAGAGATCGAATTCTTTATCAGAGGTTTTGTATCGGGTGATATTCCCGATTACCAGGCTTCCGTTTTTGCGATGGCGGTCCTCCTCAATGGAATGACACCGCGCGAAACCACCGACCTTACGCTATCCATGGCGCATTCCGGTCAAATCCTGGATTTGAGCGATGTTGTGGATATCGCCGTGGATAAACATTCCTCTGGCGGTGTGGGGGATAAGACCTCGCTTGCCGTTCTCCCAACGGTTGCAGCCTGCGGGCTTTCTGTGGGGAAGATGTCTGGCCGCGGGTTGGGGTTCAGCGGCGGCACGCTCGATAAGTTGGAGTCCATCCCCGGTTATCGCGTGGATCTGAGCACCGATGAATTCAAGCAACAGCTCAAAGAAAAAGGTGTCGTACTGACAGGTCAATCCCTTGACCTGGCTCCTGCAGACGGGAAAATGTATGCCCTGCGCGATGTGACCGGGACTGTGCAGTCCATTCCGCTCATCGCATCGTCCATTATGTGCAAGAAGATCGCGGCGGGCGCGCAAGCAATCGTGCTCGATGTCAAAACCGGACTCGGCGCCTTCATGGAAACCCTCGACGAAGCGCGTATCCTCGCGAATCTCATGGTGGATATTGGCAAACTGGCAGGGCGTGAAGTCGTTGCTTTGCTCTCCGATATGAACCAGCCGCTTGGTTGTGCAGTGGGCAATTCGTTGGAGGTCATCGAAGCGATCGAAACGCTCAAAGGTGGAGGGCCGGAGGATTTCCGCGAGCATTGTTTACACGTCAGTGCTCATATGCTCGTTCTTGGGAAACGCACAAAGGACTTGGGCGAAGGTCGTGCTCTCGCAGAAAAGGCTATCGCGAATGGCTCTGCACTTGAGAAGTTCCGGGTACTTGTCCAGGCGCAGGGAGGCGACGTGTCGTACGTGGATGAACTATCGAAATTCCCGCGCGCGAAATATATCGAGGTGGTGAATGCCTCTCGGAGCGGGAACATCTCACAGGTCCAGGCGAGAAGCGTGGGAGAGGCATCGGTGACGTTGGGCGCCGGACGTACGAAAAAGTCCGACCCAATTGACTACGCGGTCGGATTTATCATCCATCACAAAGTTGGCGACCATGTCCAAAAAGGTGATCCACTTTTCACCATCCATGCAAATGATGAGGCAAAACTGGCAGAAGTGCGGGAGATCGTCCTTGCTGCGCACTCCTTCAGCGATGTTCAAGTTGCTCCCCTGCCACTTTTTTACAGTTGAGCACAAAGTGCTAATTTAATTTATAATAGTGTTTAGGAGCACATTTTCATGGCGAAAGTATCCCTGCGGGCTTACAACCGCGAAATCGAGACAATGACAGATCGCGGCCAGTTGGACGAGGCGATCGCAAATTGTATCCACATCTTTAAGACGTTCCCGAAACATCTCGAAACCTATCGCCTTTTGGGGAAGGTGTTTCTCGAATATAAGCGTTATAAGGATGCAGTGGATATCTTTTCACGCGTGTTGGTCGCTGTGCCAAATGACTTTGTCGCTCAGGTTGGCATGAGCATCATTCGCGATGAAGAAAATAAATTGGATGATGCCATCTGGCATATGGAACGTGCTTTTGAAACACAACCATCGAATTCGGCGATCCAGGGCGAATTGCAGCGCCTGTATGGCCGTCGTGATGGAGTCCAGCCTCCACGCATCCGCATGACGCGCGGCGCTCTGGCGCATATGTATGTGCAGGGCGAGTTATATCCACAGGCGATCTCTGAGATCAAGAGCGTTTTGAAAGAGGATGCCGGACGCAGTGACATGCAGGCCTTGCTTGCGCGCGCCTATTATCGAAGCGGGCAAAAGAACGAAGCTGCAGAAGTGGCTTCCACATTGTTGCGCAGGTATCCGTATTGTCTTGATGCCAACCGCGTACTTGTGGAGATCCTCAGTGTGGATCGGCCCGAAAATGCGCAGGTATATCGTCAGCGCGTGTTCGAACTTGATCCCTACGCGGCGCACGTGAACGGTACCGTTTTCCAATCCAATGAAGTCTCTGATGCAGCAGTCAGCCTTGAGCATCTCGATTGGAACGGCCAGCCTGTGGGAACACAAGCGGAATGGCGTGATTCTCAGGCGATTCGACTGGAGAGTGGAACTGGTAGTGATTCGCAAGCACAACCTGACTGGCTCAAGAGTTCCATCAGGGATACCTCGCCTACGGATCCTCCTCAGCCGAAAGCCTTCGATCAAACTCAAGGCAGGCCCGCCTCCGCTTTCGAAATGTCTGCGCCGCCTTCGGAATCCACACCATCCGAAGACATACCGGACTTTATGCGTGCAGCAGGGTGGGGACAATCAACCGGTGCATTTGATGAAAGTAAGCCTGCATTTTCAGGGGAAGCATCTGCGTCAGCGGCACAACCCATTGAGCAAGGCGACCTGCCTGATTGGGTCAAAGCAATGGCTCCAGCTGAAGCCTCACAACCCGCGCAACCTCCTGCAGAAGAAGAGGAGATGCCCGATTGGATCAATAAGATCGGCACAGGAAGTATGACAGGCGCGGCTGCATCATCAGATGAGTCCGATTGGATGAGCCAGCTTGGTCAGCCTTCGCAACCCTCGGCGCAACCGTCAGATGATCAACCTGATTGGTTGAAGCAATTCGAGTCGCCTGCCTCATCCTCTGTATCGAGTGGCCAGCCTGATTGGTTAAAAGACCTTGGAAGCGAATCCCAGCCCGAATCAACTTCTCCGCAAACACCCTCAGAAGAACCCGATTGGCTGAAAGGATTTGGTGATGAGGCACAATCTACTCCGGCACAAATAAAATCTGAAGAACCGGATTGGTTAAGTCAGTTTGATGTCCAACCACAACCATCTCCATCAACACCGTCATCTGGTGATTTTGATTTTCTCGACGAATTAACAGCGGAACCTCAACCACCAGCATCTCCTGCTCCAGTGCCATCGAAAGTGGATACTGGCAGTCTCGGAACTAGCGATCAGGAACGTGACGATTCGTTTGCCTGGCTTGAAGGCCTGGCGGCAAAGCAAGGCGCGAGCGAAGGCCTTCTAACCAATCCTGAAGAACGCCTGGAAGAGGAACCTGATTGGGTGAAGCAAGCCAAAGGAATGAATGTACCTTCCGAACAAACCCCTGTTCAACAGACACCTCTTGCATCGCAACCTGTCGGCAATCTTGAAGAACTTGGCAAGAGTGAGCAGGAGCGCGATGATTCGTTCGCGTGGCTTGAAGGCCTCGCGGCAAAGCAGGGGGCAAACGAAGGTTTGCTCACGAAACCCGAGGAACGTTTGGAACAGGAACCCGATTGGGTAAAGCAGGCGAAAGATTTAGGTGCTGAACAACCCGAAACGCAACCTTCCATACAACCGGAACAACAACCATCTTCCATGGATGATACGACCGTGTGGCTCCGTGGTTTGGATGAGGAAGAATTAGAACCCTTGCCCACATCGGCAAATGATGAGACTGCAATGTGGTTGAAGGGTCTTGATGAACCCGAAGCGACACCTTCTCCATCACAACCTGTTGGTAATCTCGATGAACTTGGTAAGAGCGAACAGGAACGCGACGATTCGTTTTCCTGGCTTGAAAGCCTTGCAGCGAAACAGGGTGCCAGCGAAGGTTTGTTGACCAAACCTGAAGAACGCATGGAACAGGAACCTGATTGGGTTAAGAAAGTGAAGAGTACGACAGGGCAATTAAGTGAGCAGAAAATGCCCGAGACGGTTCCTCCGCAAATGGAGGAGTCTACTCATGAGCCGTTGACTGTCGAACCACCAGCTGCCAGTGTGGAAGAACTTGGCAAAAGCGATCAGGAACGTGACGACTCATTTGCATGGCTTGAGAATCTTGCGGCGAAACAAGGTGCGAGCGAAGGCTTGTTGACCACGCCTGAGGAGCGACTTGAAGCAGAACCCGATTGGGTTAAGCAAGCCAAGGATTTAGCTGCTGCACAACCACCTGCACTGCCTCCTGTTGCAGAACCAGAGCAACAACCATCCACCGTGGATGATACGGCCGCGTGGCTGCGCAGCTTGGATGAAGAAGAATTCAAACCCGCGCCCACGTCTGCGAACGACGAGACTGCAATGTGGTTGAAGAGTCTCGATGAACCCGAAGTGACTCCTCCTGCCCCGGTGGAACCTGTGCAATCTGATGTCCCTGCATGGATGCAAAACATCGAGGAAGAAGAAACTGTTAAAGCGGAATCAGCTGTCCCTGCCAGTGATATTTCCGCTGGTACTAGTGAGAAGGAGGCGGAAGATTCAGAATGGCTAAGAAGTATTGAAGAAGAACCGGTTATTCAATCCTCTGTCCCCATTCAAGAGGAACCAAAATCCGAAGCTGAGAATCTTCCCGGTTGGTTGAGCGGATTGGATAAGGAAGAGGAGCAGGAGCCAATATCCATACCAGCTTCACAGGATGATCTGCCCGCGTGGCTGCGCGATGAGACCGGTGAAGTGGTGGCCGAACCTACGAAGATCGAGCCCACTCGCGCGACGGATTGGCAGCCTGTGGAAGAAGTGAAACAAGAGGAAATTCCCGTTCCTCCACCACCTGTTGTTCAAGCGAAACCCGAACCAAAGCCTGAACCCGAGCCGGAACCAAAACCTGCTAAGAAGGCACTTGCTAAGACCGAAGTCAAACCGGCGACCCCGCCTGAGCCTTATAAAGAGCCTGTTACACGTAGAGGTACCGGAATGTTGACGATGGCGATTGATCCGATCCTTCATTCCTCGCGCACCGAACTTTCCCGTAGTAACATCCCCGGCGCGCTGGAGATGTATGGAAAACTCATCAAGAAGGGACGCTTCCTCGATGAGGTGATCTTTGACCTGCGTGAAGCGTTGTATCGTTATCCTGTGGAAGTGAGCATCTGGCAATCGCTCGGTGACGCATATATGCGTGCCAACCGTTTGCAGGATGCACTGGACGCGTATACCAAAGCAGAAGAATTATTGAGGTAAATCTTTTTTAACCACAAGGGACACAAAGCGCACGAAGGTTTTAAGACCCGGTTTTTAAAACCTTGTGTTCGTGGTGTCCTTTGTGTTTAAAGATTGTACAAATTTGAATCTCTGGAGGAAATCTGTGGAAAGATCGCTTGTATTAGTAAAGCCCGATGGTGTGCAACGCGCGCTGGTTGGGGAAGTCATTTCTCGTTTGGAGCGCCGCGGGCTTCGGCTTGTCGGTGCAAAGTTCATGCAGGTGAGCCGGGAACTCGCCGAGACCCATTATGCCATTCACAAAGGCAAACCCTTTTATGACGGTTTGATCTCCTATATCATCTCCGCGCCTGTGATGGCGATGGTCTGGGAGGGACCCAACGCGGTCGCCGCGATCAGACAGACGATGGGATCGACGCGTCCCACTGAGGCCGCGCCTGGTTCGCTCCGCCATGACTTTGCCCTCGAAGTGGGGCGGAATCTCACTCACGCGTCGGATACAGTTGAGAATGGTGTAGGTGAAGTTGAGCTATGGTTCAAGAGTGAAGAGTTGGTTGATTGGAAGCGCGAGGTGGATCGGTGGGTTTTTGAAAAATAGAGATTGGAGAATTGGGGACTGGGGGTAATTGGTATGTGGCCCCCAAGGGGATACTTCGCGATAATTCGTCCGCTGGCGAGAGTCGGCGGACGTTTTTATTTACGGTCTTATTCTGCAAGTATGTCCCCGTTGTGACCGATCAGTGTCCCTACATCTTCGCCCTGGCAGATCTGACACATAATTCCAGGTGAATCAAAATTGAATACATGGATGGGCAGTCCGTGATCGCGGGCTAATAAAACTGCTGATTGGTCGAGCGCCCGTAGGTTTTTCTGTATGACCGTATCGTAATTGATCTGTTTGTACCTTCGTGCGGAGGGATCGCGGTTCGGGTCAGCGGTGTAAATGCCATCGATCCCGTTTTTAGCCGCCAAAAGCGCTTCTGCCCGCAGTTCCAATGCCCGCTGGACTGACAGATAATCCGTTGTAACATATGGGTTGCCTGTCCCTGCGGCGAGCACCACGATATAACCATGCTCCAGATGACGAATAGCTCGAAGGCGAATGAAAGACTCTGCAACTGTATCTATCGGGATGGCAGTCATAACCCGCACATCGACATTTCCACGGGACTTTAGAACTCCCCGTAACATCAGACTGTTGGTCACAGTCGCGATCATCCCAATGTTGTCGGCTTCGGCCCGCTCAATTCCCCATTCTTCACCTAGTTCTCCACGGAAAATATTTCCTCCACCCACAACCACACTTACCTGAACACCCAGGTTGTGAAGTTTCAATACTTCGTCGGCAATGTGGTTTAATGCGCCCGGAGAAAACCCCCAATCTTTATCACCGGCAATAGCTCCACCACTGAGTTTTACAAGCACTCGTTTATAACGCATAATGTTCCTGCCATTCCAAACTCCATATCACTCCACTCTCAATAACATCTTCCCATCGCCCCATAACTCTTCCAGATCATAATACCTGCATAACAGGCGGGAAGAGCTGTACAACCACATCGCTGATATCCATTATCAACATTCCACTTCCAGTGATAGCCCCTCGCGACTGGGCAGTGATAGCCCCTCGCGACTGGGCGTTACTGCGTAAGTTGGGCACAATTCAGCCACAGCCTCCTTGAACATTCGATCCAGTTCATCGTCGCTGTGGGTAGGGTCATGATGGAAAGGTATAAAATGCTTGACGTCGGTAAGCCTGGCAAATTCGAATGCGTGCCTGATACTGCTGTGACCAAGGCCAATGCGCATTTGGTATTCCGCCTCCGTGTATTGTGTATCGTGAATGAGCATGTCGGATCCCTCCGCGAGAGCGTATCCCGAGGTCCACTCCTTCTCACGCGGAAATATTCGGGTACCAAGTGCCGGTTCATGGTCAGGCAGGTACGTCACTGCGGCGTTCGCGCATTGAATGCGATAGCCTATTGTTGGGTTGGGGTGGATGATCAATTGCGCCTAGATCGAAAATTCCCCGATTTCGATCAAATGATCGGGCAGTTCATGGAAGTGAAGGTCTGCAGATAACTCACGCACGCTGACCGGAAAAAGCGGTGGGGATAAATATTTCTGTAAACGGGAATTCAGGCTGAGGGTGGTACTGGCAGGTCCCCAAATGTGAATTTCAACACCCCGGCGACGCAGCGGAAGAAAAAACGGCAATCCCTGAATATGATCCATGTGCAAATGGGTCAGTAGGATGTGAACACGTTTTAGTTCAGGAGGCAATCTCTGCCCGAGATTCCGAATCCCTGTTCCCGCGTCCAGCACGATGACCGTGCCCTCGCTTCCCTCCACGGAGATACAGGATGTGTTTCCGCCGTAGCGGACAGTCTCTGGACTGGGGGAGGCCAGTGAACCGCGCGTGCCCCAGAATGTCACTTTCACTTTCGAGGCCTTTCCCAGAAAATGGCGATCCCGCCCAGGAACCGATCTGCCTGACCGACTAGTGGTACAGCAGTGACCTCAATTTCACGCATGTTCCCATCCATGCCGCGGATCCAAAATATTTTGTGGGCAGGGTGGCGTTGCGTGATCGCAATGACGAGTGGCAGGTCTTCGGGGGGAATTGGTTTGCCTTCCTGATCGACAGGATGAAATATCGTTGCCCACTCGCTGGCAGGCATAACCCCCGTTTCGTTGTAGCGGGTTCCCAGGATCGCCTCGGCAGGTTCATTATAGAAGATCAAATCACCGTCCGGATTCACGATGAAGATGGGCATTGCCAGATACTCAGCTAGGTGCCGTGACAGAATTACTTCGACTTCCTGTTGTGACATATGGCAATTCCTCGTTTATAAACCTGCTTAGATCTTTACTGTACCCTCAACAACACCTTCCCATCGCTCCATAACTCTTCAAGATCATAGTGCTCGCGCTGATCGGGTGAGAAGAGGTGTACCACCACGTCGCCGTAATCCATGACCAGCCAGCCCTCCTGCGACTGTCCCTCGACACGACTCTTTTTCTTGTAATCCTTTTTCATGGCTTCGAGCACACCTTTGGCAAGCGCGTCCAACATGCGGTCACTGGTGCCATTGCATAAAACGAAATAATCAGTAAATGATGCGACATCTTTGATGTCAAGAAGCAGGATGTCCTCGGCCTTTTTGTCCTCCAGGGCATCGACGATTTTATGTGCGAGTTCGAGTGCGTTCAGATATCACCTCTATTTTGCTTTGCCACAGAGAACGCTGAGAAAACCTTTTAAAATCTCTGTGACTCAGAGTCTCTGTGGCTAAATTTTCTTGAGCGGCACGGAGTACAACTTTGTGTAAACCGGGCCGGATGGTTTCAAGTCACTTTTGTAAAGATGCACCGAGTCTACTCTGGCAGTGCCGAGTGAGTCAATGTGAATATTTTCGAGCGCCTGACGGATCTTCTGCTGGTCGGATGTCGATGCGCCCTGCCTGACCCGTCCGATGGTGAGATGCGGGGAGAAACGGCGCCCGCCGTTGGGGTCGGATTCGTAGCCGAGTCTGTGTGATGCAGATTCGATTCCACGCTGGAGCGCCTCCAATCCAGCCGGAGCCTGGATCCCGATATAGATAACGCGCGGCCGCTTCAGGTTTGGGAAAGCACCGATCCCCTTTAAATGGATGTCGAAACATAGAAAGGAGTCCGCTTCGGCGCGGAGCATCTGAGTCAGAATATCCACACTGGCGGGCGGAATGTCGCCGAGAAATTTCAGAGTCAAATGCATATTTTCAGGGGCCACCCAACGAATAAGTGATCCGACGCCTTTTCGCAAATTTGCAGTTGATTGGTGAATAGCTTGCTGAATTTCGTGGGGAATTTCCACAGCGATGAATGAGCGCAGGAGACTCATGGAATCAAGCGGTTGTGGATTGACTTCCAATGGCGCGTTCGACGGCTTCCTTCAGATCGAGAAAGCCGACTGGTTTCGTAAGGTATGTGAATGCACCCGCTTCCATACCGTTCTTGATATCGGCGGGCATGCCCTTGGCAGTGATCACAACGACGGGAATATTTGCAAGCGCCGGATCACGGCGCATCTGCCGCAAAATATCGAGACCGGAGATTTCAGGCATCATGATGTCGAGCAGAACGACATCTGGTTTTTCGGTGGTCATCATCCCAATGGCAGGAGTGCTTCTGGACGTCTTGATAACGCGATAGCCGCTGACGCGCATCATCTCCGCGAATAACTCGGCTGCGTCTTCTTCGTCTTCAATGATAAGGACTGTCTTTTCATTCATACGAAAGTAACGATAGCATACTATAAAAGAATTCGCAAGAGGTTTGCATGTTGTACGTTGTATTGTAAGAATCCATCTTCTGCATCTGTCTAAGATTGTGGTAATCACTTATCGAAGTGACTGACATCATACCTGGAGGCTTAATGAGTGAACTTGATGATTTTCGAGCAGAGAAAAATGAATTCTTTGGCCGCCACCCGCAAAGCCCGCTGACCCTGGAGCAAAAGCGCGGGTTTGTGGGTCTGCAATATTTCCCTGAGAATGATGCGTTGCGTCTTGAAGTAAAAGTGGAACCTTTGCCTGACGAGAATTCGATGCAAATGCAAACCACTACAGGCGATGTGCAAATGTATGTACGCCATGGGAGATTCCAGTTTCAAGTGGACGGACAGATCGCGGAGTTAACGATATTTCGGAATGAGAATGGATATTTCCTGCCATTCGTCGATTCGCTTGCCGGGAAGGAGACATATCCCGCGGGGCGTTATCTTGAACCTGAAGCGCTGCCCGGCA
>Ga0210377_10003463_pt1 | contig 13596 bp, 10 predicted proteins | sample PLM4_65_b1redo_FD_155480 | JGI IMG/M metagenome (GOLD analysis project Ga0210377, IMG submission 155480) | Groundwater sediment microbial communities from an aquifer in East River, Colorado, USA - PLM4_65_b1 redo | ecosystem: Environmental > Terrestrial > Soil > Riparian zone | place: USA: East...
GGACATTCCAATGGTAAATCAGACATAGCTTGCTGAGACGTAGACTTACCAAATGTCACTGTATCTCCCTCGTATCCACAGTTAGGGCAGCGAAAATACTCGTTACTTTTCTTTTGAAACAGCTTACGCCATTTACCAAATGTACCAACCTTGTACTCAGGCTCAGAACCCTTAGCCAGTTCTTCGTGCTTGTCTACCAATTCCGCACGACCAGCTACAGAGTTTGTCAAAGCGCTTCCCAATTCACGCCAATTGGACTCCTTGTTTGGAGACTGACCACCAGCAGGATTTGCCTTGGAGTTCAACTTGTTACCCAAAGCATTCTGCTCTCGCCATGAAGATACGTCCTTCTTAGCAGGGTCACCTGACTTAGGGAACTTGTCGCCAGTAAATTCGGCTTGAAGAGGACTTTCCTTGCCACTCTCGTTCTTATAAGGAATACGCTTTTGCTGTCGCTTGGTTACGTCAGAACTAATACCTGACAGTTTAACGAGAAGTTGTTTCCAATTGATGTTCATAATGTTACTCCGTTTGATGTAAATGTTAGTCTAACTCGTAGACATATATTTGTCCTTCGTATCCTCTGTTAATTCCAAGAGAACGAAGTACTTCTTTTGGTAAATCATTGATATGCATGTAATATGAAGAAATGGTTTGTTCATCAGAATCTCCAATAAATTCAGACCTATCAAATATACGTAGCTCTTCAAGATTTTTACCAGATGCTGACTCAGCAGCTTTATCTGCCATATCATCTGTAGCAAATGCATACATTAACCCATCCATCTGCCCTACAGGTAAACCATAATGTGTCCTACCAGAAACTAACTGTATAATTTTAGGAACTTTAGGATGACTTATTAAACTCAATACATCAGAAAATCTCATATTACCACCAGATTTTACACTGTACTTATCCATAAAATCTTCTTGTGTACCTTGAAATACCACCTTCGGAGTAGCTGAAAAGCTTTGGTCAGCTATCCATGGTTTCATAGGTTCCGATAACTTATGACCTGTAGTATATTCATAGACAGATATTATATTATCAACATGTTCAGCAGCATTTTCATGTTGAGGCATAAACACATCAATAAGAATCTCTTTGAACATTGCAGTCTGCGTATCAAGAAATGCTTTAGCTCGTTGAAGCACCCTCTGTATATCGAATCCACTAAATGCGATACCCGCTCCCTGTTCAGTAGGAGTAAAAGCTTCCGTAGCATCATTGACACGCACCCAACCAGTCCTAAGTAAATAGTTTAGAGCCATCAACGTAACTGTCACTTCATAATACTCTTTCCATTCAGGACTTTCTATCTGCGGCACTATGTCAAGCAATACCTTCATGTTAGCTGCCATGGATGGAACGTTATTTATCAATTCAGCAGCTAACGCATTATGGGCTGCAAAGCCTTTACCAGCCACTGGATAAAACTGCCCATTTGGTGCAAACAAACCCTCTGGAATATTCACCGAATAAAGCACTTGAGGATTACGTCCTTGCTCTTCTTTCGGCTTATAGTAATCATCCCTGTGCTGATAGTCCTCAGCAAGAACAGCAAATCTCAAGCTACTCTGGAACTTGAATTGCTGTTTCCACCCGCCACCTGATGGAGACTCTCTTGGTACCCCGCCCTTCTGCGGAACGAACTGATAATTGGGCATCGACTGATAAGCCAATTCACCTGTTTGCGACGGCATGTTCAACAATTCGTCCAATGCACCCTTAACAGTTCCTTGATATACGTGAGTTTCCTCAATCAATTTGAATGAGTTAGCATCGTGCTTCAAAAGTGTTAGATCAACCTCAGTGTTCTTAGGTAATGTATTGATATACTGAGTAATCAAGTCTATTTGGTCATGAGTTAAGCCGCTGCCACTAACACCTGCTTGAATCATTCCACCATTAACGTAAATATATCCACGACTTAGCAATGCGTTATCAGCAGGAGCATTAAACCGTCTTTGGAACTCCAATGGTGTCAAATTGAAAATCTTCTGTACCTCTAAAGCACGTCTGTTGAATGGTATAATGTTGCCCTCTGGCGTGATTAAAGCGTCTGATATCTCAGAAAACTTTAACATTCCAAGAGGCTTAACAACTCGACGTATCCATTCAGCATATTTAACAGAAAGGTCTACTATGTCTCGAACTTCATTCATTGAAATGCAGCCTCAGTTAATGACCAATCCCATGAAGGACACAAATCCGATTTATCTTGCCTTACGTTTGTATGGGTCAACACTCCACTGAATCCCGTAATAAGAGAAGCATCGAAGCGAAATCTATCACCAGTTACCAACACTTTTGGTATGTTGAACTGGTCACACAACTGATTAACCAACCAATTGGTAGATATTACTTGCTTTGGGTCATAAGTATCAAAATAGGTGTATCCACGGAACGGGCCTAACGGTACGGGGAAATCCACGTACTTTGCTCCATCTGTACTTATATTGTACAGTCGCTTTGCATGCTTGTACCATTGTGATGCAGGAAGCAATTTACCTGTATCATCACGAGCAGGGTCTATATCAAAAGCATACAACATCCCATTTTCAAACCTATCTGGCTGACCATTTGCTGCCAACGAATTGTTCAACTCGGCTCCACTACGAAGAGCACCTTCACTGGCTATCTCGATACCAATAGACTGCTTATTTGCTATCGTGTTTGATGCTGTCTTGAGACCGAGATGCCATGCCCAATAGTGCGGGTCAAACACTTCATAGATAGTACCATCACGCTCGATGATATACGCAGTAGCAACACGATTGGTCTTACCTTCCCAATAGTTATACGTCGATATAGCACTGCCACCGACTGTATGATGCAGATACAGTTGTGTCTTTGGAACAACGTCCTGCATGAACTTCCCTGCTGATAATCGAAGTGTACGATTGATGTCCATTAGTCAACCTTTGAAATAGTTGTACCTGTTCTTGACAATTCTGCAAGTCCTTCTTCTGTTACATAGAAAAGTCCTTTGGAACCTACACCGCCACCTAACATAATACGTCCAAGAGCATCTACGTAAGATGAAAAAGAAAATTCAGGAAACATTCGTAGTAATGTGTAACGTTCCTTCCGAGAAAGTTGACGTTTGTAAGGTTTCTGTGGCTCTGTAATTTCTGGAGCCTTCTGGATGAATCGTCCATACTGTTCTTGAAGTGGTGTCGATACAATATCAGCCATCTTGCGCCATGAACTTGTTTGTACTCTCTTGCCAGCTTCTTCCATCTTTTTCAACTGAGTGTAATAATCAGGCATTTCAGTCAAATGGTCTTTTGCTATCTCATGACGAATAGTCAACGAAGGTGTATGTTCCTTTTCCACCCCAATACCCATTTGCAGTTGCTTGGGTTCAAACTGTGAATCAGGAAGATCGTCTGCCTTACCACCACGAAGCTCATCAGCCAACTTACGCCATGATGAAGTTTGTTTTCGTTGAGGAGCAAATCGAGCTTGTTCGTTTCTTCCTTGTAAAAACCTATTCACTCTTTCAAAAGCAATATGTGCAGAGAACTGATAACGTTCTCTTAAGAGTTGTTCTGCTTGTGCTGGAAAAGCATTCTTGTCCTGCTTCCATAGTTCATATAAAGCATCTTCTGGTGGTTGAAGACCATAAGCCTTCGTCCATATACTGGCTCTTGCACGAGTAGGAACATTTGTGTCTTGAGGTAAATCTGGTCGAGTAGGAGTATTCTTGTTCTTCTTGAAGATTTGTTCCTTCGGGCCTACAACGATATCACTCACTGTGGTATCTGGAAATGTCAACGACTCACGAAGTCATTAACAGCATCAAAGTGTTTATCAATAGCCTGTGTCGATGCACCCTCAGTAACTGGATTATAATCTACTTCATACATATCAACAACTACTGCGGTATTTTCTGCTATCTTTTCAATTGCAGGAATCATCTCTTGTGTCACTGGAATAGAAGCATACTTATTAACTTCCAAATCTTCCATCATAGTCATTATCAAAGAGGAAGAACATTTGAGACGTTCCTGTAGCATACGACGCACTTCGTCCACAGTAAACAGTTCATCCATGCCAGCAACCTTGATCTTCCCGCAACTCAACACGGAAAAAGAAAGCTTGTCTGGTTTATTCTGTAACAGATTCGAAAGTGCTGCACATTTTTCCATTGAATGACTCCGTTGTATTACATACTATTCACATACAAAATATAGAGGTTATTACCTACTTTTTATCCCAACTGAGGAGTTGCTTGTAAAATAATACCTGTGGATTCATCAAAATAGATGTCTCCAAGTACCAACGTTATTTCAGGGTTATCCTTCTTAGTAAATATAACCTCTGCTGTGACCTCAGAGGACATCTCCACCGATGCTTTATACTGTGACATTGGTATACCATATGGTGAAAAGTACTCCATTGCTGCATTTACGAGCATCTTCTTCATTTTCGCAGAAAACTCTTTTTCAGCCACAGCCGTTACCCCTTCCAACAATTCACCCGTAAGAGCATTCACCATATCCTTCCAAGGCATTTTGAACTTAATGTCAAGAGGCTTTTCCTTCTTCTTGTCCATATTACCTCAAATCACAAGCTATAGATATAAGTCCTCGCTCCTGTGCCTCACTTGTAAATCGCAACATATCTTCATCAGACAACTTATCCCAATCAATCTGAGACAATGGTTGCCACGAAGACTTCTGTAATGGAGTCCACTTACTCTTCTGTGCATACTTCTCCAATTGCCAAGCTCGTGGAAATGCAGGATTAGCTACAACAGACAGTTCAAAAAAGCTCAATACATGGTTCAACTCTACATTGCGCATAGCCACGTTACGGTTGGCATAACTGGTCAATACGTCATCTCGGTCACGTTTTGAAATAAGAACGTGCTGTAGCCATTCTGGACGCAATACACCCTTATCCATGAGGTCTCTTACCTGATTGGCACCAACCACAGTAATAGCGCCTTTACGATTCTTGATATGATCGCAATACTCATGAGCATAATGTGCCAAATTTCCACACGTACTACATACAGAGTACTCGATGTTGGTACCCATAGAACATGCCAAACGTTGTCCTGTATCAATCATACGAACAATACGTTCTGCTGTTCTACGAGCTTTGGCATTCATTACCGACGCATTCTGTGCCAACTTGACATCAATACGCATCAGTACATCAATGGAACCATCTGCTTGATTAGGTAGTCCTAAGACAGCAAGTCTTTTGTTGTCATTTTCTCGACCAAGTAGGTCAGCGTACTTTTGCACACCGAATTCGGTAGGAATTGAAAAGCGGTTCAAAAATGCATCTGGTAAATCACCAATAGACCCTGCAATACCCTCAGCAGAATTGTGTTCTGCATGAGCACGTTTGCCTATGAATGATTTGTAACCATAGTTCGGACGTGAATCTTCAAAATGTTCATAAGGAAAGCCATCCCAATTTCCATTAGGGCCTGCCTGTGGGTCTTCCATACAACCAATAGCTCTAAAACGAAGGTATCGAAACTCCTTATTGTTGACAGGGATAATTCGACGGACACCTGCTGTAGTATAAAGGTTATTGATTGCTCCATAGGAAACTGGTTGGAGCAACTGATATGTGAACTTTTGTAGCATATGACGACCTCACGACGATACATTTTTTTACACCTTAGTACCCTTTCAAAGGTCATTTAGATGTAGAAAAATGTCTATTTGTAACTGAATTGGCTCACCAGTTCTTATTATGCATTTGAAGTATCTGCAACATTGAATATCATACCATCTTTCACAAGCACACTACTCTCCATTGTCATACTTCCACCTCTATCTCCATCTTTGTAAGTAACAGTCAATACACTCAACACTGGAAATCCAGCATTACGAACAACCTCAGCGTAAGAAAGCTTCCTACCCTCTACACTATGAAACCTGCGTCCGTTGACAAAAAAGGTACTGGGGTTTACTTGTCTTGGTGGAGACATAGTATTCATTCTTAAATTGAACGACATAATAACTCCTCTTAATTAGCGAGTTGACGCTTACGAGATGCTGATGAATTCATAAGTGTACGTCCTCTCGACCAACTCTTACAAATAGGATTCAGACATCGGTATCGCTTGTACTTTCCAAAATTGGTAATTGCCATCTTTGGATGTTCTTTCACATCTCCACCACAGCGAGGACACTTGAGTTTATCTGAATCAACGTAAATTGCAACGTTTGGATGTCCTTCAATCCAAGGTCTCAATCTGAGGTACACAACTTCCAGAGCTTTCACATCCTGAATATTATACTTCTTCATCTCATTCCACGCCTTCTGATTACCAGCCAAGCACTCTTTCCATAGCAGAAAACCGGGGAAATCCTTATGTGTAGACTTTGGACAACCCATCTGCTCCGATAGATATTGTAACTTATTGGAAGTGAAACCAAAATGCTTCCTTGCTTCTTTCAGTGTATCAATATGCCTGAAAGGAGAAGGTGGTGTCATACCCTTAATAACCATACGGGCTTGAATCATAGGCACATCAAATGCTTGACCGTTATGTGCTATAACTACATCTGCATCATCCAATAATTCCCAAAGAAGTTTGAGCAAACGCATATCATCCTCAATACTTCTTGCATGGGATTGGTCTTCATACATCACTGTATCTTCATTCAACCACTTGGCTGCAAAAGAAAGTAGATGTCTGTCTTTTGAGATTTGCTCAAGCCCTATATTTTCATCCCATATTCGCCAAACACTTGCAAGAATAGGAGCAGTTTCGATGTCTATAAGTAGAATCTTGGGATTCTTTTTGACAACCTGTGATGCTGGACTATCCGCCAAGTTATGTTTATGTCGTATGAAACTTATGTTTCTGCGAATAGAATCAAGTACACGTCCCTTAAACATCTTCGGGTACTTATCTACTACCATCTGTGCTATCTCGTTGTTATTCAGGTTTACGTTTTCTTGGAGCGTGGTTAACAAAATATCGTGCGACTGCGCTTCTGACGTACTCATGCGAACCCCTTGGCTTTGTTATGTGAACGAATTTACGAATCAGGACACTCTGTCCCGATAACTGTCGTGATTACTTCCCAACAGCTTGGTCAATAGCTGCATGCTCAATAAAGAACGGACGATTTTGTAGCATGGTATTACCTACTTCGACAGCAACTTCTGACAACATTTCCTTACCTAACTTCTCCAACGAAGTTACATTGGCTGCTGTTGTTGGCGCAGACGGTGGTGCACCTGCTGCGGCTCCACCTGTAGGTTCACCAGCACCACCAATAGGTGCTGCTTCTGGTGCATTAAGTCCACCACCTGCTGGTGCTGAACCCATATCAGGTGCACCGGGGGTAAGTGCACCGATATCCATTCCTTGTTCTCCACCGAAGTCACCACCGATAGGGCCTTGTTGCTTTTTCTCTTGTGCCCACGGAGCAAGACCCTTCTTGATAATCTCACTCTCACGTACCTTACGTCTCTCAATATCACGGAAATATGCCTTCTCTTGAGAATTCATATCCAGACGAGCAATACGTGCCAATGTACCCTCATCTACCATCCACGGCACTTCCTTCTTAAGCCACTTAATCCAGTTCTTGTAGTTCTCATCATTGGTTGCCGACATCGCACCCCAATCAAGCTTTGGATAAATGTACTCTCTACGCTGCGTAAGTTCTTGATTCTTAAGCTCCGTTGCTTTCTTAAGGAAGAACTCTCGAAAATCTTCATTGTCTTGGTAGTCACGAATACCAGAATATTGTTTCAACAAATCTTTACCAGCATCTCGTGCACTACCATATTTCTTACCTCGATAGTAATTACCAACCACAGGTTGAGAAATACGATAGAATCCACACATCTCAGCCACCGTTTTGAACCAACCAACGTGCACCATCTGCTCAACCTTTAACTGTAGGTTAAGATAACGCTGACGCTGAATTTCCAAGTTGGCGTATGCCTGTGCATAACTTCCACCAGCACCTGTCATCAACTGTTCATGGATACCCATACCAATAAACTTCAACTTGTACACACGGTCGAACTCAGGCCCTACAGGAAGTATTTTGCCTGTAGACCCATAGAACTCTACATTGATGCCATAGTGGTAGAAGATGGAGAAGTTCGGGTCAAGTTCCCATGCAGCAAACATATCACGCAACGACTCCAACTCTGATGCCTCTGGAATCCAGCCTGTATTCGGGTCACCAACCTTAACAACTGTCAACGGTACAATATGACGAGTTGCAATGGCAAACTGTGCCTGTTGCAGACGATCTTCGTACATAAGAATTTTGAGCAAACGTTTGATAATCGACTTACCCTTGACTTCATACGGTGCTTTGTCATGAGACAAGATGAACACGTTGTTTGGATGCAAAGGAATTTCATTATTGTACAACACGTATCTTATGATTTCAGGTGACAACTGCTTATACAAGAAATCAGGACTACGAGACTGAACAATCTTTTTCAAACTCTCATCAGGAATCAACTTTACCAGTGGCTTCTGATTTACCCATGTAGACTCTACCTTTACGTAGTCAGGATTCAATAAAGTAAACTGGTCAAACATGTAATCTTTCTCGTTCCACGCCCCGAAAAAGTAGTCATTACCAATTGTCCAATACTCCTTAACACCATCGGTGATAGTACGGATAAGGTTGATACGCTCTGCCATTTCTTCAAAGTGTGCTTGTACACCAGAATCTTCACACTCACCAAGTTGAAGATTAGCCACAGGTAGTTCAGTATGAATACGCAATGCTGCACCGATAATTGGGTCAGTATCTGCAAAAAAACGATACAAGCCATGAAGAGTACGATCATCTGTCGGAATAGCAAGAGTAGACGATGTATAACGAGGGTCATTAAACAGAGGCGCATTGCGTGTAACATCCAATTGTCCACGCTTGATAATACGGTCACCAACTTTTGTAAATGATACGGACGATACAGGATTAATTGGTTCAACTCGCACCAAAGTTTGTGTTGGAGAACTCTGGACAGCCTTGAACTCAGAATCCAAGTTACTGGTAATCAACTGCTTGGCACCACCTTGGTAGTTATTGCCAACAATAATATTTCCTTGAAGTAGATGCCCCATTAGATTACCTCTTTCAAAAGTGGGTCAGGTACTTGTCCTGACTTAATAGCTAACAACATTCTTTTCAACGTATTATACTTATCCAGACTGGTACTACCTTCTACACTTTGTCGATGAGGAAAACCAAGCCTACCTTCAACAGACTCTCTCTTAAGTTGTGCCTGAAAAAGCAATGTCAATTTCGTATCATAATCTGCTTCTTGAGGAAGATATGTAACTGCATTATACCAATCATCCAAAAATGCCAACGCTTCATCGAGACTCAATTGCTGCCCATGAGCACGAGCATCTTCGGAAGATGTTGCTGTTTTTACAGATGCTTGATACTTGTAATCTTCCCGCACTTCATGATTCAAAACGTACCGTGATTTTACCGATTCAGCAAAAGTCAACGCATCTTCAACCGCTTCATGTCGCATAATAGCATTTGGTTTATGCAACTCTGGATGAATTGGCTGGTCAAAGTTCATAGAAGCAACAACAGTAGCGTTGTGTGGTAGTAAACGCATTTTAGCTGCGGGTACCACATATTCAAACCCTCGTGTATCAGAAACAAGCCATTCATTATCAGATGTAGGCCACTCACCACGTATACCTATAATCGTACCAAAAAAACCTTCTGATTTGTATTCAGGTAACTTTCCAACAATTACAGAAGCACCAATGGCAAAAGGATAAGGTAATGTTAAAACATCCCCAAATTTCAAACCAGCAAAAGGCGTTAATGCTCTATCTGTTTCTGGACGTATAACTGTTTCATGAGTACCCCATCCGTAATACATCTTTTGCAAATCTGTACGAATAGAATCATCACGTTCCTTGTCGTCCTTTGTTTTTGGGTCAAGAGGAGAAACATCCGTATTGCCCATATAGTCAGGATACTGTTCTGCCTTTGGATTATCACTAAATATCAGCTTACTGAAACGTTTCTTAAAATAGCCAGTATCTGTGTGCGGCAACGCTTGGTTCTTGTACTTGTCATAGAAATCCTTGAACAAACGTATATTATGCAAAACATGAGACTCTATAGCATTTGACTCACGAGCATGATTGTCATAATAACCAACACCAAAATTGAAACCCTTCACGCCCAGATGTTCCAAAAAAGCTATATCAGAAAACGACCCTTGTCCAACAGTGAAATTCTGACTATTCAATAAGTCTTCTGTTGCTTTATCGTGATATTGATACATCACTGTGTCCATACCCATGCGATCAAACGAAAATACCCATTTATATTGCTTCGTTGGTTGGAAATAACGTGCTGTAGAATGTCCCGTTTCTTCTCCTTCTGTCAAAAGAATATCCACGTTAACACCAAGCTGTGGAAGAAGCTTAAGAATAACATATGCACCCAAGCGGTCATCCAGTTGTGCGTTACGAATAACACGAGTATCATCCAAGTTCTGAATTTCAAAATGAGTCAAATCCTGACGTGTATCTAAATGAGCCACAGCGAGAATATCAGAACCGTTATCCTTATAAATATAGAGACCATCTTTTGTTTTCGTAACAGCATCCCCGTATTGAGCGAATTCCTCAATAGGTTTCAAGGCAACATCTTTGAGTTCATCGACATTGAGTGCGATCTTCTCAGCAATAGGCTTTTGCTTGATATCACCAATGTAAATAAGGTTCCCATTTTGTGTAAAAGACTCTGGAAACTGGCTCGGCAAACTCTGAATAACCTCTGCAATAATATTCGGTGGAAAAACCTGTGCTGCGCTAACATATGTATCAACCATACGTACTAATGATTCAAGAGAAAACTGCTCATGATTGAATTTCTTGAGCAAAAAATCTTGAATTATCTGCGCAAGGGTTTCTTTATCCCACTCAGGCTCTCGATACGTATGTGATTGTTCACCAATACTGATGTAAGACTTAGCGGCTTCTGTAATCTCTTGCTCCATTACTGGTGCGTAGTGCAGTAGAACTACATCAGACATGGAATGTTCTTTAATCAAATATTGCTTCATTGTTGGTAATAGAATAGTCACAGCATCCTCAACATCCAAATCGTGATGCTGTATATAGTCATAAACCAAGTAATCCGCTATCTCACGAATGAGCGCCTTGGCTTCTTCATCATATACAGGGTTGTTTTGAGGAAGAGCTTCTTCTACAGCAAACTTAAGAGAAGAATTGGCAATACCACCCTTATCTGGATGCTGTTGCTTAATCTTATCTTCCAAAGTAGGCGTTACATTCTCATCAAGAAAGAACTGACGCATTGGCTCCCAAGGCTCTCCCCATACATGGTCTCGACCATTATCTAAGGTCAAGTGATCTTCCATGTGCCACATATCAGCCTTGTTTTTGCTACCTCCACCAATACCTTCATCAATATCTGATTTATCTGTGTAGGTAAGTGGGTCAGCTTGATGCTTGAAAGAAAATAGCTGACGAAAAAGATGTGCCCAACTACTGGTAGTAGGTTGCGGAGCATTTACCGCTGTTTGTAAAGATGTTGGTTTTGGTTTAGCTGCTTTCGATTCAGGGAAAAGGTCTGCCCAATTGACAAAAGTCTTTCTATTAAGCACATCAACAAGCCCACGAGTATTCACAGCTTGTATCTGCTCAGGGTCATCGTCAATAAACAACGTCTTGCCAAATGGACGAGCATAGTCACCCTTATTTATCTTAGGCTTGACGATTACAATATACGTAAAATACTTGTAAATGTCAAGCTTTTTTAGAACCATTATAGCTGGTTGAGCTTCATCCGCTACATCAGGAACGGCACTGGCACTCACAACACCCAAATTCAACCCGTATTCGTCCAGATTATCGAGTACGTCACGCATGTCTGCTTGTAACTTAATCACATTGCCTTTGGAATCTTTTACGGTGTTCTCATCAACAAGATTCAACGGCGGTTCCAATGCCATGGCAGGAATAGATTCTCCCTTTGGTGAAAAACCATTAAAAATAGTCAAATCCAAATCAAACAACACAGTGTCGTAGTCATTAAATAAGGACTTCTTTATGTTGAACTGAGTCTTCATAGCAAATCATTTTCCTTAGCAAACAACCAATCCCGATACAACCTTTCAGTAATAGCTGCATCACTCATACCACCAAACTCTGCTGTAGCTCGAAGCCCAGACATAACAGTAGTCTTGAATCGAGTGAAGTCAAACGACGCTATAAAAGAAGGTTGTAAATTCACATGGTTTGACGGCTCGAACTGCACCAACTCTTTTTCTTTTTTATGCGGGTCGGGTAGGTTGAGATCGGTATAGAAACCACCCTTCATATCCATATTTGATGTATCTGTTGCCCCCCCATCGCCCTTTGCACCACCGCCTACAGGAGCCACTTCACCATGGGCTGGTTCATATTGGAAGAAATCATTACGAGGGGTCTCTTTCAATACATCCTTCGGTCGATTGAATTCTTGGTCTACTGCCGCAAAAGTTAACATTGCCTGTTTAGACGTAACGAGTCTAACATAGTCATGCCATTCACTCATCTGTAACGAAATCACCCACGTAGCAAAATTCCTAATAAATCCAAACGGCTTGATTAGTTCAATATTAACTTTTCCCCCTTCAAAATCTCGAACAAACCCTCTCATTCCAACAACTACTGGCTTACCAAGTATACTGTATGGATAATCCTTAATAAATTCAACTTCAGCGCCTTCATCTGGTGGTTGTATTGCGCCCTTCTTCGGCATAACAGAAGGCTGATTCATATCCGTACTTTCATCTTCTCCTCGTCGCTTCAACATACGCTTGAGTCTGTCTTTCCAATTAATAGTACCAGTATTACGTGGGGACGACCCATCCATAGCAGTACCAGCAGACACTTTAAGACTTGCAAATTGAAGTGCAGGGTAGTTATTGCTGATATACATCTGCTCTTGTACACGTGGTCGTGTAGTAGCAGGTGGAGTAGAACTCTCTGGTAAGCCCATCATATTGAGCTTGGACAAATAGAACATTGTAGTTTTACTCTGTGTGCCATCATTCCATTTAACAACAACCTCACCAGAAGGAGTAGAACTCATTATTGTACCCGTTCGTCCAGTACGTTTCTCTTGTACTTGTTGTACAGAGAACTTGAACAGGTTAAACCTAAGAGCCGCCAACGTGGACATTTCATGCAAACGCTTACGAATACGATTCTTGTCTTCATCTGTTGTGGCTCTATGTAATTCATCCAGCAAACGATTGATTTCTTCCTCGACTAAGTTGTGCTGTTCACGAACATTTGGTGGTTCAAAACGAACACTTTCAGTCTCTTCTTTTTGAGCAGCACCTTCCTGCTCTTGTTGCTGTTGCTGAATCAACTTATCAACATTCGACATACCCTCTCCCTCTGGCGGTAGAGGTTCCCCAGTAGGACTTACTGTCTGCCCAACATCACCTTCTGTATTAGGGTTGATACCCATAGTTTTCATATCATCATACGCTTGCTGTGCATCACCTATGAATTCAATCGGATATTTTTCAACCAATGAATTAAACACTCCGATGATATTTGCTTTAGCATCAACAGACCATTC
>Ga0210377_10003464_pt1 | contig 13595 bp, 10 predicted proteins | sample PLM4_65_b1redo_FD_155480 | JGI IMG/M metagenome (GOLD analysis project Ga0210377, IMG submission 155480) | Groundwater sediment microbial communities from an aquifer in East River, Colorado, USA - PLM4_65_b1 redo | ecosystem: Environmental > Terrestrial > Soil > Riparian zone | place: USA: East...
CCTACTCGAGCCGCTTCGCGTCGGTCGGCACCAGCGCCGTCGCCCTGGCCGCGCGCAAGCTCAAGGCCAAGCTGGTGGCGTACGCCGCGCACCTGATGGACCTGCCGGCCGAGGCCGTCGAGTTCCGCGACGGCGGCGTGCACCGCCGGGCCGGCCAGGGCGTGGCCTACTCGATCAAGGACCTGGCCGGGCGCGCCCACTGGAACACCGAGTCGCTGCCGGAGGACATGGAGCCCGGTCTGCAGGCCACGGCGGTGTTCGGTTTCACCGGCGCCAGGTCGGTGGACGCCGAGGACCGGGTCAACTCCTCCAACACCTACGGCTTCATCGCGGAAGTGATGGCGGTGGAAGTGGATCCCGACACCGCCGCCGTCAAGATCGTGAAGTACGTCACCGTCCACGACGCCGGCACGATCATCAATCCGATGATCGTCGAGGGCCAGATCTACGGCGGTGCGCTGCACGGCCTGGGGGGCGCGCTCTTCGAGGAGCTGGCCTACGACGACGACGGCCAGTTCCTCACGGGGACGTTCATGGACTACCTGGTGCCGACGGCCAGCGAGGCGCCCGAGATCGAGATCGCCCACGTGGTCTCGCCCTCGCCGCTGACGACGCTCGGCTCCAAGGGCCTGGGCGAATCCTCGTCGATGACCGTCCCCGCCGTCATCGCCAACGCCGTCAGCGACGCGCTCAGGCCTCTCGGCATCAGCATCACCGAGCTCCCGATGACCCCGACCCGCCTGCACGCGCTCATCCAGGCCGCCCGCGGCAAAGGCCTGGGGGCACGGCGATGATTCGTCGCGCATCTCATATGAACAATCGGCAAGACGATCGCAGCCGGCAACCTTCCAGGGCGGGCCACCCACGCTTCTACCCGAGCAAGCGGCACCCGCTACAACAGAACCAATGAAACCGAACCAATGAAACAGAACCAATGAAGCCCCCGCGCTTCGACTATCACGCGCCGACGACCATCGATCAGGCCGTCGAGCTCCTCGCCCGCTACGGCGGCGACGCCAAGGTGCTGGCCGGCGGCCAGAGCCTGATGCCGATGCTGAACTTCCGACTCTCGCGTCCGGCCGCGCTCGTCGACGTCAACCGGATCCCGGCGCTGGCCTACGTGCGCGAGGAGAACGGGATCCTGGCCTTCGGCGCCATGACGCGGCAGCGAACGATCGAGTTCTCGCCGCTGGTGGCCCAGCGCCTGCCGCTGCTGCGGGAAGCCACGCGCTGGGTCGGTCACCTGCCGATTCGCTCGCGCGGCACCATCGGGGGCTCGATCGCCCACGCCGATCCGTCAGCCGAGTACCCGGCCGTGCTGACCGCGCTGGACGGCGAGGTGATCGTGCAGGGCCCGAAGGGGCGACGCACGCTGAAGCCCGGCGCGCTGTTCGAGACGTACCTGACGACGAGCCTGGCGCCCGACGAGCTGCTCGTCGAGGTGAGGCTGCCGACGACGCCGACCGGCGCCGGCTACGCCTTCGAGGAGTTCGCGCGCCGCCACGGCGACTTCGCGATCGTCGGCATCGCCGCGCTGGTCGTCCGCGACGGAGCGCGGTGCACGTCCGCCCGCCTCGCCTCGGCCGGCGCCGGGCCGGTGCCGGTGCGCCTGCGCGCCGCCGAGGAGATTCTCGAGCGCGACGGCCTGAGCGATGCCGCCGTCGAGGCCGCGGCGGCGCGCGCTGCCGAGCTCGTCACCCCCGACTCCGACATCCACGCCTCCGCCGAGTACCGCCGCCACCTCACGGGCGTCCTGACGGCGCGGGCCCTGAGGCGTGCGGTCGAGCGCAGTGAAGGCCCCCTTCGATGAACCACGTCCGCGGGCTCGATCCCAGAGTAGAGCGCAGCCGAGGACCTTCTAGAACAGGCCACCCACGCACTAAGCCGGCCTCGCGGCCGCCGCTACAACAATGCCCCAGGTGACACTCCACCTGACCGTCAACGGCGCCCGCCGCGAAGGCCGCTGCCCTCCCCGCAAGCTGCTCGTCGATTTCTTGCGCGAAGACCTCGGGCTGACCGGCACGCACGTCGGCTGCGAGCACGGCATCTGCGGCGCCTGCACGATCCTGGTGGACGGCGAGGCCGCGCGTTCGTGCCTGATGCTGGCCGTGCAGGCCGATGGCGCCGAGATCACCACCGTCGAAGGCCTGATGAAGGACGGCGTGCTCCACCCGCTGCAGGAGGCGTTTCGCCAGCACCACGGACTGCAGTGCGGCTTCTGCACGCCGGGCATGTTGCTCACCGCGCTCGACCTGCTCCGCGTGAAGCCCGACCCGACCGAGGCCGACGTGCGCGAGGGGCTCTCGGCCGTCCTCTGCCGCTGTACCGGCTACCACGGCATCGTCAAGGCCGTGCAGGCCGCCGCCCCCGTGCTGCGCGCGTACCTCGACGGGGGGCCGGTGCGGGGTTAGCGGCGGCCGACGCGGCCGAGGGCGTCGGCGAGCGCCTCGAGCGTCAGCGGCTTGGAGAGCATGAAGTCGACGGCCGCCCTGGTGGCGGGCGCCGCCTCCGGCACGTCGCCCCAGCCGCTGACGACGCCGACCGGCAGGGCGGGCCGGCTCGCCTTCACGGCGTCGGCAAGCTCCCAGCCGCTCATCGCCGGCATCACCAGGTCGGTCATGACGAGGTCGATGCCGGGGTCCTGCCCGAGGGTTCGGAGCGCGTCCGGCCCGTTGCTCGCGGCGACGACGGTGTGGCCCTGGGAGAGGAGCATCTCGGCCAGCGCCCGCCGCACCTCGTCCTCGTCGTCCACCAGCAGGATGCGTAGCGGGCGGACGGGCAGGGGCGAGGCCGCTCGCGGCGGCGGTGGCGCGGCTGCCGACGGCAGCGGGAGGATCACGCGCACCGACGTCCCGTGCCCGAGCTCGCTCTGCACGCTGAGATCGCCGCCGTGGCGCCGGGCGATGCCGAACGCGACGCTGAGCCCCAGGCCCGTGGCCCGCACGCCCTTGGTCGTGAAGAACGGCTCGTGCGCGCGCAGTCGCACGTCCTCCGGCATCCCGAGGCCCGTGTCGGTGACCGCGATCACGGCGGTGCTGCCGCTCACGCTGGTGTCGACCGTGAGGCGACCGCCGCGGGGCAGGGCGTCGATCGCGTTGAGCACGAGGTTGGTCAGCATCTCGCGCAGGGCCGCGGCGTCGCCGGAGATCTGGGGCAGCGGCGTCAGGCGGGAGTCCACGACGATCTCGGTGCCGCGGGCGCGGGCCGCGTCCTGCCAGCGGCCGCGCGTCATTTCCAGCACATCCTTCACGATGTGGTTGAGGTCGACCGTGCGCGGCTCGGCGGTCCGCCGCATGCCGGCGAACTGCTGCAGGCGGCGCACGACCTCGGCACTGTCCTTGGCCGCGCGCTCGACGATCTCGAGCGGCCGGACCAGGCGCTCCTCCTGCGCGTGGCGGCGCATGAGCTGGACACGGCCGACCACGATCGTCAGCAGGTTGTTGAGGTGGTGCGCCGCACCGCCGGCCAGCTCGCCGAGGGCCCGCAGCGTCTCGCCCTGCACCAGCTTGCGCTGCATCGCGCGCAGGTCGCTCAGCGCCCGCTGGGCCTCCTCGTAGAGGCGGCCGTTGTCGAGCGCGATGGCGGCGTGATCGGCGAACGAGCCGAGATAGGCCAGGTCCTCGGCCGAGTAGCGGCGCGGCGCCGTCGTGTTGAAGGCCAGCACGCCGAGGACGGTGTCGCGGATCTTCACCGGCAGGCCGAGGTAGGTCACGATGCCGGCCTCGCGGTCACGCTGGGCGAGCGCGTTGTTGGCGTCGCGCTGGACGTCGGCGACGAACACCGGCCGTCCGGCCGTCGCCACCTGGCCGGAGTAGCTCTCGCCCAGCGGCAGCGCGAAGTCCGGCGGCACCGGGCTGCCGGCCACCGCGGCCAGGCGCAGCGTCGCCGTCTCGCGCTCCATCAGCAGCAGGTTGACGTGCGGCGTGCCGGCGATGGCGGCCGCCTCGTGCACGATGCTCTCGAGGATGGTCTTGGTGTCGAGCCCGCCCAGCATCGTCCGCACGGCGCGCAGCAGGGCGGCCAGCTCCTCGGCGCGCTGCAGCGAGGCGCCGTGCAGCCGCGCCTGGGTCATCGCCACCGCGGCCTGCTGGGCCAGGCCCGTCAACAGCCGGACCTCGCGCTCGTCGGGCGCGCGCGGCGCCCGCCAGAACACGCTGATGGCGCCCAGCACCGTGTCCTCGCTGATGAGCGGCACCGACAGCGCGGCGCGCCGCCCGTCGCGCTGCGCGACCTGGCGCAGCGGCAGGCCCGGCCGGCCCGCCTCGGCGTCGTCCATGGGCAGGGGCTCGCGCTCGAGATCGGCGACGAAGAACGGCGCGCGGCTCTGCGCGGCGACGCCGGCGGCCCCCTGGCCGAGCGCCAGTGACACGCTGGGCCAGCTCGCGTCGAAGCCACGCTGCGCCCGCACGTGCAGGCGCTGGTCGGCCGGATCCAGCTCGAGGACCGCGCACTGGTGGGCGCCGCTGAGCCGGGCGGCGGCGTCCACGACCGCGTCGAGCACGGTGGGCAGGTCGAGCGTGGAGGTCAGGGTCGTGCCGACCTCGCGCAGCGCGGCCAACTCGCCGGCCTGCGCCTGCGCCTCGCGATAGAGGCGCGCGTTCTCCGCCACCAGAGCGATCTGGCCGGCGATCGCGCTGGCCAGATCGACGGCGGACCGCTCCCAGCGGCGGCGCACGCGCGCGGTGAGGCGCAGTACGCCGATCGCCTCACCCTGGCGCACGATCGGCACCAGCAGGCCATCGTCGGCCTCGACCGGGCGCTTGCTGCGCGCGGCTTCGGCCTCGCCCGGCGCCGCGTCGGCGGGCACGGCGCCGCCCGGCCACAGCGCGATCGTGCAGCGCTCGGCGTCCAGCGCGCGCGCCGCCCGCTGCGAGAGGTCGGCCAGGGCGGCCGGCAGGTCGAGCGTGGCGCCGAGCGCCTCGGCCGTCGCCAACAAGATTTCGGTGCGCTCGGCCCGCCCCAGTTGCTCGGCGTAGAGCCGCGCGTTGAGGATGGCCGGCGCCGCTGGCACACAGATCGCCTCGGCGTGGGCGAGGTCGCGGCGGGTAAAGGGCCGACGGCCGCGGCGGAAGAGCGCCAGTGCGCCGAGCGGGGCGTCGTCGCCTGGCAGCGGTACGCCGAGGAACGAGCGGACCTCCTCGGCCTCGAGCCATTGGCGCGCCTCGGGCAGCGCGGCGGCCGGCAGCTCGCGCAGGAGGACCGGGCCCGGCCGGTCGGTGATCCACCCCAGCACGTCGCGCCCGGGCGGATGGGCGAGGCGCGCGACGATCTCGGGCCGCTTGAAGCCGAGGTCGCCGCGCAGCACCAGCTCGCTGTCGCGGCGCTCGAACAGCCATACGCCGGCCGCGTCGGCGGAGAGGCGGGTCGCGGCCAGCTCGCTCAGCCGGCTCATGAGGCGCCCCAGGTCCAGCGTACCGCCGAGCGCGCGGGTGGCCTCGGTCGGGAGGGCGGTACCCGGCGCAGCGGAGGCGGCGGACGAGCGAGGGGGCCTGCCCGGCTTCACCGTCAGGCGGGGCCGAACGCGAGCGCCGTTTGCCCTCCGGTCATCAGCGGCCGGAATCGCACCGGCAGGCCGACCGTGATTTGCTCGAGGGGGACGTCAACCACGCGGCCGAGCATCGACACGCCTTCCTTCATCAGCACGGCCGCGATCGCGTAGGGCACGTCGGCGGCGTGAGCGCGGGGCGCCACCCGAATGATGGTGTAGCTGGCGATCGTGCCCTCGCCGGACAGCACGATCGGCTCCCACTGGCGCTGCGAGCACGAGGGACAGAACTCCTTGGGGGGCACCGCGAGGGCGCCGCAGCGGCCGCACCGGACCGCCGTGAGCTGGCCCTCGCGCGCCTTCTCGAAGAAGTGGCGCAGCGTGATCACGGGCTCAGTCACGGCCGAAGAGCGATACGAGCACGGTGGCGGTGTTGCCGCCCAGCGTGTGGGTGAGCCCGACGCGGGCGCCGTCGACCTGCCGCCGGGCGGCGTCGCCCCGAAGCTGGGTGACCACCTCGGCGATCTGGGCGGCGCCGGTGGCGCCGATCGGGTGGCCCTTGGCCTTGAGCCCACCCGAGGGATTGACGGGGATCTTGCCGCCCAGGCTCGTCCACCCCTTCTCGGCCGCGATGCCGCCGGCGCCGGGCTCGAACAGGCCGAGCCCCTCGGTGGCGACGATCTCGGCGATCGTGAAGCAGTCGTGCAGCTCGACGACGTCCACGTCGGTGGGGCCGAGCCCCGCCTGCCGGTAGGCCGCCGCGGCCGCCCGCTCGGTGGCCGGTACCCGCGAGAGATCGCGCTTGTCGCCGATCAGCATCCAGTCGGAGGCCGCCGCCGAGGCCAGCACCCAGATCGGGCGCCGCGCCTTGCGGGCGACCTCCTCGGAGACGAGCACCAGGGCGGCGCCGCCATCGGTGAACGGGCAGCAGTCATAGAGCTTGAGCGGATCGGCCACCATCGGCGAGGCGAGGACCTGCTCGATCGTGATCTCCCTCTGGAACTGGGCCTTCGGATTCAGCACGCCGTGCTTGTGGTTCTTCACGGCCACCGACGCCATCTGCGCCTCGGTGGTGCCGTACTTCGTCATGTGGGCGCGCGCCACCAGTGCGAACACCCCGGGGAAGGTGAGGCCGAGCGACTGCTCCCAGCGCGCGTCGGAGGCGTAGGCGAAGAACTCGGTGGACTCTTCGGTCGTCACGTTGAGCACGCGCTCGGCGCCGCCGACCAGGACGACCTCGGAGACGCCCGAGGCGACCTCCATCACCGCGTGCCGGAACGCGGCGTGCGAGGAGGCGCACGCGGTCTCGAAGCGCGTGGTGGGGACGGTGGGGATGCCGAGCACGGAGGCCGCCTGGGGCCCGGTGTGCAGCTGCTTCTCCGTCTCGCCGCCCACCACGTTGCCGTAGTAGAGCGCCTGCACCGCGCTGGCCGGCAGCTCCGCGTCGGCGAGAGCGTCGACGGCCGCCTCGGCGAAGAGCTCGGCCGAGGTCCGATCGTGCTTGCCGAACTTCGTGACGCCGACACCGATCACCGCCACTCGCCGCATGCGCCCTCCTGAGGTGGCTACCCGGGAACGCCCAATCATAGCAGGTGACGCAGTGCGGCGTTTCGATCGGCTCGTCAATTCACTTGGCGCCGCGCGCCTCTGCCGGTTTCAATGGGGGGCGATGCTGAGCGAAGAAGCGCTGATCGTCGCGGCGGCGTTCGGCGCGTGTGGGCTGCTTGTGCTGGGCGTGCTCGAGCTGCTGTGGCCCACGCGGCCGCGGCGCCCCGTGCGCCAGCGCCCCCGCGCGGCCATGCCCTCGGCGGTCGCGGCGGTCGCCGCGCCTTCGCCCGTGACGGCGCACGCCGGGCACCCGCACCGCACGAGCGCGCTGACCCGGCACACGCTCGAGCGCGGGCGCAGCCCCTACGTCCGCCGGGCGTCCGGGCTGCCGGCGGCCGGCGACGCGGCCGCCGCGATGGGAGTGGAGTCAGTCGTCGAGCGGTGCTTCGCGCTCCACCAGGCCCGGCGTGACGCCGAGGTCCTCGTCCTCGGCATGGCCGCCCTGCAGGGTCTCGACGGCGCCGTCCGTCCGGACGACCCTCAGACGACGGCGGCGCTCTGGAGCGTCATCGCGCTGGCGCGCCAGGCGCTCGGCGAGGACGCCGAGGCGCGGACGGCGCTGGAGTCGGCGATCGCCGCGGCCACGCCCGCCGACCGGCCGACCTACCAGTGCCAGCTCGCCGCGCTCGCCGACGGCGTCGCCGGCGGCCTGTTGGCCGAGGCCGACCGGCACTCGGGTCCGGAGTCGGAGAAGCGCCTGGCCGCCATTCACAGCGCGGTGACGTGGCTGCAGTGCGGCGCGGCCGCGATGCCCGCCGACGGCAGGCTGGCCGATCTGGCCGCCAGCGCCGAGGCGATGCTGTGGTCCACTTATGAGCGCACGGTCATGGTGTTCGTCCAGCGCCAGGACTTTCGGGCGGCCCGGCGGCTGCTGCGCGAGGCGCTGGCCGATCCGCGCTTCCCGGCGGCTCGCGTCGAGGCTTTCCGCGAGCTGTTCTCCGGCACGTTCAGCGGCGAGATCGGCCAGCTCACGGCGCAGGCGATCCGGAGCGTGCAGGATGCCCGCGAGGTCGACGCCCTCGCCGCGCTGCAGCGCGCGGAGTCGCTCATGGGGACGCTCAGCGACGAGGCGCTGTCGCCGAAGCGGCGGGAAGAGGTGGATCGGCGGTTGTGGTGGGGCTACAGCAAGCTCGGCGAGCGCCGCGTGGCCTCCGGCGAGTACGAGGCCGCGCTCGAGCCGCTGTTCCACGCCTTCGGCTACGACGTCGGTCCCGAGCGGCAGCAGGCGACGCGCGCCCTGCTCGTGCGCGCGCTCGACGGCGTCGCCGACACCCGCGCGCTCGACATCCGTGAGCGGGCCGACGCCGGCGACCACGAAGCCGCGATCGTGCACTGCGACCGGCTGTGGGCGCTGCTGCGGAGCGCCACCGACAAAGGCCTGACGCTCGACGACGTGGCGGGCGCGTCGATCAAGGTCCAGCGCCTCTTCGAGAGCCTGGGTGGGGCTAGGCCGACGTCCGCAGTTTGATCAGGCGGGGACGCGCCGCGCCGAGCGGGCGGGCGTGGAGGCCCCCCGCCGCGCCACGCTGGCTCGCCTGTCGCCGTAACTCGCTCCGGGGGCGGCTCGCGCGGCCCCCCCATCCCCCAGAGGGGGCTGGCGTGACGACCAGTCGATGCCGTTGCGGCGCGCTCACCGCCCCCTCCGCTCGAACGGCGACCACGGCTCGCCAGCAAGTGGCGCGGCGGGGGGCCTCCACGCCCGCCCGCTCGGCGCTACCGTCGCCGGCGAGATCAAGGTCCGGAACGCCCGCAGTGGGCAGGCGCAGCGCGTCCTTGGGAGGGCTGTCCTAGGTGCGAAGCGCGGTTGTTAGGTTCGCGCGTGCCGACCGCCACTCGAGATGTGGCTTGAATACCCTCGCGAGTTGCTCTGGATGTACGTAGCTCTTCTCAGTGGGCCATGTGAGGAGAGCGAGTAACATCCGCTCCAGAGTCCACCGAAGATGCTGCTTCGCAATGACCAGACTTCCGAACTGCTCGATCGGATATCCCTGTCCATGGATGAGTCGATTGCGAATACGGGCTAGTCCGATGCCATCATTTGCCATCTCGAACAACGGCCATAGATCGTCTGTGACGATGTTGTGCATCCGGCAGAACTCCGCAAATGCTGCTCGTAGCGGGACACTATTCAGTTCCGGAAGTTTCTCCAGCATCCATGCTCGCTGTTGAGCCGACGCCAGAGGGCCAAGCGCATCTATACTTCCTTCGAGCCGCTGCAGAACCGTCCGCCAGGCACTGTTGCGGAAGATGTTCCTCAGATCCGTTTGCCTCCGAAACGCTGACACTAAGTCTTCTAGGCCTGCGAATAGTGCCAAGTACGATTCGTCAAAAATCGCAAAGTGGCCGGGAACGACAGCCCAGATTGCTCGCCGGACAGCCTGCTTGTCAGGCAGCGCGGCGAACGCGGCGTAAGCCACATCAAGGAATTCCTGTGATAGCCAGCGGCGAACCAATTCGTTGCTCTCCGCCTCCTGAATCTCCGGCGGGCTCACGTCGCGCCGATAGTAGGTGGTTAGTGTTGAGGAGTCCGAGGCGGTCCAACCTACGCACACCGTTCTGTGGCGAGCTGCTAGGGACGCGAGGAGAAGCACATCGTCCACGACTGGCAAGATTTCGGCGGCAGTTCGCTCAATGTCGTGGGCCGGGACTTCGCTGGCAGTCTCGATGATCGGTTGCGTCCATTGGACAAACGTGTCCTGGACGTGCGCGGTGTGATAGTGAACGTCGAATGTCAGTTCGAGATTGGGTTGTGCCAGGCATCTGAGTGGGGCTCCCCGCTGAATCTCCACTGACCCGTCAAGTAGCGGTTTTCTGATGCGACCTCGGGCAAGTGCGCGATTCTTGGTAGTCCAGAAGACGAAGCGCGTTTGTTGGGGCGGGGCCTCTCCGCCGGAAAGCCGATGAACTATTCGAAGGTCACGCGGCTCGCATTCGATGGTTGTCCCCGGACTGTAGGAGCCCCACGAGGGCCGGCTGCTGTGAAGCACATACGACGTTCTGGACTCGATTGATGTCGCAGCTATTTCTGCGGAGAGCTGAAACTCGAAAAGGTGCTCCATTTGGGAGGCTTGCGGATCTGTCGGGGATAGGACTACCCGAATCTCCCCGTCCACACGATCGGGCAAATATACTCTGCACGCAATCTCCGGAACGGTCTGCGGACCCGCAGTGATGGTGGCATGACAGTAGTAGGAGGGCTCCGCGAGCGCAGTGTGTTTCCGCTCCATCCACGTCAGGCCGACACGCTGATCGAGCGGACGAAGTCGCGGTTGAGCGTGAGGCCGAGGCCGGGGCGGTCGGGCGCCAGCACGTAACCGTCGACCAGGTCGAACGGCTCCTCCACCAGGTCGTTCAGCAGCGGATTCTCTCCGCGCGAGAATTCCAGCGTCGTCACGCAGGGCGTGGCCACGGCCAGGTGCAGGCCGGAGGCGAACAGCACGGCGCCGCCCCACAGGTGCGGCGCCACGGTGAGGCCGTGGGTGGCGGCCAGCGCGCAGATGCGCAGCGTCTCGGTGATCCCGCCGGCGATGGCGACGTCGGGCTGCAGCACGTCCACCGCGCGCGCCTCGATCAGGTCGCGGAAGGCGAAGCGCGTCTGCTCGGTCTCGCCGGCGGCGATCGGGATGTCGGTGGCCGCGCGCACCGTGGCCTGGCCGGCGACGTTGTCGGGCGACACGGGCTCCTCCAGCCAGCCCAGATCGCAGTCGGCGACCTTGCGGGCGAAGCGCTGCGCCTCGCGCACGGACCACGTGCCGTGGGCGTCCACCATGAGCCCCACGCCCGGCCCCAGCGTCTCGCGCGCCTCGCGGACGCGGGCGGCGGAGTCGTCCACGCTCGCGTCTTGCAATCCGACGCGCATCTTGACCGCGCGGTGGCCGCGCTCGACGTACTGCCGGAGCTGCTTACCCACGCCGCCGACGGGGGCCCAGCCGCCGGAGGCGTAGGCCGGGATGCGCTCACGCAGGCGGCCGCCCAGCAGGCGCCACACCGGCTGGCCGAGCGCCTTGCCGAGCAGGTCCCACAGCGCGATGTCGATGCCCGACAGGGCGGAGACCGTGATGCCGCGGCGGCCGACGATGGGAAACGTGCGACCGTGCGCGGCCACGTAGTGCGCCCGGGTGCCGTTGTAGATCGCCTCCCACAGCGCGGTGATGTCGCGGGCGTCGCGGCCGATCAGCACGGGCGCCAGCTCGGCATGGATCAGCGTGACGAGGGCCGCGTAGTTGCCGAGGTTGCCGACGCCGACCTTGGCCTCGCCGAGGCCGGTGAGCCCGGCGTCGGTGTCGATCTCGACCAGGCAGGTGTTGAACGAGTCGTTGACGCCGAAGTCGCTGGTGTGGCGGCGCTCGGCCGGGATGGGCGCGCGCAGCCAGGCCGCGCGCACCGCCGTGATCTTCACCGGGTCACGGCTCGGTGCTGCGCCGCCGGACCTCCTCGAGCAGGAGCTCCGGCACGCGCAGGAACGCCTCCACGACGGCGGGGTCGAAGTGGGCCCCCGCGCAGCGCTTCAGCTCCGACTTGGCGGCGTCGAAGGGAATCGCCTTGGAGTAGGGGCGGTCGAACGTCATCGCGTCGAAGGCGTCCACGACCGAGAAGATGCGGGCGCCGACGGGGATGTTCTCGCCGCCGATACCGCGAGGGTAACCGCTGGCGTCCCATTTTTCGTGGTGCGCGTACACGATGGGGACCGCGCCGCGCAGGAACGGGATCTTCTCGATCAGCCGGCGGCCGATCTCCGGGTGGGTGCGCATGATGCCCCACTCGTCGGGGGTGAGCGGTCCCGGCTTGAGCAGGATGGCGTCGGGGATGCCGATCTTGCCGATGTCGTGCAGGAGCACGCCGTGGGCGAGGTCGCGCAGCTCGGCCTCGTGGATGCCGTACTCGCGGGCGGTGGCCAGCGCGTAGCCGTGGACGCGCCGGGAGTGGGCCTCGGTACCGACGTCGCGGGTGTCGAGCGCCGAGCCCAGCGCCTCCAGCGTCGACCGGTACGTCGACTCCAGCTCGCGATAGGCGGCGGCCAGGTGGTGGGTGGCCTGCTCGACGCGGCTCTCCAGCATCGCGTGGTACTGGCGGCGCTCGAGCAGCAGCTGGCGGCGCTCGAGCGCCCGGTCGGCGGCGATCAGCAGCTCGTCGACGTTGACCGGCTTCATGATGAAGTCGTAGGCGCCGAGCTTCAGGCTCTCGATGGCCGTCTTCACGTCGGCGGCCCCGGTCAGCACGATCACCGCGGCGTCAGCGTCGACCTCCCGCACCTGCTGGAGGAGCTCGATGCCCGTCATCACCGGCATCTTGAGGTCGGTGACGGTGAGCGGCGGCCGGGCGGCGCGGAACAGGGCGACGCCCTCGCGACCGTCCTGAGCGAGGCGGCAGTTGTAGCCCGCCGTCAGGAAGATCTGATGCAGGACTTCACGGACCTGGCGATCGTCATCGACGATGAGGATGTCCCGAGTCGGCTCCACGTCATTGCACTCGTTGGGGAGATGGCGTCGCCGCCACCTGATTCTTGCCGGCCCTCTTGGCCGCGTACAACGCCTCGTCCGCCGCCCGGAACAGGTCCTCGGCGGTCCCCGCCTCGTCGTCGGGCAGGCTGGCCACGCCGAAGCTGGCGGTGACGACCTTGCCGTGCGAGAACGGGTACTTGGCGAGCACCTCGCGGATGCGGTCCGCGTACAGGCGCGCGCCGGCCTTGGACGTCTCGACCAGCAGCACGGCGAACTCGTCGCCGCCGTACCGCGAGACCACGTTGATGCCGCGTGAGTGCTTCATGAGGATCTGGGCCACGTCGCGCAGGGTGTCGTCGCCGACCGTGTGGCCGAACTCGTCGTTGACCGCCTTGAAGCCGTCGAGGTCGAGGACCACCACCGACACCGGGTGATTGAAGCGCCGGTAGCGTGACAGCTCTTCCTCGAGGCGGAGGTTGAAGAAGCGACGGTTGTAGAGCCCGGTCACCTCGTCCTTGAACGACGTCTCCTTCAAGCGGGCGTTGGTGGACTCCAGCTCCTTGTAGGCGGCGTCGAGCCGGGTGGCGAAGGTGTTGATCTCGGCCGCCTGCTGCTCGATCGTCACCAGCATCTTGTTGAACGAGGTCATCAGCGTGCCGACCTCATCCTGGCGTTTCTCGAAGCCGGACAGCGCGCTCTCGCTGGCCATCAGCGCGCCGATGCGGGCGAGGAGGCGGCCGAGGTCCCAGATGACCCAGGCGCCGGCCAGCATGCCGAGCACCGTGAAGAGGACCAGCAGCTGCAGGACGCCGAACTTCAGCGTTTCGCCGGGGCCGAGCGTGGGGAGGACGAGGACGAGGACGACGAACGCGAGCACCAGGATGGGCACGAGGGAGGAGAGCACCAGCGCCACGAGCACCTTGCTCTTGATGCGCTGGCCGGCACGTGCGACGTCGATTCCGCTCTCGCCCGACATGAACTCATTATTCTAGTTGCCGCTCGGACGTGTCAATGTAAGAATTTTCGCAGAGTTATGAGCGTCGCCGCCAATCGAAAGCTCG